>Ga0209048_10000225_pt1 | contig 61644 bp, 56 predicted proteins | sample FrelakmetCRP12CR_FD_187146 | JGI IMG/M metagenome (GOLD analysis project Ga0209048, IMG submission 187146) | Freshwater lake sediment microbial communities from the University of Notre Dame, USA, for methane emissions studies - CRP12 CR (SPAdes)... | ecosystem: Environmental > Aquatic >...
CCCGCCAGCGACACACGGATGCCCACGAAGTTGCTGCACCAGCCCACGCCCAACTGTTGCGTGTCATCTTCGGGCATTGCAGGCTGCGGGTTCATTGCACCCATTTGGTTGCTGCAGTCCCATACGTTGCCGAACCCCGGAAAGAACCGGGCCGGCGGCAAGGGTATGCGGGCACCCTGCTCATTGAACAGCCAGACCATGTGCCCTATCTGGCTATCGTCGTAGGTAGGCGGTCCGCCGCCCGGAGCGTAGGCCATCGACTCCTTGCCGTACTTCTCGCGCAGGGCGGCCAGCAGCACGGCACGATTCGTGTGGATGCGATGGGTGAAGCGGGTGATCCGCCAGACGATCTGCGGGCCCGGTGGCGCAGTGAACGACAGGTAGGCGTCCGCTGTGCCCAGGGGGTCGGTCTGGATGATGTTGTAGCCGTAGTCCGGCTTCTCGGCACCCGGCCAGGAGCTGTTGATCATTCGCACGAAGCGATCGCCGGGGTACTGCCGGTGCAGCGCCTGCAATGCTTCCTGCGGCGACATCCCGATGCGCACACCCACCACATCCGGCATTCGCGAAGGATCCAGCGCCACGGGCGGTGAGTTCGCTGCGCCTGCAGCCGCAGACGGCGACTCATCGGGATCAGGCGTGTCGGCCGGCCTCGGCGTGGCAGCTTGCGAGGGTTCCTGCGCGGCGGCCTTCGGCTGCACTTGCTGGCGTAGCTTCTTGTAGGCCTCTTCCACGGCCTGGATCGGATTCTGGATCTGTGCCCACGCCGGCGCCAGGAGCGCAGGGCCAGTCAGGAATATCGCGATCAGAAATGCATTTCGCATCAGCCGCTCCTCGCAGGTCTATAGCTTGGGCGCACCGCGTTGATCGATCTTCTCGCGCTGCTTCTTCTCCCGCGCCTGGGCGGCGGCCATCGCCACGGCGCGCGTCGCGTCCAGGGAGGCGTGGTACATGGCGCCATTGGTCACCTGGAAGATCAGGCCGCCGAGCACCGGGTTTCCCCCGCCCGGCGACTGCGCCCCCAGCATCACGGACTTTGCGAGGATGATCGAATTGCATTGTGGCGGGGTGGCCATGCCGTTCAGTTCGTTGTTGAACGCGATGGGATTGAAATGGTTTTCAAGGTAGGTGGCGCATGCAACAAAGATCGCCTTGCCCTCGGCAGGGCCCAGCGGCTTGCCGCCTGTGTCGTAGGCCCAGGCGATGCTCCTGGTCAACACCCGCGGATCAGGGTCCGGAAGTCGTGCATTTTCTGCACCATACTTCCTGCGCAGCCCCGCGAGCGTGTTATCCACTGACGGCATGTTCTGCGTGGCGTAATGGTAGGTACGCTGGATGCCCCACACGACCGGGTGATTGGGCGGCGTGGTCAGCAGCAGCGTGAGCTCTTCACTGTCCTTGCCGGGCTCGATCGACTGGCTCGCGACGATGGCGGTGACGAAAGGCTGGTCAAAGCCTTCGAGCACCATGGTCTGGGTCTGGACGCTGAGCTTGGGGTTGTCAGCCTTGATCGCGGCCACTGCATCGGCCATGGGCATGCCCAGCTTGATGCCCACCACGTCTATGGCGGCCGTAGGCGCTTGTGCGAAGGCGGCGCCGTACGCGATCAGGAGGGCAATGGATAGTGCGAGCAAGCCACGTGCGCGGGGCAGGTTCATGCGGGGCTCCCAGTGAAATGCTTGGTCCGTCAGAAGCACGGTCCCAAGACCGCTTCTCCGGTGGATGTGAAATGCAGTGAGGCGAGTCGTCAGCTGAATTGCGCCAGTGCGATGGCTTCATCCGATCGTTCGCCGCTGAGCACGGATGCAATCTAGGCCGAGGCCGTTACTGTCGCGTTACCGCAAGCCGTTGGCGCCGGGCAGCCGCTTGCTTGGCAGATGGCCAAGCCCTTCCAGCGCGCTCGCGCCGCCGCCAAAGTTGACGGACAGGACCCATCGGCCGGGTTGACGAGGCAAACGGCCTCATCGATCACGCGGAGCGTCGGCCTGCGGCTGCCAGGAGCGAGCGATTGGTCGCGTTGCGCTCCAGAAAGCTCGCGCGAAATGCTTCCGGAACATGGGGCAGCGCCACCTGCCGAATCCAATGGGTGCCACGCGCCAGGGCCATCATCGCCTCGTCCGTTGCGCTGCAAGCATCGAAGACCTGCACTGCGATCCACCACGCGTCAGGAAGGTACATGTCGGCAGGCTGCACCTTGCCGAGCTGGGGAAGCAGCGCGCGCAGTTGTGCGGCCGCCTCCGTGGATCGTCCGCCACGGTGCAACGCCAGTGCGCGCAAGAGGCCCGCGCGCATGGAAACACCGACGAATTCCAGCTCGCCAGCGATGTTCAGCACCTCATCACACTTGGCAAGCGCTGCCGTGGGTTCGAGGCGCTCGGCGTGGTCCAGAAGCGCTTGCATGCGCACATGCGGATCGCCACCCCGGTCGAGAATCGCCAGCGCGTTGTGCAGCGCCGACTCGCCGGATTGACCGAGCGCACGGTCGATCCGCGATGCCAGCGTGGCGCCCCGTGCCCGCACCCACTCAACGGCAGGCACCGCGTAATCGAGCGTCTGTCGAGCGCGGGCGAACTGTCCGAGTTGCAGGAGAAGCAGCACCTTGTGATTGCTGGCCACCGCAATCCATGTCCTCTGCTCATCGCGCTGGAAGCGTGCGATCGCGGCATCGAGTCGATCGAGCGCCTCGTCGTAGCGTCCAACCATGCCGCTATACAGGCCCACATAGGTCTCCACAACACCGCCACCCGGGCCGTTTATCGCACCCAATTGGACCTGGATCGCGAGCGCGGACTTTGAGAGATCGAGTGCCTCGTCGACGCTGCCAAGATTGCCTTTGACGGTGGCCAGATTCGACGTGAGCGTGGCCAGTTCGGCCAGATCACCCAGCGCCTGCGTGTTCTCGATGGCGCGCTCCAGTGCGAAGGCGGTATCGCGCAGTCGTCTCGCGACGTTCAGCACGTAGGCGTAGTCGGCCCAGAAACGTCCCTTGTGCTCGATGCTGCCCTCGCGCTCCACCAACTCGCGGAAGGGCTCGATGACCGCCAGCCCCTGCGTCGCACGCCCGCCCTGGGCGAGACCTACCGCATGCAACCTTGCTGCCTCGAAGCGAGGCCACGGCGAATCGAGCCGCATGGCCAGCTCGCCGGCCTGCACGGCTGCCGCGACGCCTACCTCGTGGTCGGCGGCCATCAGCGCGGCCATCGCGCGCGCGATGAGCGCGGCGACGCGCTGCCGGTCGTTGTGCGCCGCGATCAGGAGCCCGTCGATCACCGTGTTGGCATGCGCCACGCCCTTCACGATGATCATCGCCGCGACGCTCTCGCACCGCATGTCGAATGCACGATCAGCATCGCCGTCCTTGTCGAAGCAGATGCCCGCTTGGTGCCAATGCTCGACCTCATGACTTCGCTGCGAGGCCCCCTGTGTCTGGCGTGCCGCTTGCGCGTAAGCCTCGCCTGCGAGCGACCACTCATGGGCACCGGCCCAGTGAGGTGCAATGCTTGCCGGCGTCGCCATCCGTGCCAACAGAAATGTCGCAATGCGCCGGTGCAGCAGCTGCGCGATCGGGGCCGGCACAGATGCCAGAGTGGCCTCGAAAATGAGGTCGTGCGCGAATGCATTGTCCCGGATCACTTGTGCTGCTTCGAGCTCTCGCCACGGCTCAGCGATATCGAGCGGATGCGCTTCGAGAACAGTGGCTGCGAGTTCGGCAGAGAAGCTCTCGCCCGCCAGCGCGGCGACTCGCGCGAGCTTGAGGGCCGCTGCCGAGAGCTGCGCAAGGCGTCGCTCAATCAGTGTGCCGACGGTCGTCGGCTGTGGCAGGCGATCGATAGCGCCAGGCGTGCCGGACAGCAACACGTCCTTCAGCGTCTCGAGCGCAAACATCGGGTTGCCGCCAGTGTGCTTCAACAGTGCGGTTGCGATGCGGCGTGAGTCGAGGTCGGGCAAGGCTAGCGACTCGACCAGTTCGATCATCTGTGTCAAATTCAACGGACCAAGCGATACGGCCTCCACGCGCTGTGCCTCTTCGAGTGCGTTGCGCAATGCGGAGATCGCTGCGCCAGCTTCGGCCGGTCGGTGCGCAAAACCCCAGCGCAGCGCTGCGAGTGCGTCCGACTGAGTCAGTGATTGCAGGAACTCGACGCTCGCTTCGTCAGCAAAGTGAAGGTCATCGACGATGACCGCGCGCAGACCTTGACTGACGGCTTCTGCCAAGGTCGCGTCGACTGCGCGGTGCAGAAGAAGCCGTTGCGAATCGCCCGCCAACATCACCGCACGGCCGAGTTCGGGAAGTACCAGCGCAAGTTCCTGTCGTCGCGGTTCGCTCGGCGTTATCGCATGGATTTCGATGACCGCGCGAAGCAGTCGCGCCAGTACTGCGTACGCAATGCCGGCGTCACCCGGCCTCGCCTGCACGCTGACCACGCCTTCGCTTGCCGACGAGAACTCGCGCAGCAGGCGCGATTTGCCGATACCGGCCTCGCCTATCAACGCGAATGCCCGTTCGCCGGCCCATGCATGAGTCAGCGCAGCCATTTCGTTGGATCTGCCGACAAGGCGAGGTGGCCGCATGAGGCTCGCGGGGACGATCGCCCGCTGTACCGGGAGCACTGCGGAGCCGCGTTCTATCGTTGTCAGCAACTCGATCGTCTCGGCAGATGGCCGCGCGCCGAGTTCATTCTTGAGCCGCTGCTCGAATCGCTCGAACGAGTCTATGGCTGCGGTGCAGTCGCCTCTCAAGTAATGCAAACGCATGACTCGGCGCTGCGCATGCTCCGAAAGAGGATCGCTGTCCGCAAGACGCTGGGCATAGACCAAGCCGCGTGCAATGGCACCGTCCGACTCACAGCGCGCGGCCGCTGCCGCCAGAGCCGCTTCGCGCTGTTCGTGCCAGCGTGTTCGTGCCGTCAGCAGCCAGCGTGCCAATTCCGGCAGAGCGTCGAAGTCCAGATTCCCGAGCAGCTCGTCGCGGCAGGCGAGCTCGTCAGTGGCGATCTGTGCAACGCTACTCGTCAAGTCTGTCTGCACGTCGGGCGCGAGCTGCAGCTGTATGCCACTTGTGATCATGTTCGAGCCGGTCTCGCGCCTAAGTCTGAAGAGACGCTGGCGTAGGCTGCTGACAGCCTTCTTGCTGTCCGATGCCGGCCAAAGAAGGGCCGCCACACGGTCCGAGGCGATTGGTCCGTCCAGTGCGACAACCGCCAGCAGAGCGGCGTCCTTGGGTGAGAGCCGAACGACCGACGGCGGTTTCGCACGCTCAAGACGCGGAACTCCGAGAAGAAGCACGCGCCAGCGGTCGTCGGCCCTCGGGCCCGATGCAACACTTGCCGAAGTCTTTGCCATCGTGGACAGTTCCAGCCTCCGTGCTGCTATGGCCGAGTAGACCGCGGCATTGAAGATGCGTCGCTGATTGTGTTGTAGTCGGTTGTCCGTTACCAGCAAGCTACTGTGACGCGACGTCAGGCTGGAGCTATGGAGGCCGCCCGAGAGACTTCAGGGTATTCCATTTGTCGTCGGAACGAATGGCCACTTTGGCTGTGCAACAACCCTGCGATGGCTTTCCGCGAAGCTGCCACTCGTGACAGTCTGCTCCTGGCCGGGCGCCGCCCTTGGCTTTGCCGAAATCAGCGACTGCTGTCGCGGATTGCTGTCGGCCAGATGCACCACCGAGCAATCCCCGTCGCACCGCCGTTGAGATTGACTGCGTCGAAGCGACCAGCGATCACACCGGCAAACGACAGGCCCTAGGACCCAGCAACCACTCGCACACCATTGCAGCCATTTGCTGGCGCGCAGCCTATCCTGCACTCATCTACTTTGGGCTTACTCATCTTCTGACTTGATTGCAAGGGTCGGACGGTCCGACCCCCACATCGACATCATGGCCGCCACCGAAATCACGCGACTGGCGGTATTGATCGATGCAGACAACTGTTTGAATTCACCCAATGCCTCGGCATCCGTTGTGAGAGAGCTGTTGGAGGAGATGGCCAGTACGGCACCGCAACGGCCAAGCGCGCCTATGGCGACTGGACCACGCAGAATCGCGTCGGATGGAAAGAGGATCTGCACCGGCACGCTATTCAGCCGATGCAGCAGTTCGCCTACACGAAGGGGAAAAACTCCACCGACTCGGCCTTCATCATCGATGCCATGGACCTGCTATATGCAGGCAACGTCGACGGCTTCTGCCTCGTCTCGAGCGACAGCGACTTCACCCGATTGGCAACCCGTATGCGTGAGGCCGGCAAGGCGGTCTATGGCCTGGGCGAATGCAAGACAGCAGAGGCTTCACCAAGCTGAGCGAGCTGGTGCGCAAACAGGCTTAGCTAGAGGTCATGGAAACGACCGACGGGTCCGGATTCGTCCACTTGTCAGTGCGAACACGTTGAAAGATCGCTGCCCGCCAATCAGTCAGCCTGCGGGCTTACGCCACACACTCGCCAGCCAGGGCCGCTGTTCGATCGGCACGTCCTGCGGTCGAAAGTAGTGGGCCAATTCGACGAACCCGGCTGCGCTGACATGCGCCTGCCAGGCGGGCCAATCGTAGAAGGCGCCATAGCGATCGCCGTTCCAGCCCTCCTGGCCATCACCTCGTGGGTCCGAGCTGAACAGCACGCCGCCGGGCTTCAGCGTCGCATGCAGTTGCTTCAGCACTCGCGGCAACGCCTGGCTCGGAATGTGGAACAGCACGGCGTTGGCGAACACGCCGTCGTAGTGGTCATCGGGAAGGTCGAATTGCAGGAAGTTCTGCTCCAGCACTTCGCATCCGCTGTGGACGCGTGCCATCGCGGCCAGTTGCGGTGAACCTTCCAGGCCGACGGCGCGATGGCCCAGTGCCTTGAAGGTGCACAGGTCGCGCCCGGGGCCGCAGCCGAAATCCAGCAGGTTAAAGGGCGGTGGCGCATCGATGTGGTCGAGCAACGCGCTGACGTTCTGGCTGACATCATGGTCGCGTGTGCCTTCCCAGTAGTCAGCGGCGCGCTGGTCGTAGTGCGCCAAGGTACGGGAGGCGATGCGGCGCAGATCGTCTGGACTCAGTGACATGTCCAATCATTCCATGTCGCCGCGAGCGCTTTGCCAAAGACTCGCAAAGTACAGGCGAGTGGCCTCTCGCGTTCGAGCCATTCGGTCACCTACCCGCGCTTGGGCTGCCAGCCTAATTCGCCAGGCTTCCGACGATGAGAGGGGTCGGACCGTCCGACCCCCCATCCGTCCCCGCATTCGGTTTGCCGCGCCCGGTCAAGGGCGGGCAACGCCCGGCGCAGCGTACCCTTGACGGGGTCGGCGACTCACACACTTAGCTCGCGGGGCGGGTGTTGCCTGCGACACCTGTCCCCGAGCCCGTCCGGCGGCAAGGACAGCTTTGCCTTGAGGTTCTTATTGACGATCGCGTGCCGCAACGATTCAACGTTCGATCTCAGGCCCGGCTCGATCCCTCGTCACGGTGGGCTGCGGTGCGTGCTGCGGACGAGCTGGAGTCGCCCGTGCTGGCTCAGGCCCACTTCGCCCTCGCCCTCGCTCTTTGGCGAAAGGCGACTCGCGCACGAAGCGCTGGATGTTCTGTGCGAGTGCCTTGTCTTGCGGGTCGCCTGACATCGCCAGCGCCTGCATGATGCGAAGCCAGGCTTCCAGCGCGCCATTGCGGCTGAGCGTGTAAGGGTCGCCTGACTGGCTTAGCCGGTGATCCGCGGTCAGTCGCCCCTCCTGACGGGCCTTCAGCCGCCACAGCCGTTCGGCCGTGCGGTTGGCAACCCGCGTCGCCTGTCGCGTCGCCTCGGCCTCGACACCCCAGGCTCGCAACTTCTCAGCGAACGTCTCGCGCCAGCGGTGCAGATCCGCCTTGCGCGGGTTCAGCCGCTCACCGGTCGTTGACTCGGCCCGCACGCTCAAATGCACGTGCGGGTTGGCCTGATGTTGGTGCAACACCATCACATAGCGGTGGCCCGACAGTTCGGTGTGGGCGAACTCGCGCGCGGCCTTGTGCACGATCTGCGCGTCGGTGCCGCTCGGCATCGACAGCATGATGTTGAAAGCCTCCCGCCGGTGCCCTACCTCGTCGATGAACGAGCCACCGTAGCGCCAGCGGTCGGCCAGGTCGTGCAGCGACTCCTTGCCGTAGCGCACCTCGTCGCGCTCATCCTGGACCGGCAGCCGGCCGTTCTGACTGATGTAGCGAAAGTGCGCAGCAATCGCCGCCATGCCGCGGCCGCCACCGGTGACCTTGACCATCACTTGAGGTGCACGCCGTGTCACGGTCGCTGCAATGCGCTGGCGGACGACGGCCGCCTTGCGCCGCGTCATGGTGTCCAGCCTCGGCGGCGGCGCCGTCTTCACGATGCGGCTGGGCGGGTAGAACAGCCGCTCGCCCCATTGCACGAGCACGCCGTCGACGAAAGGCGCCGGGTTCGTCATGCCCAGCTCGCTCTTGCAGGCGCCTGGAGATGCTGGCCGTGTGGTCGCCTGGCGGCTTTGAGTTCGGCGACCAGTTGCGATGCCGTGATCAGATGCTTGCGCACGTCGTCGGTCAGCGACATGACAGTCCTCCGATAGCGTTCCAGCTCTTCAGACTTGCCTGCGCGCGCCAGTCGCATGAAGTCGTTGATGTCGGCGCTCATCGTCGCCAAGTGGTCGCTTGAGCGGACAAGCGCCGCGACGGCGTCGCGATGGTCGAGCCGCAGCGGCCCCGGTGGCGACCCGTCGAGAAGGCCGGCCATGTAAATGCCTTGCGATACGTCAGCGGCGCGGGCACGCTCGACCAAGACGACGGCGTGCGTGGCCGGAAGCCGCAGGGTGAGCTTGACCATTCGCTCGCGGTCCGGCCTAGCGCCTTGCGCTTGGTGCAACTGGACAACAGACTCAACAGACTCGCCGTCGAGCAGTGTGACGATGGCCCTGCGGGCCAGCGCGGCAGCTGTCACTTGCTGCGACACGGCGCACGCTTGCAACCGCGCGCCCATGCCGCGCAGATCGATGGTCACCCGGTCGCGGGACACGTTCGCCACGGCGTCCCTGCACTCATGCCTATGAGTCGAATTTATGCGACAACGCCGCGATGCGCTGGCGCAGCGAAGTCACGTCTTCGGGCGGAATTCCGTTCTGCCCGGCACGGGTGAGTTGCGCGATGGCCGTGTCCAGCCGGTCACACAACCCGTGGACACGACTCAGCAACTGCGCTGTCCTGTTCGATTGTGGCGACTGGAAGGTCTTGCCAGGCTTGTCGCCAATGGCAGGCTCCGCGCCCCGCAAAGCCGCCACAGTCTCGCGCGTGATGGGGCCGTCACTTGCGACCAGTTCAACCACGCGGCCCGGTTGCGCATCATGCAGCCTGTTCAGTTCGTACAAGGTCCGTGGCGAGGTGCAGCGCCCCGACTGCATTGCGTCGTCCAGCACTGGCGGCAAGTCGAGCAAGGCAAGATGGTGAGCGACGGTGGTCAGGTCGATCGACAGTTGCCGGGCCACGGTCGCGTTCGACTCGCCGGCGTCGACGCGGCAGCGGATGAAGCGCGCCAGTTCCAGCGGCGTCAGCCCATGGCGCTTCAGGTTTTCGGCAACTTGGTCGTAAGCATCCCGGGGCTGGATCGCGACCACGACCGGAACCGTGGCGAGGCCGGCCTGGCGGGCAGCACGCCAGCGCTTGCTGCCCATGCGAATCAGGTAACGACCGGCAGCGTCCTTCGCGGTGACGACGATCGGCTGCAACACACCGCGTTGGGCAATGTCTTGCGCAAGCTCGTCGATGTGATGCGCGGGAAACTCGGTGCGCGGGTTGTGTGGATCCTCGTCGAGTTGATCGATCGGCACCATCAGCGGCTCGCCGGTCGTCATCGGCTTGGCGTCGAACAGACCCGGCTGATCCGCGCCGCCCACAGCCGCAAGCGCCTTCGTCACCAAGGCCTTGGGATTCAACAAGTGCGTGCGCATGACAAGAAATGTTGCGCCCAGAAGGTGGCGAATCTCGCGATGACTTTTGACAAAGAATCGTCGCGGGCGTTGGCGCAACAGTGCGCTTGCCGCGCCGGAGAGGTCGCAGAACCGGTATTGACTCTGCGCACGTACCGCTGGGGCGCTTCATCAAGCGGTGGCGGTAGAACAGCGTGCATGTGGCTGGTGCGGTGGCCGTGCGGTATCGCCAACTCTAGATGTGGGTTCGCTCCGGCAGCTGGCTGGATTTGCGTGGAAATCTCGCAGAGCGGTCGGTGGCCCGTGCACGTAGGCTATGGATACGCGCGCTTGCGAGAGCATGGTTTCTTGATCACAGTTGTCTTTTGAAGTCAACAATTCTTATTTTTCAATGCGCCTGGCTGGCAAATGGATAGAAAAGTTCGTACAGTTGACGCGTGGACGCAATTGCCCTACCTGTTTCATTCAAAGCGCTGCTGGCGACCTTGCCTCGAGGCGAGCCGATGAGCACCGCCGCCCTGCAGGCTCGCGGTGTCAGTGCGTTCCGCGCTTCGGCTCTGGCCCGTAGCGGCTGGCTGGTGCACCTGGCGCGCGGCGTCTACATGCTGCCGGGCGACACACTGACGCGCGATGGCAGCCTGGCCTTCCTGGCGACGCAGACACCCGGCCTTCACGTCGGCAGCAAGACGGCCCTCGCATGGCGCGGCGTACGCCAGAACATCGCGTTCCGCGAGCACCTGAACCTGTGGGGTGATGCGCCCCGACGCTTGCCGCAGTGGTTCACGCAACGGTTCCCGGCAGGCTATCAGGCCACGCAACTGTTCGACGACACATTGCCCAAGGGCTTCGGCTTGCAGCCGCTGCCGGCGGGCGACCCCAGGGTCCTGGCGTCAGTCCCAGAGCGGGCGATGCTGGAACTGCTCAGCGACGTCGGCAAGGTTCAGTCGCTGACCGAGACACGGGAGTTGGTGGAGAGCCTGTCCGGTCTACGAGAGAAAGTTCTCGACGATTTGCTGAAGCACACAACCCGGATCAAGGTTGTCCGCATGGCAGCCTCCTTCGCGGCCAGCATGAAGCTGCCCTGGGCGCCACTGGCCAGCAAACACAGCGAACGCATCGGAGGCGGGGCACGGTGGGTCGCCGTCAGCCGGTCGGGCGAGCGCCTGGACCTGAGGCGGCCATGAACCAGACCTACATCGACACCGTCCGGCTGCTGCTCGCGATCGCGCCTGCGGTCTTCGCGTCCGGCCGGTTCGCGATGAAGGGTGGCACCGCATTGAACCTGTTCGTGCAGGAGATGCCCCGACTGTCCGTCGACATCGACCTCGTGCTCGTCGACCATCGCCCGGACCGCCAGACCGCCCTGCAGGCCATCGCCCTGGAACTGGCCGCCGTGCAGGCCGAGCTCGCTGGCAAGGGATACCGCGCCCACTTGCCCGCTAACGCCGAGGGTGACGACGTCAAGCTCGTGGTCAGCAACGAAGCCGCCCAGGTCAAGGTCGAAGTGAACTTCGTCTTTCGAGGCACCGTGCTGCCGCCCGAGACGCGGTCGCTCGTTGCCACCGCCCAGGATCTGTTCACGACGGACCTTGCCGTTCCCGTACTGGCCACGCCAGAACTCTATGGCAGCAAGCTCGTCGCGGCGTTGGATCGCCAGCATCCGCGCGACATCTTCGACGTGATGCACATGCTGAGTCACTTCGGTTGGCAGGCATCGATCGTCGACTGCTTCGTGGCCTACCTGGCCGGTCACAACCGCCCCGTCCACGAAGTCCTGTTCCCGAAGACCAAGCCTCTAGAGCCCGCCTTCACGAACGAGTTTGCTGGCATGACACGCGACGCGGTCGAACTGGACACGCTCACACAGGTCCAAGAGCGTCTGCTCCAGGAGCTGCCGCAGCAGTTGACCCCGGCGCATCGGGACTTCCTTTTGTTCCTGGTCCAAGGCGCTCCCGCATGGGAGCTGATGCCGATGCAGCATCTGCGCGAGCTGCCGGCGCTGAAGTGGAAGCTGATGAATCTGGCCAAGCTGAAGAAGAGCAGTGCCGAGCGCTTTGCCGCCGAGCACCAGCTGCTGGCGGAGCGCTTCGCCCAGCACGGCGGCTGAGTCGGCCTGCGGCAGGCCAACCTACATCGACGGATTCGCCTGCTTCACCTTGCGCAAGGTCACCACATCGGCGCCTTGCCGCAGCTTATCCAGATAGTCCGCCCACGCCTGCAGCATCGCCCGCCGCTGCTCGACAAACTCCGTGCGGTTATAGGCCCGCCCCAGACTGTCGCGCACCGAGTGCGCCAGTTGCGCCTCGATCACATCGGGGCTGAAGCCCAGGCGTTCATGCAGCATCGTCCGCGCGGTCGCTCGGAAGCCATGGCCGGTGACTTCCTCGGCCGAGAAGCCCATGACGCGCAAGGCAGCGTTGATGGTGTTCTCGCTCATCGCACGATGGTGGTGCCGTTCACCACGAAACACCATCGTGGCGTGGCCGGTCAGCTTGTGCAGGTCGCGCAACACCGCCACCGCCTGCCTGGGCAACGGCACAAGGTGCGGCGCGCCGTGCAGCTTCTCGCGCAGCTCGCGCTTCATGCGGATGGCCGGTACCGTCCACAGCGCTGCGTCCAAGTCCATCTCCGGCCACTCGGCGAAACGCAGTTCCCCGGGCCGCAGCAACAGCATCGGCGCCAGCTTCAGCGCCGCCCGAACCACCGGCGTCGCGGCGTAGGCGTCGCAGGCGCGCAGCAATTCGCCAAATCGCTTCGGGTCGGTGATGGCCGGGAAGTGCTTGGGCTCCGGCCGGCGCAGTGCGTCCTTCAGGTCGCGTGCCGGATTGGTCGCACTCCGCCCGGTGGCTACGGCATAGCGGAAGACCTGACCGCAGTTCTCCAGAGCGCGGTGCGCCGTCTCGACCACTCCACGGGCCTCGACACGCCGCAACACTTCCAGCAATTGGACCGGTGTGATGCCGGCTACCGGTGCGCTGCCCACGTAGGGAAACACGTCCGCCTCCAGCCGGGCGATGATCTTGTCGGCATAGCCCTTGGCCCAGCCGCCGCGCTTGACCTCGAACCACTCCCGCGCAACGGCTTCGAACGAATCGACGGGTGGCAGCCCTTGCTGCTGTCGTTCTTCGGCCTCTCGGGCCTTGGCGTGCACCACCCGTTCTGCCTTGCGCTCCTGGCTCGGGTCCAGACCGTCGGCCACCTTTTCGCGGGCCGAATCGGCCTTGCGCCTTGCAATCGCCAGCGTCGTCGACGGGTAGGTGCCCAGCGACAGCGTCTTGCGCCGCGCCTGGAAGCTGTAGTCCAGCCGCCAGCCGTGCGCACCGCCCTTGACGAAGAGCAGCAGGTACAGCCCATCGCCGTCGCTAAGCCGCTTGCGCGGGTCGCCGCCGCGCACGGCCTTGATCGTGGCGTCCGAGGGGATGAGGTAGCGTGCCATGCAGTAACTTTTGGGCCCGAACAGCAGGTTCGGACCAGTTACTGCGAAAGTTACTGCATCAAGGGCAGGAACTCAAGGGATCCCATGAGAACACCTAGGACATGCGGATGACCCTAAGGTGTTGATTTTCAATGGGTTATCGGACTTCCTGGGACGTTCTGGGATGTCCTGAAACAGTAACTTGGTGGCCTGGGGCGGAATCGAACCACCGACACGCGGATTTTCAGTCCGCTGCTCTACCAACTGAGCTACCAGGCCGAGGGTGCGGAGTATAGCCGGCAACCCCGAGGCGACGACCTCCGCACCCTCGCATCTGGGCGGCAGATCAGTTGCGCTTGTTGCGTGATAGATCCACACCGAGTTGCTTCAACTTGCGGTACAGATGCGTGCGTTCAAGCCCGGTCTTCTCCGCGACGCGCGTCATGCTGCCGCTCTCCTTCGCTAGGTGGAACTCGAAGTAGCTCTTCTCGAACGCGTCGCGAGCTTCGCGCAGGGGACGGTCGAGCTCGAAGCTCTGCTCCGATTGCGGCCCCAGCAGCGGCATGGCGACCGCGGTCGCGGCCGGGCCACCGGCCAGCGCGCCATCGCCGCCCAGCGCCGGTTCGGCGCGGACCGCATGGGGCGCCTGCGCGCCGCGCGGCGGCGGTTTGGCCAGGCCCTGCTCGACTGCGCGCAGCAGCTTCTGCAACGTGATCGGTTTTTCCAGGAAGGCCATCGCGCCGAACTTGATCGCCTCGACCGCGGTGTCGATCGTGCCGTGCCCCGACATCATGATCACCGGCATCGTGAGCTGCGACGTCGCGGCCCATTCCTTGAGCAGCGTGATGCCGTCGACGTCGGGCATCCAGATGTCCAGCAGCACCAGATCGGGTCGCTGGCGCTCGCGGCACGCCCGCGCCTGCACAGCGTTCTCGGCCAACTCGACGCTGTGGCCCTCGTCGGAGAGGATCTCCGACAGAAGCGCACGGATGCCGAGTTCGTCGTCAACAACAAGGATGGTGGCCATGAATGCTCAGTGCACCCGTACCGCAGCGGCCGCTGCAAGGGCAACGTGACGCTCGGTCAGCGGGAAATTGGAAAATGATAGCGAAACCTGGGCGCCGCGGGTGGCGCCGGCACTTCGCAGACCGTCCGCGTCATCGGTGCCAAGGTTCGCGATGCGTACGCGCGCACCGTGCTCGTCGGCGATCTTCTTCACCACCGCCAACCCGAGGCCGGTGCCCTTGGCCTTCGAAGTGACGTAGGGTTCGAACGCGCGCTTGAGCACCCGGTCGCTGAATCCCGGTCCGTTGTCGATCACGAGCAGGCGTACCGCGCGCAACTCGCCACGGTCGCTGCGCGCTGTCTCGGTTCGCACCCGCACCTGGCCGTCGACTTGTTCGGACACCGCATCGAGCGCGTTCTGCACGAGGTTGTGGATCACCTGCCGCAACTGCGTTGCGTCACCCACGATGGGCGGCAGCGCGGGCTCGCACTCGGCACGCAGGTGCCCCGATTCCTGCGCGCCGGCATACAGCGCAAGCACCTCGCCGACCAGCGCGTTCAGGTCCAGCGGCATCAACTGCGCCGCGGGCAACCTGGCGTAGTCGCGGAACTCGTTGACGAGCTGCTTCATCGCGTCCACCTGGTTGACGATGGTGTCGACCGAACGCTGCAGCATCGCCCGATCTTCACCCTCGAGCTTGGGCGCGAGCCGCTGCGCGATGCGCTCGGCCGAGAGCTGGATCGGTGTCAGCGGGTTCTTGATCTCGTGCGCGAGCCGGCGCGCCACCTCGCTCCACGCCGCCGAGCGCTGCGCCGAGACGACTTCGGTGATGTCGTCGAAGACGAGCAGGCGCGCGCCCTGCGGCATCGCAGCGCCGCGCACCAGCAGCGTGAGCTTCTCGCGCTCGGGCGCGGTCTGGAGTTCGAACGCGTCCTGCCACTGGTCGCGCTCTCCGGGCTCCCGGCTCGAGGCCTGCGATTCGAACCGTGCAGTCATGGCGCGGGCGAACTCCTGCAGTCCGGGCACTTCGTCGAGGCGCCGCCCGCGGTAGGCCGACAGCGGCAGGCGCAGGATGCGCGTGGCGCCCGGGTTGACGGTGTCGATGCCGCTGTGGCGGTCGAACACGATCACGCCCGCCGACAGGTTGTCGAGAATCGTCTGCAGATTCGCGCGCGCCCCTTCGAGCTGGGCTACGCTGCGCTGGACCAGGGCGCGAGCGTCGGAGAGCTGTTCGGTCATGTCGGCGAAAGAGCGGGTCAGCCCACCGAGCTCGTCGCGCGACGCGAACACAGGCTTCGGGGTGAGGTCGCCCTGCGCGACCTGGCGCACCCCTTCGGCGAGCATCAGCAGCGGTTGCGCGAGCTGGTTGCCCAGCCCGACCGCAAGCAGCAGCGCGCCGAACACCGCCAGGATCAGCGACAGCGTCAGGGTGCCGATGTACATCCGGCGCAACCCCTCTCGCGCCAGCGCGCGTTGCTGGTATTCACGGTACGCGGCCTGAACGGCGAGCGCATTGGCGGCTAGGCTGGGCGGCAGCATCTGCGTCACGAGCAGGAAGTGGTCCTGCTCGCCAAGCGTGAAGTTGCTGTTCGGGATCAGTGCCAGGGCTCGCACCCGCGCCAGGCTGGCTCCGCCCTCGTCATCCAGCCCCTCGAGCTGGCTTGCCACGCGCGAGTCTCGCGCCTGGCGCAGCAGGTTCGGCGCTGGGCGGTCGGGAGTCAGGCTGCCCGAAGAGCTGCCGGCCGCGAGCAGGATCTGCCCGCCGGCGCCGACGATCGCGATGTCGCGTGCAGAGAGCTGCTCGCGCAACCTTTCGAGCACGAGCGGTTGCGTCTGAGCGCCAGCCTCGCCCATGCGCTCGGCGGCGAGCAAGGTCTTGGCGCCGAGTTCCCGCACCTGCACGTCGATCGTGTCGCGGCCGAGGTTGAGCCCGGCGTCGAGCGCACCCTCGACCTTGACGTCGAACCAGCTCTCGATGCTGCGCGAGACGAACTGGTACGACACGGTGTAGATCAGCACTCCCGGTACGACGCCGACAAAGGCGAACACTCCGACCAGCCGCAGCAGCAGCCGGCTGCCGAACTTGCCGCCGCGAACGCGCAACTGCAAACGCACCACAGCGACCAGGATCACCAGCACCAGCAACAGCGCGACCACGACGTTGACCCAGAACAGCCAGACGTAGTGCGCCTCGTAGCTTGCCCGGTTGCCGGTCGCGTTGGACAGCAGGAAGAACAGCACGAGCGCCGCCCCGGTGAGGGCCACCAGCGCAACGACCCAGCCCCAGCGGCTCGCCTTGGTCATGACGTGTCGCCTCGCAGCTCAGTTGAGGCGCTGCGTGCGCTGGACCGACAGCGACCACGCCGCTTCGCCGCCGATGCCGATCTGCATCGGCCTGGGCAGCAGTGTGGTGTCGAGGTGGAAGCTGAACTCGACGTAGTAGCGCCCGTCGTCCTCCACCTGCCCCGGTTCAGCGATCTTCCAGCGCGAGTTGCGCCGCAGCGAGTCCAGCGCCTCGGCCAGCGTATCGAAGTTCTGGTACAGGCCCCCGGTACCGATGCGGTACATGCGCGTGAGCGGCTGGTAGGTCAGGCGCCAGCTCCGCGTGGCATGCGCGATCCGCCGGTCGCGCCAGTACCAGCGCGACTGCAACAGACTCACCTCGGCCTCGAAGTACAGCGGCACGCCGCGGATCAGGGCATCCTCGACACCGCGTGAGAGTTCGAAATTGGCACTGAAGCTCAGCAGCACGCCTTCTTCGTTGCGCACCACGTCGAACGTGGCGAGCTCGACGCCTTGCGCGCGTGCCATTCCCGGCCAGAGAAGCGCAAGCGCAACCAGCAGCGCCCAGAGCCGGAGCCATGGCGGCGAGTGTTCAGCGCCGCCGCAGGACCGGATCGCGGCGGGGACGAAGGCGGCTGGCAGATTCAGCGGGTAGCCCTTTCCAGCAGCGCGTAGTAGAAGGCGTCGGGCACCGCACCGCCGGCTTGTGCGGTACCTTCACTCGCATTGTCGGGCAGCGGCAGCAGGTGTCCGGGTGATGGCAGGACCGTGACCCGCCCTGCAGCAGCCTGACGTTGCAAAAATGCGTCGATCTGGTCCTGCCCCTCCGCCTTGAACAGCGAGCACGTGCAGTAGAGCAGGCGTCCTCCGGGCCTGAGGAGCGGCCACAGCGCGTCGAGCAGCCGCGCCTGCGTCTTTGCCAGCGCCTCGATGTCGCCTGCTCGACGCAACCAGCGAACGTCCGGGTGTCGGCGAACGATTCCCGACGCGCTGCAGGGCGCATCGAGCAGGATGGCGTCGAATGCCACGCCATCCCACCACGTGGCCGGGATCGCGGCGTCGGCGGCGAGCAGTTGGGCGCGCAGGCCGAGCCGCTCGAGTGTGCCCTGCACCCGTTTCAATCGCTCCGGGTCGGCGTCGAGCGCGAGCACCTCGAGGTCTGCCAGCTCGAGCAGGTGTGCGGTCTTGCCGCCCGGTGCGGCGCAGGCGTCGAGCACCCGAGCCCCCGGCGGCAGGCCAGCACCGAGCAGCAGCGGCGCTGCGAGCTGCGCTGAAGCGTCCTGCACCGACACCTCGCCGCGCGCGAAACCGGGGATCTTCGCCACCGGTCTCGGCTGCTCGAGGTTGACCGCGTGCGCCCCGACCGCCCGCGCCGCGATGCCGTGCGCGGCCAGCCGGGCGACGAATGCAAGGGCAGTGCCGCCGCGCCGCGCGTTGACCCGTAGCGTCATCGGCGGGTGCAAGTTGTCCGCGTCGAGCAGTGCCTGCCACTGCGCCGGCCAGTCGCTGCGCAGGCGCGCGATCCACCATGCTGGATGGTTCCACCGTGCCGCCTCGTCGTGCGCCACCGCAGCCACAAGGGCGTCGCGCTCGCGCAGGAAGCGGCGCAGCACCGCGTTGACGAAGGGCGCGCTGCCGCGCCCGTCACCGCCGCGAAGGCGGGCGGCGCGAACGGCCTCGTCGACCAGTGTGTGCTCGGCATAGGGCGGCGACCCGGCCAGCCACAGCAGCGCGAGGGCGCAGGTCACAAGCGCATCGACAGCCGGCGGCGGCGTGCGCGGCGCGAGGCGCTCGCGCAAAGCCTGCGCGCTGCCGAGCCAGCGCATCACATGGAACGAAAGTGCCTGCGCTGCGGGCCGCGCCTCGGCCGGGCACTGCGCCAGGACGTCGGTCAGCGAGCGCCCGGCGCGCACCGCCTGCAGCGCATCGGCGGTATGGCCGAGCAGGCGCGCCAGCGGCAGGGACTTGGCGGCGGTTGCCGCGGAAGTGGGGGCGCTCACCGGCGGCAGTCTACGGCCGGCAGGCAGCCAGGCACGGCAGATCAGGCTGGGTTACGCTTTGGCTTTCCGCGCCCGACCCCGAGGTGGCCGATGTCAGCCCAATCCACCAGTTCGCCTGCGCCGCCAATGGTTCGCGATGAGGAAGAACTCGCCCGTCTGCCGGCGTCCGAGCGCATCCGCTACCGGCTCGTCGGCGCCGACTGCCGCTATCACGCGAACGACAACATCGCCGCCTTCATCCGCGAAGGGGAACTCGATGAACTCAAGGTCGAGGTCGAGCAACGGATGCAGCAGGTGCTGGAGGCGCTGGTGATCGACACCGACAGCGACCACAACACGAACGAAACCGCCAAGCGCGTCGCGAAGATGTTCCTGACCGAGGTCTTCAGCGGACGCTACCAGCCGATCCCCTCGGTGACCGAGTTTCCGAACTTCTCGCGCCTGAATGAGCTGATGATCGTCGGGCCGGTGAAGGTGCGCAGCGCATGCTCGCACCATCTGTGCCCGATCCTTGGCAAGGTGTGGATCGGCATCCTGCCCAACGAACGCTCCAACCTGATCGGCCTGTCCAAGTACGCACGGATCTGCGACTGGATCATGAGCCGGCCGCAGATTCAGGAAGAAGCGGTGATGATGCTCGCCAACGAGCTGCAGACGCGGGTCAAGCCCGACGGCCTTGCCATCGTGATGGAGGCCGACCACTTCTGCATGCACTGGCGCGGCGTGAAGGACGATGAATCGATGATGACCAACAGCGTGATGCGCGGCGCGTTCCTGAAGGATGCCAACCTGCGCCGCGAGTTCCTGTCGCTGCTGAGCAAGAAAACCTAAGTCCCTGCGGCGCGCCGCCTCAGGCGCTGCGAGGTCCAACTCTGGAGTCCGACATGCTCGTTCGCCTTCTGTACGCCAGCCGCGCCGCAGCGTCGCTCGACGCCGACGGCTTCACTGCCATCGTCAGGCGATGCCGCGCCAACAATCCGGCGCTGGGCGTGACCGGCGTGCTGTGCTTCTCGGGTGGCCTGTTTATGCAGGTGCTCGAAGGCGGACGAAGCGTCGTCAACCGGCTCTACAACGACATCGTCGCCGATCCGCGGCACAGCGAGGTCGTGCTGTTGAGCTACGAAGAGATCGGCGAGCGGCGATTCGCTGGCTGGTCCATGGGGCAGGTGAACCTGGCGCAGGTCAATCCCGCGCTGCTGCTGAAGTACTCCGAGAGCGAAGCGCTCGACCCGTATGCACTGTCGGGCCGGGTGTCGATGGCGCTGTTCGAGGAGCTGGTGGCGACGGCATCGGTGTGCGGGCCGATGTAGGGGCTGCCTCTCGGCCCGCCCGGCGGCGCCAGCCAGCGCCCCCGCGTGAGGCGACTGCAACGCTGCGCGACGCGCTACATCCGCGGGGTCGGCCATGACGCGAGATAGTCGCCATCGATCCGCCAATTCCGGGTATTGCCGCGCAGCGCGCCGAGGCACGATCCGCGGGCACAACAACGCCGGTCTCTGGCACAGGCATGTCGACCTTCACCGCGTCGGGCTCGCGCGTTCGCGCTGCCCTCGGCTCACTCAGGTGGCGTATCACGCTGGGGGGGTTGGTTGCCGTCGCGCTCGGCATTGGCGTGATCACGCTGCAGTTGCTGCGCCGGGCCGAGGTCGACACGCTCGCGGCACAGAATCAGCGCGAACTCGGCGAAGCCGTGCGGACGGCGTCGGTGCTCTCGCGCCGGGTGCTCGATCTGCAGCGCGCGCTCGGGGCCGCCGCGTCGCAGCTCGACAGCGCTATGCTTGCCGACGAGGCCGGACTCGCCGAGTTCGTCCGCACCAAGCCGGTTCTGCGCGCCATGTTCACGCGCCTGTTCGTCGCCACGCCCGACGGCCGGGTGCGCGTCTTCGCCGATGCGGACGGCATCCGGCAGTCGACGGTGAGGATCGACGACCGCGAATACTTCCAGCTTACCGTGGTCGAGCGCCGACCGATGGTTTCCGAGGCGTTGCAGGGGCGTGCGTCCGCAGGTGCGCCGGTCGTCATCTTCACTTACCCTCTGCAGACCGCTGAAGGGGTCTTTGGCGTTCTCGGAGGCGCACTGCGCCTGGACAGCCGCGCGCTGCTCGCCGACGTGGTGGACAGCCACGAAGGCGACGACCAGGCCTTGTTCGTCGTCACCGATGCCCGCGGCAAGATCCTGGCCCATCCGGACCCGGCTCTGCTGATGCGGACGCTGGTTAGCGAGCCGCGCTTTGCGTCCGCCTACGCGGAATGGGTGGCTGGCGGCAACGCGATCGAGCCGTCCGGGTTGAGACTCGCGCAGCCCGGCACGGTGGTCAGCGCGGCCGGCGTATCCGGGCCCGACTGGATGGTCTGGCGCGCGCTCGCGGAGAGCGAACTGCTCGCTCCGCTGCACGCGGCGCGGCGACAGGCGCTTCAATGGGCGGCCGGGTTGATCGTGCTCGTTTCGCTCGTGACCTTCGCGCTCGTCAGCTGGCTGTTCGATCCGCTGCTCAAGCTGGAGCGGCGGGCGGGAAGAATGTTCGACGCCACGCAGGACCCGAATCAGGGCTGGCCGACCGCGCTCGGCGAGATCGGCCGCCTCGCGGCGGTGCTGCGCCAGGCCAGCGTCGAGCGCGCCGCGCTCGAACGGCGCACCGACGAAGTGATGAGAAGACTCGAATCGGTGATGGCGTCGGCGCCGGTGGGTCTAGCCTTCACTCGCGCCAAGTGTTTCGAACTCGTCAGCGCCGAGATGTGCCGCATGTTCGGCCGCTCCGAGCGTGAGCTGCTGGGCCAGCCGACGCAGATCATCTACGTCTCCAACGAGGACTATCTGGCGATCGGGCCGAAGGTCGGCGCCGCCTTCGCGGCTGGGCAACCCTATGTGGGTGAGTGGCAACTCCTGCGCGCAGACGGTACGCGCTTCTGGGCCCAGCTGCGCGGCCTGCCGGTTGACGCCGCCGACGCCGCTGCCGGCACGATATGGAGCATCACCGACGTTTCGCACGAAGTGGCCGCGCGCGACCGGCTGGAGTGGTCGGCTGGCCACGACACGCTCACCGGGCTGGCCAATCGGAAGGTCTTTGAACCCCGGCTCGCGCATATGTTCGAGATGCTGCCGCGCTCGGCGCCGGCCGAGCTGGTCGTCATCGATCTGGATCACTTCAAGCCGATCAACGACGAAGCCGGCCACGCCGCCGGCGATGCGATGCTCAAGGCCGTCGCGGCGGCGATCACGACCTGCGTGCGCGCCAACGATCTGGTGGTGCGCACCGGCGGCGACGAGTTCGCGGTGCTGCTCGAGCGCTGCACGCACGAGGCCGCGCTGCGGATCGCCGAAAGCGTGCGCGTCGCGATCACTCAGATAACCCTGCCGTGGAACGGGCGCACGCTGCGAGTGGGCGCCAGCCTCGGCGTCGCGTCGCTCACCACCGAAACGCCCAGCGTGGACGCATGGACGCAGGCCGCGGACGGCGCGTGCTACGCAGCCAAGGCGGCGGGTCGTGGCGCCGTCAAGGCGGCGCATCGCCCGGCCTTGCGCCTGGTCGGCACGGACGGGTCTGCCGCCACAGACGCTTGAGCGCCGGTCGGTGCAGGCAGGCGAGGGGCGCTGCTGCGCCACCCGACGAGTGCCGTCGCGCGCACCGAGGTCGGGCGACAAGCTGTGCCATGCGGCGCGAGGACGGCTGCCCGGCGCTGAGGGCCACGATGCGCCTCGCGTGCCGCGCCGAGACGTTCGCACAGGCAGAAGCTTCGCGCTACGCGCGCCTCTCGAGGCTGGCCAGCAATGCCGCGGCGACGATCAGCGCGCCGCCGAACAGCAGCGGCAGCGTGACCTTGCCGCCACCCAGCAGTTGCGCCGATCCGGCGGCGACCACGACCTCGTTCAGCATCACGACTGCGGTGACGTTGGCCGGCAGCTTTGCCGCGCCGTGCTGCAGCGCCAGGTTGCTGAGCAGGAACAGCGCACTCAGGCCGAGCGCGCCCACAACCCAGGCCGGCGCAGGCGCCGGCGGCCACGGTGCCTGGCCGCGCAGCGCCAGCGCCACCGCGAGTGCGCCGGCCACGAGGGTGCCGCCGGCGAACATCGCCAGCGCGCGGCCCTCTTCGGGGCGCGCCGCCTCGCGGCGCAGCATCACGTTGTTGAGCGCGAACGAGAAACCGCCGACTGTGCCGAGCATGTCGGCCAGCATGTTTGGCAGCGGCCAGCCGCCGCCCGCGGGCCACAGCACGACCGCCGCACCGGCCAGCGCCGTCGCGACGCGCAGTGCCGCAGCCGCCCTCAGTGGCTCGCGCAGTAACAGACGCGCCAGCAGCACGGCCCACAGCGGCATCAGGTAGAACAGCAGCACGACGCGAACGACGTCGCCGATCACCATCGCCCAGTTGAATGCCGCGTTGGTCGTGCCGGAGGCCACGAGCAGCACCCACAGCGCCGGCGTGCGCACAAGTTGGCGCAAGGCGCCGGGACGCGCGATCATGATCGCGAAGACAGCCACCAGGTAGACGAGCACCGTCGCCCATAGCGGATGCAGACCAAGCGCCTGCAGTCGTCGCAATGGCCACCAGGCCAGGCCCCAGACGACGGCGTTGAAACCCAGGCACAGCGCCGGCCAGAGGGCCGCGGAGCGGCTGCGGGTCACTGGCTGCGGCCGGCGTCGCAACGACGATCGGCCATCGTCAGTGCCGGTCGCTGCGGGCGAGGGCAAGCAGACGCTCGACCTCGTCGCGGTGGTGCACGCAGTTGCCTGCGTGCCACTTGCGGATCAGCCACATCATGCCGGCCACCACCAGGCCGAACACGGCGATTGCGGCGTAGGCCGACAGGCCGAAGCGCGTCATGCCGGTGTAGAACGCGCCGAGGCCGAGGATGCAGGCCTGCTCGTTGAAGTTCTGCACCGCGATCGAACGGCCCGCGCCCATCAGGTTGTGGCCGCGGTGCTGCAGCAGCGCATTCATCGGCACCACCATGAAGCCGCCGATGCCGCCGAGGACGATCAGGAACGGCACCGCGGCCCAGACGTTGCCGATGAAGATCATGCAGACCACGAGCAGGCCCATCAGGATCCCGAGCGGGATCACGTTCGTTGCATGGTCCAGCCGCATCCGCATCGATGCCAGCACCGCGCCGACCGCCATGCCGATAGCGACCACGCCACTGAGCGACGACGCCTGCGTCATCGTGTAGCCGAGCACCATCGAGGCCCAGGCGAGCACGATGTAGCGCAGGTTGCCGCCGGCGCCCCAGAACAGCGTCGTCGTGGCGAGCGAGATCTGCCCCAGCTTGTCGCCCCACAGGCGCGCGTTGCAACTCGCGAAGTCGCGCACCTGAGCGACGATGCCTCGTGCCAGCGGCTGCAGCGGCGCTTCGGTGCGCGGGATGTAGAGATTGAACAACGCGGCGACGGCGTAGACCAGGATCATCGAGGCAATGGCCGCTTCGGGCGCGGTGTCCACGCCGGTGTCGATGAACGGGAAGTCGAATCCCAGCAGTTGCTTGGACACGACCGGGCCGACGAGTTGTCCGCCGAGCAGAACGCCGAGGATGATCGAGGCAATCGTCAGGCCCTCGATCCAGCCGTTGGCCTTGACCAGTTGCGACGGCGGCAGCAGCTCGGTCAGGATCCCATACTTCGCCGGTGAATACGCCGCTGCGCCGAGTCCGACGATGGCGTACGAGATCAGCGGCGGCGTGCCCAGCAGCATCATCAGGCAGCCCGCCACCTTGATCAGGTTGGAGAGGAACATCACCTTGCCCTTGGGCACGGCGTCGGCCATCGCGCCGACGAAGGGCGCGAGCACGACGTAGAAGAGCGCGAACATCGGCACCAATGCGGCGCGCTGCCACTCCGCCCCGCCCGACGTCCTGATCAGCTCCACCGCCGCGACAAAGAGTGCGTTGTCGGCCAGCGAGCTGAAGAACTGCGCCGACATGATCGTGTAGAAGCCTCTTTTCATGCGGTCGCGTGCACGCGGCTGTGTGTCCCTTGGCGATGGGTGGGTGCGCGCGCGATGGCGCCGACCGGATACGAAGCTTCAGAGCAGGCCTACTTGCACTCAAGTCGTGTCCCGGCTCGAGGCTCGACGGTGTTCTTGTCCCCCTGCGGCGGCCGTTATAGCACGCTGGCCTTGGCCCTTTGCCCGCCGTCGCCCCTCGCTGCCGCCCGCGGTTCCAGGCGTCCGGGCTGGCAGAATCGCCCCATGCCGCGTCCGATACAGGCCGTGATCCACAGCGCGGCGCTAGCGCACAACCTGCGCCGCGCCCGCCTCGCCGCACCCGACGCGAGGGTATGGGCGGTTGTCAAGGCCGACGCCTACGGCCATGGGATCGAGAACGTCTACGCCGGCCTGAAGGGCGCCGACGGCTTCGCGCTGCTCGACCTCGCCGAGGCCGAGCGCATCCGCGCGCTCGGCTGGCGCGGCCCGGTGCTGCTGCTCGAAGGCTGCTTCCAGGCGCGCGACCTCGAGCTGTGCTCGCGCCTGGATCTGTGGCATGTGATCCATCGCGATGAGCAGATCGACTGGCTGGCCGCGCACAAGGCGGCGCGGCCGCAGCGTGTGTTCCTGAAGATGAACAGCGGCATGAACCGGCTCGGGTTCCGCCCCGACGCCTTCCGCTCCGCATGGGTTCGGCTGTCCGGGCTGACGCAGCTCGAGGACATCGCACTGATGACGCATTTCTCCGATGCCGACGGGGCCGCCGGCGTCGCCGCGCAGCAGGCGATCTTCGAAGATGCCGTTCGCGACCTGCCCGGCGAGCGTTCGCTGTGCAACAGCGCGGCGACGCTTCGCTTCGCGCCCGACGCTTGCGCAGTCAGCGCCGACTGGATACGCCCGGGCATCATGGTCTACGGCTCATCTCCCGACTACCCGGCGCACGACATCGCGTACTGGGAGCTGCAGCCGACGATGACGCTGCGCACGCAGCTGATCGCGACGCAGGAGCTGCGCGCCGGGGACTGCGTCGGCTACGGCGGCAGCTTTCGCGCCGACGCGCCTATGCGCATCGGCGTCGCCGCCTGCGGCTACGCCGACGGCTACCCGCGGCTCGCCCCGACCGGAACGCCCGTGCTCGTCGACGGTGTGCGCACACGGCTCGTCGGCCGCGTGTCGATGGACATGGTCACCGTCGATCTGACTCCCATTCCGGCGGCAGGCGCGGGCGGCGAGGTCACGCTGTGGGGCCGCGGACCGGCAGGAAGCGAACTCGCGATCGACGAAGTCGCGCACGCCGCCGGTACTGTCGGCTACGAGCTGATGTGCGCGCTGGCGCGGCGCGTTCCGGTGAGCGTCGATTAGCGACATGGCGCGGCGAAAGAACAAGCGCGTCAGCGAGGCCGCCGCGGCGCCGGGCGAGCGCGCGAGCCACTGTCGCCGCCTCGTGCGCCGCCAGGCTTTGAAGGCGGCCGGCGTCTCTGCGCTGCCGGTGCCGGGCGTCGATCTGTTCGTCAGCGCGCACCTGCTCGTGCAGACGATGGACGCGATCAGCGCTGCCTACGGCCTGTCACCGTCGCAGATCGCAGCGCTCCCGCCAGCGCAGCGGACGCAGGGCGATAAGCTTGCGCGCCGGGTCGGCAGCTACCTGATTGGCCGCGTCGCGACCGAGGCCGCGCTGATCGCCGGCCTGCGCGCCGTCGGACTGCGCGTCGGCGCGCAACAGGCGGCCAAGCTCGCACCGGTGGTCGGCCTGGCGATATCGGGCGCGCTCTCGGGCTGGCTGTTCATGCGCGTTTGCGAACACCATATCGAGCACTGCGAAGCGGTGAGCGCCGAGTAGCTGCGACTGCCCGCACTCGAGCCAGCACCGGCGTGAAGTTCGTCGTTCCCGAGCACGAAGTCGAGATCCGCGCGATCCGCGCCCAGGGTGCGGGCGGGCAGAACGTCAACAAGGTCTCGAGCTCGGTGCACCTGCGCTTCGATATCCGCGCCTCGTCGCTGCCCGACGCGGTGAAGGAGCGTCTTCTGGCGCTGCCAGATTCGCGCATCACGCAGGAGGGCGTGCTCGTGATCAAGGCGCAGACTTCGCGCAGCCAGGAGCAGAACCGCGCCGAGGCGATGCAGCGGCTGCAGGAACTCGTAGCCAGTGTCGCTACGCCGCCGCGCCGGCGCCGCCCGACGAAGCCGACGCAGGCGTCGAAGCGGCGCCGGCTCGAGGGCAAGACGCTGCGCGGCCAGATCAAGGCGGCACGCGGCAAGGTCACGGCGTAGCGGCGTGCGCAGCGGCGCGACAATCGACGCATGGCCAAGGACAGGACGATCTACACCTGCATCGAGTGTGGCGGCACGAGCCCGAAGTGGCTCGGCCAGTGCCCATCGTGCAATGCGTGGAACACGCTCGAGGAGACCGTGGCCGAGGCCGTTGCCGGCACGCGCAACCAGCGCTTCCAGTCGCTCGCGAAGGGTTCGCCGGTGGCCACGCTCGCCGAGATCGAGGCGAGCGACACCCCGCGCACACCTACCGGCATCGAGGAGCTCGATCGCGCGCTCGGTGGCGGCATCGTCGAAGGCGGCGTCGTGCTGATCGGCGGCGACCCGGGCATCGGCAAGAGCACGCTGCTGCTGCAGGCGCTCGATGCGCTGTCGCGGCGGATGAAGACCCTCTACGTCACCGGCGAGGAAAGCGGCGCGCAGCTCGCGCTGCGTTCGCGCCGGCTCGGGCTGCCGGCCTCCACGGTGCGCGTGCTGGCCGAGATCCAGCTCGAGAAGATCCTCGCAAGCATCGCTGCCGAGCAGCCGGCGGTCGTCGTAATCGACTCGATCCAGACCGTGTACTCCGAACAGCTCAACTCGGCGCCGGGCTCGGTCGCGCAGGTGCGCGAGTGCGCGGCGCAGCTCACCCGCGCCGCGAAGGCGAGCGGAGTCACGATCGTGCTCGTCGGCCACGTCACGAAGGAGGGCACCCTGGCCGGCCCGCGCGTGCTCGAGCACATCGTCGACACGGTTCTCTACTTCGAGGGCGACACCCACAGTGCGTACCGGCTGGTGCGCGCGTTCAAAAACCGCTTCGGCGCCGTCAACGAGATCGGCGTCTTCGCGATGACCGAGCGCGGGCTGAAGGGCGTCTCGAACCCGAGCGCGATCTTCCTCTCGACGCACGGCGAGCCGGTGCCGGGCTCGTGCGTTCTCGTCACCGTCGAAGGCACGCGGCCGATGCTGGTCGAGATCCAGGCACTCGTCGACAGCGGCGGCCCGACCCCGCGGCGTCTGAGCGTCGGCCTCGACCGCGACCGCCTGGCGATGCTGCTCGCGGTGCTGCACCGCCACGCCGGCGTCTCGTGCATGGACCAGGACGTGTTCATCAACGCCGTCGGCGGCGTTCGCATCAGCGAGCCCGCGGCCGACCTTGCGGTGCTGCTCGCGATCCAGGGCAGCCTGCGCGGCAGGGCGCTGCCGCGCGGCTTCATCGCCTTCGGCGAAGTCGGACTCGCCGGCGAGGTGCGGCCCGCGCCGCGCGGCCAGGAGCGGCTGAAGGAAGCGGCCAAGCTCGGCTTTTCCGTCGCCGTCGTGCCGAAGGCGAATGCGCCGAGGAAGGCGATCGAGGGCTTGAGAATCCACGCCGTCGAGCGCATCGAGCAGGCGATCGACGTGGTGCGAGGCCTGTAGCCGCACGCGATCATGCGGATCGCCGTCATCTCCGACATCCACGGCAACCTGCCCGCGCTTGAGGCCGTGCTGGCCGACATCACACGTACCGGCGCCGACGTCACCGTGAACCTCGGTGACGTCGTCAGCGGCCCGCTGTGGCCGCGCGAGACGGCCGATCTGCTGATGCCGATGAACCTGCCGACGATCCGCGGCAACCACGAGAGGCAACTGCTGACGCAGCGGCGCGAACAGATGAGCCCTGCCGACGCTTGCGCCGACGCGCTGCTCGCCCCGGCGCAGCGCGACTGGCTGCGCAGCCTGCCGACCGAGCTCTGGCTCGCGCCCGACGTCTATTGCTGCCACGGCACGCCGGCGGGCGATCTCGCCTACTGGCTCGAGACCGTGACGCCAGGCTTCGAGCGCGCCGGCCCGCGTGGCGTGCGCATGGCCAGCGCCGAAGAAGCGCGCTCGCGCCTCGGTGCGCAGCATGAGGAAGGCGCGCGCCTGCTGCTGTGCGGCCATACGCACGTGCCGCACGCGCTTCAACTCACATCCACAATGCTGGTGCTCAATCCGGGCAGCGTCGGGCTGCAGGCCTACGACGACGCGCACCCGCACCCGCACGTGATCGAGAACGGCAGTCCGCACGCGCGCTGGGCGATCGCCGCAAGTGGCCGGCACGGCTGGCGCATCGAGTTCCATGCCGTCGACTATGACTGGGAAGTTGCCGCCCGGCGCGCCGAAGCCAGCGGCCGGCCCGACTGGGCCGACGCGCTGCGCACTGGCTTCGTCGGGCGCTTCGAGGCCGAAGTGTGCGGCTGAGATCAGAAGAGGCGATCTACCGCATCCGCGGTGGAGCGATCGCTGCGCGCCGCTAAAATTCCGATTTCCCGACAAGGAGCCAAAGCATGAGCATGTCCGACCGCGACGGCAAGATCTGGATGGACGGCGAGCTCGTCGAGTGGCGCGACGCCAGGATCCACGTCCTGAGCCACACGCTGCACTACGGCTGCGGCGCCTTCGAGGGCGTGCGCGCCTACAACACAGTTGGCGGCACGGCGATCTTCCGCCTGCGCGAGCACACCGAGCGGCTTTTCAACAGCGCGAAGATCCTGCGCATGAAGATCCCGTTCACGCTGGAACAGGTGATGGATGCGCAGCGCGAGGTGGTGCGCGTGAACAAGCTCGAGAGCTGCTACCTGCGACCGCTGACGTGGATTGGCTCCGAGAAGCTCGGCGTCAGCCCCAAGGGCAACCGCATCCACCTGATGGTCGCCGCCTGGCCCTGGGGCGCGTACCTCGGCGAAGAGGGCATGAAGCGCGGCATCCGCGTCAAGATCAGCAGCTTCACGCGGCACCACGTCAACATCACGATGACGCAGGCGAAGGCGGTGAGCAACTACACCAATTCGATCCTCGCCAACATGGAAGCGACCGACGACGGCTACGACGAGGCGATGCTGCTCGACACGAGCGGCTTCGTCAGCGAGGGTGCGGGCGAGAACCTCTTCGTCGTCAAGAACGGTGTCGTCTACACGCCCGACCTGTCGGCCGGCGCGCTCAACGGCATCACGCGCAACACCGTGTTCGCGATCTGCGAAGACGTGGGCCTGAAGCTCGTGGAGAAGCGCATCACGCGCGACGAGGTCTACATCTGCGACGAGGCTTTCTTCACCGGCACCGCGGCCGAAGTAACGCCGATTCGCGAGCTCGACCGCATCGAGCTCGGCAGCGGCGCGCGCGGCCCGATCACCGAGAAGATCCAGAGCGCTTTCTTCGACATCGTCAATGGTCGCAACGCCAAGTACTCTGAGTGGTTGAGCAAGGTCTGACGCGCGTGAGCGACGCCCCAGCGAGCATCGAGGTTACCGCCAGGGACCTGCACGGGCCGGGCGTCGTGTTCTGTCCGAGCCCGAAGATGGCGCTGTGGAGCAGCCATCCGCGCGTGTTCATCGACGTCGCCGCCAGCGGCGAAGGCAAGTGCCCGTACTGCGGCACCGTGTACCGCCTCAAGGCCGGCGAAGAGGTCCGCACGCATTGAGCGGACGGTGATAGCGAGCCGAAGCCTTGTCATCGCGCCGCAATGGATCGGCGACGCGGTGATGAGCGAGCCGCTGCTCGCCCGCCTCGCAGCGCGAGGAGAACTTGTGACCGTCGCCGCGCTTCCCTGGGTGGCGCCGGTGTACCACGCGATGCCGCAGGGGGGCGACGTGATCAAGCTGCCATTTACGCACCGCCGGCTCGACATCGCGGCGCGTTTGCGCGTGGCGCGCGAGCTGCGAGGCCGTTTCGACGCCGCTTACGTGCTGCCGAACTCGTTCAAGGCGGCACTCGTGCCGTGGCTGGCGCGAATTCCGCTACGCATCGGCTATGTCGGCGAATGGCGATTCGGCCTGCTCAACCACAGGATCGCCAATGCCGAAGGCCGCCCGCCGATGGTCTCGTACTACCTGGCGCTCTCGGGCGAACCCGCGCAGCCCGGGGAGCGACCGCATCTTCGCTTCGACGCCGCCCGGCTCGGCGCGGCAGCCGCGCAGGCGGGGGTCGAGCCCGGCGCCTACTGGGTGTTCGCGCCGGGGGCCGAATACGGCCCCGCGAAATGCTGGCCGGCGGCGCACTACGCGGCGCTGGCTCGATCGCTTCACGCCGAGAGCGGGCGGCCGGTGCTGCTGCTCGGCTCGGCCAAGGAGACCGCGCTGTGCGAGGACATCGCGCGCGAGTCCGGTGAAGGGTGCAAGGCACTCGCTGGAAAGACCACGCTCGACGGCGCGATGGCCCTGATCGCCGCGGCGCGCGGCGTCGTCAGCAACGACTCGGGCCTGATGCACGTGGCAGCTGCCTTGGGCGTGGCGCAGGTTGCGCTGTTCGGATCGAGCAGCCCCGAGCACACGCCGCCGCTGAACCCGAATGCGCGCGTGCTCTGGCTCAAGGAGGAACTCGAGCTCGACTGCGCGCCGTGCTTTGACCGCGTCTGCCGCTTCGGTCATACGCGCTGCCTGACCGAACTGATGCCCGAACGCGTGCAGGCGGCGCTGGCGAGCGCGCTGGCTGCCGCCTGAGGCGGCCGACGCGGACTGCGGTCCGGCACGGTTCGGGCCGTCTCGACGCCGGGCGCGGCGCCACGGCGGGCGGTCTGGGTTCGTACAATGCCGCCAGCATGCCGCACCAGCTGGAATTCATCCTCACGCTCTCGTGCCGCGACGCGCCCGGCATCGTCCACGCGGTCTCTGGGCTGCTGTTCGAGGCCGGCTGCAACATCATCGACTCGCAGCAGTTCGGTGATCTTCCGGAACCCGGCGACGAAACCGGCGCGCACGCCACCGGCCTCTTCTTCATGCGCGTGCACTTCAAGGCACCGCTGCACCTGGCCGAGTTGGCCGCACTGGAAGCGCTCTTTGGCGGCGCGCGCGAGCGCTTCGGCATGGAGCTGCATCTGCACGCGTTGTCGCGCAAGCCGCGGCTGCTGTTGATGGTGAGCCGGCACGGCCATTGCCTGAACGACCTGCTGTTTCGTTCGTATTCGGGCCAGTTGCGTGCCGACGTCGGCGCGATCGTTTCCAACCACCCCGACTTCGAATCGCTCTCGAAGGGCTTCGGTATCCCGTTCCACCACCTGCCGGTGCGGGCGGGCGCTTCGCCCGAGGTCAGACGCGCGCAGGAACGGCAGGTCGAACAACTCGTTCTCGCCGAGCGCATCGATCTCGTCGTGCTTGCGCGCTACATGCAGATTCTGAGCCCGGCGTTCTGCGGCTTCCTGCTCGGCCGCGCGATCAACATCCACCACAGCTTCCTGCCGAGCTTCAAGGGCGCCAAGCCGTACGAGCAGGCGCACGACCGCGGCGTCAAGTTGATCGGCGCGACCGCACACTACGTGACGGCCGAACTCGACGACGGCCCAATCATCGAGCAGGACGTCGCGCGCGTGGACCATAGCCTGAGCGCGGAAGATTTCACCGCCGTCGGGCGCGACGTCGAGAGTGTCGTGCTCGCACGCGCAGTGCGCTGGCACGTCGAGCACCGGGTATTGATGAACGGGCCGAAGACGGTCGTGTTCAGGTAGGTGCACCCGATGCCTGCCACGAAGCCGCCGCCGGCGGCAGTCGGCTCACCCGACGACGTCGAGGCCCGGTTCTACGACGCGCTGCAGCAGGGCGACATCGACAAGCTGATGGCTGTCTGGTCCGACGACGACGAGGTCGTCTGCGTGCATCCGGGCGGACAGCGGCTCGTCGGTGCGGTTGCAATTCGCGCCGCCTTCGAGACGATGTTCGCCCATGGCAGTGTCAACGCACAGCCGCAGAAGGTGCGCCGCCTTCAGACGCTGGCGAGCGCGGTGCACAGCGTGCTCGAGCTGGTGCCGGTGATGACGCAAGACGGACCGCGATCGGCCTGGGTGATCGCCACCAACGTCTACCACCGGACGAGCGAAGGATGGCGCCTCGTCGCGCACCACGCCAGCCCGGGGTTGCAGGCCGAGCCCGAGGAGACGGCGCAGGCGCCGTCGGTGCTGCACTGAGTCCGGGACCGGCCGCATGCACGACTACCGCGCTCCGCGCTGGATGCTGGGCCGCGGCGCCGTCGGCGGGAACGTGCAGACGATCTGGCCGGCGCTGTTCTCGCGCCGCTTCGACGGTGTGGCGCCGGTGCTGCGCCGCGAGCGCTGGGACACGCCCGACGGCGACTTCATCGATGTCGACTTTCTCACCGAACCTTCGCCCGCTGCCGATGCGCCGTGGCTGGTGCTGTTCCACGGCCTCGAAGGCTCTTCGGGCAGCCACTATGCGCAGGCTTTTGCGCACTGGGCGCGCAGCCACGGCTGGGCGTTCGTCCTGCCCCACTTTCGCGGCTGTTCGGGCGCGCTCAACCGAGCGCCGCGCGCCTACCACTCGGGCGATTTCGAGGAGGTCGGCTGGATCCTCGAGCGGCTGCGCGAGCGCTGCGGGCGGCCGCTGGTGGCGGTCGGTGTATCGCTTGGCGGCAATGCACTGTTGCGCTGGGCCGAGGAGAGCGGCGAAACCGCCGCCGCCGTTGCGCGTTGCGTGTGCGCGATCTCGTCGCCGATCGACCTCGCCGCCGGTGGCTACGCGATCGGGCGCGGATTCAACCGCCACGTCTACGGCCGCATGTTTCTCTCCACGATGCGCCCTAAGGCGCTGCGCAAGCTGGCTCAGTACCCTGGCCTGTTCGACCGCGACAAGATGCTCGCCGCGCGCGACCTGTACCAGTTCGACAACGTCTTTACCGCGCCCTTGCACGGGTTTCGAGACACCGAGGACTACTGGTCGCGCGCTTCGTCCAAACCGCACCTGCACCGGATCCGCATCCCGACGCTGGTGCTCAATGCGCGCAACGACCCCTTCGTTCCGGCAGCGAGCCTGCCCACGGCGAACGAGGTCGGCTGCCACGTCACGCTGTGGCAGCCCGCGTACGGCGGGCATGTGGGCTTTCCCGCCGGGCGCCCACCGGGCCACGTGGCGACGCTTCCGCAGGCCGTGATGCGCTGGGTCCAGGCTCACGCTTGAACCGCGCGCCGCGCACGCCTTTCACGGCTGCGCGATCATAGTGTCATGGATGAGATCGTCCGCGCCGCGCTGAAGAAGTGGCCCAACGTGCCCGCGTGCTACGGTTGGCTGGCGCTCGATGCGCGCGGCGACTGGTACATGCGCGACGAGAGGGTGCAGGCCGCCGGGCGGTTTCCTGCGGTCAAGGGCAGCCGCATCAACCACGAGAAGCTGCGCGAGTTCATCGAGCGCAATTACGCCGCTGACGAAGCGGGGTGCTGGCACTTCCAGAACGGACCGCAGCGTGTCTATGTCGAGCTCGAAGCCGCGCCGTGGGTCTGGCGGCTGCCGCCTGAGCGCGCGGTGCCGTTTGTGCGCTCCCACACCGGTGCGGCGGCCGAGGTCGCCTCGAGCTGGCTCGACGAGCACGGGCGTCTCTTCCTGGCCACCGAACTCGGACTCGGGATCGTGCACACGCAGGACATGCTGCTGGCGTCCACGCGGGTGGAAAGCGGAGAGTGGGTACCGCGCGAGGTCGCGTTCGCCGAACTGCCGGTGCGTTTTGGCTACACGCTCGCGCCGAGAGTGGGCGTGACGTGAAGACGTACCGACGCTGCGTTGCGAGGCAGCTCGCTCGGTACTGCAGCGCCGCCTACTTGGTGGCCGGTGCCGACGCGGCCGCCGCGTCGGCGGGCGCTGAAGCCGGCGCTGCCGGAGCCTTGGGCTCGTCGAACTTCGCGCCGGCCTTGTTGGCCATGTAGACGACGGCGCGGCCGATCTCGAAGTCGCTCAGGTCGCCGCCCCCCTGTGGCGCCATCGCGTTCTTGCCCTTGACCGCCGAGTTCAGCAGCGCGTCGTAGCCGGCCTTGATTCGGGGTGCCCACGCTTGGACGTCGCCGAACTTGGGCGCGCCGGCAACGCCCGCGCTGTGGCAAGCGGTGCACCTCGCGGCGAACACCTGCTCGCCGGTCTTCACCGTCGCCGCGTCGAAGGCGCCGCGAACTTCCACCGTTCCTACGGGGGCCAGCCGCGCCGCGATGGCCTCGGGAGTGAGCAGGTTGCTGCCGGCCGCGGGCCGCGTGTCGCTGGCGACGTAGCTCGCGAGCAGCACGATCACGATCACCGGCACGACGAAGGCGAAGACCACCGCCGCGACGAGTTGTCTCGGCGTCTTGATCGGACCCTCGTGCGCAGCGTCAGGGTCGGGATGGGCGTCGCTCATGAAGTCCTCGTTTGGCCGCAGCAGGCGCGCAAAAGCCGCGGATTATAGGGCCTCGGTCGCTGCCTAGCCGTGGCTTGCAGCGGGGTCGCCGTCGCCGCGCAATAGCGCGTCGCAGGTGCTTCGCTGAGCGTCGCCGGCAGGCAGTTTGACGCACACCGGTGTCAACTGGACCCGCAGGCGCTGGATCGTGTCGGCGTGCGCACCGGCGCTGTTCCACTCATGAAGCTTCTTCGCCACGCGCTGCAGCGAGCGCGCGCTGCGCTCGTAGAACGCATCGGGCTGCGCCGCGGCTTCGGCGATAACCTGGCTCGCGGCGCGCTCTATGCGCTGCCCTTGCCGCGGCGACAGATCGACGAGTGCGCTGACGTAGCTCGCGCCCCATTGAAGCCGCGTCGCCGGACCTTCGCTGGCGTCGAATGCCGCTTCGTACCAGCGCAGTGCTTCGGCCTTGTCGCCGCGTGCCCTCGCGTTCGCGGCGAGCTCTGACATCAGGTAGTACGGCGAGTGGCTCTTGCCGAGGTTGGCCTTGAGCAGCGCATCCGACTCGCCGCCGAGCCCGGCCTGCGCCAGCATATAGGCCGCAGCGGTGATCACAGCCTGGCGCTCGTAGGGATCGCTGATCTCGCGATCGGCGCGCGCCGCTTGTTCGCGCACGTCGCTCACCAGCGGCGCGGGCAGCTTGACGCGCTTCGCGTCCTTCGGTAAGTCGATCCGCGCCAGATCGATCTTCGCCAGCAACGCCCCCATGCGATCGGCCCGCGACAGTGTCGTGTCGGTCTCTAGCCGATCCAGGGCGCCGTTGAAGGCCGCGATCACGGCCGCGCGATGACCCCCTGCTTTCGACGCTGCGGCGCGAGTGATCTCGGCCGCCGAGCCGGTCAGCACATCCATCTGAACGTGCGTCGCGGCCGGGTCGGCCAGCACCTTCAGCAGCCGCTCGCGAGACGCCGCGTCGTCCCGCGCGCCCTTGCCGTCGTCGCTCGCTGCGAGCGCCTTCAGCCACAACCGCGTTGTGGCCTCGGACTCCTGCGACGGGCAGGCCGTGGACAGCGACGCAAGCAGCGCGGCCAGCCCGGCCTGCGGCACGAGTTGCGCCTCGTCGGTGTCCCACGAGTAGTACGCGAGCAGCTTCCACTCGTTCGCTGCGAGCGGCTTGCCCGCCTGCGCGTCGGCCAGCGCGGCGCCCACGGACCGCCCGCCCGCCAGGCCGAGCTGCAGCACACGCATCACCTGTGGCGGGTCGGCCTCGCCGGGCAGGCGCGTGATCTCGGCGCCTTCGGGGTTGAACAGAATCAGCGTCGGGTAGCCGCGCACCTTGAAGCGCGCGCCGAGCTTCTGCGCGCCGGGCAGGTCGCCGTCGACATGGACCGGCACGAAGGCGCGCGATCGCTCGATGAAATCCTGCCGGTTGAACAGCGTCGCCTTGAGCTGGTTGCACGGCGGGCACCACTTCGCGCCCCAGTAGAGCAGCAGCGACTTCTTCTCAGCCTTGGCCCGCGCGAAGGCGCGATCGACATCGCCGTCCATGCCTGCCTCGAGCCAGGCCACCTCGCCCGCAGGCGCTGCGACAGGCATTGCCTTGGCGATGCCGAAGCCGCTGCAGGCAAGGCTCAGCGCCAGTACCAGGCGCGTGGCCAAAGCGCCGGGACGGCTCAGAGTTTGCATGGCAGGAATCCTTTGCGTATCGCGGCCCGCGGTGCGGGCACGTGCAGGCCGGTGCCCTGCGCCGGACCGGTGGTCAGCCGAAGCAGAAGACGTTGAGCTTGTTACCGTCGAGGTCGCGAAAGTAGCCGGCGTAGAAACCTTCGCCACGCGGGCCCACCGCGCCCTCGTCCTTGGCGCCGAGCTCGAGCGCCTTGCGGTGGATGCGGTCGACCTTGTCGCGGCTGTCCACCGCGAGCGCAGCCATCACGCCGTTGCCCACCGTAGCGGGCTTGCCGTCGAACGGCTTCATCACGCCGAGGCTGGGCTTGTCCATCGCGGTGCCCCAGGCGATCCCGCGTTCGGACTCCCACAACCGTTTGGCGCCCAGTTCGGCCAGGAGGGCGTCGTAGAACGCAGTTGCACGCGGCAGGTTGTTGGTGCCGAAGGTGAGGTAGCCGATCATGTCGTCCTCCTTGTGAAGTGATCTCTCAGTTTAGGGCGGGTCGAGCCATGATTTCGCGTTTCGTTCGCCGAACGGTGCCGAAGGCACAGCGGAGCTGCACCCGATTCACGCAGAGACGCTACGGCAGCGGCATGTCGGCGTCGCCCAACCAGAGCTGGGCCTCGTCCAGGCGACCTTCCACGGGCGTCGCGCGCGCGAGTGCCATCCAGACCGCGAACGGCAAGCGCCGCGCGCGCCTAGGGGCGGACCGCAGCACCTCTAGGCCTGCGTCACTGGCGACCATCAGGCCGCACTCGGGCGGGATGTCGTCGACACTGGCAATGCCCGCGCGCGCCACGTACCAGAACTCGCTCGCGAGCGACAGGTAGGCTGCGCGCTTGGTCTCGCGCCGCACGTCGGTCAACAGATCGGAGCGGTTGACCTTGATCTCGTGGACGATAGGCTCGACGTAGTCCTCGACCGTGGTGTGGCGGATCGAAAACACATCGGGCATCGCGAGCTGCCACGCGCCGCCGTCGGCTGTGGGTATCCGCGCGCGCAGGCTCAGGCCACGCCAGACGACGCGCCCCGCGCGACCCATCTCGATCACCACCCGCTCGACCAGCGCCTCGTGCGCCGAGCGCGCATGCTGGTTGCGTTTTCGGGTTTCAGCAATGACCTGCACGCCGGCATCGGTGACGCGCAAGGTCTCGTGGCCGCTCGCCTGCCGCACGCGCTCGAGCAGGCCGGCCCCGAGCAGGTCGAGCTCGATCAGGTCGTGGCAAGGCCAACCAGCAGAGCGCCACACTTCGCGCAGGCGCCGCCGGTGGACAGGGGTCAGCGCTGTCATGGGCGCGAGCGTAACGCAGCTCGAGGACGGGCCGGCTGCGGGCTGCGTTGACGGCTCACTCGACGTGAACGCCCTTGCCGAACGCGACACGGCCCTTGATCTCGGCAGCGGCCTCCAACGGCTCGGAGTAGTACCACGCGGCGTCGGGGTGCAGCTCGCCATCGACGAGCAAGCTGTAGTAGCGGGCCTGACCCTTCCACGCGCAACTGCTGCGGTGGTTGCTCGCAACGACATACTCGCGCCGGAGCGCGCTCTCGGGGAAGTAGTGGTTGCCTTCGATCACCACTGTGTCGTCGCTCTCGGCGACGACGGTGCCGTTCCATATGGCTCTCATCCTTGGGTACTCCTTGCCTACGGGAAATCGATGGTAGCGAATGACGCGCACGATGTGCAGCTGCGACTCGATCCGAGAGAGAGGCAGCGAGTGACGCGCCTACGGCAAGCGGGTCGAACTGGCGGCAGCTCGACTTCGTCGCCTGGGGCGGACCGGTCTGCACCGCGCGCGACCTCCAGACGCTCTGCGGCCGCAGTTCTGGCGGGCAGCTCAACCCTGCCGGCGCTGCCTGCCCGCCACGTACCAGCGTGCGATCCGCTCACTGAGCGAGGGCGGCGCGGCGGGCTCGCCATGGCCAACGCCCGTCGTCGCGGACAGGTCGAACTCGGCGCCGCCGGCCCGGTACATGCTGGCGAAAATGTCCAGTACGCGCTGGCGCACCATGCCGCGCAGCGGAATGTTCGCCATCAGCCCGTAGGTCGCTGCGCTGCCGCTCTGCGCCAGTGAAGGACTTGCCTTGACGATCGCCACCGCGTCCTTCAGGTCGCGCAGGAAGGCGTCGACGCTTTCGACATGCTTGGCCGTCACCATCGCGTGCAGGCCCTCGGGGAACTGCAGACGGTTGACCTGCCAGCCGCGTGCATCCATCTGGTCGCCGACGGCGTAGATGCCGACGCCGGGGTCGCGCGAGGCGTACGCCAGCAGCGGTCCTTGCGGGTCGCCGAGCACGCGCAGTTCGGGTATCGCTGTGACGCCGGCCTTCAGGCGGTCGAAGGCCTCGATCGTTCGCCGCGCCAGGTCACGATAGCCCGCCTTGCCGAAATGTTGCATCGCCGCCCAGGCCGCGGCATACGCGCCGCCGGGGCGCGTGCCGAGCAGTGCTGGCGACGCGAACACGCCGCCCGGCCAGTCCTGACAGATGAACATCTGGTGCTTCAGCAGGTCGAGGTTACGGTAGGTGATTGTCGAGGCGCCCTTGGCGGCGAAGCCGTACTTGTGGATGTCGGCCGAGATCGAGGTGACGCCCGGAACGCGGTAGTCCCACAGCGGCAGGTCGATGCCGTTCATCGCCATGAACGGCAGGATGAAGCCGCCGACGCAGGCGTCCACGTGCAGCGGCACGCCTTGTCGCTGCGCGACCTGGCCCATCGCCTCGATCGGATCGATCAGGCCGTGCGGGTACTCGGGCGCCGAGCCGAGGATCATCACCGTGTTGCGGTTGATCATCCTCTCGAGCCGGCTCGCGTCGGCGCGCAGCGCCGCGTCAAGCGGCAGCTTGCGCAACCTGACGCCGAAGTACTCCGCCGCCTTGAACCAGGCGACGTGCGCGGTCGCGGGCACGATCATCTCGGGCTTGGTCACCCGCCGCTGCGCGCACGCCAGGTCGCGGTAGGTCTTGGCGGCGAGCAGGCAGCTCTCGGTGCCGCCGGAGGTGACGACGCCGCAAACGTCTTCGGTGCCGTGGAGTAGATCAGCGACCGCGCCGATGATCTCGGTCTCGAAGCGCTTCAGGCTCTTGAACGCGGTCGGGTTCAGTCCGTTGGCGGACGAGAAGGCGCGGTAAGCCTCGGCGAGGAATTCCTCGTGCCCTTCGTCGAGGTAATACACAAGACTCCACAGCCTGCCGTGGCGATAGTCCGGGTCGCCGGCGGCGAACGAGCGCAAGGCCTGCAACACGTCCTCGCGCGAACGTCCGGTGTCGGGCAGCAGTGTCCTGCTCATCGTGGGCTCTCGTCGTCGGATGGGCTCGTCGCGGCAGGCGCTCGCCTGCGCAGGAATCGCAGCGCCAGCATGATCAGCCCAAGCGCTGCAGGGCCGATCAGGAGCATGGTCTGGAGGCGCTCGATGGCGGCAAGAATCTCCTGCCAGCGCCCGCCGACGAAGCGCACGCCGTACACGAGCAGCGGCAATTCGATCGCCGCACCGACACCGTCGAAGAGGAAGAACGTGCGGTAGCGGATCTTCAACGTACCGGCGGCGAAGAAGAGCGCGGTGCGGATGCCCGGCAGGTAGCGGATCAGGAAGATGTACGCGGGACCGCCGTGCCGCACGCGTCCCTGGAACTCGGCCAGCCGCTGCGGCGCGACGATGCGCGAGACGAAGCGGGTGCCGAGGATGCGCGGCCCGAAGCGGTGCCCCCAGTGGAAGACGAGCGCGTCGCCGAGCACGAGCCCGGCCCATGCCACCGCGATCAGCGCCGGCGGCTCCATCACCCCCGACAGCGTCAGCGCCGCGGCCACCAGCAGCACGATGTCTTCGTTCATCGGTGCGCCGATGCCGCAGCTCACGAGCAGCGCGAACAGCAGGCCATAGGCAGGGATGCCCTGCAATGCGGCGAGGTGGGCGAGCCAGCTGTCCATTGCGCGGGCCGCGAGCTTTCAGCGCTTCGCGCTACGTTAGCGTCATGCTGTGCCACCAGAGGCGACACTCCGTGCACAGGCTGGCGGCGAACTGCGCCTGCAGCACGCCGTCCAGCACCATGCGCGGGAGAGGGTCGCCCGGCTTGCGCGCAACGAGGCTGGTTCCCGTCGATGCGGCCCAGATCGCGAACAGTTCCTCCGACGTCACCTGGTAGGTGACGTGCCAATGCGCAATGCCGCCGTGCGGTGTGGACGCGAGGATTTCGTAGCTCAGATGGATCTCGTCCTGCAGCTTGACACGCTGCCAGTAGCGGGCCAGTTGGTCGCGGCCGCGCTGCTCCGCGAACGGCGTGTTGTGGTACGTCGCGTCGCTGGCGAAGAGGGCGCAGAACAGCGCTTCGTCGCGGCCTTCCCACGCCGCCTTGTAGCCTTGCATGAATCGCTCGATGTCCACCTTGAACCTCCCGCGTCGATGAAGGGCCGCTCGGGCGTTGCCCCTGCGTTCATTGTGGCGCCGGATGGCGTTGACCGGCCGTCGGTCCGGGTGCGCGGTAGCATGGTGGAAACCCGGCTGGCTGAGGGCGGGGTGGCGCCCAAGAATGGCCACTTTGCCGAGCGGCGCTGCCCGCTCGGGACGACCCTACTCGGGCTGGCCGACGAACCCAATCCGCAATCCCAACATTGAGGACTGATCCATGAAGCTGATGCGACACGGCCCCAAGGGGGCCGAGAAGCCCGCCCTCGTCGACGCCGCAGGCGACGTGCGCGACCTCTCGGGCGTGCTGGCCGACATCAGCCCGGCGACGCTGAGCCCGCAGGGGCTGGATCGCCTGCGCGCGCTCGACGCGAGCAAGCTGCCGCCCGTCGCCGAGCCGGGGCGCATCGCGCCGCCCTGGTCGGGCATGGCCAAGTTCGTCTGTGTCGGTCTGAACTACGCCGATCACGCGGCCGAGGCGGGAATGCCTTTGCCGAAGGAGCCGGTGCTGTTCCTGAAAGCGATCAGCGCGCTGATGGGCTGCAACGATGCGGTCGTGCTGCCGCAAGGGTCGGTCAAGGGCGACTGGGAGGTCGAACTTGGCGTCGTGATCGGCAGCAAGGCGCGCTACGTGGCCGAGGCCGATGCGCTCAAGCACGTCGCGGGCTACTGCGTCGTCAACGACATCTCGGAGCGCGAGTACCAGCTCGAGCGCGGCGGCACCTGGGACAAGGGCAAGGGCTGCGACACCTTCGGCCCGGTCGGCCCATGGCTGGTGACGGCGGACGAGGTGCCCGACCCGCAGGCGCTCTCGATGTGGCTGGACCTCAACGGCCGGCGCTGCCAGACCGGGCAGACCGGCACGATGATCTTCGGCGTGGCTCACCTGGTGAGCTATATCAGCCGCTTCATGACGCTCTATCCGGGCGACCTGATCTCCACCGGAACGCCGCCGGGCGTCGGCTCCGGTCGCAAGCCGCCGCTGTTCCTGAAGGCGGGCGACGAAATGCACCTAGGGATTGCGGGCCTCGGCGAGCAGTGCCAACGCGTACACGCCTGGGACACGGCGCTTATCGACGGCTGACGCTGGAGACGGCGAGTTGCTTGGGCGGGGCAGCGGAGCGCGCGACATGCGTCGTGCGAAGCCAGCACTCGGGTATTCCTGACTACGGGCCGCCGGCGGGGCTGACTTCCGCGGCCTGGTAGACGCGGATGAATTCGGGCGGTATCCGGCGAACCCGCCCGCTACTCAGTTCGATGCAGACCAGGTTCCAGCGCCCGCGCAGGACGGTGGTCTGATTGCAGTCGCGCACGAGCTGGAAGCGGCGTTCCATCGTCAACCTGCCGTCGCTGGCGACGAGCCAGGTGGCCAAAGTGAGCGCGTCACCGAGCGTCGTTGGCAGCACATAGTCGTATTCGCCACGGCGGATCGCCATCGCACGATCCAGGCGGCGATAGTCCGCCAGGCTCAGCCCGAGCGCTTCCGAATGCGCCCACGCCACCCGTTCGCACCACTGCACGTAGACGGCGTTGTTGGTGTGATTGAGTCCGTCGATGTCGGCGCGCTGCGGAACCACCGGCAAGGTGAAGGGGTGGGGAAGATCCCAGACCATGAGCGACACATGTGGGGCGATGCGGTCATCTTACGCGCCGGACCGCGGCCTGCCAGCGCCGAACGCGCAGCGCGTGCCCGGCTCGCGCGGCGTCAATGATCGCTGCACGCCGCTTCCGAGATGTCCGCTGAATGGCGACACGGCGTGCCCGCCGTCATGCGGTTGTCGCGCGTAGCATCGCGTTCCGATCGCTCGATCCCAAGGAGACACCGTGACAGCATCAGACTCATACCTGCCGCTCGGCCACAGTGGCCTGAAGGTCTCGCCGCTGTGGCTCGGCACGATGATGTTCGGCGACCAGACCGACGAGAACGAGGCGGCGCGCATCGTCGATGCGGCGCGCGCGGCCGGCGTCAACGGCATCGACACCGCCGACATCTACGCCAAGGGCGAGTCCGAGCGCATCGTCGGCCGGCTGATCGCCGCCGACCGCGAGCGCTGGGTGCTGGCGACCAAGGTCGCCAACCCGATGAGCGAGTTGCCGAACGACCGCGGCACCTCGCGCCGCTGGGTCAGGCGCGCGGTCGAGCTGAGCCTGCAACGTCTCGGCACCGACTGGATCGACGTCTACTACCTGCACCGCGACGACGAGACGACGCCGATGGAGGAGACGCTGTCGACGATGGCGCGACTGATCGAGAGCGGCAAGGTGCACTACTTCGGCGTCTCGAACTTCCGCGCCTGGCGCGTCGCGCTCATCGTCGAGCTTGCGCGGAGGATGGGCGTGCCAGCGCCGATCGTCTGCCAGCCGCCGTACAACGCGATGACGCGCGGCATCGAGACCGAGCTGCTGCCGTGCTGCGCGCACTATGGCGTCGGTGTCGTGTCGTACAGCCCGCTCGCGCGTGGCGTGCTGACGGGCAAGTACAAGCCGGCCGAGGCGCCGGCGCCGGGCACCCGCGCGGCACGCGCCGACCGGCGGCTCATGCAGACCGAGTTCCGGCCCGAGTCGCTCGCGCTATCGCAGCAGGTCGCGGCGCGCGCCGAGGCGCGCGGCATGACGGCGAGCCAGTTCGCCACCGCCTGGGTGCTCGCCAACCAACTCGTCAGCGGCGTGATCGCCGGGCCGCGTACGCTCGCGCAGTGGAACGACTATGTCGGCGCGCTGCCGCTGCGCCTGGACGCCGAGGACGAGAGCTTCATCGACGGTCTGGTGCCGGCAGGGCACGCCTCGACGCATGGCTACACCGACCCGATCTATCCGGTGACCGGTCGCGTGGCCAGGTGCGCTGGCGTGGACGCGCCGGCGCGGACCTGAGCTGCCAGGAGACTGCAGTCATCAGCCGCGGTCGAGCCAGAGCCCGGCGCACAGTGCGATGCCCACGGCGTAGAGCAGCCAGGTGGGCGAAACCGCATACGGGTAGAGCATCAACGCGACGCCGATCCAGAGCGTCGCCCTGCGTCCACTCTTGCGCCCGCGCCGGAACGCGACGAGGCCAACCAGGCCGAAGACGATCGCGCCGAAGATGTAGGCCGGGCTGGGCAGTTCGAGCCCGAGCGACTTCAATGCAGACAGTTCGTCCATGGGGCTGTGGCGGCGCCAGTGCGATGCGTCGCCTCATGCTACCGCTGACGCCACCTCGGCCCGATAGACTGCGCGATCATGCAGACCTATCTGGTGGGCGGCGCGGTGCGCGACCTGCTGCTCGGGCTGCCGGTGACGGACCGCGACTGGGTCGTCGTCGGCGCCACGCCGCAGGCGCTGCTCGATGCCGGCTACCTGCCGGTCGGGCGCGACTTTCCGGTCTTCCTGCACCCGCAGACGAAGGAGGAGTACGCCCTCGCGCGCACCGAGCGCAAGACTGCGCCGGGCTACCACGGCTTCGCGTTCCGTGCCGCGCCCGACGTGACGCTGGAGCAGGACCTGTCCCGGCGCGATCTGACGATCAACGCGATGGCGCGCGACGACGCGGGCCGCGTGATCGACCCCTTCGGCGGCCAGCGCGACTTGGCCGCCAAGCGCCTGCGCCATGTTTCACCCGCGTTCGCCGAGGACCCGGTGCGGATTCTTCGGCTGGCACGCCTCGCGGCGCGCTTCGCCGATTTCGAGGTTGCCGACGAAACGCTCGCGCTTGCGCGGCAGATGGTCGACGGCGGCGACGTGGACGCGCTGGTCCCCGAGCGCGTGTGGCAGGAAGTCGCGCGCGGGCTGATGGAGAAGCGGCCGTCGCGCATGTTCGAGTTGTTGCGGGCGTGCGGCGCGCTCGCGCGCCTGCTGCCGGAGGTCGACTGCCTGTGGGGCGTGCCGCAGCGTGCCGACTACCACCCCGAGGTCGACACGGGCGTGCACCTGATGCTGGTGCTCGACATGAGCGCGCGCCTTGATGCCAGCCTTGCGGTGCGCTTTGCCTGCCTCGGCCACGATCTCGGCAAGGGAAGCACGCCGGCCGCCGATCTGCCGCGCCATCTCGGGCACGAGCAACGCAGCGTGACCCGGGTTCGCCAAGTCTCGGCGCGGATGCGCGTGCCGACCGAATGCCGCGAACTCGCTGAGGTGGTGGCGCGCGAGCACGGCAACGTCCACCGCTGCGGCGAGTTCGGCGCCGCCGCGCTGGCGCGCCTGCTCGAACGCTGTGACGCCTTTCGCAAGCCGGCGCGCTTGAACGAGATCGTGCTCGCCTGCGAGTGCGATGCGCGCGGTCGGCTCGGTCTTTCGGACGCGCCCTACCCGCAGCGGCAGCGGCTGTTGGCGGCACATGCCGTGGCGCTGGGGGTGCAGACGGCAGACGTCGCTGCCGAGGCGACCACGCGCGGCCTGGTCGGGCCCGCCATCGGGGCGGCGGTGCACGAGGCACGCGTTCGGGCGATCGAGGCGCGACTCATCGGCTGACCCGGTGGCCCGCCGAGGCGCACGATATCGACCCTGCCGGACGTGCGCCCGTGAACGCGAAGGGGAGCCGCCGATATGAGAGCCTTCAGGTTAGGCGCGTGAGCCGCCGGTCCTTGGGTGAGCTTGACAGGCCGTTGGTCTTGCGGGGTCCGTATCATCGGCGCCGAATTGGATGACATTGCGACTTGCGTCGCCGGCGCGCCTGCCCAGGCGTCGCCGATTGCCAGGAGGGAGTTCAATCGATGTTGAAGAACCGCACCGGCGCTGCGTGCCCGGCGAGCGGCGCCGTCACGTCCGCTTCGAGTGCCACGGCGGCGGCCGAACCGATCGCCGAGGCCCGCGCCACCGAGCTGTCGCGAAGCTTCGGCAAGGCCACCGTCGAAGAGGGGGAACGCGAACAGCGCATCCGCCGCGTGTTCGAGTCGGTGGCCAGACGCTACGACCTGATGAACGACCTGATGAGCCTGGGCATCCATCGCCGTTGGAAGCGCAAGCTGGTCGAACTTGCCGCGCCGCACGCTGGGCAGCGCATCGTGGACCTGGCCGGTGGCACGGGTGACGTAGCGGCGCTGATGGCCGGCCTGGACCGCCGCGTGACGGTGGTCGATCCGAGCGAACCGATGATGGCGGTGGGCCGTGCCCGCGGCCGCTGCGATATCGACTGGCGCGTCGGCACGGCCGAGAAGCTGCCGCTGGCCGACGCGTCGGTCGATACGCTGACGATGGCGTTCGGCATCCGCAACGTGACGCGGCTCGAACCCGCCTTGGCCGAGGTGCTGCGCGTGCTCAAGCCCGGGGGCCGCTTCCTCTGCCTGGAGTTCTCAACCCCGGCGGCGTGGCTGCGGCCCTTCTACAATCTATTCTCGTTCACCGTGATTCCGCGCCTGGGGTCGTGGATCGCGCGTTCGCCGGAAGCCTATGTCTATCTCGTCGAGTCGATCCGGCGCTTTCCCGACCAGCGAGACTTCCAGCGCTTAATCGAGCAGGCCGGCTTTGTCGGTGTGCACTATCGCAACCTGAGCTTTGGCATAGCCTGCATCCACGTCGGGGCGCGTCCGGGTCAGCCCGAACAGGGGGCCGTGCCTGAGCCCGACATGTCTTGATCTTGCGCAAGGTTGGTAGCCGGGCACCGAAGGCACAATCGCCGCCGTTGACATGACAAGTTCGCTCGAGCAAGTGAGTCGTCCATGAGAGGTCAAAGCGCCATGGTGGGTACGCCGAGCTCGATCCGTTACGGTTCGGCACAGGCGTGGGCGGTCGCGGTGCGGCCGCGTACCCTGCTGGTGGCGATCAGCCCGGTGCTCGTCGGTGCGGCGTTGGGTTTCGAGCGCACTGGCGCGCTCGATCTCGTCGCAGCGCTGCTCGTGTTCGGCGCGGCGCTGTTGATGCAGGTCGTCACGAACATGCAGAACGACGTCGGCTATACGGTCCGCGGCGGCGAGAGCAGCGGCACGCGAGCCGGCCTGCCGCGGGCCACCGCCAACGGCTGGCTGAGCGTGCGCCATGTGCGTGTCGGGATCGTCGTCGTGGCGGTCGTGGCCCTCGCCATCGGGCTCGCGCTGGTCGCGTACCGCGGCTGGCCGGTGCTGGCGATCGGCACCGCGTCGCTGCTCGCGGCGCTTGCCTACATGGGCGGGCCCAAGCCGATCGCCTACACGCCGTTTGGCGAACTTACGGTGTTCGTCTTCTTCGGCATCGTTGCCGTCACTGGCACCGATTGGGTGCTAACCGGCAGCGTCGGTCCGGTCAGCGTCCTGGCTGCGATCGCGATCGGCGGCCTCGCGGCGGCGGCGTTGGCGGTCAACAACCATCGCGACATCGCGCACGACCGGCTGGTCGGCAGACGCACCTTCGCGGCGAACTTCGGCGAACGCGCCTCGCGCGGCCTGTTCGGTGCGCTGCTGCTGGGCCCGTTTGCGCTGATTCCCGTGATGGCGCTGATCGGACAGGCTCCGGCCTTGCTGCTGCCGCTGCTGCTGCTACCCGTCGCGCTGCAGCTGAGGCGCGACTTCGTACAGTGTCCGCGCGGCACCGCCTTCAATCAGATGCTGTTCCGCACCTTCAAGCTCGAACTGTGGTTCGCGGCGCTGCTGTCGGCGGGAGCACTGGTCGGAAGGTTCCCCGGCTGACGCTATCGACTTGCGCGAGCAGACCGAGGTCGCGGTTCGCCGGCAGGCTAGACCGCGTACCAGAGTGCCGCGAAGAAGTGGCAGGCGCTGCCGCCGAGCACGAAGAGGTGCCAGACGAAGTGGGCGTAGCGCAGTCTCGAGTCGAACAGGAACACCACCGCGCCCGCGGTGTAGACCAGACCGCCGGCCAGCAGCCACGCGAAGCCGGCGCCCGACATGCGCTCGATCATCGGCTGCACCGCTACCAGTGCGACCCAGCCCATCGCCACGTACAGGCCGGTGGACCACAGCGGGTGTTTCAGGCGGTTGAACAGCTTGGTGGCGACGCCTATCGCCGCAATGCCCCAGACGACGCCGAACAACGCCCAGCCCCAGCTCCCGTGGAGCACGCCGAGCGCGAACGGCGTATAGCTGCCCGCGATGAAGACGTAGATGGCGGCGTGGTCGAGCCGGTTCAACCAAGCCTTGGCGCGCCCGACCGGCAGCGCGTGATACACCGCCGACACCAAGTACAGCAGGATCATCGTCGCCGAGAACACGCTCGCCGCCACCACGTTGATCGCGCTCGCGCGCGGCGACGCAAAGTGCAGCAGGATTGGCAGCGACGCGACCGCGAGCAGGAACCCGATGCCGTGGCTGATCGCGTTGGCAAGCTCTTCGCCCCACGTCTGCGGGCGGTCGGTCGTCACAGCGTTCATCGCCGCCATCTTATCGCCCGCCCCTGACAGCGAACCCCGTCCCCAGTCCGACCGGCTCCTCGCTCGCGTTCGGCGCGCCCCGCCCCGCTCACCCCAGCGCGCGCAGCTCGCGCAAGCACACCGAAAGCATTGCCGTGTCGGGCGAGGGCACCGCGCGCAGCTCGGCCAGCAGTTGCGCGGCGCGCTCGAGTGCACGCCGGTTCGTCTGCTGCCACGCGGCCACCCTGGCGCAGGCCGAGGCTCCAGCCGGGCCACCGCCGAGCACCGCGCCGCTGATCGTACGCTGCAGCCCCGACAGGTCGTCGAGCATCGCGTCCTTGGCGAGCATTCGCCAATGCTGGTCGCCCGGCAGCGCAGTGATCTTCTCGCGCAGCCACGGCATCGCGAGGCGGTTGGCGACGTCGAAGTAGATCGCCGCCACCAGTTCCACCGGCTGCTTGGCCGTTCCGGCGATCTCGGCGATGTCGAGCGTCGCGTGCAGGGTGTCGAAATTCACCACGCGCGACGCCAGCTCGCGCGACACACCGTCGGCCACGTAGCGCGCCACGGCCGTCTCGACGCGTGCCCGCTCGTCAGCGTCCTGCAACTCGGGCAGCCGCGCCGACAGGGCCTCGACGCCGGGCCGAAAGTGCTCGATCGTCGGCGCGATCGCATCAGCCAGCCGGCGCGAGCGCAGGAACCACGTCGTACCGCGCTCGAGCTGGCCGTTAATGTGGATCAGCATGCGCGCCTGCACTTCATCGGCCACCCGGTTGTCGAGCGCCTCGATCGCGTGCCACAGCGACACCAGGCCGAAGGTGTCTCGACTCATCAGGTAGGCACGCACCACCTCGTGCGCGCGGGCTCCGGTGGCCTCGACCAGCCGGGGCACGAGCGTGCTGCCGACGCGGTTGACCATGCTGTTGGTCACGTAGGTCGCGATGATCTCGCGCCGGAGCGGGTGGCGCGGCATGTAGGCGGCAAAGCGATCCTGCAGCGCCTGAGGGAAGTAGCGCTGCAACGCCGTCGCCACCCACTCGTCGTCTGGCAATGGCGACCCGAGCAGCTCGTCGTAGAGCCATATCTTGCTGTAGGCCAGCAGCACCGCATGCTCCGGGCTCGTCAGCCCGAGGCCCCGGGCACGGCGTTCAGCGATCGTCTCGTCCGGGGGCAGGAACTCGATCGCGCGGTTCAGCCGCCCCGCCTTCTCGAGGAACTGCATGAAGCGCGTCTGCGCATCGAGAAGCAGCGGCGCGATGCGCCCGGTGACCGACAGCACCTGGGTCTGGAACACGTTGTCGCGCAGCACCTGCGCGGCGACGTCGTCTGTCATCGAAGGCAGCAGGGCGTTGCGCTGCTTCTCGGTCATCTCGCCCTCGGCGATCGGCAGCCCGAGCAGGATCTTGATATTGACCTCGTGGTCGGAGGTATCGACGCCGGCCGAGTTGTCGATCGCGTCGGTGTTGATGCGCCCGCCGGCTAGCGCGAACTCGATCCTCCCGAGCTGCGTGCAGCCGAGGTTGCCGCCCTCGGCGAAGACGCGGCAGCGCAACTCGCCGCCGTTGACGCGCAGCGCGTCGTTGGCGCGGTCGCCCACCTGCGCGTGGGTCTCGCTCGCCGCCTTGACGTACGTGCCGATGCCGCCGTTGTAGATCAGGTCGACGGGCGCCTTCAGGATCGCGTTGACGAGTTCGGTCGGCGTCATCGTGTCGGCGGTGATGCCAAGTGCCGCCTTGACCTCGGGCGTGATCGCGATCGATTTCGCGCTTCGCGCGTGGATACCTCCTCCGGCGGAGATCAGGCTCGCGTCGTGGTCGGCCCACGACGAGCGCGGCAGCTTGAACAGGCGCTCGCGCTCGGCGAAGCTCTGCTGCGTGTCCGGGTTCGGATCGAGGAAGACGTGACGGTGGTCGAACGCCGCGATGAGCCTGATGTGGCGCGACAGCAGCATGCCGTTGCCGAACACGTCGCCCGACATGTCGCCGATGCCGGCGACCGTGAAGTCGGTAGTCTGGGTGTCGATGCCAAGTTCACGGAAGTGGCGCTTGACGGATTCCCAAGCGCCGCGCGCGGTGATGCCCATCGCCTTGTGGTCGTAGCCGACCGAGCCGCCGCTGGCGAACGCGTCGCCGAGCCAGAAGCCGTATTCCTTGCTGATGCCGTTGGCGTAATCGGAGAACGTCGCCGTGCCCTTGTCGGCCGCCACTACCAGATAGGGGTCGTCGCCGTCCCAGCGGAACACGTCGGGCGGCGGCACCACGTCCACGCCGACGCGGTTGTCGGTGATGTCGAGAAGGCCGCGCAGGTAGTCCTTGTAGCAGGCGACACCCTCCTTCATGAACGCCTCGCGGTCTGAAGCCTGCGGCGCGCGCTTGAGTACGAAGCCACCCTTCGAACCCACCGGCACGATCACCGTGTTCTTCACCATCTGCGCCTTCACCAGGCCCAGCACCTCGGTGCGGAAGTCCTCCGGCCGGTCGGACCAGCGCAGGCCGCCGCGAGCGACGCGGCCCCCGCGCAGGTGAACGCCCTCGAAACGCGTCGAGTAGACGAAGATCTCGAACATCGGCTTCGGCTCCGGCAGGCCGGGAACCTTGGCCGGATCGAACTTGAACGAGACGAAGCTGCGCCGCCGCCCGGCGGAGTCGCGGCGCCAGAAGTTGGTGCGCGTCGTGGCCTGGATCAGCGCCAGGATCTGGCGCAGCACGCGGTCTTCGGACAGGTTCTCCACGCCCTCGAGCGCTGCCTCGATCGCGCGCACCTGTTCGGCCACGCGCGCTTCCCGATCGTCGCACTGTGCCGGATCGAAACGCTTCTTGAACAGCTCGACCAGCGAGCGCCCGATGACGGCATGGGTGGCCAGCGCCGCCTCGATGAAGGGTTGCGACAACGCGAACCCGATCTGCCGCAGGTACTTGGCGTACGCCCGCAGCAGCACGACTTCGCCCGCTGGCACGTGCGCGGCGACGACCAGACGGTTGAAATCGTCGCTCTCGACCTCGCCGCGCAAGATCGCGCTGAACGCCTGTTCGAACACCGGGCGCAGCGAGTCGACGTCGACCTCGACGCCGGGGACCACGCAGTGCAGCCCGAAGTCGTGGATCCAGATCGGCGGCGCACCGTGCGGCGCCACGCAGTGCGGATGCTCGTCGAGAACCTTGAGCCCCATGTGCTCGAGCATCGGCAGGCTGCCTGACAGCGTCAGTGGCTCGCCGCGGCGCAGCAGCTTGAAGCGCAGCGTTCCGGGCGCGGCTTCGAGCGGCCGGTACAGCGTCATCGCGATCGGTTCGGCGTCGCTCAGCGCCGCCATCTGCTCGATGTCGGGCACCGCGGCGCGGGCCGCGAACTCGGCGCGGTAGCTCGCGGCGAACGCATCGCCGAAGCGGCGCAGCATCTCGTTGCCGCGCGCTTCGCCCAGGGTCTCGATCAGCGCGGCCTTCAGGTCATCGTCCCAGCGCCGCGCAGCGGCGGCGAGCCTGAGCTCGAGTTCGCGCAGATCGTAGTCCGGTAGGTGGCCGGGCCGCGCGCGCACGGTGATCTGGATCCGCGCCAGCACCGACTCGGACAGGTGCACATTGAACTCGGAACTGCTGCCGTTGAAGGCCCGCACCAGGATCTCCTGCCACTTCTCGCGCAACTCGGTGGTGTAGCTCTCACGCGGCGCGTAGATCAGGCACGAGAGGAAGCGCTCGAACGGATCGCGCCGCACGAACAGGCGGAAGCGCTGCCTCTCGCCCAGGTGCAGGATGCCCATCGCCGTTCGCAGCAGATCCTCGGTGGCGGTCTGGAACAGTTCGTCGCGCGGGTAGGTTTCGAGGATGTTGACGAGTGCCTTGCCGGCGTGGCTGCCCGGAGCGAGCCCGGCGCGAGCGACGACGTCGCCCACCTTGCGCCGCAGCAGCGGAATCTCGGCCGGGTTCGCGCTGTAGGCGGTGGACGTGAACAGGCCGAGGAAGCGGTCTTCACCGCAGACCTGGCCGTCGGCGCCGAAGCGCTTGACGGCGATGTAGTCGAGGTAGCCCGGCCGGTGCACGGTCGAGCGCGCGGTCGACTTCGTCACCACCAGAAGCTCGGGCCGGCGGGCGTAGGCGCGCACCTCGGGGGGCAACGCGGCGAAGCCCGACGCGACGACCTTGGCGTGGCTGTCCTTGTCGACGACTTCGCGCAGTATCCCCAGGCTCGAGTCGGGAACGATCCTCAATGCGTCTTCGCCCTGAACGGCGACGAGTTCGTGCGAACGCGCACCGAGGAAGGTGAAGTGGTTGTCGGCCAGCCATCGCAGGAAGGCGCGGCCTTCGGCGAGCTCCTCGGCGGGGAGGGGCGGCGCCTTGGCGTCGAGATCGGCGACGATGGCGAGCACGCGGTCGCGGATCGCCGACCAGTCGGCCACGGCCTGGCGCACGTCGCCGAGCACGCGCGTCACGTCGGCGGCCAGTGCCTCTAACCGGGACGGCTCGGGAATGCGATCGACCTCGACGTGGATGAACGATTCCCGGCGCGCAGAGGCATCCTGGCTCAGCCCTTCGAACGTGCCGTCCGCGGCGCGCTCGACGGGCATGATCGGGTGGATGATCAGGTGCAGCGTGAGCCCGTTGCGGTTGACTTCCATCGTCACCGAATCGACGAGGAATGGCATGTCGTCATTGACGATCTCGATGATCGTGTGCGTCGACTGCCAGCCGTGCTCGGCGATGCTCGGGTTGAACACCCGCAGTCGCACCTGGCCTGGCTCGCGCCGATGGGCGAAGTTCCAGTGCGACATCGCCGCGCCATACAGGTCGGCGAGTTCGCGCTCGGCCAGGTCTTCCGGATCGACCTGCCCGAAGTAGCTGCGCACGAATGCCTCGAGCGCCCCCTGCTGGCCGGGCGTCACCTTGCTCCGAAGCAGCTCGACGATCTCGTCCAGGCGTTCCGATCGCAGTTCAGCTTCGTTCGTTGGGGTCTGCATCGCTCTCGTCTCCGTTCCTGCGGGTGCTTGAATCTACTCCGGCGGCGACGCAGGATTTCCGCCGCGAATTCGATTGTGACCGGTGCGGTCGACCGCGCGCTCTGCCCGGAACAACCTTGCAGTAGCCGGCTCAAACGCCTGCCGAGCTCGACGCCAGGTGTGAATACATGTGGAAGTTGCCCAACCGGCCACGGACCATGCGATAGCTGCGCAGCAGGCCTTCGCATTCGAATCCGCAGCGTTGCAGGACGCACGCTGAACGCAGGTTCGATTCGAGCACCGTCGCCTGGACCCGCGCGACGCCGGCCTCGGCGTGCGCCCAGTGGACGAGCAGTGCGCAAACATCGCTGGCGATGCCGCGGCCCCACAGCGATGGCGTGAGGTCGTAGGCCAGCTCTGCTGACCGGTTCTGCGGCGACACCGTGTGAAAGCCGGCCGTTCCGACCAGTCGATCGGTCGAGCGAGTTGCGATCGCCAGGCGCAGCAGCGAAGACGGCGTGACGGCCTCCGGGTTCCAAACGTATGGCGCGAGGTTGTCCGGCGAATGAACGTCCCAGCTGGTGTGCTCGTACACCGCCGGCTGGCTCAAGTACTCGTACCAGACGGGTAGGTCCGCGGCCACGATGGGCCGCAGGACCACAAGCTCGTGTGACGACTCAGGCAGCGTGTTGAACTGCACCGAAGCCGGGTGCCTCGGACGCCCGCCTCAATCCGCCTGTCTGCGCAGGAACGCCGGGATCTCGATCTCGTCCATCCCGTTGCTCGCGAGCGCGTCGACCTTGGCCGCGGCGCTGCGGCTGGTGCGCCACACGCTCGGCGTCGTCAGGCCGCTGTAGTCGTGCGTCTGTGCGGCTCCATTGCCGGCGGCTGTCGCGGTCGGCTGCGCCAGCACAGTCATGTTGTCGGTGCCGGTTCGTTGCAGCGGCGTGCTGTGAACGACGCTGATCGGCGGCTGCGCACGCCGTGCCTGCGAGGACAGGCCGGTGGCGATCACGGTCACGCGAAGCTGGTCGCCCAGCCCTTCGTCGTAGGCGGTGCCAAAGATGACGTGCGCGTCCTCGCTGGCGTAACGGCGCACCGTGTTCATCGCGTTGCGGCTTTCGGCGAGCTTGAACGTTCCGCGACTGGCGGCGATCAGAACCAGCACACCGCGCGCGCCCGACAGGTCTATGCCTTCGAGCAGCGGGCAGGCCACGGCCAGCTCCGCCGCCTTGGTCGCGCGGTCCGGGCCGCCCGCGTTCGCGGTGCCCATCATCGCCTTGCCGGGCTCGCTCATCACGGTCTTGACGTCCTCGAAGTCGACGTTGACGAGACCGGGCATGTGGATGATGTCGCTGATGCCGCCGACGGCGTTCTTCAGCACGTCGTTGGCGTGAGCGAAAGCCTGGTCCTGCGTGACGTCGTCGCCCAGCACGTCGAGCAGCTTGTCGTTGAGCACGACGATCAGCGAATCGACGTTGGCCTCGAGTTCCGCGAGGCCGGCGTCGGCCGCCTTGGTACGGCGAACACCCTCGAAGTCGAACGGCTTGGTGACGACGCCCACCGTCAGGACGCCCATCTCCTTGGCCAGTCGCGCGATCACCGGCGCGGCGCCGGTTCCCGTACCGCCGCCCAGGCCCGCGGTGATGAACAGCATGTGTGCGCCGGCTATCGCCTCGCGGATGCGCTCTTCGGCCTCTATCGCAGCAGCTCGTCCGACCTCGGGCTTGGCACCCGCGCCGAGGCCCGTCGTGCCGAGCTGGAGCAACTGGTGCGCGCTGCTTCGGTTCAGTGCCTGCGCGTCGGTGTTGGCGCAGATGAACTCCACGCCCTGCACGTTCTGGGCGATCATGTGGTCGACGGCGTTGCCGCCGCCGCCGCCGACGCCGATCACCTTGATCTGCGTGCCCAGGTCGAATTCCTCGATCATTTCGATAGCCATTTGTGACTCCAATCCTTCTGTGCAGTTGCCGGGTTTGATTGCCTTGCTGCTTTCGCTGTTCGCGCTTGGTCGGGCGCATCTGTCGCGTTCGGCCGGCGGTGCCGGGGTCCGCGGTCGCAGCCTTCGGGGTGGCGGCTGTGCCCGGCTGGTACCTGCGTTGCGGGCGGCTCTGTGGTGTCGTCTGGCGTTCATGCTCGTCCGTTCAGAAATTGCCTAGGAACCAGTCCTTCAGGCGGCCCATGAAAGTCTTCATCGATCCCGCCTGGTGAGCTGCCTTCTGGCCGCGCGTACGGCCGAGGCGAGCCTCTTCGAGCAGGCCCATCACGGTCGCCGAGCGCGGGTTGGCGACCATGTCGTGCAACGCGCCCCGGTAGGTCGGGGTGCCCTTGCGAACCGGCTTTAGGAAGATGTCTTCGCCGAGCTCGACCATGCCAGGCATCACCGCCGAGCCGCCGGTGATGACGATGCCGCTCGAGAGCAGCTCTTCGTAGCCGCTCTCGCGGATTACCTGGTGCACGAGCGAGAAGATCTCCTCGACACGCGGCTCGATCACGCCGGCGAGCGCCTGGCGGCTGAGCATCCGCGGCGCGCGGTCGCCGAGGCCAGGCACTTCGAGCTGCTCGTTCGGGTCGGCGAGCAACTGCTTGGCGACGCCGTACTCGACCTTGATCTCCTCCGCATCCTTGGTCGGCGTGCGCAGTGCCATCGCGATGTCGCTCGTGATCAGGTCGCCGGCGATCGGGATCACCGCGGTATGGCGGATCGAGCCGTCGGTGAAGATCGCGACGTCGGTGGTGCCGGCGCCGATGTCCACCAGCGCGACGCCGAGGTCCTTCTCGTCCTGCGTCAGCACCCCCGCGCTCGAGGCGCTCGGGTTCAAGACCAGGCGCTCGACTTCGAGCCCGCAGCGGCGCACGCACTTGACGATGTTCTCGGCCGCGCTTTGCGCGCCGGTGACGATGTGCACCTTCACCTCGAGCCGGCCACCGCTCATGCCGATCGGCTCCTTCACCTCGTGGCCGTCGATCACGAATTCCTGCGGCTCGACGAGCAGGAGCCGCTGGTCGTTCGGGATGTTGATCGCCTTCGCCGTTTCGACGACCCGGTGGACGTCGACCGGCGTCACCTCCTTGTCGCGCACAATCACCATGCCGGTCGAGTTCTGGCCACGGATGTGGCTGCCGGTGATGCCTGTGTGGACCTGCGTGATCTTGCACGCGGCCATCATCTCGGCCTCTTTCAGCGCCTGCTGGATCGACTGCACCGTGGCGTCGATGTTGACGACGACGCCGCGCTTGAGGCCATGCGTCGGCGCCACGCCCAGGCCGGCCAGACGCAACTCGCCACCGGGCAGCACCTCGGCCACGACGGCCATTACCTTGGCGGTGCCGATGTCCAGACCGACCACGAGATCCTTGTATTCCTTGGCCATTTCGCCTCTCAGTTCTTGCGGGTCTTCGCAACAGCCTGCGGTGCCGCGGTAGTGGAAATGCCCTTGAGCCGTAGCGCGTAGCCTTCGTTGTGGCGCAGATCGGCGTATTCGAGCGGGCGGCGGTAGCGCGAGCTCACCTGCGTCAGCGTGGCGGCGAAGCGCTCAGTGCGCGCGATCACCTCGTCGTCGCTGCCGCGGCCGAGCTCGATCTCGGCGCCGCTGTCGAGCACGGCGTGCCACGAGCCGCGCGCCGACAGCGCAAGCGTGTCGATCTGTGCGTCGAGACGGGCCGCGACGGGCGCCAGTCGGTGCAGCATCGCGAGCATCTGCGGTGCGCTGCCCTCGGGACCCTGCAGCGTCGGCAGCTGCTCGTCCTCGACGTCGCCGAGGTTGGCGTCGAACACCTCGCCGAAGCGGCTGACGAGCTTGCTCGCGTCGTCGCTGCCCCACTGCGCGACCGGACGGTACTCTTCGAGCTGCACCGCGAGGCGGTTCGGCCACACGCGGCGTACCACCGCCCGGCGCACCCAGGGAATCGATTCGAAAGCGCGCTGTGCCTGCTTCAGGTCCATCGTGAAGAAGCTGCCGGCCAGCTTGGGCAGCGCGTTGGCGCGGATCGTCGAGACGCTGTTGCGGGTGACGTCGCCTTCGACGCGGATGCCTCGGATCGCGAAAGCCGGCAACCGCGCCGCCCAGGACAGCGCCATAGCCGCCAGGCCGAGCGCGACCAGCGTGAACAGCAGCGTCGCGGTGCTGTGCATCAGCCGCACGTCCAGCGGCGGGACCGAGGAGGCGTTGGCAGGTGGCATGGCGGAGGACGGCACGGTGCGAGCGGACGTCAGGCGTCGAGCGCGGCGTCTTGCAGCAGCAGCAGGCACAGTTGCTCGTAGCTGATGCCCGCGGCGCGGGCCGACATCGGCACCAGCGAGTGGCCGGTCATGCCGGGCGAGGTGTTCATCTCGAGCAGGAACGGCTTGCGGTCGGTGGCGCGGACCATCAGGTCGGCGCGGCCCCAGCCGCGGCAGCCGAGCGTGCGGTAGGCCTGCAGCACGATCTTCTGGATGGCGGCTTCCTCGGCCGCCGGCAGTCCGCTCGGCACGATGTAGTTCACGACGTCGGTGAAGTACTTGTTCTGGTAATCGTAGGATCCCTCGGGGGCGACGATGCGCACCACCGGCAGCGCGACCGCAGCGTCGCCGCGGCCGAGCACCGGGCAGGTGACTTCGTCGCCTGCGATGAACTCCTCGCACAGCACTTGGCTGTCATAGCGCGCCGCGAGCCGCACCGCGTCCTGCATCTGCGAGTAGCCGGCAACCTTGGTCACGCCGATTGACGAGCCCTCGTGCGGCGGCTTGACGATCAGCGGCAGGCCGAGCTCGTCGGGCACGGTTCGCACGCGCTCGCGGCCTTGCTGGTCGCGCGCCAGCACGACGTAGCGCGGCGTCGGCAGGCCTTCGGCGATCCATACGCGCTTGGTCATCACCTTGTCGATCGCTATTGCCGAGGCCATCACGCCCGACCCGGTGTACGCAATGCCCAGCAGTTCGAGCGCGCCCTGCACAGTGCCGTCCTCGCCGTGGCGGCCGTGCAGCGCGATGAAGCAGCGCGCGAACCCTTCGCGCCGGAGGTCGGCGAGCTCGCGCTCGGCCGGGTCGAAGGCGTGCGCGTCCACGCCCTGCGATTGCAGGGCCTTGAGCACGCCATGGCCCGACAGCAGCGAGATCTCGCGCTCGGCCGAGGTGCCGCCCAGCAGCACGGCGACCTTGCCGAGGGCCTTGACGTCGATCGTGCTCATCGCCTTGTCTCCCGCGCCACCTGGGCCGCGACCTGGCCGATCGAGCCTGCGCCCATCACGATCACGACGTCGCCGTCCTTCGCCTGCGCTTGGATCGCTTCGGGCATCGCCTCAACTGCATCGACGAACAGCGGATCGACCTTGCCCGCGAGCCGCAATGCGCGCGCCAGCGTGCGGCCGTCGGCGGCCGCGATCGGCGCTTCGCCGGCGGCGTAGACGTCGCACAGCAGCACCGCATCGGCCGTGCCGAGCACCTTGACGAAGTCCTCGAAACAGTCGCGCGTGCGGGTGTAGCGGTGCGGCTGGAACGCGAGTACCAGGCGCCGCCCGGGGAAGGCGCCGCGCGTGGCGGCGATCACGGCGGCCATCTCGGCCGGGTGATGGCCGTAGTCGTCGATCAGCGTGAAACTGCCGCCGGCCGCCGCGGTGTGCTCGCCGTAGCGCTGGAAGCGCCGGTCGACGCCGCTGAATTCGGCGAGTGCGCGCACGACGGGCGCGTCGGGGAGTTCGAGTTCAGTCGCGACCGCGATCGCCGCCAGCGCGTTGCGCACGTTGTGCTCGCCCGGCAGGTTCAGCGTGACGTGCAGGTCGGGCATCGCGACGCCGTTGCGGCGCTCGGCGACGAAGCGCATCTGCCCGCCGGCGAGCGCCTGCACATCGACCGCACGCACCTGAACGTCGGCGCCGAGGCCGTAGGTGATGACGGGGCGCGATATCATCGGCACGATCGAGCGCACGCCCGGATCGTCGCCGCAGAGCACGGCGGCGCCGTAGAACGGCATCCGGTGCAGGAACTCTACGAACGCCGCCTTCAGCCTGGCGAAGTCGTGGCCGTAGGTGTCCATGTGGTCGGCGTCGATGTTCGTCACCACCGCGAGCACCGGCATCAGGTTCAGGAACGACGCGTCGGACTCGTCGGCCTCGACCACGATGTACTCGCCCGAGCCGAGCCGCGAATGTGCACCTGCGCTGGCGAGCCTCCCGCCGATGACGAAGGTCGGGTCGACGCCGGCGGCGGCGAGCACGCTCGCGACGAGCGAGGTCGTCGTCGTCTTGCCGTGCGTGCCGGCGATCGCGATGCCCTTCTTCAACCGCATCAGCTCGGCCAGCATCACCGCGCGCGGCACGATCGGAATGCGGCGCGCGCGCGCCTCGATCACTTCGGGGTTGTCCCCCTTGACGGCGGTCGACGTGACGACCGCCTGCGCGCCGGTGACGTGCTGCGCGTCGTGGCCGATCGCAACGCGGATCCCCAGCGACGCCAGCCGGCGCGAGGTCTCGCTCGCGCTCAGGTCCGAGCCCGAGACGGTGTAGCCGAGGTTGTGCAGGATCTCGGCGATGCCGCTCATGCCGGCGCCGCCGATGCCGACGAAGTGGATGTGCTTGACCGCGTGCTTCATGCGCAGTCCCTTCGGTTCGGAGAGGTCTTCATCGGCACCCGTGGCGCTTTGACGAAGTGGAGACACTTGAGGGTGTGCTTCATGCGGCCACCAACCCTTCGATCTCGTCCGCGACCCTGGCGGCGGCGTGCGGCAACGCGACCGCACGCGCCCTCTGTGCCATCGCCAGCAATGCGGGCCGGGTCAGGCCGCGCAGCAGATCGGCCAACCGATTGGGCGTCAGTTCCGCCTGCGGCAGATGCAGCGCGGCTCCGCGCGCCGCCATGTGTTCGGCGTTGTCGCGTTGGTGGTGGGTGGTGCTGACCAGCAGCGGCACGAGGACGCTCGCGACGCCGGCCGCGCAAAGTTCGCTCACCGTCGCCGCGCCCGCGCGGCAGACGACGACGTCGCACTCGGCCAGGCGCCCAGCCATGTCGTCGATGAACGGCAGCAGTTCGGCGTTCACGCCGGCGCTGGCGTAGTCGGCTTGCGCGCTGGCGAGGTGCGCCTGGCCGGTCTGGTGCGTGACCTGCGGGCGCTCTGCCGCAGGCCACAGCGCGAGCGCCCGTGGCAGGCATTCGTTGAGCACCCGCGCGCCCAGGCTGCCGCCGACGACGAGCAGGCGCAGCGGGCCGCTGCGGCCGGCCATGCGCAGCTCGGGCGCGGGCAGCGACTCGATCTCGGCGCGCACCGGGTTGCCCGTGACGACGGCGCGCCGGGTCCGTTGCGCGGCTTGCCCGTCGAAACCGAACGCGATGCGGTCGGCCACCGGCAGCAACGCGCGGTTGCTCAGCAGCAGCGATGCGTCGGCGTTGACGAGCACGAGCCGCTTGCCGAGCAGCGCGGCCATCAAGCCGCCGGGAAAGCATACGTAGCCGCCCATGCCGAGCACCGCGTCGGCAGACCGACGGCGCAGGATGCGCAGGCAGCTCCAGAACGCCGTGAGCAGGCGCAGCCCGCCCGTCAGCGTGTGCAGCAGACCCTTGCCGCGCAGACCGCTGAACGCGATCGTGTCGATCGCGATGCCCGCAGGCGGGACGAGGCGGTTCTCCATCCCCTCGGGGGTGCCGAGCCACGAGACCGTCCAGCCGCGCGATCGCATCTCGCGCGCGACGGCAAGCCCGGGGATCACGTGGCCGCCAGTGCCTGCTGCCATGACGATGAGGTGGCGCGGCGTCATGCTCGGCCTCCGCGCATGAGTTGCCTGTTCTCGATATCCACCCGCAGCACGATCGCGAGTGCGACCATGTTGACGACGATCGCCGAGCCGCCGAAGCTCATCAGCGGCAGCGTCAGCCCCTTGGTCGGCAGCACGCCGAGGTTGACGCCCATGTTGATGAACGCCTGTCCGCCCATCCAGATGCCGATCCCCTGCGCGAACAGGCCGGCGAAGACGCGGTCGAGCGCGATCGCCTGGCGGCCGATGTGGAACAGCCGCCGCGCCAGCCAGAAGAAGGCAATGATCACCAGCGCGACGCCGGCGAAGCCGAGCTCCTCGCCGATCACCGCGAGCAGGAAGTCGGTGTGCGCCTCGGGCAGGTAGTGCAGCTTCTCGACGCTGCTTCCGAGGCCCTGGCCGAACAGCTCGCCACGGCCGAAGGCGATCAGCGAGTGCGAGAGCTGGTACGCCTTGCCCAGCGTGTACTTCTCGTCCCATGGGTTCAGGTACGCGAAGATGCGCTCACGCCGCCACTGGCTGGTGCTGATCATCAGCACGAAGGCGCTGATCAGTACCGCGGTGATGAGGAAGAACATGCGCCCGTTGACGCCTCCGAGGAACAGGATGCCCATCGCGATCGCGGCGATGACCATGAAGGCGCCCATGTCGGGCTCGGCCAGCAGCACGAGGCCGATCACGGCGACCGAGATCGCCATTGGTACCACGGCGCGCGCGAAGTTCTCCTTCACGTCCATCTTGCGCACCATGTAGCCGGCGGCGTACATCGCGATCGTCAGCTTGGCGAGCTCCGACGGCTGG
>Ga0209048_10000226_pt1 | contig 61574 bp, 58 predicted proteins | sample FrelakmetCRP12CR_FD_187146 | JGI IMG/M metagenome (GOLD analysis project Ga0209048, IMG submission 187146) | Freshwater lake sediment microbial communities from the University of Notre Dame, USA, for methane emissions studies - CRP12 CR (SPAdes)... | ecosystem: Environmental > Aquatic >...
GCCGGAATGCCTACCCATTACTTACCCAGCCTCGCCCTATCGCTCAAGCGATCGTCCGAAAAAATGGGCATCCGAAAAAACTTAAGTAAGTGCCATTCGTCTCTGACCCCTTTGATTTAATCTTCGCCCTAGCCGACCACTGTGCATTCCGATTCGGCGGGTTATCATCAAACCTTGGCCCTGCAAAGGAAAGCGATGAAGCGTGATTGGGATGTGGTTCGGCAGGTGTTGATTGAGGTCGAAGCTCTTGATGCTTTAGAGCGCGACCGAAAGATTTACAGCAACAGCGACGAAGACGATGGCGAACGCATCAAGGGTGAGCATGTGCTTCTTCTATGGGATGCGGGCTTTGTGAGGGGTATCGACGCAAGCAATTTATCTGGCCGCGCCGTCTTGTCACCTGACCTGACATGGGAAGGGCATGACCTGCTTGAAACCATGCGGAGCCAAGCAGTTTGGGAGCGCATCAAGACCGTCGCAAAGGATAAGGGGATTGAGCTTACCTTTGACGCGGTCAAGGCTCTCGGCAAGCTGGCTCTTGGTTTGGTGCTCGCCTCATGACCATCCGCCGCATTCTCGCTTGCACGGCAACCTTATTGCTCACGCTGACAGCTATCACCGCCACGGCGGAAGCGAAGCGCCCCGCACAAGCGGACCAAGGACTAACAGCACCATTCGATACCAGTGAGCAGTCTGCGCAGGTAACGAAGGCGCATAACCTGCAAACCATCCTCTCGGCACTGAAGCGTCAGAAGATCGAGAAAGATCAGTTCGAAACCTCTGCGGCATACGCGGAGCGAATTGCAGGTTCAGCGCTGGTCGGCACAGTAGCGATGGATAGCCTGCTAGCCTTCAAGTTTGCTCCTATGGATGCCTTTCCGTTCTGCAAGACTGAATACAATGCTGATGCAAGCGAGATTTTTATCAAGTGCGGTGTAGCTGGGAAGCACTTCTTCTTTCTTCCTCAGGAAGTGAACCACATACTCAAATCCTTCACCGTGGGCATTGCCAAGTCAGACGACAAGGGCAGTTATACCGCCTCTAATGCTTTCGGGGTCAAAAAGGCTGTCACCGTGCGCCACGCTAACGGCACGGGTTTAGCAATCAGCAATCTTGGCGACGTGACAGTGGGCGAGCACGAAAATGTCTTGCGGAATCTTGAGTTGACCGTGCCGAACGTACCCGCAGATGAGGCACGGCGCACCTTGAACGACGTTGGTCTGCTGTTCATCGTCAAGCTCGCACCCCCATTTGTATTGAAGGAAACGAAGGCACAAGGGCCAACCGTGAGCAACCCGGTCGATTTTACCGGCGAATATGAATACCTGTATTCCAACCTCGAAGAGCTTTGGGTAATCAACCTCAAGAGCGGTGCAGTCCTGCGCAGATTCAACTCACGGGGCAAGCCGTTTAACTAAGCAACCAAAGGGGTCAGAGACATTAGCTTTCCGAGCCAATAACCTTAATACCCCGCTGCTTGTCAGAAACTGTTCCGCCAGCCGCGAATCGCCGCGAAAATGGCCACCGGCGAGGTGTCGACCGCACCCCGTCCCGCCAGGGGACTTGCTTCGCGGCGCAGGAAGTCCCCTTGGGGGGCAGCATGTGCCTGCGCTGCCGCGATCACGGCCGGTTCGCCGCAACGCAGGAAGGGATTGGTTTCCTTCTCCTCACGCAAGGTGCTGGGCACCGACGGCAGCCCGGCCGCCCGGACCCGGGCCACGCGCTCGATCCGTTCGTGCAGCGCGGCGTTTTGCGGCTCGACGGCAAGGGCGAAGCGCAGATTGGCTTCGGTATATTCGTGCGCACAGTAAACCCTCGTATCGTCCGGCAGCGCCGCCACGCGCGCCAGCGAGGCATGCATCTGCGCCGGCGTTCCTTCGAACAGGCGACCGCAGCCAGCGCCGAACAGGGTGTCACCGCAGAAGACCGCGCCCGGAACATGGTAGGCAATATGTCCGCGGGTATGCCCGCCAACCGGCAGCACAGCGACGGCCTGCCCCAGTACATCGATCGTCTCGCCGCCGCGCAAAGGGTCGGTACAGCCTGTGATAGACTCTTCAGCCGGTCCGAAGACCCTGGGCTGCCAGCGCGCGACAAGTTCGTCGACACCGCCCTGATGGTCGTCATGGTGGTGGGTGATCAGGATGGTTTCGAGCTGCAGGTGCAGCGCGTCGAGCCGGGCGATTACCGGCACGGCGTCACCGGGATCGACGACGGCAGCCCGTCCGTCGCGGACCAGCAGCCAGATGTAGTTGTCCTTGAACGCGGGAATGTGCAGAATTTCGAACATGCCGGAACTATCGAGCGAAGACCGCCGGATGTCAATTCCGGGTCTCGAGCACTGGCTGGAAACAGCGCAGGGACGCTACGTTCGCGAGTGGGAATCCGCAAGCATGGATAACGCCATTGCCGATGTCTTCGGCTTCAACGCGCTCCAGCTCGGCCTGCCGCAATGCGATTTTCTCCATGCCAGCCGGATTCCATTGCGCCAGAAGGCCGGCGAATCCGGCGCGGTCGATGTGCTCTGCGAACTCGCGGCCCTGCCCTTCGCGTCGAACAGCACCGACCTCGTCGTACTGCCGCATGCGCTCGAATTCAGCGCGGATGCGCATCAGATCCTGCGCGAGGTCGAACGCATTCTTATCCCCGAGGGACACTTGATCATCCTTGGCTTCAATCCGATTTCCCTGTGGGGTCTGCGCAACCGCTTCGACCGCAGCGGCAGCTTTCCGTGGCATGGTGCGTATCTTTCCCTGACGCGTCTCAAGGACTGGCTGAAATTGCTCGGTTTCGAGGTCGACCGCGGCATTCCCGGCTGCCATGTTCCACCCTGCGACCAGGAAGCCTGGCTCAAGCGCTGGCACTTCATGGAGACCGCTGGCGGGCGTTGGTGGGGTTTTCCCGGAGGGATTTATCTGCTGCATGCGATCAAGCGTACCCACGCCATGCGACTGATTACGCCGAACTGGCGCAAGAATGCCGTCTGCAGCAAAGCCTTGCGGCCGGTTGCGCAAAAGGAAGTCCATGGCCGCTGAAGACAAGGTCGAGATATTCACCGACGGCGCCTGCCGCGGCAACCCGGGTCCCGGCGGCTGGGGGGCGATCCTCCGCCTGGCGACCAACGAGAAGGAATTGTGGGGTGGCGAACGGGAAACCACCAATAACCGCATGGAACTGACCGCTGCCATCCGCGCGCTGGAAGCCCTGAAGCGCCCGGTTGCCGGCCGCGTCTATACCGATTCACAGTATGTGCTGAAGGGTATCAGCGAGTGGATCCATGGCTGGAAGCGCAACGGCTGGAAGACATCGGACCGGAAGCCGGTCAAGAATGCCGACCTCTGGGAGCAACTCGATGCCCTGAGCAAGCAGCACAAACTCGAATGGATCTGGGTCAAGGGCCACGCCGGCCACCCGGAAAACGAACGCGCCGATGCCCTCGCCAACCGGGGCATCGACGAACTGAAGGACGCCTCATGAGACAGATCGTTCTCGACACCGAAACTACCGGCCTCGACCCGCGCCATGGCCACCGCATCATCGAAGTCGCCTGCATCGAGATGGAAAACCGCCGGCTGACCGGTCACCATCTGCACAAGTACATCAACCCGGAGCGCGAAATCGATGAAGGCGCGCAGGCGGTGCATGGCATCACGCTCGAATTTCTGGCCGACAAGCCAAAGTTCGCCGATGTCGTCGACGAATTCCTCGAATTCATCAATGGCGCCGAACTGATCATCCACAACGCCCCGTTCGACCTCGGCTTTCTCAATGCCGAACTCGCCCGTCTCGACCGCGTGCCGGTCGAAACGCTGTGCAACGGTGTGACCGACACGCTGCGCATGGCCAAGGACCTGCACCCCGGCAAGCGCAACAGCCTGGATGCCCTGTGCGAACGCTACGAGATCGACAACTCGCAACGCACACTGCATGGCGCGCTACTCGATACGGAACTGTTGTCGGAAGTCTTCCTGGCGATGACCCGGGGCCAGAACACGCTGATGATCGAGCCCGATGCTACCCCCCGCTCCCATTCGGACAAGAGCGGCAGACAGATCGAGCGCAAGCCGCTGCTGGTGCGCCGGCCCAGTGCCGAGGAACTGGCCGAGCACCAGCGCGTGCTGGCGGCGATCGACAAGGAAACCAAGGGTGGCTGCCTGTGGCTGGCCGGCGGCTAGGCTAGGCTGGCGGATCGCGTCCTGAAAACAGCGCGGCGGAGAACGCGCGTTCGCGGCTGACGATCAACTCGAGGAACTCCCCGGCATCGCGCATGGTCCGGAATGCGTCGAAGCCGCGCTCGAGGAAGGCCTGCAACTCACCCAGACCAGCCATTTTTGCCGGTCCGTGCATCATTTTCAGAGCCATCCGTACGAAGGGTTTCTGGGCAAACGCATCAAGCGCCTCGCCGGTTTCGCCAATCAGACGGATCTGTGCTTCACGTCCCGGACGATCGCCAACCTTGCGGTAGGCAGTGGCATAAGCCGCATCATCCATACCCGGGCCATCCAGTTGCGCGCCGAGCGCCCCGACCATCACGCCATCAAAACGCTCCGACAGGACATCGACGTCGATCGCCAACAACAATGCACGCAGGCCCGAGACCGGCAACATGCTGGTTATCAACGGCAGAATTCGTTCGAGTTCGGCATCACGCTCACCGCAATCCTTCGCACTGTAGAGATCGGACAGGAAGAAGGTCGCCGCCTGCCCGTAGAGTTCGCTGGCGAGCAGATCGGCATGCGTCCGCGCCAGCCTGGCGACCTGCCATTCGCGCAAACCGATCCGGCGCCGCGCGAGCACCGCATCGGCCATCGCGGCAAGGCGCAAGTCGCGTGCCTCCGCAATGAAGGCTGCCAAAGCGGCCGAGCAGGTGGCACGATCCAGATCGGGGAGTTCGTGATTGGTCATAGGCAGATTATGACGAACCCGGCAAAGGTCGTTTAGAAGCTTTTGCCTAGCGCCATCCAATTTGGCAAATTACACTGAATCAGTTACCCATGGTTAGGCTGAAACGATGCTTGAGGTATTGGCACAATGACGACACGCCGCGAGTTTCTCAAGACTGGCGTGGGCGGCGCGCTGTTGCTGAACATCGCCGCCTGTACCAGCCCGCCAGCAGAAGACCGCCGCGCCGTGGTGCTGGCGGCGCTGATTCCCGTGTTTCTTGACGGCGCCCTGCCAGCCGGTGGCGAAGCGCGTTCCGAACTGATCACGCGCACCATTGCCGGCGTCGACAAGGCCATTTCCGGCCTCTCCCTCGCCACCCAGAAGGAGATTGGCGAATTGTTCGATCTGTTGAGCTTTGCGCCTACCCGGATGATCGCTGCCGGCATCTGGTCATCATGGCCGGATGCCTCGCCGGAAGCGATCGGAAAATTCCTCGAAAGCTGGCGCCACAGCCGCTTCGACCTCCTCAAATCCGGCTATGCGGCCCTGCACGATCTCATATTCGGCGCCTGGTACGCCCGGCCGGACACCTGGGCGGCCATCGACTACCCAGGTCCGCCAAAGGTGGAATAATGCGCGACCCGTTCCGTGAAGGACTCGCTTCAGGCTGGAAACATGTCGACGCATCCGAACTGGCTGCCGACCGGACATTCGATGCCGATGTCGTCATCGTCGGCAGCGGCGCCGGCGGCGGCGTGACTGCCGAAATCCTGGCGGCGGCCGGGCTCACGGTGATCATCGTCGAGGAAGGCCCGCTGCGCACGAGCAGCGACTTCAAGATGCGCGAATCGGAAGCCTACCCTGACCTCTATCAGGAATCCGCTGCTCGCAAGACTGCCGACAAGGCGATCAACATCCTGCAGGGCCGCTGCGTCGGCGGCTCTACCACCGTCAACTGGACCAGCAGTTTCCGCACCCCACCCGCGACCCTGCACTGGTGGCAGGCAACTCACGGGCTCAAGAATCTCTCGGTCGAAGCAATGGCGCCGTGGTTCGCGGCCATGGAACAGCGCCTCCATGTCGGCCTGTGGCCCTTGCCACCGAATGAAAACAACGCAGTGCTGGCCCGCGGCGCCGCCAAGCTCGGCATCCCGGTCGCCGTCATTCCGCGCAACGTCAAGATGTGCTGGAATCTCGGCTATTGCGGCTTGGGCTGCCCGACCAATGCCAAGCAGTCGATGCTGCTGACGACGATTCCGGCGGCGCTGACCCGGGGCGCGATACTGATCTCGCGCCTGCGCGCGGAAAAACTCGAATTTTCCGGCAACAAGGCGGTCGCCTTGACCGCCACGGCGCTGAAACAGGACGGACTGCACGCCAGCGGCGTCAAGGTCAGCCTGCGCGCCCGCCATTTCGTACTGGCCGGCGGCGCCATCAATTCACCGGCCCTGCTCATGCGCAGCAAGTCTGCCGATCCGCATGGCCTGCTCGGCAAGCACACCTTCCTGCATCCGACGCTGATTTCGTCCGGTCTTTTTGACAAGCCGGTGCGCGCCTTCGCCGGGGCGCCGCAGTCGGTTTATTCGGATCACTTCCTGGAGCAAGCTGCGGTCGACGGTTCCCTGGGCTTCAAATTGGAAGTTCCGCCGTTGCACCCGGTTCTTTTCTCGACAACCCTGCAAGGCTGGGGTGAAGCGCACGCCCGCCTGATGCGGGAATTTGCCAACAGCCAGACCATCCTCGCGCTGGTCCGCGACGGCTTCCATCCCGAAAGCCGGGGCGGTCAGGTCAGATTGCGCGACGACGGCTCGCCGGTACTTGATTACCCGCTCAACGATACTTTCTGGGAAGCTGCCCGGCGCGCACTGCTGGCGATGGCCGAAATCCAGTTTGCCGCTGGCGCCAGGTGGGTTACGCCGGTTCATGAAGCAGCCGTTGGCTACAATAACTGGAGCGAAGCGAAACAGGGCATCGCCAACCTGCCGCTTGCCCCCCTGCGTTGCCGTGTCGTCAGCGCGCACGTGATGGGTGGCTGCGCCATGGCCGATACCCCGGAGCGCGGCGTGGTCAGCGATGAAGGACTCCACTTTCAGATCGAGAATCTCTCGATTCACGATGGGTCGCTTTTCCCGACCAGCATTGGCGCCAACCCGCAACTTTCGATCTATGGTCTGGTAGCGCGCAACGCATCGCTGCTCGCCGCCGCATTGGCCGGCAAGCCGCGACCCGCAATTCTCTGAGCAGCAAACAAATCATGGTTCCACTCGCACTCCTGATCTGGCTTTCCGCGGAACTGGCCCTCTACGCAACAGTTGCCCACCACTTCCTGGATGCCTCGTGGGGCAGCTCGGCTATCGCGGCGTTCGGCACGCTCCTCGGCGTCCGCGCCTGCATCATCGCTACCACCTGGGCGTACGCCTGGACCTACCCGTCGCCAGCGCGCAAGCTCCCGACCAGTGAGTCATTGCGCATGATCACAGGCGAGTACTTGGCATTTCTGCTGACCTTCGTCGTCATCCTGCCCTTCGAGCGACTGTGGATGGGCCGCGACAGGTTGCGTCATGGCACGCGGCCGCTGCTGCTCGTTCACGGTTATGGCTGCAGTCGCGGTGTCTGGTGGTTTTTGCGGCGCCAACTCGAGGCGGCCGGCCATGTCGTCGCGACAGTGAGCATGACCCCGCCGTACACCAGCATCGGCAAGCTGGTCCCGCAACTCGCTCAACGTATCGAAGAGGTCTGCGCGGCCACCGGCGCCAACCAGGTGGTTCTGGTTGCTCACAGCATGGGCGGGCTGGTGTGTCGGTCCTATCTGGCGCGCCACGGAAGCGGTCGCGTCGAACGACTGATCACGATTGCCTCACCGCACTCGGGCACCGAACTGGCGCACATCGGAATCGGGAAAAACGCCCGCGAAATGGAGCCCGGCTCCCAGTGGCTGCAGGACCTTGCGTCGGCGGACGTGCCTGTTCGTGCCATCGCGATCCGCACACCACATGACAACTACGTCATGCCCCAGGACAATCAGCGCCTGCCCGGCGCGCTCGACGTCGAACTCGACGGCATCGGCCATCTGGCACTTCTCTTTGCCCGACGCACTGCCACGGAACTGATTGTCGCGTGTCGTTAGGCGGCCATCAAAGCGCTGCCAGAACTTCGGCACCGTGATCTGGGCAGTTCGGGTCGTCGATCACACGACTGATGCGGCCCTGCTCGTCGATGATGAAGGTCACCCGTTCACTGACCTTGACCACGCTGCGCAGCAGGCCACCCAACCCTGACCCGGCAACACCGTAGGCCTTGGCCACCGTCAAGTCGGTATCCGCCAGCAGGGGAAAGTTGAGGCTGAACTTTTCCGTGAAGCGCTGGTGCGACTCCGTGCCCTGCGCCGAAACACCGAGAATCGCCGCCCCCCTGGCGGCAATCTCGGCATTCGAATCGCGCAGGCTGCAGGCCTGCTTGGTGCAACCGGGCGTGTCGTCCATCGGATAGAAATACATGACCAGTTTGCGACCGCGAAAATCCGCCAGCCGCAACATGCTCCCGTCGGTTGCCAGCGCCGAAAAATCCGGCGCCGGATCGCCTGCCTTCAGGTGGGTTCCCATCAGAAGTGGATACCCCGCATGAATTGCTGGAAAGCCACCTGATCAGCCGAAGGCACGTCCGGCAACGACCCTGTCTCCTTTTTCGCGGCATCCGAATCCGGGAACATGCGAAAAGTCGTGTTCATGATGATCTGCGCCACGCGTGGCACCAGCGCATGCAGAACCTCTCCGGTAATGCCCATGCGCGTCGCCACGCGCACCGGCTTGTGGATGATGGCATCGCAGATCAGTGCCGCGGCTTCTTCCGGTGTCAGGGTCGGCACCTGATCGTAGAGTTTGGTCGGGGCGATCATCGGAGTTTTCACCAGCGGCATGTTGATCGTCGTGAAGTTGATGCCACGATCGGCAAACTCGGAGGCCGCGCAACGGGTCCACGCATCGAGCGCCGATTTCGACGCAACATAGGCCGAAAAGCGGGGGGCATTGGTCAGTACGCCGATCGACGAGACATTGATGATGTGCCCGCGCTTCTGCTCGAGCATCTTCGGCAGGACACCCATGCTGATTTTCAGGGCGCCAAAATAGTTGAGCTGCATGGTGCGCTCGAAATCGTGGAAGCGCTCGAAGGAATTTTCGATGGCGCGGCGAATCGAACGGCCGGCATTGTTGATCAGGATATCGACGACACCGTGCTCGGCGAGAATCTGCTGCGTCACCGCATCGGCGGAAGCCATGTCGGCCAGATCGCCAACATAGGTATGCAACTTGAGTCCGGCCGCCGCGAACTCGCCTGCCACCTCATCCAGTTGCTCCTTGTTTCGGGCAATGGTGATGACATGCGCACCAGCCTCCGCCAGTTTCCAGGCGGTCGCCTTGCCGATACCCGAGGAAGCACCGGTAACCACGACAACCCGGCCTCCAACCTGGCCCCGCAGACTGCGGTCGATAAAGAGATCGGGATCGAGATGGCGCTCCCAGTAGTCCCATAGCCGCCAGGCATAGGTATCGAGCGGTGGCACCGCAATACCCGTTCCCTTGAGCACGCGGGTGGTCTCGCGGCAATCGAAGCGGGTCGGGTAATTGACGAAACGGAACATGTCCTCCGGCAGACCGAGATCCTTCATCACGGCATTGCGGATACGCCGTACCGGTGTCAGCGCCATCAAGCTCTTGCGCATACGGTACGGGATGAAACTGAACAGCGCGGCATTGATCCGCATCGACATCTCGGGCGCATGCGCGGCACGGGCAAAGGTATTGAGCAGGTCACCGACACGCATCGGGGTCGGGTCGACGAGATGAAAGCACTTGCCGTCCTCACCCTTGAGGTGGGCGATATGGTCGACGGCATTGACGATGAAATCCACGGGCACCACATTGATCCGGCCGCCCTCGATACCGATGGTCGGCATCCACGACGGCAGCATCTTGCGCAACTTCTGGATCAGCTTGAAGAAATAGTACGGGCCATCGATCTTGTCCATCTCGCCGGTGCGCGAATCGCCGACGACCAGGGCCGGCCGGTAGACACGCCAGGGAATGCTGCACTCGCGGCGAACGATCCCTTCCGAGTCGTGCTTGGTCCTGAAATACGGGTGCTCCAACCCTTCGGCTTCCTCGAACATGTCTTCGCGGAACAGGCCTTCGAAGAGGCCGGCCGAGGCAATCGAACTGAAAAGATGAAAATGCTTGGCGCCGATCGCTTCGGCGAACTGCACGGTATTGCGTGTACCCTGAACATTTACCTTGAGCTGGCTTTCGGCATCCGCGGTCAGATCGTAGATCGCCGCCAAATGGAAAAAGTGCGTCGTCTTCTTGCCCAGTTTTTTGCGGTCACTCGCGGAAACGCCGAGTAGTGGCTGTGTCAGGTCGCCCACCACCGGGATCGCCCGGCGGGAATCGCAATTCCATAATTCGTAGAGATGTTCAAGTGACTCCTTATCGGATTCGCGAATCAGAAAAAATACGGTGCTGTCATCGCGTTCCAGAATCTTCTTGACCAGGCGCTTGCCGATAAAACCTGATGCTCCGGTGAGGAAATACTGCACTTTTCTCTCCTTTGAATAATATGTTGGGAAATTGGGTTTTAGAGCAGCTTACCTAGCGCTTTAGTGTGCGTCCACTAATTGAATATCCTACACTGGCTCTGTCGGCAACAGATAGATTGCCTCGTGAATTCGTATCCAAGGAGTTAATCATGGTCAAAAAATTCAAATCCCTCTCTGAAGGTCAATTGACTCAAACCGTCAAGGAATCCGCACATCAAATCTGGTTGGCCGGTCTTGGCGCTTTCGCCAAGGCTCAGGAAGAAGGCAACAAGGTTTTCGAAACGCTGGTCAAGGAAGGTGAAGCCATCCAGAAGAAGACCCGTAAAATGGCCGACGACAAGATGTCTTTTGTCCGCAAGACCGCTGATGAAAAGTTCGCGGATGTTCGCAAGGTAGCCGACGCCAAGATGGCGGCAGTAACCGGCAAGGCGGCTGGTACGTGGGATCGCCTCGAACAGGTTTTCGAGGATCGTGTCGCCCGCGCCATGTCCAGTCTTGGTGTGCCGACCAAGAAGGAAATCGACAAGCTGTCCAAGCGCGTTGCCGAACTTACGGTGGTCGTCCAGAAGCTGGATGACGCTCGCGAAGGCGCCGTCAAGAAAGTCACAAAGGCTGCGGTCAAGCCTGTTGCCGCCAAGCCTGTTGCGGCAAAACCCGCTGTCAAGGCAGCGGCCGCTCCCGTAGCCACCAAAGCAGTTGCCCGCAAGGCAGCGCCGGCCAAGAAGCCGGCCCCTTCGAAAAGCGTTGTCGCCAAGGCAGCGGAGCCTGTTAATGCCCCTGCTGGTGCAGCAACTGATGCCTAAGTAGAACCCCGGGCATTTCGGAATGCCCAAAAAGGATGGACAGCGTATAAACGGATGCCCGGCAATGACCGGGCGTCCGTCTTTCCGGAGGGCGTCGCGGTGACGGGTCCGGGTTCGCGCTGGCCGGAATCTGGTTACCTGACCGTCGCTTTTGCATCACAACCGTTCGCATGATGTATGCTTTATCTCTCACAGACTGCGGAGAGTGACAGCATGGAGAGAAAGCCCAAGCGCCGTACCCGCGAGCGCATTCTTGAAACCGCGCTGAAACTTTTCAACGGCTTCGGCGAGCCAAACGTCACCACGACAGTCATCGCCGACGAAATGGACATCAGCCCGGGCAATCTCTACTATCACTTTCACAACAAGGACGAGATCGTCGACGCGTTGTTCGGCGATTACGAAAAGGAGATTGAAGGCTTGTTCGCGACCCCGGCCTCCCGGTTACTCGGGCCCGAGGACATCTGGCTGTTTCTTCACCTGCTGTTCGAGACAATCTGGCGCTTCCGTTTTTTCTACCGCGACATCAACGACCTGCTGACCCGCAACCGGCTAGTTGAAACGCATTTCCAGCGCATCCTGGAACAAAAGGAAGCCACCGCCGTCAAGGTCTGCCAGGGATTGGCCGCTTCCGGCGTGTTGACCGCAACACCCGGCGAAATTCGCGCCCTGGCAACCAACATGACAGTCGTCGCCACGTTCTGGCTATCCTTTGAGCACGCCAGCCGCCCGCGCGGCGATCCCGACATCGGACGCGGCGTCTATCAGGTGATGTCGCTCACCGCCCCCTATCTGCAAGGCGAAGCACGCAGTCTGCTGGAAAAGCTTTCAGCAGAATACGTCGATAACAACTGAAGGAGAGATTCGAATGGGAAAATCCACGTGGAAGAAATTCCCTCACGCCGACAAGGCCTTTGCTTATACCGGCACGGCCCTCAAGAAGAACTGGGAGCGCCTGCACCGCGGTGACTGCGAGCCGTTCCCCGAGGATAGCGCGGCACAGGATGCCTGGCGTGCATACCACGCCGGCGATTTCGCCAAGGCTGTCGAGATCGGCCTGAAGGCCGGTCCGTCAGGCATCAATGCAGCCAACAAGGCAGCGATGATCTATGCCAATCATCTGGAGGAAGACGAGGAAACCCGGCTCAAGCTTTTCGAAGACATCGCCGAGCGTTGCGTCGCGCTGCAGAAATCCGAACCGAAAAATCCCAACGCCTGGTACATCCACGCCTACGCCCTGGGTCGTTACAGCCAGGGCATCTCGGTCGGCAAGGCCTTGGCCCAGGGGCTGGGCGGCAAGGTCAAGAACAGTCTCGATCAGGCGCTGAAACTCCAGCCCAGGCATGCCGACGCGCATATCGCGCTTGGCACCTGGCATTCAGAAATCATCGACAAGGTTGGCAGCATGGTTGGCGGACTCACCTACGGCGCCAAAAAGGAAGCTGGCGAGAAACACTTCCGCACCGCGCTCGAACTGAACCCCGAGTCAGGCGTCGCCCATACCGAATATGCCGATGGACTTATCATGCTCTTCGGGCGTTCGCGCCTCAAGGATGCGGAGAAGCTCTACGAGGAAGCGATCTCATGCAAGCCGGCTGACGCGATGGAAAAACTGGACATCGAACTGGCGAAGGAACAGATGGACTAAGCGTCACGGCGATCCATCCAGCCCCCCGGCTTAATGGAACCCGGGTTCTGTATCTACCTTGCTTCGGCTTCCAGCGCGGTCTCTACCGCTGAAGGATCGTCGAGCCGGTCCCACGGTTCCATCAGAACGAGCATGAGCAGCCTTTCGAATTCACGGGCGAAGCCCTTGACGATCAGTTCCGGGTCGGGAACGAGCTGGTCGTCGCTCATCAAGCCGATCTGTACGCCACCGTCGTAGGAAAGTATCGATACGCCGATGCCGATGTCACCCGATTGCGGCACCCAGAACAGCGGTTGAGTCAGCCTTGCGCCCGCCAGATAGAGCGCACTCGTCGGTCCCGGCACATTGGTCATCACTGCGGACGCCTTGCTGGCCAGAAGGTCGAGCACCTGTTCCTGGACGATTTTGGGGGTCATCCCGACGGCGCCGAGGACAGTCAGGGTCAGTGCTGCCTGCCAGGAATTCTTCAGACTCTCCATCCGGGCACGCGTCTCATACAGGCGGGCCAGCGGATTCTCGATACCGACCGGCAACACCAGCGCCACCAGACCAAAGCGGTTGCCAAGCTTTCCTTCGTCCTCCGGCCGCCGCAGATTCACCGGGACCATGGCGCGGACCTCGACACCTTCCGCGTCGTCGCCCTTCTCGACCAGATAGGCGCGCAGGGCGCCAGCAACGGCCGACAACAAGAGGTCATTGACCGAGCAGCCAAGCACCTTGCCAACCGCCTTGATCTCAAGCAAGGCAATTCTTTCCGACCAGGCAAAACGCTTGTTGGTACCGGGAACGCCCTTGAAGCGGGTCGTACTGTCATTCGCCATGAACGCCAGTTTGGCAACTTCGGCCGCAATGTCGGTGCCGAGGCGCACGAAATGGGCTATCTGCGTCGGATGCGAAAGCATATCGACGGATTTTCCGAGGAGATTGGTCGACGCCCGAACCGGGTTCTGCAACGCCTCCGCGATCGGGCGCCAGAGCATGTCCAGGAAGGTATCCCCTTCATCCGGTGCTTCCTCGTTCCGTGTCGCGGAGCGCGCCCGGTTGCCGGCCTTGCCCGATGATCCTTCGGTCATCGACATGATGACACCCACGAGAGCGATCCCGTCCGCAATGCAGTGGTGTATGCGCATGACCAGCGCCTGCCCCCCCAGCGCGGTGTCCACGAGGTGAAACTCCCATAGCGGCCGGTCCTGGTTGAGCGGCACGGAGGCAAGCCGGGAGACGAATTCCTGCAACTCGACCTTGCCAGCCTCGCCCGGAAGCGTTGCACGATGCAGGTGTTTGTCGATATTGAACTCGGGATCATCCTGCCACCAGTAGCCTGTCGCATCCTCGACAACGCATTGGACAAAGCGCCGATGACCCAGCATGCGTCCCTCGATTGCGCGCTTCAGACGCTTCGGATCCAGATTTCCGTCGAACAGCATGACCCCGAGAATCTGCATCAGATTGTTGGGGCGGTCCATGCGCAGCCAGGCTGTATCGACGGGAGAAATCCGCTCGCGAGACGACATTACGAACTCCGGAAAGTGGCAGGGTACTTATAATACCGGCATTTCACCACCCATTCGAGGAGAGATCATGAGTGACTTGAAGGCCGCCTTCGACACCGCCGCTGCGGAATCAAAAACACTGGCCAGCCGCCCCGACAATCAGACGCTCCTGAAAATTTACTCGCTGTTCAAGCAGGCGACCGAGGGTGATGTCAGCGGCAAGCGTCCGGGTTTCACGGACCTTGTCGGACGCGCAAAGTATGACGCGTGGGCAAGTCTGCAGGGCACCTCGTCCGATGCCGCCAAACAGATTTACATCGATCTGATCAACGAACTGAAGGGCTAACCCAGCCGCGCCCTACAGCCAAAGGGGCCTGTGGCTCAAGCACCCTCGACGTGGCCTTGGGCCATGGGGTGTTGGCTTTTTGGTGCTAGGAGAAGCGCTCGTCGAAATATTCGTGAATTTCCCGTTCCAGGCTTCCGCGGAACGGGCGCAGCAAAAACCCCAGATGAACCTGAACCGTAGCCTCGCCCTTGGCGAGCGTCAGCCGGCCATGCAGGCCGGCGCGGTCGAAATGCAGCGCACCATCCTCGCCCCACGCATAATTCAGGTTGTATTCATGTTGCAGGTCAGCGGCCACAAGTTCGGCGGCAGCCCTCGCCTTTTTCGCGGTAAGGCGGTGCTTCCGGGTAATCAGTATCTCGCTCATGGGTGCAGTTTAGCGATGTAGCGCAAAATCGGAAACATGCCGGCACAACTATTCTGGCGCGATCTTGCTGCCCATCAACTCGTTGCAGGTGCCACGGCCAAAAGTTTCCGCCTTCTTCGGGCTCGAAATCTGCGTCTCCTCGTAGATGCGCTTGATGACGATATTGGTGATGCGCGGACCATCGCTGCCATCTTCAACAAAAACCTTCATCGGCCGCCCCTTTTCGCGGTCGTAGAACGCCTGCAGCGCAAAGTCGCGGACCCGCTCGCAGAAGCGGATCTTCTGGGCGTCGGGCATGCTGTCGTCGACCTTGCCGGCACCCCCGTGCGCGAAGGCTGCGCTCGCCAGCAGCAGGCCAACACCGGCAACTGTCAGTCGTTTCATTCCGTGTACTCCTGAATCGAAGTGAGATAGGCCAGGATGTCCTGGATGTCCTGTTCCTTGAGGCCGTTCAGCACGCCAACCGTGCCGGTCTCGTCGTGCGGACGGTCGCCCTTGAGGTAGAGATCGACCTGGCGCTTGAGGTAGTTGGTGTATTGCCCGACCAGCATCGGGAACATCCCCCTGCCCTTGCCGGTCTTGCCGTGGCACGCCGCGCATTGCTTCTGGTAGATCGCTTCACCATGTTCGAGGTTGCCTTCGGCGCGCGGGATGATCATGACCCGCTCGGCCATCAACAATTTGGTCAGCGCGTCTTCCTTGCCGGTGTAGGTCGGCATCTTGTTCGACAACTCGATACCGGCCAAATAGGCGGCAATGTCCTGAATGTCCTGGTCCGAGAGTTCGCGCTCCTGGGTGTAGGGGAACATCGGGATATTCACCCTGGTCCGCGAACGGAAATTCCTCAACTGACCCTCGATATATTTGACCCGCTGGCCGGCGATGCGCGGGTATTCACCCTTCTTGCCGCCGGCGCCCTGATCGCCATGACAGGCGGCACAGGTACCGTTGATTTCCTTGCCCTTTTCGAGGTCGACCGCGCCCCGCAGGAAGTCACCTTGGGTGGCAACTGCCGCACTGGCTGCGAGCCAGCCGGCTATCAGAAGAGTGATAAAGCCACGTAGCTTCATGCAGGAAAACTCCGGGAAATGATGCGGCGAATTGTCGCACGTCGGACGACGTCGGAAATTGACGCAAATCACGCATAATCCGCCCCATGCCTTTCATCTCCTGCACCGCCGGTGATACCAATCAACTGGCCAACCTGCGCCGCCTGATCGGGGCCCGCTGGGTGGCGCTGGCGCTGATGGCGGGACTGACCCTGCTGCTGCCGGGCGCGCTCGACATTCCGCTGCCAACCGCCCCAATGCTCGCCATCATCGGCATCGCCGCACTATTCAATTGGGTTGTGCTATGGCGGCTCAGGCGGGCGGAATCGGCAACTCCCGTCGAGTTGTTCAGCCAGTTGCTGATCGACATCGCCACCTTGAGCGCGCTGGTATTTTTCAGCGGCGGCGCCACCAACCCGTTGGTCTCGTTGCTCCTGCCACCCGTCGCGATTGCCGCGCTGACCCTGCCGGTGCGCTGCGTGCTGGCCATCGGCCTCGCTGCCGTCGCCGCCTATTCCGCGCTGATGGTGTTCTATGTGCCGCTGCCGCTGAGCGATGCCACCCGCGCGACGCGGCTGCACCTGCTCGGCATGTGGCTGACCTTCGCTGTCTCGGCGTTGATGATCGCCTGGTTCGTCGTGCGCATGACGCGCCTGATCCGCATCCGCGACGCCGAACTTGCAGCGACCCGCGAACAGGCGCTGCGTGACGAGCGGATCATCGCCATCGGCACGCTCGCCGCCGGCGCTGCGCACGAACTTGGCACGCCGCTCGCCACCATGTCGCTCCTCGCCGGAGAACTCGCCCACGACCCGCAATTAACGGAAGCTGCACGTGAAGACATTGCCCTGCTCCGCCAGCAGATCGTTGCCTGCAAGGAAATCATCACTGGCCTGTCGCGCCGCGCCGGCGCCGAGCGCCTCGAAAATCCGGGCCTTCAGGCGGTCGACCGCTGGCTCGATGCCGTGCGCCAGCGCTGGCATGCCGTGCGTCCGCAAGCGCAAAGCCGGCTGGAAGTGAGCGGCGCCCAACCGGCGCCGATCGTGGTCGCCGACCCGCGGCTGGAACAGGCAGTTCTCAACCTCCTGAACAACGCGGCCACCGCCTCGGCGATGCCCATCGACATTCGCCTAAGCTGGACAGAGCAAGAAATCGTCATCGACATTCATGATCAGGGGCCCGGTTTCCCACAGAATGTTCTGACCCAAGGCGGCCAGATCGAGTTTCCGTCGCACGAGCATGGCAGCGGGATCGGCCTCATGCTGACCCGTTCGGCGATCGAGCAGATCGGCGGTCGCCTGCTGCTGCTCAACCCGCCCGCCGGCGGCGCCCTCGCCCGCCTCCAACTGAAAACGAGAACCTGATGCCCGAGCCGACCCTGATCATCGATGACGACGCCACCTTCAACGCGGTTCTGGTTCGCACCTTGGAACGACGCGGCCATCCGGCCCGCGGAGTAGCCGACCCGGTTGCGGCACTCACCGTCGCAACCGAAATCATCCCGTCGCGCGTGGTGCTCGACCTCAATCTGAACGGCAGTTCAGGGCTGGCGCTGATCCCGCAACTGCTGACCATCAACGCCGCCTGCCGCATTGTCGTGCTGACCGGCTACGCGAGCATTGCAACGGCGGTGGACGCGATCAAGCTGGGCGCCGTTCAATACCTCGCCAAGCCGGTTGAGATCGAGGCCATTCTCGCGGCCTTCGAAACGAATGACGGGCCCGACCTGGAGATGGCAGCGCCGGATGAACCGCTTTCGGTCGACCGCCTCGAATGGGAGCATATCCAGCGCGTGCTGAACGAAAACGACGGCAACATCTCAGCTACCGCCCGCGCGCTCAAGATGCACCGCCGCACTTTGCAACGCAAGCTCTCGAAACACCCGGTCAGAACCTGAGCCAAGCGTCTTCTACAGCTATTCCGGAAAGTAAAACCGGGGATGGCCGGCAAGTTCCTGGAGCGATCAGGCCACCTGCTTGCCGCTTTTCTTGAGTTCAGCCAGGAATTCGGCAAAGCTCACTTCACGAACCTTGGTATCGACCAGCGTGTCACGCAACACGAAGCCGGTACCGGCGCGCTCATCGGCACGATCATGAACATCGCTACCCGGAAAAGCGCCGGGCGCCGATGAATTCATTTTGCTGGTAGTTTTCGTCATGGTTCGAGACCTCGTGTAGAGCCGTTGAACGCATGATGCCGCTTCATACCGGAACTGTCCGTGATCGAATTCACGACACGCCCCAAATAGTCATTTCGCCGCGAATGCGTGAACGCCTCCGGCGCGGTCGACGCTCGAAAACACCCGAAAATCAGTGCTTGTGCTCCATCGGCATTGGCGCCGGCCCCGGTCGCACCACCTTGGCGTCAACCTGCTTGCTGCTGCCGTCGTCGAAAGTCAGCGTGATCGGCACCGAATCACCTTCCTTCATCGGCGCCTTGAGGTCGATCAGCATGACGTGCAGGCCGCCCGGCTTGAGCACCGCCTCGCCCTTGGCCTTGACCTCGATGGCCGGCACCGGGCGCATCCTCATCACGCCGCCGTCGTTGATGTGCGTATGCAACTCGGTAACCCGGGATGCAGGATTGTCGGCCTTGAGCACCTTGACGTCCTTGTCACCGGTATTTTTAATCACCATGAAGGCGCCGGTCGCCGGTGCATTGGGCGGGGCCAGGCGAACGTAGGGATCCTGCACCGAAATATTGTCGGCGGCGCCGGCCAGAACGCCGGCGGAAAACAGCAGGCCGGCGGCCAGCAGGGTTGGTTTATTCATGATGTGCTCTCCTTCAGGGTTGGTTCAGATACTTGCGAATGCTTGCGGCCACCTGGTCGGACGGTGTCGCATGGGCGATCTTGGCGACCAGCTTGCCGTCCGCGGCAATGACATAGGTGTCCGCCGAATGGTCCACGACATAGCCTTCACCCGCGGTCTCCACCTTCTGTTCGGCGTAGAAGACAGCGTAGTGTTTGGCAATCTCGGCGATATTCTCCGGCGTACCGGTCACGCCAACGATGGACGGATGGAAGAACTCGACGTACTCCTTGAGCCTGGCCGGCGTGTCGCGCTTCGGGTCCACCGAAACGAAAATCATCGCGACCCGCGCCAGTTCATCCGGCGTCAGTTGTTTCAGGCCTTCGGAAGTTGCTGCAAGCGAAGTCGGACAGATATCGGGGCAATAGGTATAGCCGAAGTACACCAACACCACCTTGCCCCGGAAATCCTTGAGCGAAACCGGCCCGCCTGCCGACTGCAGCGTGAAATCGCCGCCTTCCGGCAATGCCGCCCTGGGCAGCGGACGTTCGGGAAGTTCCGGTTGCCAGAAAATGGCCAGGCCAAGCACCAGGGCAGCCAGCAGGCCGGCAATGGCCATCCGAATACGTTCGGACATTTTATTCGTGGCTCCCTGAGCTGAAGCGATAGGGAATGGCAATGCGCTCGCCGCCGGTCTCGATCAGTACCGTCACCTGCCAGTCCATGGCGCCGGTGATGCACACCGGTAGCGTCACATTGGCTGCAAAGCTGCCATTTCCGCGCGCCGCGAGCTCAGGCCGGTTCAGGCCCATGTTCATGTCGATACCGGCAAAATCGACTTCGACCCGGCCCGGCGAAAAACCGCTGGTCGTCACCTGCACTTCGAAAGGTTTGACCATGGGGACGGGACGCGTCCCCATCGCTAACTCGACGCTACCGCCGGCAGGCAGTTTCACCGCACAGGCCTGACGCTGCAGGTTACAGCCCGGGTCGGGCTGCACCGTGACGTCGGCCTTGGGCAACAACAGCGGGGAAAGCTTGTAGCCGACGACAACCACGAGGGCAATCAACAGGATGCCGATCACGTCTATCAATATTTTTTTATTCACCAGGCTATTCCTGACCATACGGCCGGAGGGGATGCGGCATTTTCCTTCATCAAGCACGTAAGGAATTGACAAGGATCAATTCTTATCCATGGCGGGAGGCCTACAGTGTGTGACAAATTGTCGCAGCGGCGTTTTGTCGCAGGCGATGATGGAGGGTAGGAAGTTCAACTTCTCGTTTTCCTGGGAGAAATTCAAATGAAGAAATTTGTAGTCAAATCGACGACGATGCTGATCGTTGCGGGGCTGGGCCTCAGTGCCGCCTCCGCATGGTCCGCCGAATCGCTGCAGGATGTCATGAAGCGTCGCAACCTCAGCCAGCAGGATCTGCTCGCTGCGTCCAAGACCTACGTGCCGACCGGCAAGCGCGACGAATTCTACGCGTTCAGCTCTGGCGGCCAGTCTGGCCAGATCATTGTGTATGGCATTCCGTCCATGCGCATCCTCAAGTACATCGGCGTGTTCACGCCGGAACCATGGCAAGGCTATGGCTTCGACGAAGAATCGAAGGCCGTTCTGCGTCAGGGCAACATCGACGGCAAGGAAATCAACTGGGGCGACACGCACCACCCGGCCCTTTCCGAAACCGATGGCAAGTACGATGGCCAGTTCCTGTTCATCAACGACAAGGCCAATCCGCGCATCGCCGTACTCGATCTGCGTGACTTCGAAACCAAGCAGATCGTCGTCAACCCGATCTTCAAATCCGAACACGGTGGCGCTTTCGTGACACCGAACACCGAATACGTGATCGAAGCTGCCCAGTACGCCTCGCCGCTCGAGAACAAGAAGTTCTACCCGCTCGAAGAATTCAACGAGAAGTATCGCGGCGGCATCACCTACTGGAAGTTCGACCGCAAGGCAGGCCGCATCGATCCGAAGCAGTCGTTCTCGATCGAACTGCCGCCGTACTCGCAAGACTTGTCCGACGCCGGCAAAGGCCCGTCCGACGGCTGGTCTTTCACCAACTCCTTCTGTTCCGAGCGTTACGTCGGCGGCATTGAAAGAGGCCGTCCGCCGTTTGAAGCCGGTTGCTCCGCCAAGGACACCGACTACATGCACGTGATCAACTGGAAGAAAGCCGCCGAACTGGTTGCCCAGGGCAAGGCCAAGAAGATCAACGGCCATGACGTGCTGATGATGGAAACCGCGATCAAGGAAGGCATCCTCTTCCTGGTTCCGGAACCCAAGTCCCCGCACGGCGTCGATGTGACCCCGGACGGCAAGCTGATTACCGTTGCCGGCAAGCTCGACACCCACGTGTCCGTATTCTCCTTCGAGAAGATCATGGCCGCCATCAAGGCCGGCAAGTTCGAATCCAAGGATCCGTACGGCATTCCGGTGATCGGCATGAAGGATGCGCTGCATACCCAGGTTCAGCTCGGCCTTGGCCCGCTACACACCCAGTACGACTCCAAGAAATGTGTTGCCTACACCTCGCTCTATGTCGACTCGCAAGTCGTCAAGTGGGACTATTGTGAAGGCAAGGTGCTCGACAAGCTTTCCGTGCATTACAACATCGGTCACCTGATGACCATGGAGGGCGACTCGATGGATCCGAAGGGCCGCTATCTGGTCGCGCTGAACAAGCTGTCGATCGACCGCTTCTTGCCGGTTGGCCCACTGCATCCGCAGAACCACCAGTTGATCGACATTTCGAACGACAAGATGCAGTTGTTGTACGACATGCCGATAGGGCTGGGTGAGCCGCACTACGTGGTTGCCATCGCAGCCGACAAGGTGAAGCCGGGCGTTCGCTACAAAGTTGGCACCAATAGCCGTACCGATCAGCTGAGTCCGGACATGGTCCGCGCCGGCGAAGAAGTGACGACCCGGAAGGGCAACAAGGTTGAAGTCAAGGGCACACTGATTCGTTCGCACATCACCCCGGAAATCATCGAAGCTGAAGTTGGCGACGAAGTGGTCATTCACCTGACCAACCTCGAGCGTGCCCAGGACGAAACCCACGGCTTTGCTGTCTCGACCTTCAACGTTCATGCCTCGGTCGAACCGGGCAAGACCGTCACCGTCAAGTTCAAGGCCGACAAGGAAGGCGTCTATCCGTACTACTGCACGGAATTCTGCTCCGCGTTGCACCTTGAAATGCAGGGTTACCTGCTGGTCAAGCCGAAGGGCTGGAAGCCGACCAAGACCTCCATGGAGGCCAAGGCCAGCTACACCGAAGCCGACTACAAGGCGACGCAGAAGAAGGTTGTCGACACCCAGGTCGTCATCGACTCCGTGGTCGGCTACATCACCAGCGTCAACTTCAAGGACTTCCCGGATGTCGTGGCCATGGTCGACGATGCAACCGACCAGTTGGGCAAGATCAAGGAATCCAAGGCCAAGGCTGACGCCGCCGCCGCCAAGAAGGACTGGGATCAGGCCAACCTTTGGACCGAGCAGATCTGGCAATACCAGGTCAAGGCTGCCGACATCGGTCTGCGTGCCAAGACCTACCTTGAGCAGGCGGGCGCCAAGCCGGTCAAGAAATAAGCGACAAACTTGATCTGACTTAAGGCAACAAACGGGGAGCAGAGTCAATCTGCTCCCCGTCTCACTTTCAGGAAGGAATAACCATGAAATTTGTAATGACTCTAATTTCCGCTGCGGTTCTCACCGCTGCCATCGCCACCCCGGCCGTCGCCGCCATGGATGGCGCCGCCCTGTACAAGGACAAGACCTGCAACGCTTGCCACGGCCCCACCGGCAACAAGCCGCTGATGCCGAACTATCCGAAAATCGCTGGCCAGAATGCCGCCTATATTGAAGCGCAGATGAAGGACATCAAGAGCGGCGCCCGCAACAACGGCCAGACCGCTGCCATGAAGGGCGTCATGCACCTGGTCAATGACGAGGAAATCAAGGCGCTTGCCGACTATCTGTCCAAGCTGAAGTGATCGAAAGAGGCCCTGATTGAAGGGCCTCTGACCCACATCAAGGAACGCTGATGCAGCTTGTGGAACAATATCAACCGCGTTCCAATAAACCTGTCTTAAAAGGAAAACAAACATGAAAGCATCACTCCTTTTGATCGGCCTGCTCAGCGCAGGCGTTGCCTTTGCCGGGCCACCCGCCCCGAAAAAAGAAGGCATCGAAAGCAAGAATTACAAATGGAACGCCGAAGGTGGCGAAAAGATGGAAGCCCTGCACAAAAAGGGCAACGTCAAGAACGGCGAGGAAGTTTATGAAATCTGTGGCGCCTGCCACCTGCCGTCGGGCGCTGGCCGTGCTGACGGCACTTTCCCGCAGCTTGCCGGCCAGCACTCCACCGTGCTGATCAAGCAGATGGCCGATATCCGCGCCGGTGAGCGCGACAATCCGACCATGTACCCCTTTGCGTCCACCCTGACCGACCCGCAGGAACTGGCCGACGCCGCCGCCTACATCAACAGCCTGTGCATCCCCATCGAGCATGGCAAGTACGAAGGTGCCGATGCCGCCCAGCAAGTCGCCAAGGGCAAGGAACTGTACGAAAAGGAATGCCTGGAATGCCACGGCAAGACCGGCGAAGGCAACAAGGAAAAGTTCTATCCCGTGATCGCCGGGCAGCACTACAAGTACCTGTTGCGTCAGATGACCGAGATTCGTGATGGCAAGCGTCGCAATGCCAACCCGGACATGGTCAAGATCATCAAGAAGTATGACGACCAACAGTTGGTGGCGATCTCCGCATTCCAGTCCAGCATGGTCATGCCGGGCGCCATGTGCAAGCCGAAGGCTGGCGCAGCCAAGAAGAAGTAAGATAGTACTCGGCGATCGTCCGGCCGCCTCGCGGCCGACGATCGCCCCTTCAGGCATCGCAGAATGCCTCCCGACAACATGAAAGACAGAGAGTAGCACCATGGAAAAGCAGAACAGGATCGTCGCCGGGCTCACCTTCATTTCGCTGGTGGCACTGGTTGCCGCCTACTTTGCCCCGATCTGGTGGGTTTCCCTGACCGCCCCGAACTATCCGCCCGACGCCTTCCCGGACGGCATCCGTATCCATTTCCATTTCGACGGTGTCTATAACGGCTGCAAGGTGGCCGGCAAGGGCACCCGGATGGCCAACGAGATCATCCAGAAAGATCTGTCGGCCGAAGACGAGCGCTACAACGCGATCACCGACGCCAAGAAGGATTTCGACAAGGGTGCCGAGGGTCTTGATTGCGTCCACGAAATGAACACCATCAACCACTATGTCGGCATGTTCCCGATCGCCACCGGCGCACCGGTCGAAAAACCGCTGGCCAAGTTCTTCTTCGGCTTCTTCGCGGTGATGATGCTGGCTTTTGCCATGCCCAAGAAAAAAGCCCGTCTGGTGACGTTGACCGCAGGATTCGCGGCCGTTGCCGCGTGGATGATCGTAGACCAGTTTGTCATGGGTCACCTTGAAAGCCACGTCCAGGATTACATGCAGGAATCCGGCACCTTCTTCAAGGATATGGACCGCATAACGGCCTGGGGTGACAACGTGCGCAATGTTTCGCAGATCGTCATCTTCGGGCTGATCGCCGTTATGGGCATCGTCATTGCAGGAGTCGCCAGGATTCGCCCCTTCCAGTTGCTCCTGGCGCTGGTCCCGGCCTTTCTGCCGCTATTTTTCGTAATCACCTATTCAGGCTGGCTGTGGTTCTTCGGCCACAACATGCACCCGTGGGGCGCCTTCACCGTCAAGCCTTTCATGCCTACCGTCTTCGGTGAAGGCAAGGTCGCGCAATTCTCGACCTTCTCTTATCCGCACTGGGGCTATGGTCTGCTGGTCATAATCTTCGTCTGCATGATGCTGGCGCTGTTGATCCGTCGCAAGCAGTTGCGCGAAGGTTCGGCCGAGTAGGATTCCGTGCTGCCGCGGCCTGCATACACCAAGGGAGCGCTCGCCGTTGCGCTCCTGCTCGTCTGTTCGAGCGGTTTTTCCGAACAGGAGCGTGGCTCGAATGCCGACATGAGCAACGCGCCAAGAGTAACGATCGACCGCCCGAAGCCAACCTTCATGCTGATGGAGCGTGACAAGCGAATCCACGGCCTGAAACCTTTCCAGGAACTCGTCGACAAGGCGCCGGCCGGTTCCGTACTCAAGCCGCCACCCGGCCATTACGCCGGGCCGGTGACGATCGACAAGCCACTCACCATCGACGGTGGCGGCAAGGTCGTCATCGATGCCGGCGACAAGGGTACGGTGATGGCGCTTAATGCCAGCAATTCAATCTTGCGTGGCCTCCACCTGACCGGCTCTGGCGATTCGCACGACACCGATGACTCCTGCCTCGATATTCGTGGCAACAAGAATCTGATCGAGGATCTGAAGATCGACAACTGCCTGTTCGGCATCGATCTCAAGCAGTCCAACGATAATATCGTCCGCCGCAACACCATCCATTCCAAGGATCTCGACCTCGGCGTGCGCGGCGACGGACTTCGTCTCTGGTACAGCAACAACAACCTGATCGAGAAAAACGAAATCATCGACTCGCGCGACATGGTGGCCTGGTATGCGAACAAGAACATCTTTCGCGAAAATCTCGGCCGTCGCAGCCGCTACTCCATCCACTTCATGTTCGCCAACGACAATATCGTCGAGGGCAACCAGTTCTACGACAACGCGGTAGGCGTCTATTTCATGTACACCGAGGGCGGCGTCGCGCGCAACAACGTCATTTCGCATGCGACCGGCGCCACCGGCATGGGCATCGGTTTCAAGGAGGCCTCCGGCACCATCATCGAGAACAACGAGATCGTCTATTGCGGCATCGGTATCGGCTCGGACCTCTCGCCGTTCCAGCCGGAAAGCACCATTGAAGTGCGCGGCAACCGCTTCGCCTATAACGGCATCGGCATCCTGTTCAACAGTGAAACCGGCGGCAACAACATGGTCGACAATATTTTCGAGGGCAACCTGACCCAGGTCAGCTACGGTGGCCACGGCGACAACAACAACAGTGCCAAGAACGTCTGGATCGGCAATTTCTGGGATGACTACCAGGGCTTCGACCGCGACGGTGACGGCATCGGTGACCGTACGCACGAACTCTATTCCTATGCCGACCAGATCTGGATCGAGTTGCCCATGGCCCGCTTTTTCCGCAGTTCGCCGGTGATGGAACTACTCGACTTCCTCGAACGTCTGGCCCCCTTCTCAAAACCTGACCTGATCCTGCGTGACGAAAAGCCGCGCTTCATCAAACCCGAACGCGTGGCGCAATCATGAGCGATAACGACAACGGCAGCGGCAGCAAGCCTGCGGCAGGTCCGACGCCACCGCTGTCCAAGGCCAAGCGGCAGAGCAACCGCCGCCGCTTCCTGCGCACCGCCCTGCTTACCGGCGGTGTGCTGGGCGCGGCGCTGTCCGGTTTCCTGCCGCTGATCTATTCGCAAAAAAAGCGCCTGCGTCCGCCCGGTGCCCTGGACGAGAGTGATTTCCTTTCCAGTTGCATCAAGTGCGGCCAATGCGTCCAGGTCTGCCCGGTTTCCGCCATCAAACTCGCCGACCTGATCGACGGCATGGGTGTCGGTGTCCCGTACATCGATGCCCGACAGCAGGCATGCGATTTCTCCTGCGACGCCGTGCAATGCATTCTCGCCTGCCCGACCGGTTCGCTGACCTACCACAAGCCGGACTTTCTCTCGGTACGTCCGGGCGCCGCGCTGGCGGCCAAGCCCATCCTGCTGGCCAAGGAAAAGGATGAAGAGCCGACGCTCAACCTGACCGAGCGCATCGGCGTCGCCCGGCTGACCCGCCCGGAAGCCTGCCTGGCGATTCAGGGCAAGGGTTTCAAGGGGCAGACCCGCGGCGCGGACTTCAAAGGCCACATGCGCTACATGGACGTCGACCGCTGGAAGCCGATCAGGATCGCCGACCACCCCTACGATGTCGCCGAATGCGACCTTTGTGCGCACGAGTGCCCGATCAAGGGCGCCATTTCGATCGAAACCGTCTTCGCGCCAGACGGCAGCAAGCGCAAGTCGCCCGTCGTGCATGAACCCTGCGTCGGGTGCGGGGTCTGCGAAATGGTCTGTCCGGTCGAACCTGGCTGCATTACCATCGAGGCCCGCGGGGTCTGGAAAACATGATCGAAGGGAATCCCCTGGGATGAGCCAACTTCTGAAGCGGCGATTTTTCGAGCAGATCAAAGTTATGTTCGGATGGGAACCCGTCAAGCCCAAAGAAATAAGTGAGCGGGCAACAACGGTTCACGAACTGAAGCGAATGACCAACAAGCAGGATCTGCAGGCGGTCAAAGCTCACATGCGGGCGCACGAAATAAAGTCGACCAAGTGGCGCAACCGGCGCTGGGCGACATTGATCCTCGCCAATCTGCTGTTCACCTTCTCCTTCGTCCTCGATATCCAGATCCTCGAAGGCGCGCTGACCGCGTCACGCTTCGTCGGCTTCCACCTGATCGACCTCAACTCAGCCCTGCAGGTGATGCTGGCCCACAAGCACATCATCAACAACCTGATCATCGGGACCGGCACCGTGCTGGTGCTGTGGGCCTTGCTCGGCGGCCGCACCTTCTGCTCGTGGGTTTGCCCCTATCACCTGCTTGCCGAGTGGGCGGAAAAAATCCATCTTTACCTCGTCAAGAAGAAGCTGGTCACCGACCAGACCATGGACCGCCGGTTGCGTACCGTGTTCTGGGTCATCTTCGCACTGCTTGCGCTGGCTACCGGCTACACCGTTTTCGAGGCCATCTCGCCGACCGGCATCCTTTCGCGGGCGCTGATCTACGGGCCGGGTCTGGCGCTGCTCTGGGTCCTTGCGCTGCTCTTCTTCGAAGTATTTTTCTCGCGCCGCGCCTGGTGCCGCTATGCCTGCCCGATCGGCCTGACCTACGGCGTCGTCGGCATCATTTCGCCGGTGAGAATCAAGTACAAGCTCGAAGGTTGCTTCCACGAAGGCGACTGCCGCAAGGTCTGCCTGGTACCGCATGTGCTGGACACCGTCATCAAGGGTCGTGCCATCGAGACCGAAGTGCCGATCGGCCCTGACTGCACGCGTTGCGGCCTGTGCGTCGACACCTGCCCGACCGGCTCGTTGAGCTTCGAGGTCAAGGGCCTGTCGAAACTGATGTGATTTTTGACCGAAATTCAGGGTCGACCGCAACGGTAATAAAAAATCGCTTCCTTGGCTCTTAACGCGAACCAGGATCGATCCCCGACAGTCTAACCAAAAGAGGTTGCGGAAATTTACCGTAACCGGGCTTGCAGGTATGCTTGATCCGGTTCGCAAGTCCTGTTCCGAACCCCTCGTCGAGGAGTTTGCCAATGCGTCTGCCGTTGATCATCGCTTCGATACTTTGCTCACTGACGTTTTCCAACGCCGCTTATTCGGCGCAACCGAAAAAAAAGCCCACGAGCAGCCGCAAACTGGGGCTCGTCATCAAGGTCGAAGGCAGTGACTGGGGTAACGTAAACAACGAGACGATAGAAAGCGTTCTCTATTCCGTCGCTGACGAATTGCTGTCGCGATTGCCAAAAAAACTGAGCACGCCGATCGTCGTAACGCATACCGACAGCAATCCGGTGGTCCTTTACGAACGGGGGTCGAAAGGCGAGTACCAAGTGCATCTGCATGCCAGCGAAAAGAACTGGCATCTGTACACTTATGAGTTTGCCCATGAGTTGTGCCACATCCTGTCGAACTATGAGGAAAACCTTGGTCCGGGCGATAGCAAATACAACCAGTGGTTCGAGGAAACCCTCTGCGAAACCGCATCGCTGTTTACGCTGAAAAACCTGGCCGTGACCTGGAAAAATTCGCCGCCCGCACCCGAATTGTCGGCAACGGCCGACAAATTAAACCGCTTTTTCGATCTGCTGATCAGCGAGGGGCATCGTCGCTTGCCTCCTCACTCGCCGCTGGCCGCCTGGCTTGACAACAACGAGGAACGGTTGCGGCACGACCCCTACCAGCGCCAAAAAAACGAAGTGGTGGCAAATCTCCTGCTGCCCTTGTTCGAGGCCAATCCGGAGCACTGGGAGACGCTGTCGTATCTTAATCTCGACCCCGACGACGCCCGCAGCAGCCTGCAGGATTACCTCCGCAACTGGTACAACAACGCCCCGGCCGAGCACAGAACCTTCATCGCCGACGTACTCGCCATGTTCCAGGCGCAGCCAGCAATAACCGTCGCCAACGCTGCGCTGGCGACCTCCCCGGCCATGCCGCCCGGCACGCAGGACAAGGGACTGTAGGCGATCCCGGTACGGCCGCCGCGAGCGGGAACTTTTTTCATAGGATCCGGTCTCATCTTTTATCCTGCCCTATAAGAGTCAGTCCGCAATCGGGACACTTTGAAGAGGGGCTAGAGCAGGTGTTTCAAATCCAGGGAGGGAATTATCCTTAGGAGAAATACCATGAAAAAACTCACGTTAAAATCTGCTTGCAGTATCGCAATCGCCGCCTTTGGCATCGCATTGCCGCTGAGCGCGGCACAGGCGGCATCCCAGGATGGCATGGGCGGTGGAACCTGGTCGAGTACCCCGCAGTCGGACGCTTCTCCCAGTATCTACTACGACAATCTTCAGCCCACACCGAAAGGTGCCCAAGGTCCGGTGCGCACGGATATGACCGATAACAAATCTGCCAGCAACACGCGTGAAGATATGCAGAAAGCGCATGAGTTCCGTTTCCCGTTGTCTGGCGGAGGATGAGAATCTGCGCTGCTTGATAAAGCCGGGTTGACTCCCGGTTTTTTCATTTGCACGGCATGCCGGACCTGGTGGCAACGCGATTTTTGATTCAGATTCAGGGTCGACCGCAACTGCTCCCCTATAATCATGCTCCATGATCGAATTCAAGAACGTCGTAAAAAACTTCCGTCGCGCCCGCGTGCTCGACGGTATCAGCCTCGATATCGGACTCGGCGAACGGGTTGCCCTGATCGGTTCGAACGGCGCCGGCAAGACGACCCTGATCCGCTGCCTGCTTGGCGAATACACGCATGACGGTGAAGTCACCATCAACGGCCTCGACCCGCGCGATAACCGCACGGAGGTACTCGGCACGATCGGCTTCGTGCCGCAGTTGCCGCCGCCACTCAAGATGCCGGTCGGCCAGTTGATCGATTTCTCCGCCGCGCTGTGCAATACCGACCCGCAGCGCATTCACGAGATCGCCAAACGCCTCGGGCTCGATGTCGAAAGCATCCTCTCCCGCCAGTTCGTTCGCCTCTCGGGCGGCATGAAGCAGAAACTGCTGATCGCCATTGCGCTGGGCCGCGACGCCAAGGTGCTGGTCATGGACGAGCCGGCCGCCAACCTCGACCCCGAAGCGCGCAAGATCTTCTTCGACCTGCTGGCAGAACGCCAGAACAACGCGACAATGCTCATTTCCAGCCACCGGCTCGACGAAGTGTCATCGCTGGTCAATCGCGTCATCGAGATGGACATGGGCAAGGTTGTCCTCGACGACAAGGTGGCCGACGACGTGGTGCTCTCCGACACGCTGGACTGCCGCATCGTCATCAAACGTTTCGAGCCGGCCTTCGCCAAGGCCATCACCGCCTGGAAATTCGCCGCGCGGGACGAGAACCTGATCTGGGAGGGCCGGATCGCCGGCCCCGACCGCCTGCGCTTTCTCGGCATGATTTCGCGTTACTCGGCGCTGGTCAGCGATATTTCACTGACCGAGAACACCAACTAAGCGATGTGCAATACATCTCGCCGCCAATTCCTTGGTCGCCTGACGGTCAGCGGTTTCGTGCTGACGCCGCTGGCGCTGGCCTTGTCGGCCTGCGGCAAATCCGGCTGGCCGGAAGGCATGGCCGAAATCAAGTGGGATCGCGAAGTCTGTCCGCGCTGCAGCATGGTGATCTCGGACCGGCGCTTCGCCGCTGAACTGCGCGGCGGCCCGAAGGACATGGTCGTCAAGTTCGACGATATTGGCTGCTTCACCTTCTGGATCCGCGACAACCTCAAAACCTACCCGTGGCTCGCCGAGCCCGCCACCCGCATGTGGGTGGCCGACGTCACCAGCAAGGGCAAGGAAGTCATCTGGCTGGACCCGCGCAAGGCGCAGTTCATCACCCGGACCTCGCCGATGGGCTACAACTTCGGCGCCGTCGCCTATCCGCAGATGGGCAGCCTGGATTTCGAGAGCATGCGCCAGCATGTTCTGGCCAAAGGAAAATAAATGAAGCAACTGTGGCTCACCGCCAAGCTGGACATCGTCGAATCCCTGCGCGCCCGCTGGTTCCAGATCTACACGCTGGTCTTCGGCGGCATCGTCGCCCTGCTCTTCCTCTTCGGCCTCACCGAATCCCGCGTCCTCGGTTTCATCGGCCTGTCGCGCCTACTGGTCACCTATATTCAACTGACCATGGCCATCCTGCCGATCTTCGTGCTGATCACCACCGTGCGTTCGGTCGCCGGCGACCGCGAGGCCGGCGTCTTCGAATACCTGCTGTCGCTGCCGGTGTCGCTCTCGGCCTGGTTCTGGGGCAAGATCATCGGCCGCTATATCGTCGTCTTCGCGCCGGTCTTTCTGGCCATGCTCGGCGCCGTTGGCTGGGCGACCATTCAGGGCATCGAAGTGCCGTGGGACATGTTCGGCTACTACACCGCCCTGCTCGCCGTCATGGCCATGTGCTTCCTCGGCATCGGCATGCTGATCTCCTCGGTTGCCCGCAGCACCGACATCGCGCAGGGCGCCGCCTTCATGGTCTGGCTGTTCCTGCTGCTCTTCCTCGACCTGATCCTGCTTGGCGTGATGATCCAGGGCAAGGTCGCTCCGGAAATTGCCGTCATGCTGGCCCTGGCCAACCCGCTGCAGGTCTTCCGCACCGCCGCGCTGGCGCTCTTCGACCCGCAACTGATCGTCCTCGGCCCCTCGGCTTACGTCATCCTCGATCTGTTCGGCATCACCGGCTACAAGATCTTCGCGCTGGCCTATCCGGCGGCGCTCGGCCTGCTCAGCGCGACCATCGGCTATCTGCTGTTCCGCCGTGGCGACCTGCCATGACCAAATTTCTTTGCGCGCTGTTTTTTACCGTTTTTTCGACGTTGACCGCGACGGCCGATGAAATGCCCTCCTCCGCCCCGCTGTTCGCGGCCACGCTGAACGACCTCGACGACAAGCCGGTGGCCCTTGAACGCTACAAGGGCAAGCCGTTGATCGTCAATTTCTGGGCGCGCTGGTGCGGCCCGTGTCGTGCCGAAATTCCTGAATTGATCGAGATCCGCAAGGCGCACAAGGGCAAGCTGGAAGTTCTCGGCATCGCCATCGAAGACAAGGCCGAAGCGGTGAAGGATTTCGCCAAGGCCTACGAAATGGATTACCCGGTATTCGTCGCCGGCGGCAAAGGCATCCCGCTGATGCAGGCCTTGGGCAATACGAAGGGCGGCCTGCCGTTCACACTGGTCATCGACCGCAACGGCCAGGTCGTCCAGAAAAGGCTCGGCGTGATGAAGAAAGCCGACCTCGACGCCGCCGCCGAACTTCTGCTGAAGGCGCGCTGAAAATAAAACGGGCGGCCTATGCCGCCCATCGGTGCCACCACCCGCTCCGCTTATTCCGCGGCGCTCTTGCGCGTCTTCGCCGTCCGCTTCGGCGCCTGCTTCCGCCCGGCGGCTGCCTTGGCCTCGCGGTTGAATTCGAGCGCCATGTCGAACGCCGTTTCGACAAACTTGCGAACCCGGGCGAACTCTTCATCCGTCAGCGTGCGCGCTTCGTCACGCGCCCGGTAGATGCTGATGAATTCGTGCTCGCGCCCGGCATGTTCGACCAGGCGGCTGATGCCGAGCGTTTCGAGAATCTTCCACAGCCCTGGGCTGTAAGCCTTGGTCAGGTTCATGACAAAGGGCACCGGATCATTGCGCGCCAGCACCGAGGCCAGGCGCAGGACCACCTCGAACGGCAGCGCCATCTTCCCGTTCTCTGCCAGGTCGAGCAGTGCAGGATCCTTCAGATCGATCGCCTTGCCCAGATCATCGAGGGGAATCCCCGCTGCTTCGCGCATGTTGCGTAGAAAGCTCCCCGCCTTGATCAAGGCCCTGGTCGATGCCACGCCATGCGGAAACAACCCGGAAGCGGCGTGCAGCGAGGTATCGACCGCCGCGCCGGCCATGCCGACAACCTGCCCGGCAAGGGTGCGCAACGACTTGGTCAAGCCGCCCACCGCATCGAAAGGCGGCGACTTGCTGATCTTCCGACCAACGGGTTTGCTTGCCGGCTTGCGCCCGCCACTGCTGCTTTTGGCTGTCACTGTCGCCTCCATTCTGTCAATCGGGTAGTTGAATACTACGCCAAACCCGGCAACCAGGCCGGCGAGCAATCAGCTACGTGTCCGGGTCGCCGGCACTTTGCATGCGGAGCCCGCAACACCCGCGACACATCACGGCGTACCGATGAACAGGTAATAGCTGCCCAGGCCGTTGGTGGAATAGCCATAACCGAAGTAGAGCATACCGATCGGCGTCTCACCGCCGACATAGGCGGTCAGCGAATTCTGCCAGCCATCGAGGTTGGTTTCGGTGTAGCGGCCATTGACCTTGCCCGCCTCCAATGCCAAGCCAACACGCATGTCGCCGCGCAGCCCGAGCGGCAATTTGCCGACGATCTTCTCCCCGCGCACACTGCCGTACGCCAGCGACTCGCCGATGATCTGGTTGCGCGCAAAACCCGACAGGTTCAGGAATCCGCCCAGCGCCACGGCATCGTAGAACGGCAGACTGCCGGTAAAGGAACCGGCACCACGAATCCGCCCGTGGAGTATGTAATCACCAAAACTCTCTGCCGCGCGCAGGTCCAGTTCGGCCTTGTCGTAACCGTCCCCGGCCGCGTAGAAATAGCTTCCGTGCGCCGACCAGCCGCGCGTCGGATCGTACAGGCGATCAAACTGGTCAAAGTCCAGCCTGGACAGGAAGCCACCAAAGCGCTGACTGCCCGTGGGAAGCGTCGGCGATCCGGTTTGCAGATCGGCACTGCGGTAGCGCTCCGCCCAGCCTGCCGTCACCGGCCCCCACAGGCCGACGTTGATCCCGGCCATCAGATCGAGGGTTGCCTGATCGACCGCATATTCGGCCACCCGCTTGTTGTTTTGATAGATGTAGAGCGGCGCGCGCTGGAACGAGAGCTTCGGCTCCACGAAGAAGCGGCGCTCGGCGTCGAGCGGCTGATAGAACTCGGTGAATACCGTTGGTTCGTTGCCGACCTGCACCCCGGCCAGCCACTCGCCGCCCAGACTGTTGATCAGCGTTTTCTGGTAGGCCGCCCGCAGATTGAAGGCGGATGGGCCATTAGAAACCGCGTTGAGGTTGAAGCCGAAACGCAGGTAATCGGGCCCGAACTCCTTTTCCAGCGGCGTCACGCGCAGGATGTTTCGGTCCCGGGTCGACAACATGGCGAAGTCGACGTCGTCGTACTCGCCATCGCCAAAGATAAGGCCCATATCCTTGTCGACCCGGTCGACATCGATCGGGCGTCCTTCATATTTCTTAAGATATCGATCCGGGTAAGCTGGATTGACCCGCTTCAATCCTGCAATCTCGACCTCATTCACGACCGGCAACGGGCCGCGAACCGGTGTCATGTTCGCCAGCCACGCCTGATATTGTTTCTCATCCACGCTCAGCGCCTGCAATCGAGGCAGTAAGGCCTCGGCCGCCGCCCGTCCCCGTTTGGCCGTCTCTGCGTAACGCTCGAATTGTGCCGCGGTGATCCCGTCCAGATCCGGCTTGATGTAGATGTCCCCGGAACTGAGTTTGGACAGCGACCGGGTGACATTCTGCTCGGTCAGGATATTGACCATCTGCCCGGCCACCGAAAAGATTCCACCGATATCCCCGGCCTTCATCAACGGCGACCCGACATTCACGGCGATCACGATATCGGCATGGCAGCGGTCACGCACTTCGTCGATCGGCACATTGTCGACCAGGCCGCCATCGACCAGCAGCCGGTCGCCGTCCTTGACCGGCGCCATCAGGCCGGGCACCGACATGGTGGCACGCATCGCATGGGTCATGCTGCCCTCGCGGAACGCCACCTTGTCGCCGGTCACCAGATCGGTGGCGATGATGGAGACCGGGATCGGCATTTTCTCGATCAGCGGCTCGCCGTACTGGCTGCGCACCAGGCGGTTGATGAACAGCTTGACCTTCTGGCCCTGGACGACGGCGGGAAGCGCCTGCGTGCCGTCTTTCGTCACCCCGAGCTCTGTTCCGGGGATGAAGCGTCGGGACTGATACTTGACGCGCGGGTTGAGGTCCTCAACCGGGGGATTGTCGTTGAACATGGCCCGCCAGTCAGCCTCGCCCATTGCCGTCAGCATTTCATCAGGGCTCAATCCGGCGGCAAAGGCGCCGGTAACCAGCCCGCCCATGCTGGTGCCGGCCACACAGTCGACAGGAATCCGCTGCTCGCGCAAAACTTCCAGCACTCCGATATGCGCGGCGCCGCGGGCGCCGCCACCGCCGAGAACGAGACCGACGCGCGGCCGCTCGGCTGCAGCCAGCGTTCCGCAGAGCGTCAATGCGGCGATGCCGCCGACCAGAACACGCCTGACGACAGGCATGGACGACAGCATTTTGATCATGGCTTGGTACCCTTAATTGGCAGGAATGGCGGATTGGCCCCTGCTTGCTACTGTAAACATTCCAGAATTCCTGCGGCGAGAAGCGCAGGGTCCTCGGCGCCGGCAATGACCTTGTTTCCGGCCAGAATGAAGGTCGGAACTACCTTGACCCCCTTCCCCCGAATCTCGCGTTCCCGCTCGCGGACAAGATCCTCGTCTTCCGTGGACGACAGGTAGCGCGTCACCTCCGCCGCATCGTAGCCGCACTCGGCGGCAATCCTGCCGAGCAAGGCGATGTCGCCGACATGCTCCCCGCGCTGGAACTGCGCGACGAACAGGCGCTCGACCAGCGCATCGGCAGCGCCCCGCTGCTGCACCCAATGGATCAGCCGGTGTGCCCGCAGCGTATTGGCCCGCAGTTCGATCTTTTCGAAAGCATAGTCGATACCGTAGGCGCGACCGGCTTCGCGAATCCGTCCGAACAGCGCGTCGACCGCCGCCCGGCTGCCGAACTTGTGTTCGAGGAAAGGAAGATAGGGTTCGCCTTCCGGCGGCGTATCCGGGTTGAGGAAAAAGGGCAGCCAGCGCGTCTGGTACGTGAAGTCGGGAATCTGGTCGCGCACAAGGGCGATCGCTGTCTCAAGGCGGCGGGTACCGATGAAGCACCACGGACAGACAACGTCGGAAACGATTTCGATGGTCAGCATGCGGTGCATGATAGCGTCTGCCACAACCGCGCAACCAGTTCAAGGCGAAAAAATCCCCGCCGTGGCGGGGATGGAGTTTCACAACCGGCGATTACGCCTTACAGCATGTCGTCGGTCAGCGCCGCCAGCGAGGCCGCGCCGGCCTGCACCGTGACACCGTAGGATGTCGCCAGCGGCAGCATCTGGTCGGCGTAGAAGTGCGCAGTGGCGATCTTGGCGCGATAGAAGGTCTGGTCGCCCTCGCCTTCGTCGAGGTAGCCGGCGGCAGCGAGCGCGGCTTTGCCCATCATCCAGCCACCGCAAACAGTCACCGCCAGATGCAGATAAGGCACTGCTGCGGTCAACGGCCCCGCCAGGCCGTTTTTCGCCTCGGCCGACAGCCATTCCGTCGCCTTGACCCAAGCCTGCAGCGCATCGCCCAGACGGCGAGCGATGGCCTGCAGTTCGGGACGAGCGGAAGCACTGAGCGCCTTGGCGGTGGCCGCCACTTCGCCGAAGACATATTTAGCGGTGGCGCCCTGATCGCGCATCAGCTTGCGGAACACCAAGTCGTTGGCCTGGATGCCGGTGGTGCCTTCGTAGATGGTGGTGATGCGCGAATCGCGCCAGTGCTGGGCGGCGCCGGTTTCCTCGATGAAGCCCATGCCGCCGTAGATCTGGATGCCGAGCGAGGTGACCTCGATGGCCATTTCGGTGCCGCCACCCTTGACGATGGGGATCATGAACTCGGCGAGGAACAGGTTGCGCTTCTTCTCTTCTGCGTCGCTGATGACGTGCGCCCGGTCGAGCAGGCCGGAGGTGTAGTAGGCCATGGCGCGGCAGGCTTCGACACGGGACTTCATCAGCATCAGCATGCGGCGGATGTCCGGGTGCTTGTCGAGGGTGACCAGCGCTTCGCCGGTGACGGCATCGCGGCCCTGCTTGCGCTCGCGGGCGTAGCCGAGCGCTTGCTGGTAGGCGCGCTCGCCGAGCGCGATGCCCTGCAGGCCGACGCCGAGACGGGCTTCGTTCATCATGATGAACATGTATTCGAGGCCGCGGTTGGCTTCGCCGAGCAAGTAGCCGACCGCCCCGCCGTTGTCACCATAGGCCATGACACAGGTCGGGCTGGCGTGGATGCCGACCTTGTGTTCGATGGAGACGCACCAGGCGTCATTGCGGTCGCCGAGTGAGCCGTCGGCATTGACCAGGAACTTGGGCACCAGGAACATCGAGATGCCCTTGACGCCGGCCGGGGCATCCGGCAGGCGGGCGAGCACGAGGTGGACGATGTTGTCCGTCATGTCGTGGTCGCCGTAGGTGATGAAGATCTTCTGGCCGAAGACGCGGTAGTTACCGTCGGCCTGCGGCTCGGCGCGCGAACGGATCTGCGCCAGGTCGGAGCCGGCCTGTGGCTCGGTCAGGTTCATCGTGCCGGTCCACACACCGGTGACCATTTTTTCCAGGTAGATCGCCTTGAGTTCGTCGCTGGCACAGATCATCAGCGCCTCGACGGCGCCGGTGGTGAGCAAGGGTCCAAGCGAGAACGACAGGTTGGCCGACATGACCATTTCCTTGACCGCGACCGCCAGCGTATCCGGCTGGCCGTGGCCACCGTAAGCCGGCGCCGACGCAATGCCGTTCCAGCCGGCATCGCAGAAGGCCTTGTAGGCCTCCTTCCAGCCCGGCGGCGTCACCACGCCATCGGGGCCGAGCTTGCAGCCCGCCTTGTCACCGACCTGGTTCAGCGGCGCCAGCACTTCGCCGGCGAACTTGGCCGCCTCTTCGAGAATGGCATCGGCGATATCGGGCGTCGCCTCCTCGAAGTCGGGATACTGGGCCAGCTCCCTGAAACCGGCCAGTTCGTCCTGCACAAAACGCATGTCCTTCAAGGGCGCGCGGTAGTCGCTCATCTTGCTTTCTCCTTGTTGCTTGTTGTCATTTCGCCCCTTCCTTGAGGGCGCGGCGCAGGATCTTGCCGACGTTGGTACGCGGCAGGTCGGCGCGGAACTCGACCTGCTTCGGTACCTTGTAGCCGGTCAGATGTTTGCGGCAATGGGCAATGATTTCCTCGGCGGTCAGCTTCGGGTCCTTGCGCACGACGAAGATCTTGACTGCTTCGCCCGAGTTGGCATCGGCCACACCAATCGCCGCCACGTCACTGACACCTTCGTGCATGGCGACGGCCTCCTCGACCTCATTCGGATAGACGTTGAAGCCTGAGACGAGAATCATGTCCTTCTTGCGGTCGACCAGATAGACATAGCCCAGATGGTCGACGTAACCCATGTCGCCAGTGCGCAGGAAGCCGTCCGCGTACATGACGTTGGCGGTTTCCTCGGGGCGCTGCCAGTAGCCGGCCATGACCTGCGGACCACGGATGCAGATTTCGCCAACCTGATCGAGCGGCATCTCCTTGCCGTCATCGTTACGGATGGAAACTTCGGTCGAGGAAATCGGCAAGCCGATCGAGCCGTTGAATTCCTTGAGATTCAAGGGATTGATGGTCGCCGCCGGCGACGTTTCGGTCAGGCCGTAGGCCTGCAGTAGCGGCGACCCGGTCACCTTCTGCCAGCGCTCGGCGACCGGCGCCTGTACCGCCATGCCGCCACCCAGCGAAAGCTTCATGGTCGAGAAGTCGAGCGCAGCAAAGTCAGGATGGTTGAGCAGGCCGTTGAACAAGGTATTGACGCCGGTCGCAACGGAAATCGGATACTTCGACCACTCCTTGATGAAGCCAGCCATGTCACGCGGGTTGACGATCAGCAGGTTGCGCGCGCCGATCATCAGGAAGGTCAGGCAGTTCGCGGTCAGCGCGAAGATGTGATAGAGCGGCAGCGCGGTGATAATGAATTCCTTGCCCTCCTCGATGGCCGGCTTGATCCAGGCATACGCCTGCATGACGTTGGAAGCAATGTTGCCGTGGGTCAGCATCGCTCCCTTGGAGACCCCGGTGGTGCCACCGGTATATTGCAGGAAGGCCAGGTCGTCTTGACCCAGGACGGCCGGCTCCATGCCATGGCGACGACCCGCCGCGAGGGCCGCGGTAAAATTGATCGAACCTGGCAGCGACCAGGCCGGCACCATTTTCTTGACGCGGCGGACGACAAAATTGACCAGCGCGCCCTTGATCATGCCGAGCATGTCACCCATCGGTGTGACGATGACGTTCTTGACGTCGGTCTTGCCGATCACCTGCTGCAGCGTGCTGGCAAAGTTCTCGACGATGACGATCGCCTTGGCCTCGGAATCCTTCAACTGATGCTCAAGCTCACGCGGCGTATAGAGCGGATTGACATTGACCACCACACAACCGGCGCGCAGCGTACCGAACAGCGCCACCGGATATTGCAGCAGGTTGGGCATCATCAGCGCCACGCGATCACCCTTCTTGAGGCCGATCGACTGCAGCCAGCCGGCGAAATCGCGCGACAGACGATCCAGTTCACCGTAGGTCATCTCGCGATCCATGCTGATGTAGGCAACTTGATCGGCGTATTTCTTGCAGGCATCCTCGAACAGCGTCACCAGCGAAGCCACGTGGTCGATGCTGATTTCCGCGGGAACGCCCGGCGGGTAGGTCTTGATCCAGATCTTATCCATTTTTTGTCTCCTCCTTTACTTTTATTAACCGCCCAGCAGCGCCTTCTTGAGCGAGGCGTCTACCGGATTTTCCCCCAGCCAGACCTTGAGCAGCGCCCTGGCAAACGGACCACTCGACACCTTGCCGCGTGACTCGCCATTGAAGCCGACGGCGACCCCGTCGGCGGAAAAATCAAGCGCCACGGTGTCGCCATTTTTGGCGGTGCCGATCTTTTTCATGATCTCGGCAAATTGGTCGGTCGGTGCTTTCAGCGCCGCCAGCTCGGCTTCGCTGTTATTGTCCTTGAGACCGTCGCGCAAGGCGCCGTACAAGGTATCGGCATCGATTTCGCGCAGCATGCGCATGCTCATCCGGCGCGGCGTCGTCGCATCGAGCAAGGCGGCCGGCGCGTTCGATTTCTGGGACACGTAAAGCGTGCCAACATAGACCTTGATGAACACCTTGGTCCGCACGCCGGCGCCATTAAGCACCAGTTCATTGGCCCCGACCTTGATCTGGTCGTCCACCTTGATACCGGCAACCTCGGCCGCGTGAACACCGGGAATGGCTAGGAGTCCCGCAGCCAGTGCTGCAATTCGTACAGAACGTGAAATCACCTTGTCTCTCCTGTCAGTATCTTGTTTCGGTAGTACTTCTTGTCAGCGACCTATGCTGTTCGCTCAACCTCAGTATGCGCCGTCCGCTGGAGATTCTTCAACCTGACCAGACATCAGGACTGCCAGGCTGGCAACTCGCGCGAGCCTGGCGATTTTGATTGCCTAGAGCGCCTCGATGATTCCTGCCGCGCCCATGCCGGTGCCGATGCACATCGTCACCATGCCGTACTTGCCGCCGGTGCGCTTGAGGCCATGCGCAACTGTGGCGATACGGATGGCGCCGGTGGCGCCCAGCGGGTGACCGAGGGCGATGGCGCCGCCCAGCGGATTCACCTTGTCCGGATTGATCCCCAGCTCCTGCATCACCGCAATCGACTGCGCGGCAAAGGCTTCGTTTAGCTCGATCCAGTCGAGATCATCCTGCTTGATGCCGACCTGCTGCAGCACTTTGGGAATCGCCGCGATTGGGCCGATACCCATGATTTCCGGCGCCACACCGCCGACCGCAAAGCCGGCAAAGCGGGCCAGCGGGGTCAGGTTGTATTCCTTGAGCACCTTTTCCGACACCAGCATCACGGCAGCGGCGCCGTCGGACATCTGCGACGAGTTGCCGGCGGTCACCGAACCGCGGGCGTGGAACACCGGCCTCAGTTTGCCCAGACGCTCGACGCTGGAATCGGGACGCGGACCCTCATCGGTATCGACGGTGCGCTCGCGGATGCGAATCTGACCGGTCTTGAGGTCAGGCAGGTGCTCGCGAATGGCGTAAGGCGAAATTTCCGCCTTGAAATGCCCGGCGGCAATCGCCGCGCAGGCCTTCTGGTGCGAGGCGACGGCAAAGGCATCCTGCTGCTCGCGGCTGACCTTCCACTGATTGGCCACTCGTTCGGCGGTCAGGCCCATGCCGTAGGCGATACCAAGGTTTTCCTCTTTGGCGAAGATGGCCGGATTCATCGACATCTTGTTGCCCATCATCTGCGGCATCACGCTCATCGACTCGGTGCCGGCGGCGATCATCACGTCGGCCAGACCAAGGCGAATCTGGTTGGCGGCATCGGCCACCGCCTGCACCCCGGAGGAGCAGAAGCGGTTGATCGTGATGCCCGGCACGGTGATCGGCAGCCCGGCCAGCAGCAGGCCGATACGGGCGACGTTCATGCCCTGCTCGGCTTCCGGCATGGCGCAGCCGACGATGACGTCGCCGATACGGGCCGGATCGATACCCGGGACCTGGGCGACAACCGATTTGATGACGTGGGCCAGCATGTCGTCCGGCCGCACGTGCCGGAACATGCCGTTGCGCTTGGCCGTGGGCAGGCGGGTGGCGGCGACGATGTAGGCTTCCTGAATTTGTTTGCTCATGTCAATTCCTCAACGGCTTGCCGGTATCCAGCATGTGCTTGATCCGGGCCTGGGTTTCGGGGGTTTTCAGCAACTCGACGAACAACTGGCGCTCGACAGTAAGCAGCCATTCCTCATCGACCAGACTGCCGGTTTCGATGTCGCCACCGCACAGGGCGGTCGCGGCCGCCTTGGCCACCTTGTAGTCGTGGGCGGAGATCATGCCGCCTTCTTTCATGTTGACCAGCATCATCTCCAGCGTCGCGATGCCGTTGCGGCCGGCGACCGGGATGGCGCGCGGCATCAGCGGCGGGGCATAGCCGGCATCGGCCATCGCCCGTGCTTCGCGGATCGCCACGAACAGCAACTCGTGGGCATTGAAGAGGATCGTGTCGGAAGACTTGGCGAAGCCCATGTCGATCGCTTCTAGGGCGCTCTTGGCAACCTTGGCCATGGCAATGTTCTGGAACACCGGCTGCAGGAAGTTGAAAACCTCGCCCGGCGTTGCCGACTGGGCCGCCCAGTCGGCGGCGCGCACGGCAAATTCCTTGCAGCCGCCACCGGCCGGGATCAGGCCGACACCAGCCTCGACCAGACCGACGTAACTCTCCAGCGCCATGACCCGCTTGCCGGCGTGCATCAGGAACTCGCAGCCGCCACCAAGCACCATGCCCTGCACCGCGACGACGACCGGCACCTGAGCGTACTTCAAGGTTTGCGAGGCGCGCTGAAATTTCTCGACGGTCTGTTCGAGCATGTCGAACTGGCCGGCGACAATGGCTTCCGAGACTTGCGCCAGGTTGGCGCCGACGGCGAACGGGGCTTCATGCCAGATGACGACGCCGTCGAGCGTCGTTTCGGCCTGGCGGACGGCGGCGATGACGCCATCGAGCACTTCGTTGCCGATGGTATGCATCTTCGACTTGATGGAAATGATGCCGATTCCGGCGTCGACCGCGCCCCGCAGGAAGTCCCCTTGGGGGGCAGCATTCCGCCACAAGCGGACACCATCGTTCTCGTAGAGCGTTTCGCCGGATTTTTCCGGAGTCGCAGCACCTTCACCCAGCACACGCTCGGGGAACATCTGGCGCCGATATACCGGCAGTGCGGAACGTGCAGCGTAGGCATTGCGGCTGGCAGAATACGAACCTTGCGCGGTATGCACGCCGGTGCGGCCGGATTCCAGCGCCCAAGCCGGCAGTGGCGTGGCGCTCATGGCCTTGCCGGCCGCGATGTCGGCGGCGATGGCCTGGGCGATGTCGGCCCAGCCGGCAGCCTGCCAGGTTTCGAACGGACCCTGCGCCCAGCCGAAACCCCAGCGCATGGCAAAGTCGAGATCGCGGGCGTTGTCGGCGACGTGTTCGAGCTGGACGGCGGCGTAATGGAAGATGTCGCGGAAGATGGCCCACAGGAACTGCGCCTGCGGATGGCTGGAGGTGCGCAGCGCGGCAAATTTTTCGGCCGGATTGCGTATCTTGAGAATAGCGGCAACCTCGTCGGCGATTTCGCCGGCCGAGGCGCGGTAATCCTGCTTGCCCAGATCAAGCACCTGGATTTCCTTGCCCTGCTTGCGGAAAATGCCACAACGGGTCTTCTGGCCCAGCGCGCCCTTGCCGATCAGCGCGGACAGCCATTCCGGGGTCTTGAAGTAAGCGTGCCACGGATCGTTCGGCAGCGTGTCCTGCATGGTCTTGACGACGTGCGCCAGGGTGTCGAGACCGACGACGTCGGCGGTGCGGTAGGTGGCGCTCTTCGGGCGGCCGATGCGCGGACCGGTCAGCGCATCGACTTCGTCGAAGCCAAGACCGAAGGCGGCGGTGTGATGCATGACGGCGAGAATGGAGAAGACGCCGATGCGGTTGGCGACGAAATTCGGCGTATCGAGGGCGCGGATGACGCCCTTGCCAAGGCGCGAGGTGAGCCAGGTTTCGAGGGCATCCAGCGTGCCGGCATCGGTCGTCTGCGTGCCGATGATCTCGACCAGGTGCATGTAGCGCGGCGGGTTGAAGAAGTGGATGCCGCAGAAGCGCGGGCGCACCGTTTCGGGCAGGCCTTCGGCCAGCGTATTGATCGACAGCCCGGAGGTATTCGAGGCGATGACGGCATTGGCGCCCAGGTGCGGGGCGATCTTCGCGTAGAGTTCGTTCTTCCAGTCCATACGCTCGGCGATGGCTTCGATGACGAGGTCGCAGTCAGCGAGCAATGACAGGTACCCTTCGTAGTTGGCAGCGTCGATGAACTTCAGCTTGCCCTTGTTGGCCAGCGGCGCCGGGTCAAGTTTCTTGAGTCCGTCGAGCGCCTTGTTCACCACGCCGTTCTTGTCACCTTCCCGAGCCGGGAGGTCGAACAGGACGACCGGTACGTTGGCATTGGCTAGATGCGCGGCGATCTGCGCGCCCATCACGCCCGCGCCGAGGACGGCGGCTTTCTTCACAATCAGCTTGTTCAAGCGATTCTCCTTCAAATGTTGTTGTTCCGTTCAAGCCATGCTTGCCGATATAAAACGAACGTTTGAATTATAGTATGGCAATAGTTGCGGTCAACGCATTTTTTAGAAGAAATACTCAAAAAAAAAGCCCCGGGCTCGCCGGGGCTTTCAGGAACAGTCAGGAAGGAATATCAGAAGCCCATCGAGAACTGGCTACCGAGCAGCCAGACGCTGTCGTCATAGGTACCCTTGACCAAGCCCCTGCCACTCGCGCTCTGGTTGTTGTTGATGTCGGCACTCTTCACGTACAGGTAGGCGAGGCCGAAGTCGAGCGCCATGTCTTTGGCCGGCTTCCACTGCACGCCAGTACTGAACCATGTGCGGTTGTTGTCGGGCAGCGAGGTCAGGCGGTGTTCGGCACTCGGCACTGGCGTCTGGTCGTAGGCGAGGCCGAAGCGCAGCTTGACCGCATCGCTCAGCTTGTAATTGGCGCCGACGGCGAAACGCCAGGCATCGTCGAACCGGGTGTCGAGCGTCTGTGCGGTGGTACCCGACGCGTATCTCGTGGTTGCCGACGTGCGAATGATATCCACCTGCTGAATACTGCTCCAGCCGGTCCAGGAAATGTCGCCGAGCAGTTCCCAATTCTCGCCGATACCTTGCGAGAGACTGATGACGAAGGTGTCCGGCAGATCAATATTGGCCGAGGCACTGCTGTTGGCGGTTGAATTGACCGCAGCGCTGGGACCGCTGGCATTTATGTCGCCCGAGGTCTTGTACTTGACCTGAGAGCGGTAGGCGAGACCAATCTTGGTCTGCGGCGCCGGCGTAAACAGCGCGCCAACGTTCCAGCCCCAGGCGGTATCGTCGAGATTCAACTTGATGGGGGTATTGCAGCCCGCCCATACCGCGGCGACAGCTGCACTAGGCGGTGGCGCCGCGCAGTTCGTAATACCGACAGGCTGCCCGTTAGCGGGATTGACAGCAGCACTCGCTGTCCGCTTGTAGGTCGCCTCGATCTTTTGCCAGTTGACGCCGGCGCCGAGCGACATCCATTCGGTGGCGCGCCAGGCGATCGACGGGTTGATGTTGATGGTCTTGATCTCGAAGCTGTTGGACTGCGGCGAGCCGATCCAGGGCGAGTCGTATTCGGTCTTCAGGCCGTACGGGGCGCCGATACCGAGGCCGATGTAGATATCCTTTGTCAGCGCCATGCTGCCGTACATGTTCGGAACAACGCTCCAGCCGCCGCCATTGCCACCATCGCCGGAGTTGTTGAAGCCGGGGACGTTCGATCCGCTGTTACTGAATTCGAAACTGGTCTTCACGAAGCTCAGACCGGCCGAGATCGCATACTGCGACAACTGCGTCATGCCGGCCGGATTGTAATAGACGGTAGTGGCATTTTCGGCCGAAGCGGCGGAACCGGCACCGGCATTGCCGATACTGCTGGCGCTCTGCTCGCCGTAGAGCTGGAAGCCCGAAGCACTTGCCGCACCCGAAAATGCGATGGCGAGGAGCGCCGGAATCAGGCGCGGTGTGAGGTTCTTTTGCATTATCTATCTCCACTGTGATTGCTTGAAAGCAATTGATATACGTTTTGTTACAAATTGGATTAAATCTCAAACACGCGTTTGAAAGCCAGACTTATCCGGCCAGTTCAAAGCAATCTGTTGCTTTCAAGCCACACGCTGTTGTTTTTCTGCCTGTCGATAATTGAGCGGACCGCCGGTGAAGGGGGCGAAGCCGGTCCCGAAGATCACACCGGCATCGGCCAGATCGGCATCGACGACGACACCGCTGGCGACCAGATGCTCGACGCGGTCGATCAGCGGCTTGGTCAGGCGGGCGGCGAGGCCGTCCGGCGGCGTTCCCGCACTACCCTTCTGCGCCTTGCCGGCGGTCCAGACGTAAAAGCCCTGCCCGGTCTTCTTGCCCAGTTCGCCCTTGGCGACGCGGGCCAGCAGGCAACGCGGCGCTTCCGCCCCGCCCGCCAACTGCTTGCCGGCAGCGACTGCGATGTCGAGACCGACCGTGTCGGCTAGTTCGATCGGCCCCATCGGCATGCCGAAGGCCAGCATCGCCTCGTCTACCATTTCCGGGCTGATTCCTTCGTCGACCGCGCGCATCGCTTCCAGCATGTAGGGCGCGAGCACCGCATTGACCAGGAAGCCGGGTTCGCTTCTGACCGGCAGCGGCAGCTTGTCGATCTGCCGGACAAAGGCGCAGGCAGCCTGCACCATGGCCGGGTCGGCGCCATCGGCGGCCACTACCTCGACCAGCGGCATCATCGCCACCGGATTGAAGAAATGAATGCCAACGAGGCGCTCCGGCCGTTGCAGCACGTTGCACAGGTCTTCGAGCTTCAGGCTGGAGGTATTGGTGGCCAGCACGGCATCCGGGCGCATCACGGCATCGAGCTTTTTGAGCAAGGCGTGCTTGGCCTCGACATTCTCGAAAATCGCCTCGATGACGACGTCGGCATGTGCTGCGCCGGCCCCCTCGGGATCGGGAATCAGCCGGTCCATCACCGCGCGCAATTGCAGCTTGTCCCTGATGCGCCGCGCGAAGCGCTCGCGGGCGCGCTTGAGTGCCGGGGCGATACGCTCGATAGCCTGGTCTTGCAGGGTCACCGTCATGCCGCGCAGCGCGCACCATGCGGCAATGTCGCCGCCCATGACGCCGGCGCCGACGACGTGGACGCGTTTGGCCTTGAAATCCGAATCCTTGCCAAAACTCTTGAGGCGCTCCTGCAGGAAAAAGACGCGCACTAGGTTGCGCGCCGTCGGCGACCTGACAATGCCATCGACCAGTTCCGGTGCCGCAAGCGCGTTACCGTTGTGTTTGGCCCAAATGTCGATGATCGCGTAAGGCGCCGGGTAATGCTGCGGGCGCGCCCGCTTGGCCACCTGCTTGCGGGCGCCGTTGGCGACCACGCGCTTGAGCGGGCCGTTGAGCAGCTTCTGCATGAACGGCAGGGAACGGCGCGGCGCGTTCGACAGCACCATCATGCGCGCGGCGCGTTCCATGACGCGCGGCGGCACGGCATCGTCGGCAAGGCCCATGCGCTTGGCGCGTTTGGCATCGATGGTCTTGCCCGTCAGCATCATGTCCAGGGCCGCCGCCGGACCGACCCGCTCGGGAAGACGCAGCATGCCGCCCCAACCGGGGAAGATGCCAAGCATCACTTCCGGCAAGCCCATCTTGGTACCCGGCTCGTCGACCGCCAGCAGGTAGCGGCAGGCGAGCGCCAATTCGAGACCGCCACCGAGGCAGTGACCGCGAACCAGCGCCAGCGTCGGGTAGTGCACGGCAGCCAGGCGGTTGAAGAGTTTCCAGCCGCGCTCGACCAGTTCGCGCCCTTTTTCGGCGCTGTCGAGTTGGGTGAATTCCTGAATGTCGGCGCCAGCGATGAAGCCTGCGCTCTTGCCGGAACTGAAGATCAGCGCCTTCGGCGGATGGTTTTCTAGTTCGTCGAGCATGACTGCGAGTTCATCCATCACGGCCCGCGACAGCGAGTTGGCCGATTCGCCGGCCTTGTCGAGAACCGCCCAGGTGATGCCTTCGGCGTCGACATCAAGACGCCAGTGTTGCAGATTCAGCTTGGTCATTGGTCAGGCTCCGGCTTCGACCAGCATTGCCCCGCCGAGGCCGCCGCCGATGCAGATGGTGGCGATACCGCGCTTCGCCTGCTTCTCGCGCAGCACATGCAGCAGGTGAAGGACGATGCGCGCGCCCGAGGCGCCGACCGGGTGGCCGATGGCAACGGCGCCACCATCGACGTTGAGTTTGTCTTCGTCGAGCGCTCCGAGCGCCCCCGGCAGGCCGAGTTGCTCGCGGCAGTAATCGTCGGATTTCCAGGCTTCGATGCAACCCAGCACCTGGGCAGCGAAGGCCTCGTTGAGTTCCCAGGCATCGAGGTCGTTGAGCCCGAGGCCGTGGCGTTGCAGGATCGGCGTCGCCGCATGCACCGGGCCGAGGCCCATTTGCGCCGGGTCGAGACCGGCCCACTCGCTATCCACGATGCGGCCGAGCGGCTTGAGGTTCCACTTTTTGACGGCCTCTTCCGAAGCGAGGATGAGCCAGGCGGCGCCATCGGTGATCTGCGAGCTGTTGGCGGCCGTGATGTTGCCGTATTTCTTGTCGAAGAACGGCTTCAGCTTGGCCATGCCGGCCAGGCTGGCATCGGGACGGACACCGTCATCCTCGGCATAAATGTTGCCCTTGTCGTCGACGACCGGGACGATCTCGCCGTAATGTCCGGCAGCGCGACCAGCCACCACGCGCAGGTGGCTGCGCACGGCGAATTCATCCATCTGCTGGCGGTCGATGCCGAATTTCCACGCCAGGTTTTCTGCCGTTTGCCCCATCAGCAGGCCGACGACCGGGTCGGTCAGTCCCTTCATCAGGCCGATCACCGGCGTCAACAGCGCTGCGGGGCGCAATTTCAAAAAGTGCCCTATTTTCTGGTTGACCGTACGCATGCCCATCATGCCGGCGAACCAGCGCACCATCGTCTCGGAGTACAACAACGGCGCATGCGAAAGCGCATCGACGCCACCGGCCAGCACCAGTTCGGAACGTCCGCACCGGATGTTGGCAATCGCCGAATCGAGCGCCTGCATGCCGCTCGCGCAGTTGCGCATCACGGTCCACCCCGGTACCTTGTTGCCGCAGCCGAGACGCAGCGCAACCATGCGCCCGATATTGGTTTCATCGGCCGACGGCGCCGCGCAGCCGAGGATGACCTCGTCGAGGTCTTCCGGAGAAAACGGCTGGCGCAGCAGCAGGGCACGACCGGCCTGGGTCGCCAGATCGGAGGCGGTGAACGGCCCTGGGCCGCTGCGCGCCTTGAGGAACGGCGTCCGCGCGCCATCCACCACGTAAATCGTCTTCATCAGGCGGCCTTGCGCTCGGGCGTCGGCTTGTTGGCCGTTGCCACATTGAAGTCGAACGGGAAGTCATCGACATGCACCACGATGTCGCGCAGCACATTGCGCCGCTTCATCTTCTCGAACTCGGCCGCAGTAATTACGCCGCACTCGACAGCCGCACTGGCGATATCACGCACATTGGCCAGCGGGTTGTTGGCGAAACGTCCGGCCTTCTCGGCATCGCGAATCTTGGCCTCGATGACTTCGGCTTCGAGCGTTGCGATGAGCGCCAGTTCAATGGCGCCAACCGGCTCGCTCTCGGTCAGCGGCAGATAGCATTCCGCCGTCAGACGGTCGCGGGTAGCCGACGGGGCGATCAACAGCTTGGCAACCTGGTGGCCGACGTCATCGGATGGCACCACATACGGATGGCCCCAGGGGAAGATGCTGCGCTGCAGGAAGGCACCGATAAAGCGGTTCGGGAAGTTGGCGATGACGCCGTCGAACGCTTCCTGAGCCTTGTACATCGAATCCCAGATCGCCCAGTGCGCCAGCGGCGCATCCGCGGCCTGACGGCCATCGGCTTCGTAGCGCTTCAGCGTGCAGGAGATCAGGTACATCTGGGCCAAGATGTCGCCGAGACGCGCAGACAGTTTTTCGCGACGCTTGACGCTGCCACCCAGCACCAGCAGCGAGATATCAGACAGGAAGGCGAAAGCCGCCGAGAAACGCGTCATCTGCTGGTAGTAGCGGCGAACTTCGGGCGCCACATCGACATCGACGCCGACGAAGTGCGATCCGGTCATGCCCAGCCACAGGGCGCGGAAACCGTTCCTGATCGTGTAACCGACGTGGCCCCACAACGCCTTGTCGAAATCGACCAGGCCCTGGCGGACATTTTTGTTCTGCGCCGCCTGCATTTCCGGCAGCAGGTACGGATGGCAACGGATGGCGCCCTGCCCGAAGATGATCAGGCTGCGCGTGAGAATGTTGGCGCCCTCGACCGTGATGCCGATCGGAATCTGCTGATAGGCGCGGCCGATGAAGTTGGACGGGCCAAGACAGATGCCCTTGCCACCGACAACATCCATGCCGTCGTTGACCACCTGGCGGGCGCGCTCGGTAACGTGGTACTTGGCAATCGCCGACACCACGGAAGGCTTCTCGCCGAGATCGACCGCACCGGCGGTCATCGTGCGCGTCGCATCCATCATGTAGGTGTAGGCGCCGATGCGGGTCAGCGCTTCCTCGACACCCTCGAACTTGCCGACGGCCATCTTGAACTGGCTGCGCACGCGGGCATAACCGCCGACGGCGCGGGCCGCCATCTGGGCCATGCCGGTATTGGAGGAAGGCAAGGAAATGGAACGGCCAGCCGCCAGACACTCCATCAGCATGCGCCAGCCCTGCCCCGCCATCTGCGGCCCGCCGATGATGTAATCGAGCGGCATGAAAACCTCCTTGCCGCGCGTCGGACCGTTCATGAACATGGCGTTGAGCGGGAAGTGGCGGCGACCGGTGTCGACACCCGGGTGGTCGTAGGGAACCAGCGCGCAGGTGATACCGATATGTTTCTTGGCGCCAAGCAGGCCGTCCGGGTCGTACAGGTGGAAGGCCAGACCGAAGACGGTGCACACCGGGGCCAGCGTGATGTAACGCTTGTCCCAGTTCACGCGCATGCCGATCACTTCCTTGCCCTGCCACATGCCCTTGCAGATGACGCCGCTGTCGGGAATGGAAGCAGCATCGGAACCGGCCCACGGGCTGGTCAGCGCGAAGGCCGGCACCTCGATGCCCTTGGCCAGGCGCGGCAGGTAATGATTCTTCTGTTCGTCGGTACCGTAATGCAGCAGCAGTTCGGCCGGGCCGAGCGAGTTGGGCACCATGACCGACACCGACAGCGCTGAAGAACGGGTCGACAACTTGGTTACCACCTGCGAATGGGCGTAGGCGGAAAATTCCAGGCCGCCGTACTTCTTCGGAATGATCATGCCGAGGAAGCCCTTGTCCTTGATGTAGCGCCATGCTTCGTTGGGCAGGTCGTAGAGTTCGTGCGTCACCTTCCAGTCATCGACCAGACGGCAGGCCTCCTCGACCTCGTTGTCCATGAACGACTGTTCCGCCGCGGTCAGCGTCGGCTTCGGGTAGGCATGAAGTTTATTCCAGTCCGGCTTGCCGCGGAACAGTTCGCCTTCCCACCAGACAGTACCGGCTTCCAGCGCATCGCGCTCGGTTTCCGACATCTGTGGCAGAACCTTGCGATAGGTGGCGAAAAGGGGCTTGCTGATCACGGCGCGCCGTAGCGGGCGAACCAGAATCAGGCCAGCCACGACTGCAAGCGCCAATACGCTCAGCAGAGGGATGATCGAATTTGACATGCTGTTGTCTCCTGTATAACTGAAAAGATTTTTATGCTGCCTTGAAGTTCGCGTCGTCAACTGCCTGATCGAATTGCGGTAGCGGGGCGCGCAAACCACCAAGCAGGAACGACATCAGGCGGGGAACAAGACGATCGATGCGGTCAACCGTATCCGCTTCCTCAATGTCCCAATCGGCGACGATACGCAGGGCGTCGGTGCCGGCAATCGCGTACGACGTCGCGCCTAGCATGAAATGGAAGCGCCAGACGATCTCCGCCCGCGGCACGTCCGGCAATGCCTTGAACAAGGCCTGCTTGTAGCGCTCCATGACGCCGGCGTACTCATGGGCTAGAAAGGCCCGGATGAACTCGGAAGGCTCGGTATGCGTGCGCCCGAGGAGGCGGAGAAAGACAATTCCGCCGCGCCGATTGTCGTCAGCCAGACGCAACAGCGTTCCGAAGAAGCCATCGACAATCTGCGATGCTTTCAGGGGCTTGCCGCCGGCGGCCTGCTCCATCGCGTCGAGAACACGCAAGCGCTCCTCGTTGAGCCAGTCCAGGCGACGCCGGAACACCTCCTGCATCAGCGACTCCTTGGAGCCGAAGTGATAATTCACCGCCGCCAGGTTAACCGCCGCGTCGCCGGTAATCTGGCGCATCGACGTCCCCTCGTAGCCATGCTCCATGAACAGCTGCTCGGCCGCATCGAGAATGCGCTCGCGGGTATCAATGTTGCGTACAACGGTCATCGGGATCACCTGAAAAATGGAGGTCATAATTCATACGTTCGTTTTAACTATAGGGAAGATATCCCCCGACCGCAAGTCCACTTTTAGAGTAATTCACCCAAATTCTGGTGTTGACCGCAACCCGAATGGCGCCGGACCACATCGGGAAGTTCCCTCGGGAGCAACAGGATCAGGGCAGCGCCTTGGGATTGTCCTGCTCGTATTCCATGAAACGACACACCACATCGATCCCAGTTCTTCGTTCGCGATAGGTCTTGCTTATGTCGCTGACGACGCGCCAGCGATCGAACGGAATACTCTCGGAAAGGGGTGTATCGCCCGCAAAGAACTTTTCGATACGCGTCAGGAAGAAACGCTCGCAATAAGGCCAGGCAGCTTCATAAATCGGCGCCCCGCCAATGATGAAAACCGGCTTGCCGGTGGCGATGCCGGCCTTGATTCCTTCTTCGACCGAGTGAACCTGCCGGCAACCCGGGCGGAGCTTCAGGCCCGGCTGACGACTGACCACGAAGGTATCAGGCGGCACCACCGCCATCGTGTTGTAGGTCCGGCGGCCGACAATCAGCGCCGCCCCGACGATCATATCCTCGAAATAGGCGACGTCCTCTGGAATATCCCAAGGCAGCCAGCCATTCATCCCTATCATGCCGTTGCTCGAGACGGCGGCAATTCCAGCGATCATTCTCTTCTTTCCTGCTTGCGAAACGTACTGACGTTACAAACAGCGCCCTGCCACCATGGCCGACGGCACAAAAGTATAAACACTGCAACGCTCAACTCTTCAACCTGATCATGAAGTTCAGTAACTTGTTCGGCAAGCCCTTGTAAGGGGGAGCGAACAGATTGAGCGCGCGCCATCGCCATGGGCTTTGCTTGAACACCGGGCGCAGCTTCGAGAAGGTCGTGAAACCTTCGTACCCATGGTAATGGCCCATGCCGCTGTTGCCGATGCCGCCGAACGGCAGGCTATGGATACCGGCCTGAATCACCGATTCGTTGATGCCGACGCCGCCGGAAATCGTGTTGTTCAGATAGTACCCCTGCAGTTCGGCGTCGTTACTGTAGACATAAAAAGCCAGCGGCCGCGGACGCTCGCCAATGTATTCGACGACTTCTTCCTTCGCCTTGTAGGTCTTGATCGGCAGCAAGGGGCCGAAAATCTCGCGCTGCATGATGTCCATGTCATCATTGACGTTGATCACGATGCGTGGCGGCATGATCCGGCGTGCGCCATCGGCAGCCGGTCCGCTGTAGAGATCGACCAGTTGGGCGCCCTTGGCGACGGCTTCGGCCGCGGTGGCCTGCAGGCGATCGTAGGAGACTTGGTCGATGATGGCGGTGTAGTCGCCGTTGTTGATGTCGGCAAAGCGCTTGTTGACGATCGCTTTCGTTTCGCTGATGAATTCATCGACCTTGCCTTCGGGCAGGAACAGGTAATCGACGTTAGTGCAGATCTGGCCGGCGTTGAGCATCTTGGCCCAGAGGATGCGTTCGGCAGCGGTGCGCACCGGGTAATCCGGCGCCACCACGCAGGGCGATTTGCCGCCCAGTTCGAGCGTCACCGGCGTCAGGTTCTTCGCGGCATTGGCCATCACCGCCTTGCCGGTCGTCGGCGAGCCAGTAAAGAAGATGTGATCGAAGGGCAAGGAGGTGAACTGGGCGCCGCGGTGCTGGCCATCTTCGAAGAACGCCAGCTTGTCGGCGGGGAAGTATTTCGGCGAAATCTGCTTGAGCAGCAGGGCCAGATGGTTGGAGTTTCCCGACATCTTGATCATCGCGCGGTTGCCGGCGGCGAAGATGCCGATCAGCGGCTGAAAGGCCATCGCGATCGGGAAGTTCCACGGTACCACGATACCGACGACGCCGACCGGCTGCGGGAAGGTCCATGCCCTGGCCAGCGGAAACTGGGTCGGATCGAGATGACGCTTTTGCGGCTTCATCCATTTCTTGAGATTCTTGATGGCATCCAGAGTGGCATCCTGCGCCATGAAGGTTTCGGCGAACTTCGTCTCGAAGGCGCAGCGGCAGCCAAAGTCCTTGTTGACGGCGTCAACCAGCGCATCCTGGTTTTCGACCAGCAAGCGATGCAAGGTACGCAGGTCGGCCATACGCTCCGCATGGGTCGGGTTGCGGTTCTTCCTGTAGGCTGCATGCTGGTGTTCATAACACTCCCTGAACTCGGCGGGTACCAACAGATCGACAGTTGTGGATTGATTCATGGTGTTCTTCCGGAAAATCTGATTGCCAAATTATCATTATCGCGCACTATGTCAGACAAAGATTCATGACCACACCACCCGCAACGTTGCCCTCCTACGTAAAACTTGTCAGACACTCCGGGTCAAGGTTCCGGCTATGGTGGCTCGACAAGGTATTGCGCATGGCAATCAAGCGCAGCTTCCGTTTCGATGCGGAAATCCGGTTGCTGCGCGACAAGCAAGTCGAGTTCGATCTCAGGCAGACCAGAATCGACCCGGAGATGCGCGTGCAGGCGGTCGATTGCAACGGCACCCCCGCCGAATGGATCACGCTGCCCGAATCGAGAAACGAGAAAATCATCCTTTACATCCATGGCGGCGCCTGGATGCTCAAGTTTCCGCGTCTGCACCATGCCATGGTGGCAAGCTGGTGCCGCCGGATCAGGGCGCGTGCGCTGATGGCGGACTACCGCCTGGCGCCGGAACACCGCTTCCCTGCCGGCATCGAGGACGTCTGGTCAGCCTGGCAATGGCTGATCGACCAGGGCACGCCGACGCAAGACATCATCATCGCCGGCGACTCCGCCGGCGGCAACCTGGCCCTGGCCCTCCTGCACCGGATCAAGGCAGGAGGTGGCGCGATGCCGGCGTGCGCCGTAATGCTTTCGCCCTTCGTCGATTTCACCCTCAGCAGTCCGAGCATGGCGACCAACGAAAAATGCGATCCGATGTTCAGCGCTGCGGCGATGGTCGGCCTGCGCCACCACTACCTCGCACCCGAGCAGATGCTGCTCCCCGATGCTTCGCCCTTGTTTGGCGACTTCAACGGTCTGCCGCCGCTGTTCTTCCAGTCCAGTGAAAGCGAAATGCTGCGTGACGACTCGCTGCGCGCCGCAGCACGGGCGCACGCCGCCGGCGTCACCGTCGAAGTCGAGCTGTGGGACAACGTGCCCCACGTCTTTCAGGGATTCCAGGCGCTCACGCACGGAAAGGCGGCACTAGAACACATTGCCGACTTCATCGCGCGGCACACGCGCTGGGAGCAGGCACCCCCCGCGACCGCGCGCTGACACACCGGCGCTGCCAGCGAAATCAGATCTTGCGCACGACGATGCTGCCAATCGAATAGCCGGCGCCGAAACTGCAGATGACGCCGACGTCACCTGCCTTGAGATCCTTACTGTGGCGGTGGAAGGCGATGATCGAGCCGGCCGATGCAGTGTTGGCGAATTCGTCGAGGATCACCGGCGCCTCGTCGGCACTGGCTTCATGGCCGAGCAGACGCTTGCCGATCAATTGGTTCATCGCCAGGTTGGCCTGATGCAGCCAGAAGCGGCGCACGCCGGCAGCAGACATACCAAGCGATGCGAGCTGGCCGCTGATGTGTTCGGCGGCCATCGGGCAGACCTCCTTGAACACCTTGCGCCCTTCCTGACGGAACAACTGGTCGCGATCGTCCGGATCACGGTCCTCGCAGCGCCAGAGGAAGCCCGCGTTGTTGCGGATATTGTTCGAGAAACTGGTCGCCAGCTTGCTGCCGAGCACCTCCCAGGCGCCTGCGGACTTCGCCGTGTCCCGCCAGGGGACTTGCTTCGCGGCGTACCCCAAGGGTACTTCCTGCGGTGAGTCTGCCCGTTCGACCAGCAGCGCCGTGCACACATCACCGAAAATGAAGTGGCAGTCGCGATCCCGCCAAGCCAGATGGGCCGAGCAGATTTCCGGATTGACCACCAGCGCGATCCGCGCCGAGCCGGTCTTGACTGCATTGATCGCCTGTTCGAGCGCGAAGGTTGCCGAGGAACAGGCGACATTCATGTCGTAAGCGTAGCCCCCGGCGCCGAGCGCACCCTGAATCTCGACAGCCATCGCCGGGTACGGACGCTGCATGTTGGAAGCGGCGCAGATGACCATGTCGATGTCGGCAGCCTCACGACCCGCCGCAGCGAGTGCCTCCCTGGCCGCGGCAACGGCCATTTCAGCCTGCAGCGAAAGCGCGTCGTCCGGGCGCGGCGCAATATGTGGCCGCATGCGCGCCGGGTCGAGGACGCCGGCCTTGTCGACCACGTAACGGCGCTTGATGCCGGAGGCCTTCTCGATGAATTCGACGCTCGATTCGGGCACCGCATTGATCTCGCCGGCAGCGATGGCCGCTGCGTTTTCTTCGTTGAAGTTTCGCGAATAGGCGTTGAAGGCGACGACCAACTCGTCGTTGCTGATGACTTCGGGGGCAACCCAGAGCCCGGTACCACTGATGACAACGTTGTACATATGACAAGACCGATAAAATTATTCAGCCGTGAAGATAGCACAGGCGCCACGCCGGCCGCGAATCCTTGAACGGGGGCGTGAACCGGGCGCCCGCAGCCGCTTCATTCCCGTTTCCATTGGTGCCTTGACCTGCCATGGGGGGCACAGCCAAACCGTCACTTTCGGCCAGGCTTTGAAAGCGTTCTTGTGGCCCAAGGACGCCGTGCCATGCCTAAAACGTTGCGTTAAAGCGGGCTTTTAGCCAAGATCGATCCCATGAGAAATCAGAATTCCCCTGCCCTGCAGCGCGTGATCAAGGTCAGGCGTGACTACAACACTTGGGTGGCCAATGAAACCCTGGAGGATTACGCGCTACGCTTTACGCCGCGCAGTTTTCGCAAGTGGTCGGAAATGCGTGTCGCCAATACCGCATTCGGGGCTGCTTCTTTTCTGGTACTGGAGGCGGTGGGGGCGACCATGCTGGTCAATGCCGGCTTCATCAATGCCTTCTGGGCGATTCTGGCGACCGGCCTGATCATTTTCCTGATCGGGCTGCCGATCAGCGTCACCGCCGCCCGTCATGGGCTGGACATGGACCTGCTGACACGCGGCGCCGGCTTCGGCTACATCGGCTCGACCATCACCTCGCTGATCTACGCCTCCTTCACCTTCATCTTCTTCGCCCTCGAAGCGGCGATCATGGCCTATGCGCTCGAACTGGCCTTCTACATCCCGCCGGCCTGGGGCTACCTGATCTGCGCGCTGGTCGTCATCCCGCTGGTCACCCACGGCGTCACCGCAATCAGCAAGTTGCAGGCGTGGACGCAGCCGCTGTGGATTTTCATGCTGATCCTGCCCTATGCCTTCGTCTTCGTCGAGGAGCCCGAGGCCCTGGCCGGACTCTGGCAATACGCCGGCGAGAACGGCAAGGGCATCGATTTCGACCCGCACCTGTTCGGCGCCGCGCTGACGGTGGGCATCGCGCTGGTCACGCAGATGGGCGAGCAGGTCGATTACCTGCGCTTCATGCCCGAGAAGACGCCGGCCAACGCGCGCCGCTGGTGGTTCGGCGTCATCGTCGGCGGGCCGGGCTGGGTCGTGCCAGGCATCCTGAAAATGCTCGGCGGCGCCCTGCTCGCTTGGCTAGTGTTGCGCAACGGAATTTCGGCCGAAAAGGCGGTCGACCCCAACCAGATGTACCTGATCGGCTTCTCGCACGTCTTCGACAACACGACGCTGGCGATCGCCGCCACTGTGCTCTTCGTCATCGTCTCGCAACTCAAGATCAACGTCACCAACGCCTACGCCGGCTCACTGGCCTGGTCCAACTTCTTCGCCCGGCTGACGCACAGCCACCCCGGCCGCGTCGTCTGGGTCGTCTTCAACACGCTGATCGCACTGCTGCTGATGGAATTGAACGTCTTCCAGGCGCTCGGCCAGGTACTCGGGCTCTATTCCAACATCGCCATTTCGTGGATGGCGGCGGTGGTCGCCGACCTCGTCATCAACAAGCCGCTCGGCCTGGCGCCACCGGGCATCGAGTTCAAGCGCAGCAACCTCTACGACATCAACCCGGTCGGCGTCGGTGCCATGGGCATCGCCTCGCTACTCTCGATCGCCGCCTTCGTCGGCCTGCTCGGGCCCGAACTCCAGCCCTACGCCTCGTTCGTCGCGCTGGGCAGCGCGCTGCTCGTCTCGCCGCTGATCGCCTGGGCTACCGGTGGCCGCTACTATCTGGCCCGGCCGCCGGCGCCTGTTGCACCCCAAGGGCACTTCCTGCGCCGCGAAGCAAGTCCTCTGGCGGGACGGGGCGCGGTCGACGGCAAAAAATGCACGATTTGCGAACGCGACTACGAAGGCGAGGACATGGCGTACTGTCCCGCCTACCAAGGGGCGATCTGCTCTCTGTGCTGCACGCTGGACGCCCGCTGCAATGACTTATGCAAGCCGGGAGCCAGCCTCACCGCCCAGTGGAACGCGGTCCTGCGCCGCCTGCTGCCGGCGCCCGCCCTGCCCTACCTGGAAACCGGTCTCGGCCATTACCTGCTGCTGATGACCGGCATCGTGCCGGTGCTGGCACTGGTTCTCGGCGTGCTGTACACCCATGAACTGCTGGCCCTCGGGGCGGAACAGACGGTGCTGATCACCGCGTTGCAGGACAGTTTCACCAAGGCTTTTGCCGCCTTGCTGCTATTGTCCGGCGTCGGCGCCTGGTGGATGGTGCTGACCCAGCAGAGCCGTGAAGTGGCACAGGAAGAATCCAATCGCCAGACGCAACTGCTGATGCAGGAAATCGAATCGCACCAGCGCACCGACGAAGCCTTGCAGAAGGCCCGCCAAGTTGCCGAGCAAGCCAACCAGGCCAAGAGCCGCTACATCACCGCGATCAGCCACGAACTGCGGACGCCGCTCAACAGCATCCTCGGCTACGCGCAGATTCTCGCCGCCGACGAGAGCGTGCCGCCCAACCGCCGGCAGGCGGTCAGCGTCATCCGCAAGAGCGGCGATCACCTGCTGTCGGTCATCGAGGGCACGCTCGACATTGCCCGCATCGAGGGCGGCAAGCTGACGCTGGACGTCAGGGCGCTCGATTTCCCCGATTTCATGCAGCAGATCGTCGGCATGTTCGAACTGCAGGCGCGCAACAAGGGGCTGTCCTTCGCCTACCAGCCGATCGGCGAAATTCCGGCGGTGGTGCGGGCCGACGAACGGCGCCTGCGCCAGATCCTGATCAACGTGCTCGGCAATGCCGTCAAATTTACCTTGCGCGGTGGCGTTACCTTCAAGGTCGAATGCCGGCGCGAGATGGCCGTTTTCGAAATCCAGGACAGCGGCCCCGGCATCCCGGCCGACGATCTCGAGCGCATCTTCGAACCCTTCGTCCGCGGCAGCACGGTTCAGGCCGGCGGCAGCGGCGTCGGCCTGACCATCGCCCGTATGCTGACCGACCTGATGGGCGGCGAAATGCAGGTCTCCAGCACGCCGGGCGATGGCACCCTGTTCCGCATCCGGCTGTTCCTGCCGCAGGTGCATTCGACCCAGGCGGCGCGCGAACTACCGCGCCGCAACCGCATCGGCTACGTCGGCGTGCGCCGGCGCATTCTGGTCGTCGACAATGAGAAGGTCGACCGCGACCTGCTGCAAAACGTGCTCGAACCGCTCGGCTTCGTCGTCGAACAGGCGGCCAGCGGCTACGAGGCACTGCAGGCGATTCCGCGATTCGCGCCGCATCTGGTCTTCATGGATCTCGGCATGCCGGGCATCGACGGCTGGGAAACCATCCGCCGTATCCGCCAACAGCAACTGACCGAGGCACACATCGCGATCTTCTCGGCCAATGCCTTCGACAAGGGACTGGACAACAATGCCGGCATCGCCCCCGAGGATTTCATCGTCAAGCCGCTGCGGGTCGGCGATCTGCTCGACTGGGTCGGCCACAAGCTTGAAATCGAATGGGTCAGCGCCGACACGCCGCCCGTGCCACCGGTTGCCACCGAGCCACCGCCGCTGGTGCCGCCGCCGGAAGCGCATCTGGCCGCCCTCGACGAGCTGATCGGCCTCGGCTACCTGCGCGGCATCCTGGCCAAACTGGCCGAAATCGAGAAAATCGACCCGCAGCATGGCGAATTCGTTCGTGTCCTGCGCGATCTGGCACGACAATTCCAGTTCGATGCCATGAAGGAAGTTCTCAGGAAAACGCGCGATGACACCTGTTGACCGCGCCCCGAAGGAAGTGCCCTTGGGGTGCAACATTTCCGACATCATCCTGATCGTCGACGACGTGCCGGAAAATCTCTCGCTGCTGCACGACGCGCTGGACGAGGCCGGCCACACCGTGCTCGTCGCCACCAATGGCGAATCCGCCCTGCAGCGCGCCCGCCAGAGCCTGCCCGACGTCATCCTGCTCGACGCGCTGATGCCAGGCATCGACGGCTTCGAAGTCGCCCGCCGCCTGAAGGCCGACTTCACCACCCAGCACATTCCCATTGTCTTCATGACCGGGCTGACCGAAACAGAACACGTCGTTGCCGCCTTCGCCGCCGGCGGCGCCGACTACGTCACCAAGCCGATCCGCCCGCCGGAAGTGCTGGCCCGCATCGCCGCCCACGTGCTGAACGCCCGCCAGATGAAACAGGCGCGTACCGCGCTCGATGCCTTCGGTCAGGCCACCGTTGCCGTCCATGCCGCCAACGGCCGGCTGGTCTGGCAGACGCCGCTGGCCAGGAAACTGCTCAACGACTACTTCGCCAACCCGGAAGACGTGGCGCCGGAAGAGTTGCTCAACTGGATCGCCGATGCCCACCGCGCCCGCCGCGAAAGCCGCGAACCGGTTATGCTGTTGATCGCCGACGGCAACCGCCGCCTGCTCGCGTCCTTCCACGACCAGACCGGTGACGACGAATGGCTGGTCGTCCTGCGCGAGGAAAACGACGCCTCCGCCATCGATTCGCTGATCGCCGCCTTCCGCCTGACCCAGCGCGAGGCCGAAGTCCTTTACTGGGTGGTCCAGGGCAAGACCAGCAATGACATCGGTGACATCCTCGGCAACAGCCCGCGCACGGTCAACAAGCATCTGGAACACGTTTTCGAGAAGCTGGGGGTGGAGACACGAACGGCGGCAGCCAATCTGGCGCTGAGCAAGATGCGCGGAGCTTAGGCAGTTTGCATGGCTCGGCCCGACCCGTTCGTCTCCAAGGCGCCTTCAGAGTCATGGAACGAGAATGGTAGAAACGCCAACGAGCCTCTGACAATTCCGGGGCGATTCAACTTTTTCCGGATGCGCAATTTTCCGAGAACGATCGATGAGTGTTTTATGTGAAAATTCGTTGCGATTTTATGTAGCATAATGCAAAAAAACTATCGTTATTAACCCGGCAATCAAATAGCCGATTGTGATATAATGCTGGGCATGGAAAAGTTCGATGCCCGTAAGTTGCCCCGCGATGCCCAGGACGAAATGCG
>Ga0209048_10000227_pt1 | contig 61520 bp, 59 predicted proteins | sample FrelakmetCRP12CR_FD_187146 | JGI IMG/M metagenome (GOLD analysis project Ga0209048, IMG submission 187146) | Freshwater lake sediment microbial communities from the University of Notre Dame, USA, for methane emissions studies - CRP12 CR (SPAdes)... | ecosystem: Environmental > Aquatic >...
TCCGCGGCGCCCCTCTCGCGTCCGGATTCCCGGGGCAGGTCTTGCAACACGTTCCACTCGGGGCAAGACTCGCCGCGTCCCGGCCGCAGGTCGGCTCGGGGGGTCCAGGTGGACGGGGGGAAGCGGTGAGGAATAGTCGTTGGGTGGTGCTCGTCACCACGTTGACGCTCACGCTGGGCGCGTCGACCAGCCTTGGTGCTGGGGTCGCCGCGGCGCAGAGCGGGAGCAAGGAGACGCCCAAGGCGACGGACGTCGGGATCACCGCCAAGGAGATCCGCATCGCGGTCATCGCCGACGTCGACAACCCGTTCCAGGCCGGCCTCTTCAAGGGGTCTTCCGACGCGGTGACAGCCTGGGGGAAGTGGATCAACAAGAACGGGGGTCTCGCGGGCCGCAAGGTCGCGGTCGACTTCATCGACTCGAAGCTCAACGCGGACGAGACGCGCAACGCCATCATCACCGCCTGCTCCCAGGATTTTGCGATCATCGGAACCTCGGCGTTGTTCGTGAACAACACTGACGACCTCGTCGGCTGCAAGGACGCGACCGGTGCCGCCACGGGCCTCCCGGACTTCCCGGTCGTCACGACCGAGCCGGTGCACCAGTGCTCACCGGTTTCGCACCCGATCAACCCGCCGACGCTCGACTGCGCCACGATCGATCAGAAGCCCCAGACGTATCGCGCCGCGATCGGACCGACGCTCTACTACCTGAAGAAGAACAAGGACCTGCACGGCGCCTACCTGTACCCGTCGGACCTTCGCGCCGCGAAGGACTCGCAAGTTCCGCTGTTCACGGCGCAGCAGCAGGCGGGGATCAAGGCCGACGTCCAGGCGGACGTCTCGGCGCGGGCGCCCCAGAGCGCCTACACGCCGATCGTCCAGCAGATGAAGGACGCCGGATCGACCTACGGGCGAAGCGGCCTGGGATCGGCCAGCACCGTGTCGTTCCGCAAGGAGGCGAAGCTCCAGGGCCTGAGCAGCGTGAAGGTGTGGGACTGCTCGGTGCAGTGCTACAACGCGTCGCTGCTCGCGCAGGGTGGGGCCGACGTCGAGGGCCAGTACGTGTACCTCGGGTTCGTCCCCTTCGCGGAGGCGGGATCGAACAAGATGCTCTCCAACTACCTGAACTCGGTGGGGAAGGCCAACGCCGATGGCTTCGGAGCCCAGGCCTGGGCGGCCGGGATCTACTTCCGCGACGCCGTGAACTCGGTCGTCAAGACCGACGGGAACAACGCGCTCACGCGTGCACGCGTGCTGAAGGCTGCCGACGAGATCAACGGGTTCACCGCCGAGGGGATGATCGGCAAGACCGACGTGGGCAAGCGCTCGCCGTCGGCCTGCTACGCGCTCCTGCAGGTCAAGGGCGGCAAGTTCGCACGGGTCTTCCCGAAGAAGCAGGCGACGTTCAACTGCGACACGAAGAACCTGGTGACGTTGAAGCTGGATCTACTCGGCTGAAGCACACCTCGTCGGTCTCGGAGCGCCGCGACTCATCGCGGCGCTCCGATCCGTCGGGGCCGGATCTTGGGAATTGGAGGCAGATCACGTGGCGACCGTGACGCAGCGACTGAAGAGCCGGGAGAATCGCGGGATGTTGCTCGCGGCGCTCGGTGTCGCGCTGTTCGTGGGCTTCGTGATCCAGGAGTCGTGGGCCGGACGCCCGATCACGTGGGACTCGTTCCTCTTCTTCCTGATCGTGGGCGTCACGCTGGGTTCGATCTACGCGGTCGCCGCCGCGGGCCTGGTCGTCACCTACACCACGTCGGGCATCTTCAACTTCGCCCAGGGCGCCGTCGGCATGTTCATGGCGTTCGTGTACTGGAAGCTCAAGGTCGACATGGGCATCCAGACGCTGGTCGCCCTGCTCATCACCGTGCTGATCGTGGCGCCGCTGCTCGGGATCGTCATCGAACGGGTCCTGATGCGACGCCTCGCGACGGCGCCACTGGTTTCGCAGCTCGTCGTCACGATCGGACTCATGCTCTTCTTCATCGGGTTGGCCGCGACGCTCTGGGACCCGAACACGACCCGGACGGTGGGCACGTTCTTCGGCACCGACGGGTTCCAGGCCGGGCAGACGTTCGTCCCCTACTACCGGCTCATTACCGTCGTCGCCGGTCTGCTCCTCGCGGTCGGCATCCGGTTGCTGCTCTACCGGACCCGCCTCGGCGTCGCCATGCGTGCCGTGGTCGACAACCGCGACCTCGCGTCGTTGAACGGTGCCCGCCCCGGGCTCACGGCGATGTTCTCCTGGGCGCTCGGGTCGTCGATGGCGGCCCTGGCGGGCATCTTCCTTGCGGAGGAGCTGAGCACGCTCAGTATCGAGACGCTCACCCTGCTCATCATCGACGCGTTCGCTGCTGCGATCATCGGTCGGCTCAGCAGTCTCCCGATGACCTACGTGGGCGGGATGATCATCGGATTGTCGCTCTCGTTCCAGCAGAACTTCCTCATCTGGTCGGTGCGGTGGAGCGCGGCCGGTTCGGCGATCCCGACGATCATCCTGTTCCTCGCGCTGCTGTTCATCCCCCAGGCGCGCATCGAGGGCCGCCGGTCGGGCAGGGTGATCACGCCGCGCCTCGCCACGATCAAACGCGCGCTCTTGGGGTTCGCCATTCTCCTGGTCACCGTCTTCTTGGTCGCCGGGTTGCTCGATCGCACCGACGTCCGGCGCCTTGGACTCGCGTTGGCCACGGCATTCGTGATGCTGTCGCTGGTCCCGCTCACCGGCTGGGCCGGCCAGATCTCGCTCGCGCAGATCACCTTCGTCGGCATCGGCGCGTGGGCGGCGGTGGAGTTCTCGACCCAGGGCGGCCAGGTCTTCGGGCTGGACTTGTTCCCACCCGGGAGCATCTGGCTGTTCCTCGTGGCGGCACTCGTGGCGGTGCCGATCGGCGTGCTCATGGCCCTACCGGCCTTGCGCTTGAAGGGCCTCTATCTCGCGCTCGCGACCCTGGCCTTCGCGCGCCTCGCCGAGTTCGTCATCTTCGACCAGCCCGAGGTGTTCGGCGGTGAGGGCAAGCGGGTCGCGAACCTGTCGGTCTTCGGGACCAACGTGCACAACAGCTTCTCGTTCCTCGGCCTCAACTTCGCCCAGGACGCAGGGTTCCTGCTCTTCATCACGCTGATGTTCTGTGTGTTCGGGCTTGGCATCGTCGCGATGCGGCGCGGTTCGTTCGGGCGGAGGCTCGTCGCGATGAAGGACAGTCCCGCCGCGTGCGCGACGCTCGGGGTCAATATCCTCCGCACGAAGGTGGCGGTCTTCGCGCTCTCTGCCGCGATCGCCGGCTTCGGCGGTGCGCTCCTCGCGACGTTGCTGGGCTCGGCCGGGACTGCGAACTTCCAGGTGCTCAACGGCCTGCCCTACGTCATCCTGATCGTGGTCGGTGGTGCGTCGGTCGTGAGCGGCGCACTCGTGGGTGGGCTGTTGTTCCAGAGCTTCCCGTTGCTCGTCGACAAGCTCCCGGGCGTGAAGTTCAATATCGGGGACACTGTGGTCCTGCCGCTCGTGTGGTGGCAGCGCATGGGTACGGGTCTCCTCGGCATCACGCTCGGGCGCCGGCCCGAGGGCATCGTCCCCGAGGTGAGCAGCGAGATGGCGGAGAAGCGCCGTGCCAAGGCGCTGCCCGCCGCCGCCGGACCGGCGTCTGCGACTCCGGCGGCGTCCGCAAGCTCGGACGGGTCCGAACCGCCGGCGGCGGTGGGCGCGAAGACGAGTGGGGAGCATTGAGATGGCGCTCCTGGAGGTGCGCGAGGTCTCGGTTCGCTTCGGTGGGCTCCAGGCGCTCGACGGTGTCACGATCAGCGTCGACGAAGGCCAGGTCACCGGTCTGATCGGGCCCAACGGTGCCGGCAAGACGACGTTGTTCAACGTGATCACCGGCCTGCAGGCTCCGAACACCGGCAGCGTCATGGTGGCGGGCGACGACGTGACACTCGCGAAGCCGCACCGCCGAGCCCGATGCGGGATCGGTCGGACGTTCCAACGACTCGAGACCTTCGGTTCGCTGAGCGCACGCGACAACGTCCTCGTCGGTGCCGAGATGCGCCGCGGGTGGTCGGGGGAGCGGTTCGACGTGGGCGCGCTCGCCGACGAGCTCATCGCGCGGGTCGGGCTCACCGGCGTCGCCGACGAGATCGTCGACACGCTGCCGACAGGGACCGCGCGCCTCGTCGAGGTGGCGCGCGCCCTGGCGGCGAAGCCCAAGGTGCTGCTGCTCGACGAACCCTCGTCGGGGTTGAACGAGGCCGAGACGAACGCGCTCGGGTCTCTGCTGCGCGAGTTGACCGCCGACGGACTCGGTGTGCTCCTCGTCGAGCACGACATGAGCTTCGTGATGGGCACATGCGACCACATTCACGTGCTCGACTTCGGTCGGGTCATTGCCACCGGAACCCCGAGCGACGTCCAGGCGAACCGTGATGTGCGGGCGGCGTACCTCGGTACCGCCGACGGTGCTGGCGAAGAGGCGGCCCGGGCGGCGGGCGCCGAGGCAGAGCTCCCGGTGGTCTCGGTGGCCGAGGCGCGCCGTCCGCTTCACACCGCCTTACCCGACGGCGAAGGCGCGATCGAGCTCCAGGGAGTGCGCGCCGGCTACGGCACGATCGACGTCCTGCACTCGGTCGACCTGAGCGTCGCGCCGGGCCAGGTGTTCGCTTTGCTCGGGCCCAACGGTTCCGGGAAGTCGACCGCGCTGAAGGTGGCCAGCGGCCAGATCCAGCCGTCGGCGGGAGCGGTGCGGATCCACGGTCGCGACGTGACGGGGACGAGCGCCGACGCGCTCGCTCGGGACGGCGTGTGCCTGGTCCCCGAGGGTCGTGGGATCTTCCCGAACCTGACGGTGATCGAGAACCTCCGCATGGCGACGTACACGGGCACGTCGTTCAAGGCGGTCCAGGAGCGGGCGTTCGAGCGGTTTCCGCGCCTGCAAGAGCGCCGGAAGCAGGTCGCCGGCACCCTCTCGGGTGGGGAGCAGCAGATGCTGGCGATGGCCCGGGCGCTGGCCACCGACCCCAAGGTGCTGCTCCTCGACGAGCTCTCGATGGGACTCGCCCCTTTGATCGTCGAGGAGCTCTACGAGGTCGTGAAGAAGATCGCCGAGTCCGACGTGTCGATCCTCATCGTCGAGCAGTTCGCGCACGAGGTGCTGGGGGTCGCCGATGTCGCCGCGATCATGCTGCACGGACGCATCGAGTTCGCCGGTCCGCCCGAGGAGGTCGCTGCCGCGCTCGACCGTGCCTACCTGGGCGGTTCGATCTCGGGCTGAGCACCACTGGTCTGCCCCGAGCCCACACGGCGCACGAGCAGCACGCCGGCATAGAGCGCGCATACGGCCGCGCCGATCCCGACGGCGACCGGTGCGCTGGTCGCCGTGGCGACGGTGCCCATCCAGATCGCGCCGAGGGGGAGCAAGCCGGCCCACGCCACGGCGAACAGGCCCATGAGGCGCCCGCGCTTCTCGTCGTCGGCGAGATGCTGGAGCAGCGTGTTGAGCGACGTGGTGGTGGAGAAGTAGCAGAACCCGAGCACGGCGATGAGCCCGAGCGAGAGCGGCCATGATGTCGACAGGGCGAACCCGCCGGCCGCGATCCCGAACCCGAGCACCCACGTCGCTGCGCTGCGCAATGTCGGGACCGAGCGACGGAACCCGGTCGTGAGCGCGCCGATCACGGCTCCGACGCCCGACGCGATGACGAGGATCGTGAAGTCGTCGCGGGGATGGTGGAGCACCTGCGTGGTGAAGACCGGGAGCAGCACGACGTGCGCGGCACCGAACACCGAGAACACGCTCATGGTGACGAGCGCGGCCACCGCGGGCGGACGGTCGCGCGCGTGGCGGAGCCCCTCCTTCCAGCGCTGCCATCCGCTGCCGGGCTCGTGGCGGTCGATGTGGCTCTTGAGGTGCACCGGGGCCAGGGCGAGGAGCATGAGCACGTTGCTCGCGGCGTAGACGGCGAACGACCAGCCCGCGCCCCAGGCGGCAAGGATCGGCGCGGCGAGTGCCGGGCCGGCGATGCGCGAGATGTTGGAGCCGGCGCTCTCGACCGAGACCGCACTCGAGAGGTCGGCGAGCGGGACCGCGTTGGCCGTCGCCGCCTGCTGGGCAGGGGCCATGAACGCGAACAGGGTGCCGATACAGAAGCCGAACAGCGTGAGCACCCCGGGGGTCCCGACGCCGCTGAGGACGGCGATGCTCAGACAGGCGGCGACGACGCCGACGGCGCCGCGCGAGACCATCAGCATCTTCTTGCGGTCGACCCGATCGGCCACGACGCCCGCGAACGGCGCGAAGAGCAGCATGGGGATGAAGGTGCCGAAGAAGAGGATGCCCAGCCAGATCGAGGAGTTGTCGGTGACGCGGGCCATCTCGGACTGCAGCGAGATGTGCGAGATCCAGAAGCCCAGGTCGCCGATCGCGTAGGCGCTGAACAGGAGGCGGAACTCGCGGTGGTTCAGGGCCCGGAACGGTTGATGGCGGTCGAGCGTGACCGGCGGCTCGCCGATCGCCGGGCCCGGGAGGCCTGCTTCGTCCTCGGCGAGCGGCGGAACCGGTGCGAGCTGGTCTCTCACCGGGCGCGCGTGATCGGGAACCGGATCATGGGGAGTACGTGCCGTCGTCGCGACGCGTCCAGCCAGACGCCGCGAGGCTCCCCCCGTCGACGTGGAGAGTCGTGCCGGTGACGTAGCGCGCCAGACCGGACGCGAGGAACACGATGGGGCCGGCGCAGTCGTCGACATGACCCCAGCCCATCGGCACCTTGCGGTCGTAGGCCTCCCGCTGCCCTTGGCTTACCGCGTCCCCGAGACCTTCATCGCCAGGCGTGGGGATGGCGTCGGGCGCGAGCGCGTTCACGCGGATGCCGCGCGGCGCGAGCTCGAGCGCCAGCGTCTTCGTCAGGCTCTCGACCGCAGCCTTCATCGACGCGTAGATACCGAACCCGGGCGCGGCTCGCGATGCCTCGATCGACGTCACGTTCACGATCGACCCGCCGGATGGCATCAGTGGTACGCAACCCCGCACGAAGTTGGTCACGCTCGTGAAGTTCTCGTCGACGAGCGAGCGCTGTCCCTTGGCGTTCACGTCGAGGACTGCGGCGTAGAACCCGCCACCGGCGTTGTTCACGAGCACGTCGATGTGCCCGAACCGTGTTGCGAGCTCTCCGATCCAGGCTTCGACGGCTTCGGTGTCGCGCACGTCCAGCTCGGCGGTCACGCACCTTCGGCCGGTGCTCTCGACGTCGGCGGCAGTGACCTGCATCCCGTCGGCGTCGCGATCGCAGATCGCGAGATCAGCGCCGAATCGAGCGAGGGCACCCGCGGCAGCGGCGCCGATTCCCTGGGCTGCTCCGGTGACCAACGCGACCTTGTTCGCGAGTGAGACCGCATCCGTGTCGATCATGCTTGGTTCACCGGAGTCTCCAGTCCACGCGCTGGCCCGCGGCAAACCGGTCCTGGCCTCGGGCGATCAGGTCGGGATCGTTCCCCAATCCGACGAGCACGTCGGCCATGCGCAGCGCCTGGGTCCGAGCGAGCTCCTTGGCGAGCCAGACGGATCGAACGGTGCCTTGCGTTGCCACGGGGGGCCCTTCGGCGATCTCGTGTGCCAGCTGGAGCGCTCGGGGCAGGAGATCCGCTGCCGGCACGACTTCCTGGACGAGGCCGATCTGGTACGCACGCGCAGCCGACATCCGTTCGTGATTCCCGAGCAGGGTGAGCCGCATGATCTCGCCGAAGGGCATACGCGCCAGCATGAGCATCGGTTCGAACGCGGCCGTCATCCCGTAGGTCACGTGCGGGTCGAAGAACGTCGCGTGTTCGGCGGCGACTATCGTCTCGACCTCGCCGAGCATGTAGAAGGCGCCACCGCACGCGATGCCGTTCACTGCGGCGACGATCGGCTTCCACAGATCGGCCGACTTGGGCCCGAGCGACAGACCGGGGTCGTCCATCATCCACGGCCCGCTCGGCTGGGGGATGACGTCGCTACGGTCGATGCCGGTGCAGAAGGCCCGGTCGCCCGCGCCGGTGAGCACCACCGAACGCACGTCATCGTCGAAGCGGAGATCGCGCCAGAGCCCGTGTAGCTCGCGCGTCAGCGCCAGGTCGAACGCGTTGAGGCGCTCGGGTCGGTTCAGGGTGACGGTCGCGACACCGTCGTCGACGTCACAGAGCAGGGTGTCGAACGCCGGCACGCGCCCACCCTAGGTGGCCCGTGCCGAGGTCACCCCAAGGTCGCCCCGTGAGATGCGCCCCAAAGCCTGTCCGTTTCGGGACCTTCAGCCCTGGGCCCCTCGCCCCAACGCGCCCACGATGAGGCGAGAACCCGACGTCGCGAAGCGAGAACCTGACGTTCCGACGAGAGGAGCCCGAATGGGACGTGGTCAAGGCCAGCCGCGCTGGGGTGAGCGGGGCGAGCGCCCGCGGGTCGTCGTCGAGAACCCGGACTTCGGTATCGGGTTCGCGGTCGAACGGGTCCTCGAGAACGCCGGGTACGACGTCACCCTGTGTGGCGGACCGGACAGCCTCGCGAGGCATGAGTGTCCGCTCGTGTTCACGGGCACGTGTGACCTCGTGTCGGGGGCCGATGTCGTGGTGCACAGCCTGAACCCGGATCGGAGCGAGCATGCGGAGGTGCTGCGGGCACTCCGGGCAACGCACCCCGATACGCCGGTCGTCGTCGAGGTTCCCGGGCCGAGCGCCGCTCGCCATGAGGGTCTGCTCGACGGCTGCGTCGTCGTGTCGTTCCCGGCATCGCGCGAATCCCTCATCGACGCGGTCGCGGAGGCGTTGGCGCAGCGCTGACCCCACTCGTACGCTTCCCAGTCCGGCGCTCCCAGTCCGGCCCGCGACGGCGAGGAGTCCGACGGTGTTCGTCCAGGTGGATCTGCGCTCGGCACCTCCGGCCGTGAGCCTCGAAGAGCCGGCCGACACGAAGCAGTTCCACGTCGCTGTCGTCGGTGGGTCCGATGTCGGCTTGGTCTACGGCGCGCTCGTGGACGCCGCGGCCGGTCGCCTCGAGGATGAAGACGCGTGGATCAGCATCGACGCGCTGCGGCGCATGGCATCGGGGCGCGTCGGTCCGGCGTGGGACGGTGACTTCGCCGCGATGCTCGAGTACGCCCGCGCGAAGGGATGGCTCGACGAGGCCGGCCACGCGATCAAGGCTCATGTGGAGTGGTCAGATTGAGGCGACGACCGCCGGGGTGGAACCCAGACGGGCCGCCGGGGTGATCAGCGGTGCAAGAGCGGTGCGACGTCCCGACCGAACGCGTCCATCTGGTCGAGGAGCTCCTGAAGTGACCGGTTGCGGAACCGCACCTGGAGGTGGTTCACGCCCATGGCGCCGAACTCGTTGAGCCGTTCCGCGAGCATGTCCGGCGAGCCCGACAGCGTCTGCTCACCGACGTCCCAGCCCGGGTCGCCGACGTAGAGGAATTCGCTGATCGTGCCGAGGTCGATCGGCTCGTCGCCGAGCGTCCGCTTGCGGTGCTCGAGCAGGAACGCGATTTGACCGGGCATCTCGGCGCGGGGGGTGCCCTGGGGTAGCCAACCGTCGCCGCGCTCGGCTGCCCGCCGCAGGGCGGCCTTCGACGAGCCGCCGACCCAGATGGGCAGGGGTGCCTGGCGCGGTCGCGGGGCCATGCCGCCGTCGCAGAGATGGCCCCAGTAGCGCGTCTCGATGTCGGGGTACTCGTTCGTCAACGCCTCGCGGACGACGTCGATGGCGGCATCGGTGACCCGGCCTCGCTCGGCGAAGTCGAAGCCGAGGAGACCGAACTCTGCTTCGAGGTGGCCGGCGCCGACACCGAGGATCGCGCGGCCGGCGGAGAGTTCGTCGAGCGTCATGAACGACTTGGCGGTATGGAGCGGGTGGCGGTAGCTCATCACGTAGACGTGCGACATGATCCGCACTCGCTCGGTCAGCGCGGCGATCCAGCCCAGCGTCGCGATGGTGTCATACCAGGTCGTGCGCATGAACTCGTCCATCGGTTTGGTGACTGCGAGATGATCGCAGACCGCGACGTAGAAGAACCCGGTGACGTCGGCCTTCTGTACGATGGCACGCAGCTCGTCGGCTCCCGCGTCGGCTTCCCACGCTTCGACGAACGTCTTCGACTTCGCCTGGACCTGCAGCTGCATCCCGTAGACGAGCTGTCCGTCGGGAACGATCGACGCCACGGGGTCTGCCTACCTCTTTCGGTTGTCGAGTGTCGATCGAGTCACGTCGAACGCGACCCGCTGCGCGTCCTTGGCGCCCTCGAGCACGGCGTCCATGTTGAAGAATCCGTGGAACATCCCAGGGGCGCGATAGATGGTGACGTCGACACCGGCGGCTTCGAGGGCGCGTCCGTAGTGCTCGCCCTCGTCGCGCAGGAGATCCATCTCGGCCGTGATGACGCACGCAGTCGGGAGACCCCAGAGTGAAGTGGCGAGGTGGGGCGAGACGAGCGGATCCTCGCCGGCCTCTTCTTCGGGCAGGTACTGCGCCCGGTACCACTCCATCTGCGAGAGCGTGAGGAAGTACCCGACCGCGTTCTCGGACCTCGATGGGCGGTCGTTGCGCGCCGCCGACGAATCGATCACGGGATAGATGAGGAGCTGGAACGCGAGCGCGGGTCCACCGCGGTCCCGGGCCATGAGCGCGACCACGGCGGTCAGGTTGCCACCGGCGCTGTCGCCGGCGACCGCGAGCCGGGTGGGGTCGATGCCCAGATCGGCGGCATGCTCGGCGACCCAGACGGTCGCGGCGTAGGAATCTTCGGCTGCGGCCGGGTGCTTGTGCTCGGGAGCGAGTCGGTAGTCGACGGACACCACCACGGCACCGACCTCGTTCGCGAGGCGCCGGCACGCGCCGTCGTGGGTGTCCAGGTCGCAGATCGTCCAACCGCCGCCGTGGAAGAACACGATGCCGGGGGCGTCGGCGGCGCCGGCCGGAGTGCCCCCGGCGGAGTCCGCGGCGGAGATGGGTCGGTAGATACGGACCGGGATCTCGCCGGCCGGGCCGGGGATCGTGCGGTCCTGCACCGAAGCGACCTCGTCGACGACGGGGGCCTTGGGCATGTTGCGCTGGATCTCACGGGATTCGGTGGCCGAGTCGACCTCGTCGACGGCAGGGAAGTACTGCTCGAGCAGCTCGATCAGCGCAGCGGCAGCGGGGTCGATGGGCACCGGCGGCACGTTACCGGCCCGTTCGAGGGGCCGCCTGGTCGTCGGGCAGATAGCCTCCCGCGCACTGTGGGACCTCAGAGCGGACCCGACGACTGGGTGAGCATCCCGGGCCTGGTCCGGCGTGCGGCGCGCGACTTCGGCGAGCGCGAGGCGCTCGTCGACGACGACGGCACGCTACGCCTCGACTATCGGGCGTTCGAGGCGGTCATGGTCCGTTCGACCTGTGCCGCGATCGCGGCAGGGCTGCAGCCGGGAGACCGCGCGGCCGTGTGGGCGCCGAACATTCACCAGTGGATCGTCGCAGCACTCGGGATCCTGGGCGCGGGCGGGGTGCTCGTTCCGATCAACACTCGCTTCAAGGGCGCTGAAGCCGCCTATGTGCTCGGCAAGTCCCGGGCCCGACTGCTCTTCACCGTCACCGACTTCCTCGACACCGACTACGTCGCGCTCCTGAACGAGGCCGACGTGGAGCTCCCCGACCTCGCTCAGACCATCGTGCTGCACGGCGACACGCCTGCGGGCGCGACCGACGCGCGCGACTACATGGCAGCAGGTGAGCGGATCACCGAGGAAGAGGCGAACGCACGAATCGACGCCATCTCGGCCGACGACCTCTCCGACATCATCTTCACCTCGGGGACGACGGGTCGTCCCAAGGGCGTGATGGTCACGCACGGGCAGTCGCTCAAGGTCTACGAAGCGTGGACCGACGTCGTCGGTCTCCGTGAAGGTGACCGGTACCTGATCGTGAACCCGTTCTTCCACACGTTCGGGTACAAGGCCGGTTGGCTGTCGTGCGTGTTGCGGGGTGCCACGATCGTGCCGCTCGCCGTGTTCGACGTTTCCGGCGTGCTCGCAATGGTGGCCAAGGAGCGTATCTCGGTGCTGCCAGGACCGCCGACCCTGCTGCAGGGGATCCTCGACTTCCCCGACCGCGCCCGATACGACCTGTCGTCGCTGCGTCTCACGGTCACCGGCGCGGCGGCAGTGCCGGTCCGGCTCATCGAGCGTCTGCGCGACGAGATGACGTTCGAGACGATCATCACCGGCTACGGGCTCACGGAGAGCACGGGGACGACGGCGATGTGCCGTCATGACGACGATCCCGACACGATCGCGAACTTCTCGGGGCGCGCGATCCCCGACACCGAGCTGCAAGTGGTCGACGACGCGGGACACGAGGTGGAGCGCGGCCAGCCCGGTGAGATCGTGACCCGTGGGTATCACGTGATGCTCGGCTACTTCGAGGAGCCGGAGGAGACCGCAGCGACGATCGACTTCGATGGTTGGCTCCACACCGGCGATGTCGGCGTGATGGACGACCGTGGGTACATCAAGATCACCGACCGCAAGAAGGACATGTTCATCGTCGGCGGTTTCAACGCGTACCCGGCCGAGATCGAGAACCTGCTCCTGCGCAACGACGCGATCGCACAGGTCGCGGTCATCGGCGTTCCCGATGAACGCATGGGTGAGGTCGGCATGGCGTTCGTCGTCCCGCGCCCGGGGGTGACGGTGGATCCGGACGAGCTCATCGCGTGGGCGCGCGACGCGATGGCGAACTACAAGGTGCCGCGACGCGTCGAGGTCGTCGACGCGCTTCCCCTGAACGCGAGTGGCAAGGTGCTCAAGTTCGAGTTGCGCGCACGGGCCGCCGTCGGCTCGTGATGCTCACTTGATCGGGATCTGGGACGAAGGGCCGTCGGTCACGACCTCAGCCGAGTTGTTGTAGCGCCACACGTCGTAGACACCCTCACTCGGCTGGTTCTTCGGGAACTTGTCGAAGCTCGATGAAGCGCCGCGCCAGTGGATGGTCTTCCCACTCTCGAGCAAGGCCTTGCAGCTCGCGAACGTGTTGCAGTCCTTGGAGCCCTTCACGTTCGCTGTGAACGCCTTGGCGATGTTCGCGGCACCGTCGGACTTCGCCTTCACGGCCGCAAGCGCCGCCAGGATCGTGCAATCGTAGGCGTACGAGGAGAAGACGGGATCGACGCCCGTGGCCGCGAAGACGTTCCGGAACGGACTCTCGACGCCGGCTGGGTCCCGCGCCGGCGTGGTGCCCTTGATGCCGGCGACGACGCCGGGGTTGGCCGGGTCGACCGTCGCGCCGAACGTCGCGGCCTGCATGCCGTCCACGGTGTAGATCGGGGTGTTCGCGGGACCGGCCCCCTTCGCGATCATGGTCTGGAGGACCTTTGCGCCGTCGTCGGCGAGGCCGAGCAGCACCACCGAGTCGGGCTTCTTGTCGAGGACCTTCTGGACATCCGCTCCGAGGCCGGTGCCGTCGGGGTTGTACGCGACGTTGGCGGCGACCTTGGCCCCACCCAACTTCAGTGCCTTGGCGACGGACTTACTGAAGCCCAGTCCGTAGGCATCACCGCGGGCCAGGATCCCCACGTTGCTGTGGCCGTCAGCGAGCACCAGCTCCGAGAGCGCCGGACCCTGGAGCGTGTCGGTGGGAGCGGTGCGGAAGTAGAGGCCGCCGGTCTTCTGTGGGCCGTCCTTGTCGAGCTGCGCCAGCGTGTTGGATCCCGAGCACAGCAACGCCTTGCCCCTGACCCGGCCCAGGATGCCGAGCGCAGTACTCGACGAGGTCGGACCGACGAGGATGTCGGCCTTGTCGGTGTTGATCATGCGGTCGACCGTCTGGCCCGTGACCGCGGTGTCGGTGCCGTCGTCACCCGTGACCAGCGCGACTTGCTGGCCGTTGACTCCCCCGGCCGCGTTGATCTCGTCGATGGCGAGCCGGACCGGGGTCCGCAGGGACTCCAGGAGGGGGGCCAGGTCGCCGGTCTCCGGAGCGAGGCTCCCGATGACCAGCTTTCGGTCCTGGCCGGCCGAACGGCTCTGCGCAACGGCCGGAACGGCGGCGAAGGCGACCCCGAGGCAGGCGACGGTCGCGACCGAGGCCAACCGGAACAGCCGATGTGGCCGCATGTCGTGCTCCTTGGTGAAGTCGGGTGGTCGGGGGATCGTCCAACAGTAGTGAGCCTCGGCCCACCGGTTCGGGCGGCTCGCGGGGTTCGCCAGGCTTGTTTCCGGCCCTTGCGCGCGGAGACACTGGAACCTGTTCCAGCCGGTCCTGTTCCGGCGAGCTCGGGAGGGTGCATGCTCGACGTCCTGATTCGTGGCGGCACCGTGGTGGACGGGACCGGCGCGCCCGGACGCCGGGCCGATGTGAGCCTGCGCCATGGGCGCATCGTCGCGGTCGGCGAGGCACTCGACGAGGCGACCGAGGTGATCGATGCCGACGGACTCGTGGTCGCGCCGGGATTCGTCGATCCGCACACCCACTACGACGCGCAGCTGTTCTGGGACCCGGCCGCGTCATCGTCGAGCTTGCATGGCGTCACGACGATCATGGCGGGCAACTGTGGCTTCACGCTCGCGCCGCTCAGCGACGCGGACGCCGACTACACGCGGCGGATGATGGCCAAGGTCGAGGGCATGCCGCTCGCCGCGCTCGAGCAAGGCGTGCCCTGGGGTTGGTCGACGTTCTCCGAGTACCTCGACCGCCTCGATGGCGCGATCGGTGTCAACGCGGGCTTCCTCGTCGGGCACTGCGCCCTGCGGCGCAACGTGATGGGTTCCGACGCGGTCGGCCACGAGGCGTCGATCGAGCAGATCGAGCGGATGACGGGGCTCCTGCACGAGGCGATCGAAGCCGGCGGGATGGGGTTCTCCACGACGCTTGCCTTCACGCACTCCGACGGCGACGGTGAAGCGGTGGCGTCACGCTGGGCGTCGCGCGCCGAGGTGCTCGCGCTCTGCGCAGCGGTGCGTGACCACGAGGGCACGACGCTCGAGTACGTCACTGATGGCTGCATGCGGGGATTCCGCGACGACGAGATCGACCTGATGGCGGCGATGAGCCTGGCCGGGCGTCGCCCGCTGAACTGGAACGTGCTCACGGTCGATTCCAAGGAGCCCGAGCGCTACCGTGCCCAGCTCGCGGCGTGCGAGCACGCAGCCCAACAGGGTGGCCGAGCCGTGGCGTTGACGATGCCGGTGCTCGTCGAGATGAACATGAGCTTCGGGAGCTACTGCGCGCTGTTCATGCTGCCGGACTGGTCCGCGGTGATGAGCCTCCCGGTGCCGGAGCGTGTCGAGCGCCTGCGCGACCCTGCGGTGCGAGCACACTTGCTCGAGCGGTCGCGTTCGTCGGATGCCGGGGTGTTCACGCGGCTCACCGAGTGGGACAAGTACCAGATCGGCGATACCTACGCGCCCGCGAACGATGGCCTGAAGGGCCGCCTCGTCGCGGACTTGGCCCGCGAACGCAAACAGGAGCCCTTCGACGCGCTCCTCGACATCGTGATCGCCGACGACCTCCGCACCGTGCTCTGGCCGCTCCCGACCGACGACGACGCCGACTCGTGGGCGCTGCGGGTCGAGGCCTGGGGTCGTGACGACGTCCTGCTCGGCGGCTCGGACGCCGGCGCACACCTCGACCGTATGTGTGGCGCCCCCTACACCACGCAGTTCCTCGGCGACTGCCTTCGTGGTCGACGGCTCGTGTCCCTGGAACGAGCGGTGCAGATGCTCACCCAGGAGCCCGCGGCACTCTTCGGCCTGCGTGACCGTGGCGTCCTGGCCGCCGGGTCGAAGGCTGACGTCGTGATCTTCGATCCCGCGACCGTCGGCGCAGGTGACGTGTCGATGCTCCATGACCTCCCGGGCGGCACGCCCCGTCTCTTCGCCGCGGCGGTGGGCATGCACCGCGTCTATGTGAACGGTCGCGCGGTGGCGGTCGACGGGGAGCTCACCGGTGAGCTCCCCGGGATCGTCCTGCGATCGGGTCGCGACACCGAGACGGTGGGCGTTGCGGCCGGCGCGTGAGGCACGGGCATACGACGCGGCGCGTGAGACACAGGTTCTCGGGTGGTACCGTCCGCCGCCTGACGGATCGTCGGACCGAAGGAGCGAGCGAAGCGTGAAGCACTACCGGCTGTTGATCGGGGGCGAGTGGGTCGATGGCGCGGACGGAACGTACGGCATCGTCAACCCGGCGACCGAGGAGATCGTCGGGGAGGCCCCGGAGGCGAGCGCGGCCGACGCCGAGGCTGCCGCCGAGGCGGCGCAGGACGCGCTCCCGGCGTGGAAGCGGACGACGCCCCAAGTGCGGGCGAACCTCCTCCAGGCGCTGGCCCTCGAGATCCGCAAGCGGAGCGAGGACCTGCTCCCGTTGATCATGGCCGAGACCGGTGCGACGCTCTCGGTCGGCTCGGCGCTCCAGGTGCCCCAGGCGGTCGCCCGCTTCGAGCGCTACGCGCGCGGCGCGCTCCAGGACATCGACATCGCGCTCCCTCCCTCGATCATGCCGACGACGCCACTCGCCGCCGGAGGTGTGATCGGTGGGATCGGGGTGCGCGCGCCGGTCGGCGTCGTCGCGTGCATCTCGCCGTACAACTTCCCGCTCGTCAACATGGCCGGGAAGGTCGGTCCGGCGCTCGCGACGGGCAACACGATCGTGATGAAGCCCGCGCCCCAAGATCCACTGGCGATCATCGAGTTCGCCGAGATCTGCGAGGCGGTCGGGTTCCCGTCCGGCGTGATCAACGTGGTGACGGGGTCGAGGCCCGACACCGGCTCGGCGCTCGTCGACTCGAAGCACGTGAACATGATCAGCTTCACGGGATCGACCGGCGTCGGAGTGCGTATCTACGAGTCTGGCGCCAAGACGATGAAGCGCCTGCTCCTCGAGCTCGGTGGGAAGGGTGCGGCGATCGTGTGCGAGGACGCTGACGTCGCGAAAGCGATCGCGGCACTCGTGAGCGTCTGGGGCTTCCACTCCGGGCAGATCTGCACGGCACCCACGCGCGCCATCGTGCACCGCTCGCTGCACGACCAGCTCGTGGCCGGGTTGGCGGCGGTCGCACCGAACCTCAAGATCGGTGCACCCGAGTCCGCCGACACCATCGTCGGCCCTGTGATCAGCGGCATGCACCGAGATCGCGTCGAGTCGTTCATCACCTCGGGTGCGGAGGAGGGCGGCGAGCTCGTCGTCGACGGTCGTCGACCGAGCGGCTTCGATCAGGGCTTCTACGTCGGGCCGACGCTGCTCGCGAACTGCAGCAACGACATGGACGTGGTGCGCGAGGAGATCTTCGGGCCGGTGATCGTGGTCGTGCCCTTCGACACCGAGGAGGAGGCGATCGCGATCGCGAACGACTCCGACTACGGCCTGTACGACTACGTCTTCTCCGAGGACACCGCGAAGGCCTACGGCATCGCGCAGCAGCTCGAGTGCGGGAACGTCGGCATCAACACTGCGCAACGCAACCATGAGTCGCCGTTCGGCGGTTTCAAGATGAGCGGCGTCGGGCGCGACGGGGGGGACTTCGGCCTCCACGCCTACACCGAGCTCCAGAGCATCGTCTGGCCCGGGTGACCGAAGAGCGAGGGCCCGAGCGGCCCGGCGCGAACGCACAGAGAGCGGGAGAGAAGACATGAAGGCGCTCGTCTACGACGGCAAGCAGGCGGCGATCCGCGACGACGTCGAGGTCCGGCCTCCGGGGCCGACCGAGGTCAAGGTGCGGGTCACCTCGGCCGGGCTGTGTCACAGCGACCTCAGCGTGATCGACGGGGTGATCCAGTGGCCGCCGCCCGCGGTGCTCGGACACGAGGGTGCCGGTGTCGTCGACGCGGTCGGGGAGGCCGTCACCCACGTCGCTCCCGGTGACCACGTGGTGCTCCACACGCTCGCGTTCTGCGGCATGTGCAAGTGGTGCAACACCGGCCGCCCGGCCTATTGCCGCAAGAGCATCTCGAACGCGAGCCAGCCGTTCACGGTCGGCGGCGAGGCGGCGTGGAACTTCGCGGCGACCTCGTGCCTCTCGGAGTACACGGTCGTGCAGGGTGTGCAGTGCGTGAAGGTCGACCCCGAGCTCGACCTCTCGGTCGCGTGCCTCATCGGCTGCGGGGTGCTCACCGGCATCGGATCCGTGTGGAACCGCACCGACCTCGGGCTCGGCGACACCTGCGTCGTCTTCGGGGTCGGCGGGGTGGGCCTGAACGTGATCCAGGGCGCGAAGGTGAAGGGCGCGCAGCGGATCATCGCGGTCGACACGGTGGCCGCGAAGGAGCAGGCCGCCCGTGACTTCGGTGCGACCGACTTCATCCTCGCGGGGGAGGGCGTCGACGTCGTCGCGACCGTCCGGGAGTGGTTCCCCACCGTCATCGCGAACGTCGTCGGATCGTTCGGCGAAGGCGGGGTCGACTACGCCTTCGATTGCGTCGGGCACCCCGAGATCCTCAACCAGTGCCTCGAGATGCTCGACTGGGGCGGTACCGCGGTCGCCGTCGGTGTCCCGGCGGCGACGGCGACGGTTCCGGCCCGCATCACCAACTTCACCCACGTCGAGCGCACCGTCACCGGTTCGCGCGCCGGCTCACACCGTCCGCACTGGGACATCCCGCTCATCGTCGACGCGTACCAGCGTGGGCTCATCAAGCTCGACGAGCTCGTGAGCGAGCGGTATCCGCTCGACGACTGGGAGACCGCAGTGCACGACCTGCACGAGGGCAAGCTCGCCCGGGGCGTGCTCACGCTCTCGGCGCCGTAGCCGCACGCGACGTGTCTCGGCCGCGATGAAGTCGATCATCATCGACGCGCGCTTCTCGGGGCCGCCCCGGTCGGGCCACGGTGGCTACGTCGCCGGGCTCGTGGCGAACGAGGTCGGGAACCCGGCCGAGGTGACGTTGCGGACGCCGCCGCCCCTGGAGCGGCCGCTCACGCTCGAGGCCACCGCCGAGGGCGGGGCGGTGCTGCGCGACGGCGACGAGGTCGTCGCCGAGGGGCGGCCGAGCGGTCCGCTCGACGTGGTTCCGCCGACGCTGGTGCGTTGGAGCGACGCGGAGCAAGCCGCGGCGCGGTTCCTCGAGACGAGCGCGGATCACCCGTTCCGCACCTGCTTCGGCTGCGGTCCGGAGCGCTCCGTCGGCGACGGGCTCCGCGAGTTCTTCGGTCCCGTTGCCGGCCACGACGGGCTGTACGCCGCGCCGTTCACGGCGGATGCGTCGCTCGTGCGCCCCGCGTCGGGGGGTGACGAGATCGCGCCCGAGTTCGTGTGGGCGGCCATCGACTGTCCGAGCGCGGCGCCGGCGATGGCCGACGGCACGGTCTGTGTCCTCGGCCGGCTCGCGGTGCAACGCCGAGGGCCGGTCCGCCTGGGGTATCGCTACATCGTGATGTCGTGGCTCGAAGCACGCTCGGGCCGCAAGGCACAGACCGCGGCCGCGCTGTGCACCGACATGGGGAACGTGCAGGCGGTCGCCCGCGCCACCTGGATCGAAGTCGATGCGGCGGCATTCGTGTGATGCTGCACGTTCACGGATGAGGGGGAGCTGACATGGCAATGCCATCCGAGGTGAAGGAGCTCGCGGCCAAGGTCCGCAACTGGGGCCGATGGGGCGACGCCGACGAGATCGGCACACTCAATCTCATCACCGACGCCGTGGTGCAAACGGCCGCGAAGGAGATCCGCACCGGCAAGCGGCTCGCGCTCGGCCTGCCGCTCGACGAGAACGGCCCGCAGAGCGGTGCGATCCCGGGCCGCGACAATCCGGCGCGCGAGATGATCATGGTCGACCTTCCGCTCACCGGGGACCCCTCCAACTTCACCACGAGCGACGACAAGGTCGCGATGGGGATCCAGGCCGGGACGCACTGGGACGCGCTCGCACACGTGAGCTACGAGGGGAACCTCTACAACGGTGTCAAGTCGAGTGACGTCATCACCGCCACCGGTGCAGCACGCATGGGGATCGACAAGATCAAGACCATCGTCAGCCGGGGCGTGCTGCTCGACGTCGCCCGGGCCAAGGGCGTCGATCGGATCGAGGGCAACTACCCGCTGACCGCAGCCGATCTCGACGCCGCGTGCGACCTCGGCAAGGTCCAGGTGCGGCCGGGTGACATCGTGCTGATCCGGACCGGGCAGATGCAGTTGTTCTTCGCGGGGGATCGGGAAGCGTACGGCACGCCGTGCCCGGGACCGTCGCTCCAGACGGTCGAGTGGTTCCACTCCCACGACATCGCCGCGGTCGCGACCGACAACATCGTGTTCGAGTGCTTCCCGTCCGAGCGTGAAGACGCGATGCTGCCCGTCCATCTGCTGCACCTCGTCGACATGGGCATGACGCAAGGCCAGAACTGGAACCTTGAGGAACTCGCGCAGGACTGCGCGGCCGACGGCCGCTACGCGTTCTTCCTCGACGCGTCGCCCATGCCGTTCACCCATGCGGTGGGCAGCCCGGTCAACCCGATCGTCATCAAGTAGCGCGATGTCTGGCGGCTCGAAGAGCCAGGGGCCGCTCGCCGATCCGATCAGGGGGCGCGTCGCCCTCGTGACCGGGGCGTCGTCGGGGATCGGGGCCGCGAGTGCCATTGCGCTGGCCGAGGCCGGCGCGGCAGCGATCGCGCTCTGCGCCCGACGCGAGGACCGGCTGAGCGAGGTCCTCGAACGCTGCCGGAAGCACGCGCCGGATTCCGCGATGTTCCCGGTGGATCTCGTCGACCTCGATGCGTTGCCCGAGCTCGCGCGGCGCGTCGAGGCCGCGCTCGGTCCGGTCGACCTGCTCGTGAACAACGCCGGCGTGGCCAAACGCCGGCGCATGCCGGACCTCTCCGTGGCCGAGCTGGATGGCGTGATGCGGATCAACTTCTACGCACCCGTCGTGCTCACGGGGGCCCTGCTCCCCGGAATGGTCGAGCGGGGCCACGGCCGGATCGTCAACGTCTCGTCGATGGGAACGCGCAGTGCCGCCTTGCGTGTCGGCGCCTACGCCGCATCCAAGGCCGCGCTGGAGCTCTGGACCGAGGGGCTGATGCTCGACCTCCTGGGGACTGGGGTGCGCGCCCAGCTGCTCGTGCCCGGGACGACCAGGACCGAGTTCTCGCAGCCGTCGGCCGACAACGAGCCGCCGTTCCCGCCCGACCCGAACGCGCAGGACCCGGCCGACGTCGCCGCTGCGCTGCTCGCGCTGCTCCGATCCGACGACTTCGAAGGCTTCGCCAGCGACGCGCATGCGGCGACCTCGGTGGCCAAGCGCTCCGATCCCAACGCCTTCCTGGCGTCCGTGCGGGAACACCTCACGGCGCCGCCAGCCGGTCTCGACCGCTAGGGTCCCCGGCCGTGGCGCGCTTCGACGATCGGGTGGTGGTGGTGACGGGGGCGGGCTCCGGCATCGGCCGTGCCACCGCAATCCGGTTCGGCTCCGAGGGAGGGATCGTCGCGTGCCTCGACGTCAACGACACGTCTGGGGCATCGACCGCGAAGACGATCAGCGCCGCGGGCGGGTGGGCCCAGGCGTGGAAGGTCGACGTGACCGACGCAGCCGAGGTCGACACCGTGGTCAGCGCGGTTGCGGCCGAGCTCGGCCGTCCCGCCGTCTGTGTCAACGTCGCCGGAATCGGCAAGTTCGCCCGCTCGGAGGAGCAGCCGGTCGAGGAGTTCCGCCAGATCCTCGAGGTGAACCTCATCGGTGCGTTCGCGGTCTCCCGGGCGTGCCTGCCTCACCTCTTGGAGTCCGGTGGGTGCATCGTCAACATCTCGTCGAGCGCCGGGATCTTCGGTCAGCCCTACAACGCCGCGTACTGCGCGTCCAAGGGTGGTGTGTCCCTCATGACCAAGGCGATGGCCGTCGAGTTCACCCGACGAGGAGTGCGCGTGAACGCGGTCGCGCCCGCAGGCATCGACACACCGATCACGAAGGACTTCGATTTCGTCGAGGGCAGCAACCCGCGGGAGTACCTGAAGATGATGCCACCGACAGGTGAGATGGGAACACCGGAGATGGTGGCGTCGCTCATCGCGTTCCTGGCATCCGACGAGGCGAGCTACATCAACGGGGCCATCGTCCCCATCGACATGGGCGTCACGGCATGACGCCGCCCAGAGCAGGAGTGCCCGCATGACCGACGTCAACGCGACTCCGTTCGGTACGGGAGTCAAGCAGCGCGATCTCATCAAGATGAGTCAGGACGAGATCGACGAGTTCCTCCAGGGTTGGCACACGATGAACTGCGCGACGATGAACCACGACGGGACGATCCATCTCGTCGCGATGTGGTACGGCTTTCTCGAGGGCTGCACGGCGCTCGAGACGAAGGCGAAGAGTCAGAAGGTCGCCAACCTCCGGCGGAATCCCCAGATCACCTGCCTCGTCGAGGAAGGTGATTCCTACGACCAGCTGCGCGGCGTCGAGATGGTCGGACACGCGGAGATCATCGAGGACGCGGATCGCATCTTCGAGCTGGGCGTCAGCGTCTTCGAGCGGACCACGGGAGCGAAGTACAACGAGGACATGCGTGCCGGCGTCGAGGCGATGATCAACAAGCGGGTCGTCGTCAAGATCATCGTCGACAAGTACGTCACGTGGGATCACCGCAAGCTCGGGCTGCCCGACATGTCAACGAAGACCTGAGCCGCACCATGGTGCTCGCCGGCCGTTGAGGGGACCCTCGGCGTACGAGACGATCGGGCGCGGGTACACCAACCGTCGGCGGCCAGACCCGTCGATCACCCGCCGGATCGTGGCCGCGTTGGGTGACGCCACTACCGTCGTGAACGTCGGGGCCGGCTCCGGATCGTACGAACCAGGCGACCGCGTGGTCGTCGCCGTGGAACCGTCGGCGGTGATGCTCTCGCAGCGACCGCTCGGTGCGGCACCGGCACTTCGAGCGGTCGCCGAGGCGCTGCCGTTTCCCGACGATGCCGTTGACGTCGCGATGGCAGTGTTGACCGTGCATCATTGGTCCGATGTCGGGCACGGGCTCGCCGAGCTCCGACGCGTTGCCCGGCGCCAGGTTGTGTTCGGCTTCGATCCGTCGCGCCAGCTCGACCTCTGGTTCACGGCCGAGTACGTACCTGCCGCTGCCGCGATGGAGGAGGGCCGCGCGCCGTCCGTCGACGAGCTGTCCGAGCGGTTGGGAGGAGCGACCATCGAATCGGTCCCGATCCCGCACGACTGCTCCGACGGGTTCCTCGGTGCGTACTGGCGCCGGCCCGAGGCATACCTCGATCCCGACGTGCGCGCGTCGATCTCGTCGCTCGCGCAGCTCGATCCGCCCGACGTCGAACCTGGCATCGAGCGGCTCGCCGACGATCTGGAGTCCGGCGCGTGGCACGAACGCCACGGAGCGCTGCTGGAGCTGGACGAGCTCGAGCTGGGGTACTGGCTGCTCGTCGCCGGTTGATCGGCGAGGCGGCTCGAGGGTCAGGTGCTCGACCGTCTATGGCTGGCGTCCGGCGGCTGCGGCCAGGCGATCGTGGGACGGCGCGTCGGCGGGGATCTCGATGACGGCCGCGAACATCTGGCCGTCACGCATCTCGTCGCCGATCATCTGCTCGCACACGACGAGCGCCGGCTCGACGATCTCGGGGTCCAGGGCGGTGCTCTGCCCGGTGGCCTTCGCCAGGTCCCAGGCGTGCACGGTGACGTCGAAGATCGCGATGTTCAGCGCCACCGCGGCCGGCATCTCACCAAACGGCAGGGTGACCGTCTTCTCGCCCGCACCAGGGGTGGCGAACGCGTCGAGGGCACGCTGGGCGGCGGCTCCGAAGGCACTGCGGTAGTCGTCACCAAGGCGGTCGGTCCCCATCAGCTCGCCGAGACGCTCGTCGGAGATCCCGCCCTCGTTCACGCACTCGGCGAACATGTCCGAGCCGCCGGTCACGTGGTTCAGCAGGGCCCGGACGTCCCAGTCCGGACACGGTGTGGGGTTATCGAGCTGGTCGGGACGGATCCCGCTGATCACGCGGTTGGTCTCGGCGACCACCTTCTCCATCGTCGCGACGTCGTCCATGGGGCGCTCCTGGTGTGGTCGGGGTGGTGTCGATGGGTTCTTCGTCCGCGGGAGGCCCGCTGGATCAACCTACTGGATCACAGCGCCGGCGCTCGTGACGTTCGGCGCCGGTCCGAGGGCGGCGGCCGCGGCGCTCCGCACCTCGAAGGGAGCCCGACGATTTGCCGCGATGGCGCTCTGCACCGCGGGCGACGGGTCCGCGGCCGCCACCGCCGCGAGTTCGCTCGGGAGGCTCGGATTTGATGCTGCCGCGGCTCGCATCGCCTCGGTGCCGGCCCGCAGGAGCTCGGCGATCACCGTCGTCGGGAGCATGGGATGGGCCGCCGCCTTTCGGCGGATCGGGCCAACGCCTTCGTTGAGCAGGGCCATGAGCTCGGAGGGCCGGGTGTTCGGGTCGATCGCGATGAGGAGCTGGCGGACCTCGTCGCCACCGGCCCGGCGCCGATCGACTACCCCGGCGGGGAGCGGCTCGATCGAACTCAACAGCTCGAGGGGCGCGACGACGATGGCACCGGTGCTTCCGGCGCGCAGCGGTGGTCGTGCGACGACGTGCGGAGCGCCCTGCACCGTCACAAGGTCGATCGCGCTCATGTGGCGCGCCGCGAGGTGGTTGCTGAGCTCAGGAGCGAAGCCCACCCGGCCGATCTGGGTCTCGAGAACAGACGGGAAGCGCTCGCCGTCCTTGCCCGTGAACACGAGCTTGTCGGTCGCCGGGGAGCAGTCGGGTGGTGCAGGGATCTCGGCCCCGCTCACCGCAGAGATCCGGTGGTTCGCGAGCTCGATGCCGTCGGGCCGCCACGTGATGGCGATCGAGGGTGGCGCAGCCGCCTGCTGCAACGGTGCGAGCGCCTCTTGGATGTCCGCACTGCGCACGACGACGGGCTCGGCATCGTCGGGGGCATCCGTGAGCACCGCGAGGCCGTTCAGCTCCCACCAGCCGCGGTAGTCCCACGCGGTGACGAGGAGGTGCGCGGCTCCCGGCGCCTCCGAGCGGGCCCGGCCCAGCCCGAGCAGGACGAGCCCGTCGGCCGGTCTGGCGCCCTGCGAGTCGGTCACCGACGCGACGCAACGGCTGAGCTCGGCCGGATCGACGGAGACGACGACCGCCTTGCGTCGGGAGCCCCGTCGACGTGCCATGGCCTCGTGGAACCTCGTCTCGTACCGGCGCCCCGCGCCGTCCGCGGAGGTGTCCCGGCTCTCGGAGACGTCTTCGACCGGTTCCGGCCCGGGATTGAGGTCCGGTTTCCGGGGTGTGGGTGGGCGGCAGAGGGCGCCGGAGCCGGGCTCAGGCGCCCGGCTCAGGGGCTGGATGCGGTGACGGTGTCGGTGTCGCGACCGCTTCGCAGGAGGGTTCCACCCACGGCGCCGGTGAGCTCGTTGTCGCGCACGACCTCGACCCCGTTGACGATCACGTGAGCGATGCCGTCGGCCTCCCCGTAGAGGCGCCCTGCTCCTGCCGGCATGTCGTTGCGCCAGGTGACCGGGGCGGGGCCGATGCGGTCCTCGTCGAAGATCACGAGGTCGGCGAACCAGCCCTCGGCGATCCGGCCCCGCTCGCGCAGACCGTAGAGGCGCGCCGGGACATCGGTGAGGAAGTGCACTGCTTCCTCGAGCTCGATCAGGTCGCGGTCGCGGCACGAGCGCAGCATCGATGTCGCGAAGCTGAAGGTCGAGAGCATGTCGAGGTGTGCACCCGCGTCGGACGCACCCACGACCGCTCGCGGATCACGCCACACGTCGCGACGCAGCTCCCAGCTCTCCTGGTCGTCGCCGGCGAGTGGCGGCATGAGGACGGTGCGCAGCTCGTCGAGGATCGCGATGTCGCACAACGCGTCGAATGGTGCCTGCCCCCGTTCCTCGGCGATCTCTCCGACGACGCGACCGGCCAGGCCGTCGTTCTCCGGCGCGAAGGTCTCGACGATCGTCATCGTCTCCCAGCGCGCGATCCCGCGCAACACGCCGGCTTCGGGTGAGTTCGCACCTTCGAGCAGCTTGGCGCGCTCCGCCGGATCGGCGAGGAGCGCCATCTTCTCGGGGACGGGCAACGCCATCGGCTTGCGCCACCCCGGGAGCGCGTCGAGCACGAACCCGGCCTTGAACGTGAGGTGGGTGCGCATCACGTCGGGCATCGTGAGCGCGAGAACCTTCCCGCCGCGTTCGGCGGCGTAGTCGCCGGCTCGGAGCATGTCCCACGCGATCTGCGCCCGAGCCGCGTTGGGTACGAGCACGTTCCAGTTCAATGGACGGTTGGCGGCCCGCGACATCGCGGTCATGAGCTCCATGTGCCGCTCTTCGAACCCGCCGACCGCGGGGATGAACTCGAGCGTCGTACCCTCGTACTCACCCGTGACCTTCGCCAGCGCGACCAGCTCTTCGGACGTCGCCGATCGCGAGGGGACCGGGTCACCGTTGCCGTCGTTGTGCGTCGGAGCGTGTGACGACGAGAAGCCGAGCCCCCCTGCCGCGAGCGACTCGCCCAGGAGCTTTCCCATCTCGGCGATCTGCTCGGTGGTCGCCTCGTTGCCGACCGCGTCGTCGCCCATCACGACCCGCCGGATGGCCGAGTGCCCGACGAGGAAGCCGGCGTTGACGACGGTCGTACCGTCGATCTTGTCGAGGTACTCGCCGAACGTCCGCCAGTCGTACGGGACGCCGGCCACGAGCGACTCGAGCGGAATGCCTTCGACCCGCGACAGGAGACGGGTGAGGTAGTCGGTCTCGCTCGCCTCGACGGGCGCGATCGTGAAGCCGCAGTTCCCGCCGATCACGGTGGTCACACCGTGGAACGGTGACGGCGTGACCGCGGGGTCCCACAGCACCTGGGCGTCGTAGTGGGTGTGGATGTCGACGAATCCGGGGGTCACCACGAGGCCCGCGGCGTCGATGGTCTGCGCGGCGTCCTCGTGGATCTCACCGATCGCCACGATGCGACCGGCCCGCACGCCCACGTCGGCGCGGCGCCGGGGTGCCCCGGTTCCGTCGATGACCTCAGCCCCGCGAATCAGCAGATCCAGCATGCGCACATCCCCCTCGGCGCGCCCTCTGACGCCCCGTCAGGGTAGCGTCGCTCCTCGATCGAGGATGCCGGACCGGTGAGCGCGGTCGACACCGAAGGGGGCGCAGGCGATGGGTGTGGTCGCGGTCACGGGTTCGGCGGGCGGGATCGGCGGTGCCATCCGGCGGCGGATCGAGGGCGCGGGGCACCGCGTGATCGGCGTCGACGTGCGGGACGCGGAGGTCGTCGCCGACCTCTCGAATGCCGACGGTCGGACTGCCGCGTGCGCCGCGGTGGTGGAGCAGGCTGCGGGCCCACTCGACGGGCTCGTCGTGGCCGCAGGCATCGGTGGAAGCACCAGCGCGCCGCCGTCCACCGTCGCGCGGATCAACTATTTCGGTGCGGCGCAGCTCCTCGTCGGGCTCCGCGACGCCCTCGCCGCGGGTGAGCTTCGAGCGGCCGTCGCGATCTCGTCGAACTCGGCGTCGGTGGTCCCGATCGGCGATCCCGCGTTCATCGAGGCGTGTCTCGCCGACGACGAAGAGCAGGCCGCGGCGCTCGCCGACGGGCTCGACGGTGAGACGGTCTACGCGAACGGCAAGCTCGCACTGGCGCGCAAGGTTCGACGCCTCGCCGTCGACTGGGCGCCCGACCTCCGGGTCAACGCCGTGTGTCCCGGCGTCATCCTCACGGGACTCACCGCCGCGGCGCTCGAGCACCCGGTCACGGGGCCTGCGATCAAGTCGTTCCCGGTCCCGCTGGACCGGTGGGGCGAGCCCGAGGACATTGCCGAGGCCGTCTGGTTCCTCCTCTCGGCGCAGTCCAAGTGGACGACGGGCTCGGTGCTCTTCGTCGACGGCGGGACCGACGCGCTGCTCGGTCCCGACCGCCTGTGATCCGAGCAACCGGCAGGGGGGGCGTCATGGTGATATTGGCGCCTCACGTGCTCGTGAGGAGAAGAGGGGCATTGCCATGAAGCTGACCGCGGCCGACGAAGGGCGCCACCTCCCCGGGACCGACACGCTGTGGGGTGAGTCGTGGTACCACGACTTCGCGGCGTCCGACGGCAGCTATGGCGGCTATCTCCGCCTCGGGCTGTACCCGAACCAGGAGATCGCCTGGTACTGGGTGTACATCGTGCGGGCCGGCGAGCCGCTCGTGCTCGTCCGCGACCACGCCGTGCCCGCACCCAGGCGTCCGGGATCCCCGACGAAGGACGGTCCGGTCGAGGTCGCGTCTGATCGTGTGCGCGGCTCGTGGGGTCCGATCGAACCACTACGCAAGTACCGCATCACCACGCAAGGCACCGGCATCGCGCTCGCGAACCCCGCCGATGCGTTCCACGACGAGCGTGGCCCCGAGGTCCCCGTGAGCGTCGACCTGACGTGGGAGGGGGTCGCCCCGCCGTTCGCGTACACCGCGACCACGCGCTTCGAGCAGTCGGCGTGGGTCACGGGTGAGCTCACGATCGGCGACGAGCGCATCGACGTCCACTGCCCCGGACAGCGCGACCACTCCTGGGGCGTGCGCGACTGGTGGCAGTTCGGCTGGGTGTGGTGCTCCGGACGGCTCGACGATGGGACCTGGTGGCACACGGCACGGTCGATCGTGCCGAACGTCGACATCTTCCAGACCGGTTACGTCATCACGCCCGACATCGCGCTGCACCCGGTCGAGCGCGTCGGGGTCCACTACGAGCTCGACGACGAGGACCTCCCCCAGCGGGGCACGTTGAACATCGGCGAGCTTGAACTCACGTGGACCGCAGAGCTCCAGGCCCCCGTGCTGCTCGTCTCACCCGAGGCCAAGCAGTCGCGCTTTCCCCGAGCCGTGTGCAAGTTCGACACCGCCGACGGTCGTGGTGGGCGCGGGTGGATCGAGTTCAACTTCCCCGAAGGTGTTCCGCATCTCGAACGGCCCTAGCGGTCACCGCGCTCGGGGATGACCCGCGGGGTGATCAGCCGTCGAGGTCGCCGTGGTCGGGCGGCTCGGGAGCATGCCGGGGGAGGTTCATGAGCGCGGTCGCTTCGTCGCACGTCGCGACCGGTCGGCCGATCTCGCCGCACAGCGCGACCGCACGCTCGACGAGCTCGCGGTTCGTGGGCTCCTCGGGGCCGGCGTAGTCCTCGAGTCCGACGTGCAGGTGTGCGCCTCGTTCGAGGGCGAGGCGGGCGACGGGGGTGTCGAAGAGGTCGCCGCCGATCACCGCGACCGACCACGGAAGGTCGCACCCGTCGAGGAGCTCGCAGTAGGCGTCGAGGGCCTTCTCGGTGGGCGGCAGCCCGAACGGGGCACCCCCGTGCTGCTGCCCGACACTCGTGACGTATCCGGCGTCGCCGCCGAAGTAGAGCTTGACCATCGCGCCCTGGGGGAGGCGTCCGGCGCGATGCCACGTCAGCGCGGTGCGCAACCAGCCCGGCTCGAAGATCGCCATCGACGGGCCGAGCCGGGAGCCGGCACAGACCGCGGCCTGATGGCGGATGTCGCCGAAGGAGTTCGCGTACACGAACCCGGGTGCGGCCGGGAGCCCGTCGGCGTCGACGCCGCCGAGGTTCACCGAGCCCGGGTCGATGATGCCGATTCGGAGCCATCCGGTCGCCGCGAGGGGCGCCATGTGCGAATAGGCACCCTCCACGCCGGGGCCGAAGTTCGTGGTCGGGTACAGCAGCGCGTCGGGCCGCTCGTTCAAGACCGCTCGCCAGCCTTCGAGATACCGGCTGGCCGACTCCTCTCCCGGTACCGCGACGACGTCGATGTGGTTGTGCACGACAGCCGCGCCGGCGGTGAGGCATGCCAGGGCGTCAGCCGCGATCTCGTCGGGCAGACGGGGAGCGTGTGGATTGCGATCCTTGGTGGTCGTCCCGTTGATCGCGGCCTCGATGATCACCGGAACCTGCGCCATGACCGCTCCCTCTCTCTGATGCCCTACGCTTCCCCACGAGAACGCGTTGCAGTTCCCGTGGGTCGCGACGGTACCGTCCCGAGCGCACCGAAGTGAGGAGCCGAGCCCGTGCACATCGACCTGACGCCCGAGCAGCGAGCACTCCACTCGGAGATCCACGAGTACTTCGCCGGGATCATGACCGATGAGCGCCGCGCCGCCCTCAGCGGTGGCGAGGCGGGCGGGCCGGCATTCCGAGACCTGATTCGAGAGATCGGCCGTGACGGCTGGCTCGGGGTGGGGTGGCCGAAGGAGTACGGCGGTCGTGGCTTCACACCGTTCGAGCAGTACCTCTTCTTCGACGAGGCCAACACGGCCGGCGTACCGCTCCCGCTCGTGACACTCAACACGGTTGGGCCGACGCTCATGCACTACGGGTCCGATGACCAGAAGGACTACTTCCTGCCGCGCATCCTCGCCGGCGAGCTGCACTTCGCCATCGGCTACAGCGAGCCTGGTGCCGGCACCGACCTCGCGTCGCTGAGCACGCGCGCGGTGCGCGACGGCGACGAGTACGTGATCAATGGCCAGAAGATCTGGACGACGGGTGGCCATGACGCCGATTGGGTGTGGCTGGCATGCCGCACCGATCCCGAGGCCCCCAAGCACAAGGGCATCTCGATCATCCTCGTGCCGACGACCTCACCCGGGTTCAAGCACTCACCGATCTGGGTGCTCGGCGGAGGTCACACGAACGCCACGTTCTACGAGGACGTTCGTGTCCCGGTCGCCAACGTCGTGCTGGCCGAGAACGCGGGTTGGAAGCTCATCACGAACCAGCTCAACCACGAGCGCGTCGCGCTCGGCCCGGCCGGGCGCATCGACCGTCAGCTCCAGGCAGTCCGGGCCTGGGCGCAGCAGACGCGTCGCGCCGACGGCCGCGTGGTGGCCGACGAAGAGTGGGTGCAGGTCACGCTGGGTCGCGTGCACGCCGTGGTCGAAGCACTCCGGCTCATGAACTGGAAGGTCGCGTCCGGCACCGAGGAGCTCAACCCGGCCGATGCTTCGGCGATGAAGGTGCTCGGCACCGAGCAGCAATGCGTCTGCGACCGGATGCTGATGGAGGTGCTCGGTTCGGCCGGATACCTCCCCGCCGGCTCACCCGGCGCGGTCCTCCACGGACAGCTGGAGCAGGCCTACCGGTCGGCTCCGGTCGGCACCTTCGGTGGTGGGGTCAACGAGGTGCAGCGCGAGATCATCCAGATGGCCGGTCTCGGCATGCCCCGCGCGCCGCGCTGACACAGGCCGATGGAGATCGGTGTCGCGCTGCCGCAGATGGCCAAGGGCCTCGATCACGACTCGTTCACCGCGTGGTGCCGGGGGATCGACGAAGGTCCGTTCTCGTCGGTGTCGGCCGGCGAGCGGATCACGTATCACAACTTTGAGGGCCTGACCGCGTGCGCAGCCGCAGCCGCGCTGACGGAACGGGTACGCGTCTTCGCGAACCTGCTGGTCCTGCCCTGGCACGCGATCGCGCTCGTCACGAAGCAGCTGCTCACGATCGACGTGGTCTCGAACGGTCGCCTCGAGGTCGGTGTCGGGGTCGGAGGTCGGGTGCAGGACTACGACGCGCTCGGCTCCCCGTTCGGCCACCGCCACCAGCGGCTCGACGACGCGGTCGCCGAGCTGCTGCGCCTCTGGGCCGGTGGCCCGGCTCCCGACGGCGTCCCGGTCGGCCCGCCTCCCGTGCAGGCGCGTCCCCGAGTGCTCGCCGGAGCGATGGGCCCCAAGGCGCTGGCCCGGGCTGCCGTCTGGGCCGATGGCGTCTCGGGGTTCACGGTCACCGCGGACGCGGTCGAGGCCGATGCGCTCTTCCGGGGCGCCGAAGCCGCCTGGCGGGGCGCCGGTCGTGCCGATGCCCCGCGGCTGGTGTCGGGGTTCTTCTTCGCGCTCGGACCCGAAGCCGAGCCGCGCCTTCGCACCTTCACCTCGGAGTACCTCGAGGTGTTCGGAACCGAGATCGCGCGCCGGGTCGCCGACGTGATGACCGCGTTCACACCTGAGCGAGTCCGGGACGCGCTCGACGAGATCGCGGCAGCCGGTTGCGAGGAGTGCATCCTCGTACCCGCGACGACCGACCTTCGCTGCCTCGACCTCGTCGCCGACCTGGTGTCGAGCCGGTAGGTCTCCGGGCGCTAGTCCGACTCGCGTGCCGCCGCGCCGCGAACCGCGGCGTACGCGGAGGACCCGACGGGCCAACCACCGTAGAACGCGAGCTGGAGCACCCACTCGTCGAGCTCTTCGACGGAGAGGTCGCCACTCTGGAGCGCGGCGTCGATGTGCGCGCCCATCGCGAGCCCTTGGGCCGACATCGCGCAGATGGTGAGCGAGATGAGCCGACGGTCGCGCCGGGAGATGCCGGGCCGGTTCCAGAGCTCTCCGAATACGGTGTCGACGGTGAACTCCGTGTAGGGCTCGGTAGCCGGCAGGGCGTCGAACGCCATGACCTCGCGCCAGGTGCGCTCGCCGCGCTCTCGTTGCGTCTCGTCGCTCATCGCCGGTCCTCATTCATCGCCCGTCCTCATTCATCTCGGCGTCCCTTGGCTCTCGTCCCGGTCGTGAAGTCGGGCGCGCGCTTCTCGGCGAATGCCGTGATCGCCTCGACGAAGTCGCCCGACTGCGACGCCAGGATCTGGGTGCGGTTCTCGAGCGCGATCGCGTGTTCGGCGCTCGGGGCCGACAGGTTCGCCCATAGCACCTCCTTGGTCATGACCACACCGAAGGGGCTGTTGCGCGTGATCTGGCCGGCGATATCGAGCGCGGTGTCGAGCACCTGGTCGTCGGGGACGACCCGACTCACGAGTCCGATGCTCGCGGCTTCCTCGGCCTCGATGATTCGCCCGGTGAGCGACAGCTCGAACGCGTGCGACGCGCCGACGATGCGGGGGAGCGCGTAGCTCACGCCGACGTCGCAGCCCGAGAGCCCGACCCGGATGAACTGCACGCCGAAGCGGGCCGATGCCGCGCACACCCGGATGTCGCTGTAGAGCGCGAGCGCGAGCCCGCCTCCGACCGCGACACCGTTCACGGCGGCGATGACGGGCTGGGGGATCCGCCGCAGGTGCAGCATCAGGTCCGCGATGTGCTCCTGGGACCGCATGCCCCCGGCCGGGCCCGAGAGGCCCTTCGAGAGGGAGGAACCCGTCGTGGAGGCCAGGTCGAGCCCGGCACAGAAGCCCCGCCCGGCGCCGGTGAGGACGACTACTCGCAACGAGTTGTCGCGGCCGATCTCCTCGAGCACCGAGTGGAGCTCGTCGACGAGGTCCCACGACAGCGCGTTCAGCTTGTCCGGTCGGTTGAGCGTGACGAGGACCACCCCGGTGCGGATCTCTTCTCGCAGGACGTCGGCCATGCGTGCGAACCTATCCCGCCGCCGCCCGGAGGAACCCGGGCGGTCCGATGACGACAGGGGACCCGATGGCGACACTCGACGGCTACGGCATGCTGGTCACCGGCGGAGGCAGCGGCATCGGCGAGGGCTGCGCGCTCGCGCTCGCCCGCGACGGCGCGGTGGTGACCATCTGCGGGCGGACCGTCGAGAAGCTGGAGGCGTCGGCGGCGCGTATCCGCGACGCGGTCCCCGGGGCCGGGGTCCACGTCATCGGCGCCGACGTGACCGACGAGGCCCAAGTTGCCGCCGCGGTCGCGAAGGCGGTCGGGGAGGCCGGAGGATTGCATGGCGTCGTCGCTTCGGCCGGCGGTTCGCTGCACCTGGGACCGTTGCACCTCGCCGACGTGGAGGCGGTGCGCGCGACGCTGGATCTGAACATCGTCGGGACGTTCCTCACGCTCAAGCACTCGGTGCCGCACCTCGCGCGCAGTCACGGGTCGTTCGTCGGTGTCTCGTCGCACGCCGGCCTCGACAGCTTTCGCTTCCTCGGGGTCTACGGCGCCGGGAAGGCTGGGCTGGATCAGCTGCTGCGGACTGCCGCCGACGAGCTCGGCCCGTCCCGTGTGCGCGTGAACTCCGTACGGCCCGGGATCATCGACGACGAGCTGATGGGTGCGATCACCCGGGGCGGTCCGGTGATGGACAGCTACCTCGCAGAGATCCCGCTCCACCGCGCCGGCACCGTCGACGAGGTCGGCACGCTGGCGCGCTTCCTGGTGGGCCCGGAGTCGTCGTACATCACGGGGCAGAACATCAGCATCGACGGCGGCCAGTCGCTCCGCAAGGGTGCCGACTACGGCGCCTTCGCCGAGGGTGCCTACGGTTCCGACCCGGCGTGGAGCCTGGTGGTCGAGGGGGGGCAGGGTTGATGGACGTCGAGGGCAAGGTCGCGGTGATCACCGGCGGTGCGAGCGGGATCGGCCGAGCTACCGCGCTCGAGCTCGCGTGTCGCGGCGCGGACGTCGTGGTCGCCGATGTCAACGGCGAGCGCATCGCCGAGTTGCAGGCCGAGGTCGAGGCACTCGGGCGCCGGTACCTCGGCGTGCGTTGCGACGTGACCCGCGACGCCGACATCGAGCGCATGCGCGACGAGGCGATCGCGGCCATGGGTCACGTCGACATCGTGATGAGCAACGCAGGTGTCGCGATGATCGGCCCGCCCGAGGGCCTGTCGATGGCCGAGTGGGACTGGATCCTCCAGATCAACCTGTACGGGGTGATCCGCAACGTCCGGGCGTTCCTGCCGCACCTGCTCGAGCGGGGGAGCGGACACGTCGTCAACACCGCGTCGGTCGCGGGGCTCTTCGCCTACTCCTGGGATCACCCCACCTACATCACGGCGAAGTTCGCGGTCGTCGGGTTCACCGAGGCGCTCGCGCTCTACCTGAAGCCGCTCGGCGTCGGCGTCACGCTGCTCACACCGGGACTCGTCGAGACCAACATGGGCGAGACCGCTCGCCTGGGCGGCGTCGACGACATCTCACGCTGGATCCGGGAGATCCCGCTCGAGACACCCGTGCCGGCCGATGCGGTCGGTGTGCTCGTCGCCGACGCGATCCGCGATGACCGCTACCACGTGATGACGCACCCCGAGGAGGCGTCGAAGAAGATGCGCGCCCGAGGCGAGGACCTCGACGCGTTCATCGCGTCGCAGATCGCGCTGCTGCCACCGCCGCCGAACCTGCACCGCCAGGGTTGAGTGCAGGCAGGGCTGAGTCGGGGGAGAGCTGAGCCGGCCCTACCTGGCGGTGAACGTCAGCGGGACGTGCTTGAGCCCGTTGATGAAGTTCGAGCGCAGGCGCGCCGGAGGTGCGGTCATCTCGATGTCGTCGAGCCGGTCGAGGACCACGTCGAACATGACCTGGATCTCCATCCGGGCGAGGTTCGCGCCCAGGCAGAAGTGGGGGCCACCACCACCGAACGCGACGTGCTCGTTCGGGCTGCGCTCCACGTCGAACGTGAACGGCTCTTGGAACGCGTGCTCATCGCGGTTCGCGGAGATGTACCAGATGACGACCTTGTCGCCGGCCTTGATCTGCTGGCCACCGAGCTCGACGTCGCGCGTCGCCGTGCGCCGGAAGTGCATGACCGGGCTCGCCCAGCGGAGCATCTCCTCGACCGCCCCGGGGAGCAGCGCTCGGTTCGCTCGTACCTTCTCGAGCTCCTCGGGGTGCTCGAGCAGCGCCACCATGCCATGCGAGATCAGGTTGCGGGTCGTCTCGTTGCCCGCGACCGTGAGCAGCAGGAAGAACAGATCGAGCTCGATGTCGCTGAGCCTCTCGCCGTCGACCTCGGATTGGGTGAGGATGGAGATCAGGTCGTCCTTGGGATCCGCGCGCTTCAGCGCGGCGAGCGTGTTCGCGAACGCGTAGAGCTCCATCGAGGCGTTCTGCGTGATCTCCTCGGTGATCCCGTACTCGGGGTCTTCGGCCCCGATCATCTGGTTGCTCCAGTCGAAGAGCTTGTGCCGGTCGTCCTGGGGCACGCCCATGAGGTCGGCGATGACCTGGAGCGGGAGCTCGGAGGCGACGTCGACGACGAAGTCGCACTCGCCGCGATCCGCGACACGGTCGATGATGTCGATGGTGCGCTTGCGCATGGTGGACTCGAGCTCGGAGACCATACGCGGGGTGAAACCCTTGTTGATGAGGCGCCGGTAGCGCGTGTGCAGCGGTGGGTCCATGTTGAGCATGAGGAGTCGCTGGTGCTCGAGGTTGGCCTCGTCGGGGTCCCACATGAAGACGAGCTTCTCGGACGACGAGAACGTCGCGTTGTCGCGGTTGACGGTGACGACGTCGTCGTAGCCGGTCACGCACCAGAACGGCCCGGCGCCACCCTGGGGCCCGTCGAAGCTCGGGTCGCCCTCGTGCCAGAAGACGGGCGCCTCACGCCGCAGCTCGGTGAACCAGTCGTGGGGCACCCCCTCGACGAAGCGGTCCTTGTCCCAGAGGTCGATGTCGGAGAGCGCCATGTCCGTCAGCGTATCTGACGGACTATCAGATCCAGCGGGCGGGCGATCGCGCGGGCGACCGGCGGCGGGACCGACCTACCGGAAGGCGGGGAGCACTTCCTTGCCCAGGAGCTCGATCGACTGCATCACCTTGTCGTGGGGGATGTTGTATGGGTTGACCAGGCACAGCATCAGGTCGCACCCGGCCGCCTCGTAGCGCTTGAAGGTCTCGACGCACTCGTCGGGATCGCCCACGACGCCCGAGCCGCTCTCGTGGATGTAGTCGAAGGTGAGGTACTCGAGCGCACCTTCCCGCTGGTGCTGGAGTGGGGCGGCCGCATAGGCGTAGGTGCCGAGGTCCTGCTTGGTCTCCTCCATCCACTCCGCGACGGAGCCGATGATCGCGGCGCCCGCCTTCGGGTACCACTCGAAGGACTCCTTGGCGACCGCGTAGGCCTCGTCCTTGGTGGGCGCGCAGTGCACCATCGTGAAGTTCGCCGCGGTCTCGTTCTTGAACTTGCCCACGGGCTGGGTGCACTCGCTCAGGCCTTTACGGTACAGGTCGAGGTTCTTGGTCAGCTCCTCGGGTGGCAGGCCGACGGTGAAGGAGCACAGCCCGATGCCCTGGCGCCCCACCTCCTCATGGCCCTGGGGGCTGCTGGTCGCGCCGAAGATCGGTGGGTGCGGCTGCTGGAGTGGCTTGGGCTGGACGCGGCGCGGGCCGCCCATCTTCCAGAACTCGCCGTCGGCTTGGTAGTACTCGTTGGTCCACGCGCCGACGATGTGCTGGAGCGCTTCCTTCCATTGCGGGCGCGCGAGATCGGGGTCGACGTTGAAGCCCTCGAGCTCGGCGCGACTCGACCCGCGTCCGGTGCCGAAGTCGACGCGGCCGTCGGAGAGGAGGTCGAGCACCGCGACGGACTCCGCGGTGCGGATCGGGTGGTTGAACGGCTGGGGGAGCAGGCGCACGCCGTATCCGATGCGGATGTTCTTCGTGCGCGCCGCGATCGCGCCGTAGAGCACCTCGGGGTTCGAGCAGTGTGAGTACTCCTCGAGGAAGTGGTGCTCCACGGTCCAGAAGGCGTGGAAGCCGACCGCGTCACCGAGGATGGCCTGCTCGAGCGTGTCCTTGTACGCCTGGTGCTCCTTGCCCGGCGTCCAGGGCTTGGGTACCGGGATCTCGTAGAACAGCGCGAACTTCATCGAGCATTTCCCCCCGGGTGATGGTGACGACATTGTGAGTGGAACGCGTTTCAGGGATCATAAGACGATGAGAGGATTGGAGAGCAAGATCGCAGTGGTGACCGGAGCCGCGTCGGGGCTGGGCGAAGCGACGTGCGCCCGCCTCGCCGAGGAGGGCGCGGTGGTCGTCGGCCTCGACCTCACCGAGCCGACGACGCCGATGGCGGGCTTCCATCAGCTCGATGTGACCGACGAGGAGGCGCTCGCGGCTGCGTTCGATGCCGTCGCCGCCACGCACGGCCGCATCGACGTGCTCGCGACGTTCGCCGGCGTCGCGGGTGGTGGTCCGGTCCACGGGGTCGACGCATCGGACTGGGCGCGCGTGATCGCGGTGAACCTGACCGGCACCTTCCTGAGCGCCAAGCACGCGCTCCGGCACATGATCGAGCAGCGCTCGGGGAGCATCGTGACGGTGGCGAGTGTCGAGGGGATCGAGGGGACCGAGGGCGGCAGCGCCTACAACGCGTCGAAGGGCGGCGTCGTGCTGCTCACCAAGAACATGGCCATCGACTACGGCCGTCTCGGGGTGCGGGTGAATGCCGTATGCCCGGGGTTCATCGACACGCCGATGTTCCGTGCCGTGCTCGGCAGCGAGTCGATGGCCGCGTTCGCGCACGAGTACCGCGAACACCACAAGCTCGGGCGCTTCGGGCGGGCCGACGAGATTGCCTCGGCCGTCGCGTTCCTCGCCTCCGACGACGCTTCGTTCATCACCGGTCATGCGCTGCTCGTCGACGGGGGCTATACGGCCGGGATGCGCACCGGCCTGTCGGACCTGATGGGTCTGTCCTGAGCGGATCGGACCGGGCCGCCTGGACGTGCGGGCGGGCGTTCGGGACGGGTGTGCGGGAGCCGGTCAGAGATCTGTAACGTGTTGCAGAATTCCGATCGCTCGCAACGAACGGTCTGAACGTGAAGGGGTCTCGCCCATGTACATCGGTCTGACTGACGAGCAGCGCAAGCTCCAGCTCGAGGTGCGCGACTACTACCAGCAGCTCCTCACCCCCGCGGTGCGCGCTTCGATCGCGCACAGTCACGGCGTCGGTCCGGAGATGCGCAAGGTCGTACGCCAGATGGGCTCCGACGGGTGGCTCGGCGTCGGCTGGCCCGAGGAGTGGGGCGGGCGCGGGTTCACGCCGGTCGAGCAGTTCATCTGGTTCGACGAGTCGATGCGGGCGGGTGCGCCGGTGCCGATGCTCACGATCAACACCGTTGGTCCGACGATCATGAACCACGGCTCCGAGGAGCAGAAGCAGTACTTCCTCCCGAAGATCCTCGCCGGGGAGATCCACTTCTGCATCGGGTACTCCGAGCCCGGCGCGGGCACCGACCTGTTCGCGCTTCGCACCAAGGCCGAGCGCGACGGCGACGAGTACGTCATCAACGGCCAGAAGATGTGGACGAGCCTCGCGAGCGACGCCGACTTCATCTGGCTCGCGGCCCGTACCGACCAGAACGTGAAGAAGCACAAGGGCATCTCGATGTTCGTGCTCCCGATGGACACACCGGGCATCAAGGTGCTCCCCATCCAGGTGATGGGAGAGTCCGACATCAACCAGACGTTCTTCGAGGACGTGCGCGTGCCGGTGTCGACCCGGGTGGGTGCTGAGAACGAGGGCGTGAACCTCATCACCAACCAGCTCAACCACGAGCGGGTCACGCTGTGCTCCTCGGGGATCGTCGAGCGCGGCCTCAACGAGGTGCGCGGCTGGGCGCAGAAGACCAGGCTCGCCGACGGGTCGCGCGTCATCGACCAGGAGTGGGTGCAACTCGGACTCGCTCGTGTGCACGCCCGCCTCGAGTTCCTCCGTCTCATCAACTGGAAGATCGCGTGGGCCTCCACGAAGGGCGCGCTGCAGCCGGCCGACGCGTCGGCGACCAAGGTCTACGGCACCGAGTTCTACCTCGAGGCCTTCAAGACGCTCATGGAGATCCTGGGCCAGCACGCGTACCTGACCGACGACGCACCGGGCGCGGTGCTCCAGGCCCGGCTCGAGCAGTCCTATCGCGGGCTCATCATCCTCACGTTCGGTGGTGGCACGAACGAGGTCCAGCGCGAGCTCATCGGCGCGTTCGGCCTCGGCATGCCCCGGTCCCAGTAGTTCCCGAAAGTCAGAAGTGGAGCAATAGCGATGGACTTCAGCTTCAGCGAAGAGCAGGAAGACCTCAAAGGTCTCGCCAAGCAGATCCTCGAGGGGGAGCTCACCAACGAGCGCCTCAAGGAGGTCGAGGGTGGTGAGGACAACTTCGACCGCGAGCTGTGGGCGAAGCTCGCCGAGGCCGGTGTGCTCGGGATCGCGGTGCCCGAAGCCCATGGTGGTGGCGGCTACGGGTTCCTCGAGACTGCGCTGGTGCTCGAGCAGATCGGTCGTACCGTCGCGCCGGTTCCGTACTACGCGGTCGCGGTGCTCGGAGCCCTGCCGATCGCGGCGTTCGGGACCGAGGCGCAGCAGGCCGCGCTCCTCCCGGGGATCGCGTCGGGCGAGACCATCGCTACCGCCGCGCTCTTCGAGGCCGGTGCCGAACCGCTCAACCCGACCACGACCGCCGCACCCGACGGCGACGGGTGGACGCTCGACGGGGTGAAGGACTGCGTGCCGGCCGGAACGCTCGCCGACAAGGTGCTCGTCCCCGCCACGACGGCCGACGGCAAGGTGATCGTCGCGATCGTCGACGTCTCCGCCGCGGGAGTGACCCGCGAGCGACAGAACACGACGAACGGGCACCCCGAAGCGCGCTTCACCCTGGAGGGAGTGAAGGTCGCCGCCGGCGACGTGCTCGGCTCGGCCGACAACGGCGCCGAGGTGCTCGAATGGACCGTCGAACGCGCGACGGCCGCATTGGGTGCGATCGCCGTCGGAGTGTGCGAAGAAGCGGTTCGCATGACCGCCGAGTACACCAAGACGCGTGAGCAGTTCGGCCGCCCGATCGCGACCTTCCAGGCGGTCGGCCAGCGCGCCGCAGACGCGTACATCGACACCGAGGGCGTGCGACTCACCACCTGGCAGGCCGTGTGGCGCCTCTCGGAGGAACTGCCGGCGTCGACCGAGGTCGCGGTGGCAAAGTTCTGGGCTGCCGATGGTGGTCAGCGGGTCGTGCACGCGGCGCAGCACCTGCACGGTGGGATGGGCGTCGACAAGGACTACCCGCTACACCGGTACTTCCTGTGGGCGAAGTGGATCGAGCTCTCGCTCGGTGGCGCGACGCGTCAGCTGCTCACGATCGGGCGACGACTCGCCCAGGAGCCGGTCCCGGCCTGATCGACAACTGGTGAACGGGACGTCATGAGGAGCGTCGTCGTCGAGCGCGACGGCCTGCGGATCGCGGCCATCGACTACGGCGGCGACGGCGAGCCCCTCCTGCTGCTTCACCCCAACGGGTTCTGCGCAGGCTGGTTCGACCCGCTCGCCCGCCGACTCACGGGTCGGTTCCGCCCGATCTCCGTCGACCTCCGCGGTCACGGGGCCACCGATGCCCCGACGGGCGGCCCGTCCGGCTTCGCGTTCGCACGGATGGCCGACGACGTGTGGGCGGTCCTCGACGAGCTCGGCGTCACCGGGCTCGCGGCGCTCGGTGAGTCGCTGGGCGGAGGCGTGGCCGTGCTCGTCGCCGCGGCCCGTCCGGGGACCGTCCGCAGGCTCATGCTCTGCGAGGCCATCGCCTTCGATCTCGACGTCGTGGCCCCGAGGCCCGCGGGTCAAGCTGGTGACGGCGGGAACTTCATGGCCACCATCGCCCGGAAGCGGCGCGACGTCTGGCCCGATCGTGAAACGGTGCGGGCGTCCTACGCCAGCCGACCCCCGCTCGATGTGCTCGCCCCCGAGGTCCTTGATGCGTACGTGCGCTGGGGCTTCGTCGACCGGCCCGACGGCCAGGTCGAGCTCGCCTGCTCGCCGGAGGTGGAGGCCACGATCTTCGAGGTGTCTTCGCACGACCAGGGGGCGCGCGCCGCGTGGAAGCACCTCGACGCGGTCGCGGGAGCCGCGGTCGTGCTCCACGGCGATGCGTCGGACCTCCCCACCGAGTGGTTCGCGGCGCAGGCGGCACGAGTCTGCGCCGAACCGGTGATCGTTCCCGGTGGTCACTTCTTCTTGCAGGAGGACACCACCCGCGCCGAAGCCCTCGTGCGCAAGCACCTAGCCTGAGTCCGGTGGCCACCACCAACGACACTGCCGTGGAGCGGCTCCTCGGGTACGAGGAGATCCGCCAGCTCGTCGCCCGCTATGCCGTCGCGACCGACGCGCGCGACCTCGACGCGCTCACGGCCCTCTTCGTCGACGATGTGCAGGTCGGGCGCGAGCAGCGGGGCCGCGCCGCGCTGCTCGCGTTCTTCGACCGAACACTGCGCGACGTCGGCATCACGATCCTGAGCGTCGGTACCCACGTCATCGACTTCGTCGATGCCGATCGAGCGCGAGGGGTCGTGTATTGCCGGGGTGAGATCCAGGTCGGGAACCAGTGGATCGTGCAGGCGATCCAGTACCACGACGACTACGAGCGTCGTCGTGGGCACTGGTACTTCGCCCGGCGCCGCCATCTCCTCTGGTACGGACGCGAGGTGGGGACGTCGCCCCTCGGTCTTGCCGCCGCGAACTGGCCCGAGCACCACACGGGCACCGGCGAGCTGCCCGATGAGTGGCCGACGTGGCGGGCGTTCTGGGACCGTGGCACCTCGGACCCGGAACCTGCCCCCTGACGCGGCTCGGCCACGTCGTGGAGTGAGCCGCTACCTGGCCGCGACCGCGGTCGAGGTCGGGGGATCGGATCCCAGCGGAGCCCGAGTCTTCGGGAGCTGCGGAAGCGGACCGGGTCCGAGCCAGGATCGGAAGAAGCGCGTCAGGTTCCGACCCGAGATCTCGTTCGCGACGCGCACGAAGTCCTCGGTGCTCGCGCTCTTCCCGCCGAAGCGCGCGACGTACGTTCGAAGGATCGCGTCGAACGTCGCGTCGCCGACCGTGAGGCGCAGCGCGTGGAGGGTGAGGGCACCGCGCTCGTACGGTGCCGTGCCGAACATCTCGTCGACCCCGGGGTCGTCGGCAGCCACGTCGGGCGCACGGCGCACGGCGCTGACCGCTCGATCGACTTCGTTCTGGAGCGGGTCGCCCAGCGCGTGGTCGGACCACAACCACTCGGCATAGGTCGCGAAGCCTTCGTTGAGCCACGTCTCGTCCCACGTCGCGGGACTCACCGAGTCGCCGAACCACTGGTGCGCGAGCTCGTGGGCGAGGATCGCGCTGGCGAGCTCGGGGTCACGGAAGAGATCCGACGCGATGATCGAGAACGTCTGCGCTTCGAACGCGAGGCTCCGAGGCCCGCCGTCGGGGACCATGATCCCGTACGTCGAGAACGGGTACTTCCCGAACCACGCCGAGAGGAACCGGAGCATCTCCGGCGTGGCGTTCGCCGCCGCGGCGGCCTGTGGTGCGATCCCTGGAGCGAACGCGTTGCGGATCGTGACGCCGTCGACCGGAGCTTCGTCGCGGAGCTCGAGATTGCCGATCGCGAGCTGGGTGAGGTAAGTGGTCATCGGTGCCGTCTCGCTCCAGCTCCAGATCGTCCGGTCTCCCGCTGCGACCTTCGAGTCGAGTCGGCCGTTGGCTGCCGCGACGAGTGGCGTGGGCACGTCGATTCGAAAGCTGAACGTGGCCTTGTCACTCGGGTGGTCGTTGGCCGGGAACCAGCGCCTCGCACCGTCCGGCTCGTTGAGCGTCGCTGCGCCGTCGCGGGTGAGCAACCAGCCGTTCTGCGTACCGAGCCCCGGGATCTGCCCGGGGGTCGGTACACCTGAGTAGCGCACGCGCACGGTGAAGGGCGCGCCCTTGGCGATCGGAGTGCGCGGGCGGACTCGTACCTCGTTCTCGATCTGTGCGAACGCCGCGACGTGGCCGTCGACCCGCACGCTCGCGACCTTGAGGCCGGCCAGGTCGAGGTTGAGGCGCGCCAGATGCTCCGTGGCCGTCGCTCGGATTCGGGTGTCGCCCCGAAGCTCGCCGGCCCGGTCGCTCGACGGACTGCCCACCGGACTTCCCGACTTGGGGTCGTAGGCGATCCTGATGTCGTAGTGCTCGACGTCGTAGCCGCGGTTGCCGAGGGCCGGGTAGTAGGGATCGGGGGGGTCGAGCGATCCCGGGTCGTTCGCCGATGGCGACCGGCCTGCACGAACGGCGGCCGTCCCGTTCGGGGCGACGCCGACCAGCGCGGCCGTGCCGAGCATCAGCACGAGGAACAGCGCCAGGAGGCGCGGCGCGAGGCGCGCCGCAACGCCGGGCGATCGGCGGGAGGTGGTCACGGACACATCACGTCGTGGAGGCGGAGCTGGTTCCGCTGAGCATTCCTCGCCTTGCCCGCTCTCGATTCTTGCGCCTCGGTGATCAGTGCACGACGCCGCGGGCACGGAGCGCCGCAATGGCGTCGGCGTCCCGACCCAGCTCGGCGAGCACCTCGTTGGTGTGCTGGCCGAGCTCCGGCGGCATCGAACGAGGAGCCCCCGGCGTCCCGACGAAGTCGACCGGGGAGTTGATCATCGTCACGGCGCTCCCCGAGTCGGGGACCTCGACGAAGGCGCCCCCCGCCCACGCCTGCGGGTCGGCCAGGACCTCGTCGGTCGTCTGTACCGGCGCCCACCACACGTCCTCGCGGTCGAACGCGTCTCCCCACTCCTCGCGCGTACGGGTTGCGAAGCGCTCGTCGAGCAGCGGAATGAGCTCCGCGACGTGGTCGCGTCGGGCGTTCGCCGTCGCGAAGCGCTCGTCATCGATCCACTCCGGCCGGTCGACGGCGCGGCACACATCGGGCCAGTGCCGGTCGCCCTCGAGCCCGATGAGCCAGAACCAGCGGCCTTCGCGATCGCGGTAGTTGTTGATCGCGGGGTTCGTCATCGTCTCGTGCGTCGCCACACCGATCGCCACGCCAAATCGCAACGCCGTGTTGAGATCGAAGCTGATCGTGTACATGCCATGGCGCAGCAGCGATGTGTGGACAAGTTGCCCTTCGCCGCTGCGCGACCGCGCGACGAGCGCGGCGCTGATGCCGCCGGCGAGCGTCATCCCGGCGTTGTGGTCGCCCTGCCCTCCGCGTTGGAAGGGCGGATCGCCGCCGGGCTTCGTGAGCAGGCTGGCGATCCCACTCCGTGCCCAGAAGGCACCGATGTCGTACGCGGCGCGGTCGCGGTCGGGACCATCGAGCCCATAGCCGGTGATGATCCCGTAGACGAGCCCGGGGTTGCGCGCACACAACGTGTCGGGATCGAGGCCGAGCCGCGACAGCGCCTCGAGGCGGATGTTGGTCACGAAGACATCGGCCGTGTCGAGCAGCTCGTAGGCGAGCTCGACACCACCGGGACGGGCGACGTCGATCACGATGCTGCGCTTCGAGCGGTTGTCCATCTCGAACGGCGGGTTGAACGGCACGTCGCCGCCGAGCATCTTCGCGAAGCCACGGGCGGGGTCGCCGTCGGGCGGCTCGATCTTGACGACGTCGGCACCCCAGTCGGCGAGGATCCCTCCGGCCGCCGGACCGGCGACCCACACGCCGAGCTCGACGACTCTGACTCCCTCGAGCGGTCCGCTCACGCCATCCCGACCGTCTGGGTTCCCAAGGCGTGCGGTGTGGCGGGCATGCGCCGGAGTGTAGATCCGGGCGTGGGATCGGCACTCCGGACCATCGGCGCCTCGTACGATCAGCGGTCATCGACGTGTTGGTGGTCTGCACGGGCAACATCTGCCGTTCTCCGATGGCCGAGGCGCTGTTGCGCGCCCGCCTCGCGGAGCGCGGTGTCGACGCACGGGTTGCATCGGCCGGCACGCTCGCCTGGGGTGGACCTGCCACCGGCAATGCGTCGCTCGCGGTCGCCGAGCTCGGCGTCGACCTCGACGGGCATCTGAGCCGTCAACTGACCGCGAAGCTCGTCGACGCCTCGGATCTGGTGATCGGGATGACGCGCGATCACGTGTGGCGCGCCACGACGCTCTCGCCCGACGCGACGGGACGGGCCTTCCTGCTCGGCGAGCTCGCGCGGCTCGGCGGGCGCGCCGGTTCGCGCCATCCCGACGAATCGGAACGGGCGTGGGCGCAGCGGGTCGCGCGCGAGCGACCCGACGGACCGATCGGGCGCCACGACGACGAGGTCGCGGACCCGGTTGGTGAACCCCTCGCCGTGTATCGGGCGACCGCCGCGCGCCTCGACCGCGACCTTCGGGTGATCGCCGAGCTGCTCGTCCCCTGAGCTCCTGGGCGGCTGATCGTGTCGCGGGCTGGTCGTGTCGCTGGCTGATCTTCTGGGCGGCTGATCTTCTCGCGGGCTGATCGTCTGGCCCGGTCGGCCGAGACTGGAACGGGTTCTCGTTGCGTGCGAGAGTGACGGCGCATGAACATCGCGGGCAAGGTTGCCGTCGTCACGGGGGGCGGATCCGGCATCGGCAGGGCGACGGCACTCGCCCTGGCCGACGAGGGCGCGACGGTCGTCGTGGCCGACATCGACGACGTCGGAGGCTCCGAGACGGTCGGGCTGGTTCATGACCTACGACCCCGCGTCGGGGGTGCGACGGCCACCTACGTGCGTACCGACGTGACCGAGCCGCGCTCGCTCGAGGCGCTGTTCGCGGCGACGGAGACCGATCACGGCGGCATCGACATCCTCCACAACAACGCGGGCCTGGTGAGCGGGGAGCCGCTCTGGCCCGACATCACACCGGAGACGTTGTTGCGCGTGATGAACGTCAACCTCGGCGGCGTGGTGCTCGGGACGCGGCTCGTGGTCCCCGCGATGCGGCGCCGAGGCGGCGGTGTGATCGTGAACACCGCGTCGATGGCCGCGCTGTTCCCACTGACGCCGGACCCGATCTACTCGGCAACCAAGGCTGGCGTCACGATGTTCACGCGCGCGTGCGCCCCTCTTGCCGAGGAGGGCATACGGGTGAACGCCGTGCTCCCGGGGCTGGTCGACACCGCGTTGCTCGCCAAGTCGGGTGACGGTGAGCGGTGGGCGGACTGGGCCGTGTCGGCGAACGAGATGATGGGGCTGCTCGCGCCCGAGGACGTGGCGCGGGCGGTGCTTGACCTCATCCACGACGACTCGGCCGTGGCCCAAGAGCGGATCGTGGGCACGGCACCCGTGGTGCCGGGTGAGGAGGTCTCCGCGCAGTGACGGTCAACACCGACACACTGACGCCGAACCAGGCGGCCCGGCGCGGGCGAGTCCTCGACGCCGCCATGGAGCTCGCGGCTGAGGGTGGCTACGACGCGGTGCAGATGCGCGATGTCGCCGCGCGAGCCCAAGTTGCGCTCGGGACGATCTACCGGTACTTCGCCTCCAAGGACCACCTGCTCGCGGCGGGCCAGGTCGAGATGTGGCGCGCCCAGGCCGCGCGCCTGCACGAGCGGCCTCCGGAGGGCTCGACGTCGAGCGATCGGGTGGTGGCACTGCTCGGTCGTTCGATGCGGGGCGCGCTCTCGGAGCCGAAGCGGACGGCCGCGCTGGTGACTGCGTGCGCGTCGCCCGACCCGGCGGTCCGCGACTGCCAGGCCGAGATGATGGCGATCATGGACGAGGTGCTCCAGGACGCGATGGCTGACGTCGAGGCAGTTCGTCGGGAGGCGGTGGCGGTCACCTTGCGCCAGGTGTGGTTCGCATGGCTCCTCGGATGGGTCAACGGCTGGAACGACGCCGCAACGGTGAACCGCCAGCTCGAGACGGCCACCCGGCTCCTCCTCGACTGAACGGCGCACGTGCCCGCTCACGGAGTCACGGGTGTGTCCTTCGCCCGTCCAGTCGGCAGGTCCGGCCGGCTTGTCCTCGCGAACTGGAATGTGTTCTAGTAAGAACGTGAACGACGAGCGCGTGAGCACGCACACGATCGAGTTCCCGTACACCCGGACGCTCGGGCCGGTCTATAGCGCCTTCCTCACCGGCTTGCGGGACGCGAAGGTCCTGGGCATCACGAGCCGGGACGGCAAGGTGCTCTGCCCGCCGACCGAGTGGGACCCCCAGACCGGCGAGAGCCTCGATCTCGACTTCATCGAGGTCGGCCCCGGTGGTGTGGTCGAGACCTGGGCGTGGGTCACCGAGCCCACCCGCAAGCACCCCCTCGACCATCCGTTCGCGTTCGCGCTCGTTCGCCTGGACGGAGCCGACACCGCACTTCTCCACGCCGTCGATGCCGGGAGCATCGACGCGATGCGCACCGGGATGCGGGTGACACCCCGCTGGAAGGAGGAGCGCATCGGGTACATCACCGATCTCGAAGCCTTCGTCCCCGAGGCAAGCGCATGAGCGACCCGAACCAAGACGTCGTCGACCCGGACGCGCCCGTCGTCGGGATGGACTACTTCATGTCCCTCCACTTCGAGGAGCGCATCTGCCCGGTCGTGCGCCGTTACGCCGACGCGCTGCTCGAAGGCAAGCTCATCGGGCATCGCTGCCCGAAGTGCGCGCTCGTCTATGCACCGCCGCGCGGGTACTGCCCGATCGACGTGATCGAGACGACCGACGCCGACGAAGTGCAGCTCGCGGACCGCGGCTTCGTCACCAACTACACGGTCGTCACCCCCGTCGCGTACTACGGCCAGGAGGCGACCGAGCCGTTCGCGAAGGTCTCGGTGCAGCTCGACGAACCGGGTGGTTCGCTGAGCCTCCAGGACGTGCTCGAGATCGGTGTCGACGACGTCCGCGTCGGGATGCGGGTCGAGGCCGTCTGGGTGCCCGCAGCCGAGCGCAACGTCGACGAGATCGGGAACCGCAGCTGGGGGAGCGCCGAAGGCTGCATCCTCGGGTGGCGGCCCACCGGCGAACCCGACGTCCCGGCAGAGCAGATCTCGGACAAGGTGTTCTGATGGCCGGCGACCTCGCGATCATCGGATACGCCCAGTCGCCCTCCTGGCGTGCCGCCGAGCTCACCGAACCCCAGTTCCTGTTCCCGGTCATCACGGAAGCGATCGAGCGCGCGGGCATCGGGCGGCGCGAGATCGGCTTCACGTGTGCGGGCTCGTGTGACTACCTTTCCGGTCAGACCTTCTCGTTCGTGATGAACCTCGAGGCGGTGGGCGCGTGGCCGCCGATCTCGGAGTCGCACGTCGAGATGGACGGGGCGTGGGCGCTGTACGAGGCGTGGGTCCGCCTCCAGCACGGCGACATCGACACCGCGCTGGTCTTCGGCTCGGGGAAGTCGTCGCCGGGTGTGCCCGCGGAGATCTTCCCGCTCCAGATGGACCCGTACACGCTCACGCCACTCGGTGTCGATCCCGTGTCGCTGGCCGCGCTCCAGGCGCGCGCGATGCTCGACGCGGGGAAGATCACCGAGCGGGAGATGGCCGAGGTCGTGGCCCGCAGCCGCAAGTCCGCGATCGGGAACCCGTACGCGCAGGTGACCGGCGACGCGGATCCCGACGCGCTCCTCGCCGAGCCGTACTTCACCGCTCCGCTCCGGCGCCACGATCTCCCGCCGATCTCCGACGGGGCGTCGGCGGTCGTGCTCGCGACTGCCGAGAAGGCCAAGGATGTCTGCGAGCATCCCGTGTGGATCCGCGGGATCGACCATCGGGTCGAGGTGCACCAGCCGGGGATGCGCGACCTCACGACGTCGGTCTCGACCCGGATCGCCGGCGAGAAGGCGGGCGTCGGCACGGCCGCAGTCGATGTCGCCGAGCTCTCTGCGACATTCAGCCACCAGGAGAAGATCTTGCGCGAGGCCCTCGGGCTCGGTGACGACGTCGACGTGAACCCCTCGGGCGGCGCGCTCGCGGCGAACCCGGTGATGGCGGTCGGGCTCTCACGCATCGTGGAGGCGGCACGCCAGATTGCCGAGCACGGGAAGCAACGTGCCGTCGCGCACGCGACCTCGGGGCAGTGCCTGCAGCAGAACCTCGTGGCCGTGCTGGAGGGTGCTTGATGCGATCCGTAGCGAACACGAGCAGCCCAGTGGAAGCGCAGGTGTCGAGGTGAGCTCGGAGCCCTGCGCGATCATCGGCATCGGCCAGACGAAGTACAAGAAGAAGCGCGACGACGTGTCGCTCCCCGGTCTCGTGCGAGAGGCGGCCCAGCGCGCGCTCGATGACGCCGAGCTGACATGGACCGACATCGACTCGGTGGTGCTCGGCAAGGCGCCTGACCCGTTCGAGGGCGTCATGATGCCCGAGCTCAGCATGGCCGACGCGCTCGGAGCGACCGGCAAGCCCCTCATGCGGGTGCACACGGCAGGCAGCGTCGGCGGGTCGACTGCGATCGTCGCGAGTCACCTCGTCGAGATGGGGATCCACGAACGTGTCCTCGCCGTCGCCTACGAGAAGCAGGCCGAGGGCAACGCGCAGTGGGGCCTCGCGAGTGGGAGGTCGGGAGGCATGGGCGCGGGTGGGATCTTCGCCCCGTGGATGCGCACCTACATCGCCCGCTCGGGTGCGCCCGAGGACATCGGGTGGAAAGTCGCGGTCAAGGACCGTCAGAACGCGCTGAAGAACCCGTACGCGCACCTCCAGCTCAAGGACATCTCGATCGAGAAGGTCAAGGAATCCCCCATGTTGTGGGAGCCGGTCCATTTCCTCGAGTCCTGCCCCTCCTCCGATGGCGCATGCGCGATGGTCCTCACGAACGAGGCGGGCGCCAAGCGGGCGTCGAAGCGGCCGGCGTGGGTCCTGGCCACGGCGATGCGCAGCGAGCTCGGCCAGTTCCCCGGGCGTGATCCCGTGCGCCCGCAGGCCGGGGTCGAGTGCGCGCACATGCTCTATGACGCGGCCGGCATCACGAATCCACGTCACCAGATCGACGTCGCCGAGATCTATGTGCCGTTCTCGTGGTACGAGCCGATGTGGCTCGAGGGGCACGACATCGCGGGGCCCGGCGAGGGTTGGAAGATGACCGACTCGGGCGCCACACAGATCACCGGCGACTTCCCGGTGAACGCGTCGGGCGGTGTGCTCTCGTCGAACCCGATCGGCGCGTCGGGCATGATCCGATTCGCGGAGGCGGCGCTCCAGGTGCGCGGTGAGGCCGGTGAGCACCAGGTCGAGGGTGCGACCGTCGGGCTTGGGCACGCCTACGGCGGTGCCGCCCAGTACTTCGCGATGTGGATCGTGGGCTCCACGCTCGATGCCGTCGCGAAGAAGCAGTGACGCTCGTCGACGACACCGAATCGAGCGAGCTGGTCGCGTTCCGTGCCGAGGTGCGGGAGTGGCTGGAGGCCAACGCCCGACGGCGCCGACACGACACGAGCGAGTTCAAGCGGCGCGTCTCCATCACACACCAGTCGGTCGAGGAGGAGCTCGCGCACGTCGATACCTGCAAGGCATGGCAGCGCCGGCTGTTCGACGCTGGTTTCGCGGGCGTCACCGTCCCCGTCGAGTACGGAGGGCGGGGAGGCCCCCCGGCGCGACAGCGGGTCGTCCAACAGGAGGTCGCCCGCTACGAGATCGACACCGGTGTCTTCTCGGTCGGGCTCGCGATGGTCGTCCCGACGCTGCTCGCGCACGGGACGGAGGAGCAGAAGCGACGCCACATCCCGCCACTCCTGCGGGGCGACGAGATCTGGTGCCAGCTCTTCAGCGAACCGGGCGCCGGATCCGATCTGGCCGGTCTCACGACCCGTGCCGTGCGCGACGGCGACGTTTGGGTCGTCGACGGCCAGAAGGTGTGGAACTCGTTCGCGCACGTGAGCGACTGGGGCATCCTGCTCGCGCGCACCGACTGGGACGTGCCCAAGCACCGTGGCATCACGTACTTCCTGGTCGACATGGCCTCACCCGGCGTCGAGGTGCGGCCACTGCGACAGATCACCGGCGTCGCGCACTTCAACGAGACGTTCCTCACCGATGTGCACATCCCCGACGAGAACGTCGTCGGCGCGCCGAACGCGGGCTGGGGCGTCACCCAGACGACCCTGATGGCGGAGCGCGTGCTCATCGGCGGCGGAATGGGGCTCGGCTTCCGGGACTTCGTCGAGCTGGCCCGTCACTACGGTCGCAGTGACGACCCGGAGATCCGTCAGCGACTCGCGCAGGCCTACAGCCGGTTCGAGATCCTCCGCTGGCTCGGAGAGCGATCCCGGGCCGCGATGCGCACGGGCAAGCCGATGGGGCCGGAGAGCTCGGTCGCCAAGCTGGCCATCTCCCAGCACGTGGCCGACAACGGCAACCTCGCGCTCGCGATCGAAGGCGCGGCCGGGATGCTCTACGAAGACGACGCGTTCGAGCACGGCTTCTGGCAGCAGCAGTTCCTCGGGCAGTGGGGGATCCGGATCGGCGGCGGTACCGAGCAGGTGCAGCGCAACATTCTCGGCGAGCGGGTGTTGGGGCTCCCGCCCGAGGCGCGTCCGGACAAGTCCGAACCGTTCCGGGACATCCCGAAGAACGCCTGACGCTCACCGCCACGAGCTCCTGAGCGCGCCGGCGGGCGCGTCAGGTCGGTGTGACGACCGGCCAGCCCCGTCGGCGGAGTGCTTCGAGCACTGCAGCCGTGTCCGTCGGCCAGAACACGACGTTGCCCGCGCGATCGGGCGCGTCCTGGAACGCGATGCCGTTCCCGAGCTCCCCGCGGCGGACCACGATCGCGTGCACTTCGTCACGGTTCACCGCGATGTCGTCGAAGAGCCCACCCGGGCGACTGCGGAGTCGTGCGGACGTGGAGTCGACGGCCAGCTCGGCGGTGGCCCATGCGGCCCGAACGTCACCGATCCACGCGCCGCCCCGGGCCACGAAGGCGCGTTCGCCGTCGAAGCGGTGGGCGTGGCCCCATCGGGCCATGCCCCGGCCGGGCTGGCGGAGCAGGTGCGATCCCACGGCAAGGGTGACGATCCCGGCGACGCTCGCCACGACCAGGGCGATGAGCCCCATCGCCGTCACAGCAGTCATAGGAGTGTTCACGGGTGACCTCATCGACCACGCCGCGTGGCCACTGAAGGGACAACTGCTGGCTCGACGCCGGATCACACGCGAACGATGACGCGCGGACGATCAGACGAACGACGACGCCTGGTCGAGGTCGAATTCGGGCCAGGCACCGGTCACGATGGGCTGGCAGTTCCCGATGCCGGTGTCGCCTCCGACCGGGTCGTGCCGGCGGACCACGGTGTCGCGGATCGGGTGCAGCTCGCGCGCCAGGGTGGGCTCGGTGCAGTCGTCCAGGCGCTCGCCGTCGACGTGCAACTCGCCACGCCACGCGCCATGGTGCTGGCCTCGCCAGCCGGAAGTACAGGCCTTTCCCGAGATGAAACCCGGTGTGGCCCGAGCGTAGAGGGGGACCGACGCCCTACGCTGCGCTGCGGTGAGCGCGCTCGGAGAGCTGCGGGTCCTCGAGATCGGTGGCGGCGTCGCGGCGGCCTACGCCACCAAGCTGCTCGCCGATCTCGGTGCCGACGTCTGCAAGGTCGAGCCGCCCGACGGCGATCCGCTGCGGGCCGACCTGCTGTTCCGCTTCCTCAACGGCGGGAAGCGCAGTGCCGTCGTCGAGCTCGCGAGCGGCCCGGGGCGCGCCTGGCTCGCAGACGCGGTCGCCGATGCCGATCTGATCGTCGAGAGCCTCGGTGCCCGAGGACTCGAACGAATGGGCATCGACGTGGGGAGGCTCCGTATCGAGGCTCCGGGGCTCGGGCTCGTGCGCATCTCCGACTTCGGCCAGCGGGGCCCGTACGCCGGGCTGCCCATGAGCAGGCTCACGCTGCAGGCCACGGCAGGCTGGGTCAGCGCCCATGGGCTCGTCGGGCAGGACCCCGTCCAGGTCGGGGGACACATCCACGAGCTCACGGCGGGGGCGTTCGCGGCCGCGGCGGCGCTCACCGCGGTCCGGGCGTCGGTTCGGCGAGGCGAACCCGTCGACGTCGATCTCTCGGTGCAGGAGTGTCTCGTCGGCACGCTCGCGTACCCCAACCTCGTGATGCAGGACATGCTCGGCGCCGGGTTGGCGCCTCCTCAGGCCCGACACTTCCCGCTGCCCGGCATCCAACGTTGCCGAGACGGGTGGGTGGGGATCAACGCGCTGACCGGCCAGCACTTCCTCGACGCGTGCACGATGCTCGGCGTCGAAGAGTTCGGGGAACGTCAGCAGGAGCTCGCGGCGGGAGGCCCACTGCTCGACGAGTTCTTCGCTCGGATCCAACCCTGGCTCGACGAACGCGACGCGCAGGACATCGTCGAGTTGAGTCAGGCGTTCCGCGTCCCGGCGGCACCCGTCGGTGACGGCCCGATGATGCTCGAGTACGCGCAGTTCCGGGACCGGCCGTTCTTCGTCGAGGAAGACGGTGCGATCATGCCCGGACCGCCGTACCGACTCAGTGCGACTCCGGCGACTCGGCGCGGGCGGGCTCCGGCCGTCGGCGACCTCGGGGTTCGGGCCCTGCCTCGGGGCGTACGCGTCGGCGGGCCCGTGGCGCCGGGTGACCTGCCGTTCGCGGATCTCCGCGTGCTCGACCTCGGCTCGTTCTGGGCCGGCCCCTACTGCACGATGTACCTGGGCGCGTTCGGCGCCGACGTCGTCAAGATCGAATCGACCCGTCGCCCGGACGGCTTCCGCTTCTCCGGCGCGGTGCCCGAGATGGGCGCCGACTGGTACGAACGCGGGGGTGTCTTCGCGGGCACCAACCTCGACAAGCGCGACCTCACCCTCGAGCTCTCGACGGAGAAGGGGAGAGAGCTGCTGGTGCACCTCGTGGCCACCGCCGACGTGGTGCTGGAGAACTACTCGGCACGTGTGGTCGAGCAGTTCGGCATCGGGTACGAGGAGCTGCGAGTCGCAAAGCCCGACCTGATCATGGTGCGCATGCCCGGGTTCGGCCTCGAGGGGCCCTGGCGCGACTACGTGGGCTGGGCGATGGTGATCGAGCAGGCCGCCGGGATGGCGAGCGTGACCGGTCCCCCCGAGCGGCCCATGCACCCCGGTGGCCTGGCCGACCCGGTGATCGGGATGCACGCCGCCGTGGCGGTGCAGGCCGCGCTGGCGCATCGCGAGCGGACCGGCGAAGGCCAGCTGATCGAAGTCGCCCAGCTCGAGACCGGCTCCAACCTCACCGCCGAGCTCGTGCTCGACTGGTCGGTCCGTCGGGAGTCCCCGGCGCGTGAGGGCAACCGTGACGTGCGGATGGCGCCCCAGGGCGTGTACCCGTGCCGAGGCGACGGGCCGATCCCCGAGTGGGTCGCGGTGTCGGTGCAGAACGACGAGCAGTGGAAGGCGTTGGCGAGCGCTGCCGGTCGCCAGGATTGGGTAGCGGATCCTGGACTCGCGGTGCTCGCCGGCCGGCGCACCCGCCACGACGAGCTCGATGAAGGCATCTCGGCGTGGAGCCGCAGCCGGTTGCCGGCGGAGGTGGTGGCGGCGTTGCGGCCGGCGGGACTCCCGGTCGCGCACGTGCTGGCCGTGCCCCGGATGTACGACGACCCGCAACTCGTCGCCCGGGGGTACTACCAGGAGCTCGACCACTCGCGAACTGGCACTCGGCGCTACCCCGGATGGCCGGTGCAGTTCTCGTTCGTGTCCGAGCACCATCGTCGCGGCGCGCCGACGCTCGGTGAGCACAACCACGAGATCCTCACCGGGGAGCTCGGGTTGAGCGACGAGGAGGTCGAGGTGCTGGCTCGCGACGGTGTGATCGGTGACCGGATGCGTCCGCCCGCCTAGGAACACGCCGAAGGGGCGTCAGTCGAACCGCACGAGCCGTTCGGTCCCGGGCTCGACGGTCCAGGCCGCGCCGAGCTCCTCGTTCGGTGAGCGCTCGAGCACGGTGTCGCGGTGAACGCGCGGTGGTGGCAGGATCGTTCACCGGCGGTCCCGCCACCGGCTCATCGCCGCGGGTGGCATCATGCTCGGGGTCGGCGCGGGCGGTTCCCGACGACACGACGTCGCGCCGCCCCTCGTCCCTGGCGATCACGAGGTGACCGGGACCGGCGCGGCCGCGGGATCGCTCATCGTCGTCCAGAGGTCGACGGCCTCGGGCGTGGGGTCAGCTGGCAAGCCGTGGCCGAACGGCCCGGAGTCTCGAATGGTCGGCTCACCACGAAGTACCTGCCGGTGGCCAAGCTCGGGCAGGGTCGGAACTGGCCGTCTCCGTGTCGCACCGGTATGTTGGAACACGTTCTATGTTTCTCGATTACACAGACGAGCAGCGTGCCCTGCGCAAGGAGCTCCGCGAGTATTTCGCCAACCTCCTGACGCCCGAGCTGCGGGCGGAGCTCGGCGCCGCAGGCGAGGGAAGCGCCGCGTTCCGGCCGGTGGTGCGCAAGATGGGCGCCGACGGCTGGCTCGGGATCGGATGGCCCGAGGAGTACGGCGGCCAGGGGCGTGACGCGTTCGACCAGTTCATCTTCTTCGACGAGGTGCAACGGGCGGCCGCCCCGTTCCCGTTCGTGACCATCAACACGGTCGGGCCGACGCTGATGTCGTACGGCACCGAGGAGCAGAAGCGGCGGTTCCTCCCCGGGATCCTCAGCGGCGACCTCAACTTCGCGATCGGCTACACCGAGCCCGAGGCCGGAACCGACCTCGCGTCGCTGCGGACGAAGGCCGAGCTCGACGGTGACGAATGGGTCATCAACGGCAACAAGGTCTTCACGAGCGGCGCGAACCAGGCCGACTACGTGTGGCTCGCGTGTCGGACCGATCCCGAGGCCAAGAAGCACAAGGGCATCTCGATGATCATCGTCCCGACGGACTCGCCGGGCTTCACGTGCACGCCGATCGTCACCGTCGGCAGCGTCGTCACCACCGCCACCTTCTACGACGACGTGCGAGCCCCGAAGGAGAACGTCGTCGGCGAGGTGAACGCGGGGTGGCGGCTCATCACCAACCAGCTCAACCACGAGCGGGTCGGGCTCGCCGCGCTCGCCGGGCTCGCGCACCGGCTCTATGACCAGATGTTCGAGTGGTGTGCGACCGCCGACGCGGGCGACGGGCGCACCATGGCCGAGGTGCCGTGGGTGCAGATGGACCTCGCCAAGGCGCACGCCAAGCTCGAGGCGATGAAGTTGCTCAACTGGCGCATGGCGACCGCGGTCGCGAACGACACGCTCACGGCGGCCGACGCATCGGCGGCGAAGGTGTTCGGCGTCGAGACCCAGATCGACGTGTACCGGATCCTCCTCGGCATACTCGGTGCCGCCGGCTACCTGCCCCAAGGTGCGCCGGGTGCGGTGTTGCGCGGTGAGCTGGAGAAGGCCGGGCGTGCCGCGCAGATCAACACGTTCGGTGGAGGTGTCGTCGAGGTGCTGCGCGAGATCGTGGCGACCGTCGGGCTGCAGATGACGAGGAGTTCCCGGTAGTGAGTGCTGACGACGACAAGGCCGCGTTCCTCGCGCAGCTGCGCGAGTTCGAGGGCGTCGAGACCGCGTCGGAGGCCGGCGCCGATCCGGTCAACCAGCCCATGATCCGCCACTGGGTCGAGGCGATGGGGGACGAGAACCCGATCTACGTCGACCCCGAAGCCGCGGCCGCGTCGGCCCATGGCGAGGTGATCGCGCCGGCGGTGATGCTCCAGGCGTGGGTGATGCGAGGACTCAAGCCGCGCGGCGCGTCGGGCCCGAGCCCGCAGGACACGCTGATGGACCTGCTCGACGGCGCCGGGTACTCCTCGGTGGTCGCGACGAACTGCGAGCAGGAGTACGCCCGGATGCTGCACCCCGGCGACCACCTGCGCACGCGCTCGGTGCTCGAGAGCGTGTCGGAGGAGAAGCAGACCGGCCTCGGGATCGGGCACTTCGTGACGACGCGCATCGAGTACCAGACGGTCGACGGCGAGCCGGTCGCGAAGATGCTGTTCCGCATCCTGAAGTTCAAGCCCGGCACCGGGCGCGGCGCCCCGCTGCCCGCGGCCGAGCCGGAGGTACAGAGGCCGCCCCGGCCGCGTCCCGCGCTCACCCCCGACAACGCGTTCTGGTTCGACGCGACCAAGCAGCACAAGCTGGTGATCCAGCGCTGCGAGTCGTGCAGGACGCTGCGGCACCCACCGCGGCCGCGCTGCGACAAGTGCGGCTCGTACAAGTGGGACACGGCCGAGGCCAGCGGCAAGGGCACCATCTACTCCTTCGTCGTCGTGCACTACCCCCAGGTGCCGTCGTTCGACTACCCGCTGCCGATCGGGCTCATCGAGCTCGAGGAGGGGACGCGCCTCGTCGCCAACCTCGTCGGGATTGACCCGAAGGACGTGAAGGTGGGCATGCCCGTCGAGGTCGAGTGGCAGGACCACGACGAGGACCTCACCCTCCCCGCGTTCCACCCGGTGGCGTCATAGAGATGGACTTCGGACTCACCGAGGAGCAGGAAGCCGTCCGTGACCTCGCGGAGCAGATCTTCCAAGGCTCCGTGACCGTCGAGCGCGTGAAGGACGTCGAGGCGAGCGACGACCGCATCGACCGCGACCTCTGGCAGGCGCTCGCCGACGCGAACCTGCTCGGCATCTCGCTCCCGGAGGACGTGGGCGGCAGCGGCCTGGGGCTCACCGAGCTCACCCTCGTGCTCGAGCAGCAGGGCCGCGTGGTGGCGCCGGTGCCGTTCTGGGCGACCGTGGTGTGCGGGGCGCTCCCGATCGCCGAGCACGGTTCGCCCGAGCAGCGCCAACGCTGGCTCCCGGGCGTCGTGAGCGGCGAGGTCTTCCTCTCTTCTGCGCTGGCCGAGATCGGCGTGAACGACCCGCTGCACCCGCAGGTGCAGGCCACCCGCGACGGCGACGCCCCACATGGCGGGCAGTGGGTGCTCGACGGCCGCAAGGTCTCCGTCCCCGCCGGCCACGTCGCCGATGCGATCCTCGTGCCCGCGACCACGCCAGACGGCGTGGCGGTGTTCCTCGTCGACATGACCGCCGCCGGGGTGGTCCTCGAGACGGCCGTCACCACCGACCGCTCCAAGGTCGCGCACATCGAGTTCACCCACGCCCCGGCAGAGCCGCTCGGCGATGTCGCCAACGGTGAGCGGATCACCCGCTGGATGCTCGACCGGGCGCTGCTCGGGCTCTGCGCCACGCAGATCGGCGTGTGCGAGGAGGCGGTGCGCATGGCCGCCGAGTACACGTCCCAGCGGGAGCAGTTCGGCAAGCCGCTCTCCACGTTCCAGGGCACCCAGATCAAGGCGGCCGACGCCTACATCGACACCGAGGCGATCCGCGTCACCACCCAACAGGCCGCGTGGAAGCTCGACGTGGGCCGCGACGCGTCGACCGACGTGCTGGTGGCGAAGTGGTGGGCCTCGGAGGCCGGTCAGCACGCGGTGCACATGACCCAGCACCTCCACGGGGGGATGGGCGCCGACATCGACTACCCGGTGCACCGCTACTTCCTGTGGGGCAAGCAGATCGAGGACACGCTCGGCGGGGCGACGGCGACTCTGGCGCGCCTGGGCGCCGAGCTGACGAGCACGGGGGTATGACGATGGCGACCACGACCGCAAAGCGCTACGACGATGTGCAGGTGGGCGACGAGCTGCCGCAGCTCGACATCCCGCTGACCCGCACACTGATCGTTTCGACCGCGATCGCCTCGCGCGACTACCAGGACGTCCACCACGACCCGGGACTCGCCGTCGAGCGCGGGTCCAAGGACATCTTCATGAACATCCTGACGACCAACGGCTTCGTGGGCCGCTACATCACTGACTGGGCCGGGCCCAATGCGCTGCTCAAGTCGGTGAAGATCCGCCTCGGGGCGCCGAACTACCCGGGCGACACGATGGTGATGAAGGGGGCTGTCACCGAGAAGGCCGACGGCGAGATCACGATCGCACTGAAGGGCTCGAACAGCCTCGGCGACCACGTGACCGGCACGGTCACGCTCGAGCTGCCCGAGGCGCCGGTCGCGTGGCGAGCACCCGGCGACGCGGCCAAGCCCAAGAAGGCGAAGAAGGACAAGAAGGCCGCCGAGAAGGCCGCGAAGTCCCAGAAGTCGGCGAAGCACCCGGGCCGGCACAAGAAGGGCGACAAGTGAGCGACAAGCACCGTCTCCTCGATGCCGGCGCCATCGTCGGGATCGGCGCCACCGAGTTCTCCAAGGGCTCCGGGCGCTCCGACCTCCAGCTCGCGATCGAGGCGTGCGAGGCCGCCATTGACGACGCCGGCATCAAGCCGAGCCAGGTCGAGGGCATGGTGACCTTCACTGCCGACACGAACCCAGAGATCGAGATCGCCAAGAACCTCGGCATCGGCGAGCTGTCCTTCTTCTCGCGCATCCACCACGGTGGAGGCGCCGCCTGCGCCACGATCCAGCAGGCTGTGCTCGCGGTGAACGCGGGCGTGGCCGACTACGTCGTGTGCTACCGGGCGTTCAACGAGCGCTCCGGTCATCGCTTCGGGACCGGCGTGCAGGGCCGTCCGGCCGCGGCGAACGCCGACAGCGCGCACTTCTCGTGGTACGCGCCGCAGGGTCTGCTCACCCCGGCTCAGTGGGTCGCGATGTTCGCGACCCGCTACATGTACGAGTTCGGCGCGACGAGCGAGGACTACGGTCGCATCGCGGTCGCGGATCGCAAGCACGCAGCGAAGAACCCCAAGGCCTGGTTCTACGAGCAGCCGATCACCCTCGAGGACCACCAGAACAGCCGCTGGATCGTCGAGCCGCTGCACCTGCTCGATTGCTGCCAGGAGAGCGACGGGGGACAGGCAATCGTCGTCACCACCCCCGAGCGGGCGCGCGACCTGCGCAACGAGCCGGTCATCGTGAAGTCGGCGGCCCAGGGCGCCGGGGACAACCAGGAGATGATGACGAGCTACTACCGCGACCCGATGAGCGGTCTCCCCGAGATGGGCCTCATCGCCCGCCAGCTCTGGGCCACGACGGGCCTCGGCCCCGACGACATCCAGGCCGCGATCATCTACGACCACTTCACCCCCCTCGCCCTCCCGCAGCTCGAGGAGTTCGGGTTCTGCAAGCGGGGCGAGGCGAAGGACTTCATCAAGGACGGCAACATCGAGCTCGGCGGCCGCCTCCCGATCAACACCAACGGCGGCCAGCTCGGCGAGGCCTACATCCACGGCATGAACGGCGTGGCCGAAGGCGCCCGCCTGATCCGGGGCACGTCGACGAATCAGCCCGAGGGCGTGGAGCACGTCCTGGTGACGGCCGGCACGATGGTCCCCACGAGCGCACTGGTGCTCGGCAAGGCCGCGTAGGAGGGCGCCCGCGCGGCAGTGGGCGTGGTTCGTCGCGGGCCGGGAACGGCTCGAGGTCGACCTCTCGGATCGAGCCGTCGTCCCGAGCGGACCGCTGTCCATGCGTCCATGAGCTCGTCGACGTGGACGTAGGATCCGGCTGCCAGACTCAGCCGATCGAGGAGTTCCGATGCATGCAGCGGTCGTGAGAGCGAGCGTCCCGGGCGGGGTCAACGACGCACGGCTCAAGGACCTGAAGGAGCGGACCGCGCCGATGGTGAGCTCCGCTCCCGGGTTCGTCGCCGCCTACTGGCTCGATGTCGTGGACGACAAGGGCCTGGCGCTCGTCGTGTTCGAGGACGAGGCCGCCGCCAAGGCTTCGGCGCCGCCGCCCGGGAGCGACATGGGCAACGGCGTCACGATCGACAGCGTGGAGTTCCGAGCGGTCCTCGCGAACGGGTAGCGTTCCCCGGCGCGCATCGTCGCGGCTGATCTCGGTGAGGAGCACTTCAGCGTCGGCGTGGACCTCACGCAGCTGATGTCGGGTGCGGGGGAGCGCGGCGGTGCTCGACCGGACAGCCTCGCTCCCGTGACCAGCCGCGGATCGCACTGGCGCCCTGAGCTCGGGGTGGGGCATCAGCCCCCGGGTGCGTCGGGGTCCCAGGCCGCCGGCGCCACGGCGAGCTCGGCCTCGAGCTCGGCGCGCACCGTGTCGGGGGCCAGACTTGAGACTCCGCTCACGACGTGCAGGCGCGGGGTGATCGCGCCGACGCCGTCGTAGACCCAGCGGGCGCCGCCGGGGTCGGCCGCGGTGAGGCGGGCGGCGAGTGGCGTGAGGTCGACGCGGCGGGGGACGGCGCGGCTGCGGTAGCGGACCCAGGTCTCGTAGCGGTCGCGGTACTCGCAGCGGTCGCCCTGCACCACGAACAGGCGCACCGAGTCGGTCGCCGTGCAGATGGCGGACGAGCCGGGGTCGCTG
>Ga0209048_10000228_pt1 | contig 61447 bp, 119 predicted proteins | sample FrelakmetCRP12CR_FD_187146 | JGI IMG/M metagenome (GOLD analysis project Ga0209048, IMG submission 187146) | Freshwater lake sediment microbial communities from the University of Notre Dame, USA, for methane emissions studies - CRP12 CR (SPAdes)... | ecosystem: Environmental > Aquatic >...
ATGGGATCAAAGAGAATATGTCCATCAATGGATAATAGAGGAGAGGTTCTTTGCTAGAATGGACAAAAAGAAACCCGCATGGCGTGATACCATGCGGGCTCGTTGATTATAAGGCAGCGTCGAAATACTCTTGGGCGGTATGCTCAGGTGGCTTTCGGCCCCACGGCCCATATACTTCATATTTATATCCATTACTCAGATGTTTCAGATCATCTTGGGTCATGTCGTGATCAAGCGACGCCATCATGTAGTCCGTCTTTCTAATTATTATATACCAGTATCTCTTTGACGTGGCCATATCATTTCCTCCCACGCTTACGCGGTTCGCGATCGATCGGTGTTATGCCGGCAGCCTTCATCGCCTTTCGTATAGACTTATCAGAATTCTGGATGGCTTCATATACATACTCCGCCATATCATTCTCCTGCGCCTTTGATAATACCGCGCCTTGCTCCATCAATTCAAACTTTATGATGGCATAGACATTTCTCGCCACTTTTCCTTTAAGTTGTGCGAAGTCGGTCGGATTCATCTCTTCCTCCTAGCATGGATGCTTTATTTTTCTTTTCATGCAGGCCTCTACCTTACTGGCCAATCCAGTAAATTGGCTGTCTGGCAGACCCTGTTGATCTAGATAGAACATAACTCCATCAGAGATGACATCACCATGCTCCATCATGCTTATCGCTTCTCTGAGTAAATCTGTAGCTATCATGTTGACATCTTTCTTTGGTATCTTTTTCATTTCTTTCTCCCATAATGTTTTTGACTTCTGAAGAACTTTCTCAGTTTCATATATTCTTTGGAGTATTGTCTATTTCTACATGGATGCTCACCCAGGTAGCACATCTTGCAAAGAATAAAGGCGGCTCCTTTCTCATATCCAATTTTCTTTAGATATGCGGCTACGCCAAATTGTCCTTGCTCTATTCCTAATCCAATCTTCTTCTTATCGACCAGGAATACTCGGAGCATCTTCTTTTCTTTTGATCCAAGATTGTCACGGTGCAGAACGCAATGTTCGCAGGAGCACTTACCACCATAGGCTTCAAGAGCATCGGCCTTTATCCGTAAATGATATCGCTTGTAATAGCCAGGTGAATGTCTGTCAGTCTTCATTGTAAAATTATACGCTATAATGCAAATGAAGTAAATCGAATAATCGCCAATTATTTGCCTTCACGCATAGCTCTGGCAAGACGATTGAATATTCTCATTCCTGCATCAAACCCCCGAAGCAGTTCTTCAACCGGAGGTTCTTTGGAATTCCGTAACTCTTGTGGGACAAAATCCATTACTTCTGTATCTTGTTCGTTGTCAACTTCTTTCTTTTTCCTAACCCTTCTCACAGTCGTCGGTTTGTAGACGCCATCAACATCTTGCTCAAGGTCTATGACTACCTCTTTTTCCATACATACACCATAACTCCCAGAAGCAGGAGCCCCGTCACTATTGCAGCGGAGTAGTCTATATCAACAATCGTCGCTCCTTGACCTAGCCACTCAGTATATTTTTGATAGTTAGAATACACCTTATCAACATATGATTGAACATTAGTATTTCCCTGGCTATTCACATATTGTCCGGCGGTATTCTTTCTCGCCGTGCCGGCATTATACGCTGCAATAGCGTCCATCACATTTCCGTTGTATCTATTCAAATTCTGGGCTATGTATGCTGACCCAACATTCACATTGAATCCTGGGTTCAACATATCGCCGGCCGTAGCATCTGAAACAAATTGCTGTGCCGTCTTTAACAGTACTTGCATTAATCCATATGAAGCATCGCCTATAGCGGGTTCAGCTCGATAAGCATTCTGATCAAATCCAGACTCCTGCTTTATATGAGCCAAAATAAGGGCCGGCGGAATGTTATACTTAGCCGCTGCATCATTCACCGTCGGCAAGAGCGCCTGTTCTTTATCATAGATGAGAGACATAGCTACCTCTCTTTATTCATTTTCAATGCTACTAACCCCGCTACTGAAGCCAATACGATAGCTATCGGCCAAATGTAGGGACTCCCCAAAATGGAGGCTTCTGCGGGTGGAACCCCAGGAGTAGCAGTCGCTGGCGGCTTCTTCCCTAGCAATCCAACTTTTCCAGCTATGTCAACTCCCTTAGCAGCCACACCAATTCCACTCGCAATTTCCTCAGCTGTAAGCCCACCACCAGCTTCACCTGGAATAGCCCCACCCACATCTGGCATAAGATAAGCATTATCTGGATTCATGATACCGCCAGGGGCGTTAGCAGCTTCTTGTATCTGCGCTACTTGCTGTGGCGTAGCTCCAGCATCCATCATTTGAGATGGCGTCATTCCAGTACCGGGAATTTCTGTATAAGCATTCGCAATCACCGCCTGAATATCGGCATTTGAAGCTCCAGCCGCTGCCATCTCTCCCGCTGTCATGCCGGTACCAGGTATCGTGCCAACATTTGGCATGAGAGCAGCGTTCGCCACAAATCCACCTGGGGCGTTAGCCGCTGCTACAATCTCAGCCACTTGTTGTGGTGTCGCTCCCGCTGCCAGCATTTGAGCTTGTGTCATTCCAGTCCCTGGAACATTAGCTCCCGGACCTACTAGAGTTGAAACATATCCAGCGGCAGCGCCCGCTATCAATCCTTTGAGAACATCAGGTCTACCCTTCTGTAATGAGCCAGCTATCGCGCCTGCTACCGTTCCGTATGGAAATCCACCGGTAAGAGTTCCAGCGATGGCCCCAGTAGTTGACTTTTGCAATAGCTGATGACCGCCAAGATCATATCTATGGCCACCAATTGTTATTTTAGGCATCACCTTCGCGATAGGCTTAACAAATGGTTTTAATATCAATGGCTGAATGACGTACTTCTCGAGTTGCTTAGCCGCCGTCGCCAAAGGCTTACCTATACCTTTAGAGCCAATCGTAGGTCGAATGACATGCTTTTCAACCTGAGCCAGGGTGTGGGTAATTGGTTTAACTACGGGCCTTATAACAGCTCGTTCAACCTGACCTCCGACCTTTTTTATTGGAGCCATTAACTTACTCCAAAAGTCGCCATATCCATCATAGTAATGATACATACTCACCTCACTTATACGGATTCGTATCTCGAAGTGAATACAGCAAAGCTTTCACTTCCGGCACTTCTGGATGACCTGGCCCCTGGGCTTCTACGTTTTTTATTATTCCATCATAGTCAATGGCGACATTGTTCTTCTGAGCCGCTCTTACCATTGTTATGATGTTATTGATTGTGGCTACCTTGTCAGGGTCTTCTCCATATCCGATAAACATATTGCCTCCTACTTACGGAAGAACAAGAAATAGGCCCCACCGACCAGCACGGCACCGCCGGCTATCCATACCCACATCGGAATACCTGTTGATGGTGGCACCGCACCCACTACAACCGTCGGCTTATTTCTTGTCATGTACTGGGTGTATGCCGTTCCGAGTTTTGCCCCTGATGACAGAATGCTGTCAATCGTATCAACCACACTGCTATCATCATCTGCCCCCATACCACTAAATCTGTCCGGGAATCCATTGAATCCGATTCTGTTTGGAAATGCGCCATATCCGCTATACATCATATCTCCGTTACCTCCTGGTATCATTTTTGAATATACAACTGGCCCACCGCGTAATGGTCTTGTTCCCGCATCTGTATTTACTATCATATTCTCCTCCATTCTTCCATGCCCTCGAAGTTTTCATTCCGGCTAAATGATCCGGGCTTATTAGCATTAAACGACGGAAGAGGAGCCTCAGATATTGGCATATCCAATCCGACAACACCTGATCGGCCAGGCTCCTCCTCCTCATCGGATTCTGGTTCTGGTTCTGACCACAATCTTAAATTAGTATCGCCATAGTTAAGTGGCTCACGACCTCTTGAAGTCTGCCATATTGGTGAAAACCCAAAACCAGCCAACGGCACCGCAGCTGTAGGTAAGGTGGCTTTCGCCATAAAGTCAACAAAATCTTTTTCCTTATCGGTCAATGGTTGACCTGCGGCTTTTCTATTTTTTATATCCAATAGCGTAGCCGCCACTTGCTGATCGAGTATATCTCCTTTGCTAACATCAACTGGCGCTGTCTGCATGGCCGATGGGCCACCTTCAGATCCATCATCTGCTACAGTATCCTGCTGTGTTTGAATTGGACCACCACCACCTGAAGACCCACCTGGCATAGACTTTGTTACCCATCTATCGCCTGACGCCTGAACTTGCGGAGTAACTCCCCAATCTACTGACGGCGGTGGAATATGTTGAACAGATTGTGACTGTGATGCCTGAGTCGCATAGCTGGCAATGATAGCATCATATTGCGCTTTTGAAATTGGGTTTCCGTTCTCATCAACATATTGATTACCGCCAGACGCTGCATACTCCGCACTCCGTCTATCATATTCTTCTTTTGATATCGGGTTCCCTTTATCATCCGTGTACTGCACATTACCGCCGGCCGCTTGCTGCGCCATGATAGCATCATATTCGGCTTTTGAAATTACATTCCCATTCGCATCCTGATAAATAGGCGGTGCATCAGCCGACGTCTGTGTTACTGATGGCTTTTTAGCCATCAATCCCATAACCGGCTTCGCTATAAGACTTAGACCACCTGTCGCCATGGCCATTCCTACTGCCCCAGCTTTTCCAACGGTTTGGGCTACAGGTCTTATCACCGACTTCTCAACCTGTCCCGCAGCCTTTACAATGGGCTTTGCCACAGCCCCTATTACTGGGGTTCTTACAACTTGCGCCACTACTTTGCTTACTGGCTTTGTTACTACCTTGACTGCTGAGCTTATGGCCTTTTTCAGACTCCAGCCAAACTCACCATAGCCGTCATATCCACCATCATCACCGACAAACATAGCTATCTCCTTTTGCCTGTTCTCAACTGTTCAACCAGTTCAACTCCACGTTCGCCTACTTGATTATACCAAACACTGTCTTTCAGATTGTCGGCAGCGGTACTCCAATCACCTTCACTACCAGTAGTCATAGCCAGACGGGCAAAATTCAACATGTTACGAAATCCCAAAAGTTTTGATATACCCATGTTGAAACAAAGATTGCGGATTACGTCAAGTCTCACTGGGTCCATATTGAATACCCATAACAGACGCTCACGAAGATCGCGTTCAACATTCTCAAGACTTATATCAAGCATCAAATTGATAACTTCTTTTGGTAATGGCACATCAGATAAATTCCATCCGATACCAATAGTCAATTTACCTTTCAGCATATCACCTTGCTTTAATTCTTTTCCGGTGGCATCGTCATATGGCTTATCTCTTGCTTCTTCTTGACGAGCCAGTTGTTCTCTTAGCGTTTCCATGGAAGCCTCAATGATGATAGAATAGAAAATATTTTACTGAACCACCCCGCATATTGTCTTATTATTAAAGTGACAACTCCCGCAAAGAACACTGTTCCTAAAGCATAGTACCACCATGGCATCTTTCCGGAGTACATCACCTTCACTGCCGGATTATTTGAAATTACATCAATCTTATTCACCGGCTCATCAGATTTTCTCAATACCGTTTCACGAAACGTCTTCTTCTGTTTGAAGACTTTAACTATCGTCTGCTCAACGGTCACAGTACCCGATGAATCAATCGTAGCGGTGGGAACAGTAATCACCGCGATTAGATCATCATCACTCTTGCCCGGAGTTGGTGGTATCTTTTCTTCAGTTATCGCAATATGTTGCTCGGTCCCCACTTCTTTTAGCAATACTTCTGGGTATTTTTTAGCACACCCGACCAGTAACACCATCATCGCCAGGAGAATCAATGTCTTCCTCATATTACCTCCCTAGTCCCATAAGCATTCTCAATATCAGCCCAACCTGAGCAGGCGTCAATTGATATGTGGGGCTGTCTACTAATGTGAAGCTATCAATAATTCTAATTCGAATCTCATTCTTCAGCGAGTCAGACAATGTGATGCTATCACTCAAAGATATGTGAGCTGCTATAGCACTTGTCAAAAAGTCTGTCAGTGTAATAGCGTCAGCCTTGCTTATCGTAACTGACTTTGCCGTGGCGTCGGTCAATGTTATTGAGTCACTTCTTGAAGACCCTATAAGCTTTGCCACCGCATCAGACAATGTTATTGAATCAGCCAAGTTTGGCTTATCCATCATCGTGATAACGTCACTCAGCGTTACAGTATCCGCAAGAGAAAGCGGAATAATTCTTGCAAATAAATCTGTCAGCGTGATGCTATCACTTTTAGTTATTGCTATGGCCTTTGCCAAAGCATCGGTCAGTGTTATTGAATCAGCTTTACTGAGTGATATAGTCTTACCCGTAATACTGTCGGTCAATGTTATTACATCAGCCAGACCCGGCTTTATTGACTTAGTAATAACCTCGGTCAATGTGAATGAGTCCGCAAAACTCGGTCGTGGCGAGTTTGATATGGACTCAGTAAGCGTTATACTATCTCCTGGCATCGACTTGGAAAACGCCATCGCTATAACATCGGACAGAGTTATGCTATCTGATAAATTCAATGTCAATGGTACGGTACCGCCGCGCAATATTACATCATATGGATTGGCGGCACTTTGATATAGGATGACATCTGCCATTTTTAGATACCTGTCAAAGTATTTACAGTCGTACCAAAAACATCTGGCGCTCCCGCCTTGTAGGCTACAATATAGAAACTGATACCTGGCAAAACTTTGAATGAGTAATTGCCACTACTATCAGAAATTGTAGTAGCTACCTTGATATCATTTTCAGTTTGAAACAAGTCACAAGTACAAAGACCGAGAGGACTCAATGCCGAATCTCTTGTTACGCCAGTTATAGAAAAGTATTGAGTAGTAAACGGCGCAGACTTGAATATCGCTTTACGTTTACCAACGCCACGCACCATCATAGGGCGTCTACCAGCCGGAAACTGAGCGCAGCCGGCCATTAGTTTATCGACTCAAGGACGTACATGTGCGATTGTATTGAGTTGACCGCACCTGTTGACCAGAAAGCAAATACGTCAATAGTACCAGCGATCGTAGAATCAAATCCAGTACCGACCGCGGGGGCTGAAGCCGGTATTAGAAGACTTCCAGAGCCACCAGCACTTGGCAATGGTGAGCCTATCACAGACTCTGATGTCCATCGGCCTGAGTGGAACATGGTCGCTAGCGTGGAATTTCCAATTGACCGACAGATCAGTTCCCACATCAGATGGAATGTCACGTTGGTCTTAGCAACCACGTTGATGGCTAATGCCTGACTCGCCGCTATCTGTATCGCTCCATATCTCACGTTGAAAGTCAATGTGTCAGGTCCGGTTACGCGGTTTGATACTCGACCCCACACATTTATACGAAGACCTTTACCAATCTGAAAATAGTTAGCCGGTAAAGTAATTACCGCGGCTGGTGGTAAGAGCGATGTTCCAGGCGTGGCCGTTGTGACGGCCGTACCATCTATCTGTGACGTCATCAATACTTCTTGCCAGGTTTGTAAACTCATGTCAATCTCCTATTCCTAATTGGCTGTCAGTGTCCAGGTTATTACCAGTGAATCACTTGCGCCTTTGTTGATTACTGCAAATGAAGCGCTCATCCACATATCAACAGTATTCGCCGTCACGACATTGAATGTGCCCGCTTCCGTAAGAGCACCCGTACCAACACCGGCCGCGAATGTAGCGACCACCGTAACGACATTATTGTTCCTCGTCTTGCTATCAAAGGCAACTCTCGCTATCTCCGCACCGAGCAATGTGGCCGCTGGCGAACCAGTTCCAACCGCCATCCATCCCATCTTTGCAATGCCGGGAGCAGCTAATATCTGCTCCATCAAATCATACTTGCCGGCCGTCGTCACCAGATTATGGATATGCCGAAAATCTTTGAGCCTGTGTTGAAAATCAAATAGCTCAATCAACACATTATCTGACAAAGTAAATAAGCCACCTATCTGCATAGCATCTCCTTATGTATCATCGTCATCCCAGTATGAGACCCTTCCTCCGACTGCTCCTACTCCCGACACTACCATGTCAAGACTGTTTCCAACCGAGGTTCCGAACAGAAACGCTGGTGGATCAACATTTTCTACAAATCCACTATTGGCAATTAATACTTGATTCCCCTCTATTGCCGTTGAACCACCATCACGAAAAGCCACCGTCATATTAGCACTCACCACCAACTTGATAGCAAAAACTTTTATTCTCTTCCCTGGAACAGCCGCCACGACGGTACCTGTCGCATTCAATGCTATTGGAGCCGACTTATAATGTGCCGGCAAAAAGACAGCTTGATTATTAGATTTGAATAATGCCCCATCGCTAGTCCCAGACATAGTGACCTCATTTCGACGTCTTGTATATCAGATCAGACCGTGTGACGACGCCGTTGACTTTGTACTCTACCCACATCTGGAACATCGGAGTCTTGTGTTTAGAGAGTAGTCCTATCCGGAATTTTATAACACGTCTGAACAGGACATACTCCTTAATGATACTCAATATTTTTTTCAGTTTGTCCATATCAGTCTCCGCTATGGCCCAGTTGGAGTTCCAGCCTTTTCATCAATTTTCTTTTGAATCAGGTGTCCGAAGTGGTCCATGAGACCCCACTTATCAACATAGAAATATGTGATCCACGCCGTCCCGACTTGGGCAAATGACATGAAGATACATATCATTTTTGCTTGACTTGACTTGGGCCAATATAATGCGAACTCACCGACCACGCTTATAATGAGGCCCAGTAGCATAACATAGTTTGATATCCGATTTGCTTTCATTTCCAGATCAAGCTTTACCTTCATGATAGCCGCCGAATTTTCTGGTGTTGACTTTGCAGCATCCGCCATAGCTTGTTTAGCCATTATCACATACGGCTCTTCCCATCTCTGCTTACCTACCGCCATGATAATGAATACTACGGCGGTAACCATCGGATGGAGCTGAATCCCTACTAGATACTGAAATACATCATTTACCCATTCTGGCATAGTTGCCTCCTTTTATGGTTTTATTTCTTCTCTTACATCTTTATTATGTTGATATAGCCTATCATCCAAAGTTCGTATCTGGGTTTCCATTTGAATGAATTGAGTTTTCAATGCCATAATTTCTACTCTCAATTCATTAACTGATATGTAGCCACTCATCAACCCAGCTATAGCCGCAATAATAATACCTTCCATGATACGAGCTCCATTCAATTTGACATGGCCCTCAATAGTGACTAAAAATGGAATATATTGCAAATAGTTCTTCATACATCTCCTTATAAATACTATGGAACATATACAAATTCATACCACCCCATATCAAGAACCTCTATACCGCTTACAGCAGCTATGTTTGATATGCGAAGTAAATATGGTGTATTTTGTTTCAAAATAAATTCATCGCCAGATTCTATGACATTCCCAGTCCTACCACCAACACCGCCTGAACCTGAGACATCTCGTGATATCAGTGTACCAGTCGTTGTAATTGACGGACCAGAATATAAGGTCAATGCTGCCGTATTTCCACTATTTCTATCATTATTAAAACTGGCTATAGCTGATCCAGTTGACCCATACGTCGGAGTTTCATACATAACTATGGTCATTTCACAATCAGTTTCAGTATGATAACCAAAATGAATTCGTGTCGTGGTGTTCGGAGCTATCAGTAAGTAATCATAAGTTCCTGATGATGCTATAGTTTGTTGGTCTACTGCTCTATAGTGCTTACCTAAATGAATCATCATGTGGTCAATATCTATCGTCATTAAACCAGAGTTACCACTGGGGACAACTCTTAAAGCTCCAAGTAAATCAGTAGATAGTAATACTTCATTGCCTTCAGTATAAGTTGGTGAAGTAGCATTAGCTATTCCTACCAAAGCTCCAACATTATTAGTTGATGGGGCTGCATTATTATTTGTCTTGGTACCAACAACCGTCGCATTTAGGTTAGATGCTGTAGGCTGATATACTGTGGCCAACAGGTTCGCCTGATTTGATTGAGTGACTACCACCGTACCCGTCTTCACATTCACCCATAAGCCATTCGTGGTGTCACCAATCATCGTATAATATTTTATGGGGCTTGTGGCGTCGACCATACTGACAGCCATATTCCCCGATATAACTGAATACGAATATGGAATAAAAAATCCGAGAATTAGCAACAGTATCAAAACGGCAATTTTTAGATTTTTCATATTCACCTCAAAAAACGTCGGTATTACTTTCTTTAGATTTTCTCATAGTCAGCAATCGCTTACGTCTGGCCCCCGCCCCACCACCTAAAGCATAATTCTTTGGTAGCGGAATGTCGCTTACCACAACAGTCAATAATGCAGCGGTACCACCATTATAGGTTTCATCCATTTGTTTATAAGTATTTTTTATTCGTATCCAAGGTGGAGTATCATTAACAGCATCAACTGTCAACATTAGTATAAATGCGGTAGTTCCACCTGGATTAATTGCTGCAATACCATAAGGATTTAATGTAAATGTCAAAACACCAGTATCACTGAAATTAAACTGATTTGCAATCATAGTGAATACGATGTTGCTCAAATCATGCGTATCTGGCGGCTGAACCATTAACCTTTTTGGATTAGCTTCAAGTAATGTCCATCCACCATCATATTCACTCATAAGTAAAAGATTACTTTGTTGACCAACTTTTAGTTGTACTGTAGCTGATGCTATATACTTCCCAACAATCAATGCTGCAAGATTGGCAGTATTAAATCCAATTCTGGTTCTGTCCATGTAGTCGTATCCATTAAGGTTAGTACCTGCTAATACTTGGTCTGATACACTCGGCGTACCAAATATCGTACCACTAGCCGCTCGCAAAGTAGGCCATGGCGTATTACTACCATAATTTCTTATCTGTTGACGAAATGAACCATTATAAGTATAAGTCGGCATGGTGACACCTTACGATAATTCAATGACATTCACGACTATATTGGCTGACGTAGTGATACCCCAGAGTTCTGCATTCTCCACCATGTAAAAATCTTTCGTTTGCCCTTCAAGTAATGGATATCCTGCATACGGGTTCACTCCAGCATTACCAATAAATACTGTGCTAGCCAGCCCAGCCGATGACCCACCCAGACCACCTTTGAGCACAAACCCAGCCGCCAATGTGCATGTCCCAGCTATTGTCCATCTCAAGGCAAACTGAGTCGTTACACCAAAGTTCCCGAGATTAGCATATATATCGCCATTCGCCGTTATACCCGCTGGAACTAAATCCTGGGTATCAATCCAAGCTCCATTTATTGGACTGATTACTTGAGCTATCACATTGAGCGTAGCACCAGCCACGTTCGACACATTGAGGAACAAATGCAAGGTGTCATAATTAGCTACACCTAGCGGAGTCACTTGCGAATTACCCGCCACTGTAATGTTTGTGGGCGGAATATATATCCCAGATGACGTTAACCCAACGGATGGAGTTGGATTTACTATCGTGTACGCTCTATCTCTCGATGCTCGAATAAGAAGCGTCGGTTGACTTGTAACAGTTACGGATCTTGCGGTAATGCCCTGAGTAATAATTCTCAACGACGCTAAACGATGTAAATCTTGCGCCATGGAATCCGAACTAGGTGGAACCGATCCCTCCAAACCGGTAGCCTCACCCTCTGGATGAAGATTTCTTATATCTGCTGGGACAAAGGGCCTAAGCATAGCCGCACCTCGATTATCCGAATATCTTTTCACCGATCAGATTGACGGATACGTTGTTCGTCGCACCGCTCAAATCTTGCATGGTGATGTTGATCACAGATCCACGCTGCACCCATCTCGGCGCAGCTAAGACGTTCGGGAAAGCGCCACTTCCAAGAAGGTTATTATCATGAACGCCCGTATTCATCCACTGACGGTCACGACCCATATCCTGAACAGTGATGAGCACCGCGCCAGTAGCCTGTCCAGTAATCTTCTTGCACACAAAATTACTGTCCTTGTCAGTAGAAATTGATACTGACGCCGTCTGGTTCGCCGGAATCTGGTAAACTCCTTCAGGCTGAGAACTCGAACTCCGAGGTAGTGGATATACATACGTCACCTTGGTCGTTCCGGGCTTTTTCCATGGAGCAATGCCCGGCCTCAATTTCATGCCATGGAAAGTGAGATATATCGTCGGCGCGATGACCGCGTGCGTATTTGCCAACTCAACCGAGAAAGTTGTAGCCCGACGAATGATATAGCCAGTTGGCCATACATACGGTCTGAAGTCCTGCGCTCCAGAGTTGTCCAGATTTAGAGAACGACCAGCCACCGTTCTCAGGGGAGTGGCGGACTTCATAAGATACCGCCCCATTGTATCATCTTTGAACTTAATGAGGACGTCCGCATTGTCATTGGTGGAGAAATAGCTCGTCTTCAAAAACTGGAAGTCGGCGTCGCTATCAATCCGTATTTCCTGAGTTGTATACTGCATTCCAGAACCAACTGCCAATGCCGAAAACGTCGTGCTGTAGCAAAAATACTCACCCCATACCACATCTTCCATATCGTCCTCCTTTGGACTTACAAAAAGTAATTGGCAAGATTGCCGTTATTCTTCTATGAAGGCTATCACACTTCCAGCCACATCATCGCTGATCCCATATAGAGCTCCCCAAGTCTTATCGAGTGTCAGCGACTCATAAGACCTCAGAAGAAATCCGGTAGTTGATGTTACTCCATAACTACCTATATAGACATTCTTCGTACCAACATTACGAAGTGTAATTGACAGCCTACTCGGATTTGGAGAGATAATACCTCGTGGCTGAATATTATCAACGAATACCTGCCCGCTGCTTATATCCTCACGGGCTGTGGTACGAATTGTCACGGTTGTATTGGCAAGCATCGCCAAGAATTTTTTGAACATGCTTTCTTTTTTTATGTCACTACGAGAAACGGTTACAGACTGACCCGCCACATTCGCACTAATCTCCGCCAAGTCAACTCCACCGCCTGGCAACCCAGTTGTTTCTGAGGTATTTTTCATAGGTTCTCCCTATTCCTAAAATACCCTCTCCCTTATTTAAGGGGAGAGGGCGCTTACTCAACAAATGGATCGGATTAAATTGCTACGCTACTACGTCGGTCTCCTCATGAACGCATGGAGGACCAGGAGGATATCCACTTCCTGGTTGATCGTGACCGTGCCATCCCAGTTCATCGTCACTGCGAACGATTCGAACGGGTTCAGCGTGATCGGAATGCCGAACTTATACATCGGGAACGGCGAAGCTCCCGACTGTCCAGTTGCGATCGACGTTGAAGCGTTGATCGTGGTCGAGACCGCGAGATGTGGGTTCGACTCCGGAATAAGCGGCAACGGAAGTTGGAGGATCGGCTTGTCAATGATCTTGAAGTCAAGCCATCCGCCGTTTTTCAGGCGCATGATGTCATCACCGATCTTGCCAGTAGCCGCCGCGGTGTTGACGCTCTGCAACGGAATGAACACGATGCTGATACCAATAAACTGGTAGAGCTTCGTGGGAACGACACCTGAAGTATCCAGGTTCGTGTCACGCCTCGTCTTCACCTTGGAAGCCGTGGCACCGGCCGTGATCAGGTTTGCTGCCTGACCAAGCTGCGTGCTGAAGAACGAGAGCTGCGAGGTTCCAGCCACCGGATACTCGACGCGGTCATACAGCGGCTGCGCCAAATCTTCCGGACGCTGAGGATTCGTCACCGTATAGGTAGACGCCCGCATCGGATCCTGCTGTGGATATGCGACTTGTCTGGGCTGCACGTTATACTGAGGCATTGTGATACTCCTTTTCGTATCGGAGCCGTTGTTGACGGACGATACTATTAATGGTTAACGGCAATACAATCAAAACATCTGACTGCGACTAACCTGCGACATTGTAGGCATCGTGATATGACGGCATTTCACCGAAGCCTTCAAGAACAGGCGATGACATCTGCGGGAATGCTTCCAGTCCCGACAGACCGACGCTGCTCAGAACTGGAGCAAGCAGATCGGTAACGATGATCGCAGCCGACCCAATGACAAAGCCGTCTGCCGCTGGCTTGCTGATGAACCTATCAATCATATAGCCGCCGCCGATGATTGTAGCAAGCTTCACGCCGTAGTCCGCGATACCTCCTGGCGCCATCCCCGCCAGCTTAGGAATGTATCGTACTGCAACTGCACCCGCGGCACCGCCGAGGATCATCGGGAAGTAGCCCATAAATGTTCCCATGGGATTCCGACGATATCTGCGAGCCGGGTTACGTCTGTGATGCCGTTTCCGGTTCCGATGATGGACCCGGCGCTTTCCGAACAGTTTCATGTGAGACCTCCTGGGGTTCAGACCAACCAACATACCTTCGGCACCGAACGGGTTACGGCTCGTCCGACGTCTTCGACGAGAAGGATTGAGCTTATGACCCGGCCGTGCAATTCTCGCAGCGGAACTGGTAAACCAGTGTCCCTTGCGACTATATACTACAGGACGATGCCTTGTTCCCTCACCACCGAGGGCTTTTGCGCTTGGGGGGCGCCAGTGCGTGGTTAGCACGCGACGCTTGCTTGAACGACGCAAGCGTTTGGGTGGATTGATCAAAAACGGTTCTGATACTTTGGCCATGATAGACCTCCTTTCTGAAAATATTTTACTTCTGAAACTACATCTTATACGGGGCTACACCTTGCTTCATGTAGTCAGCCGTTGGCGTAGATGCGGGCAAAAAGCTTTGAGCTTGACTCTCCGCCGAAGTCAATAAATTCTGACGCTGCTCAGGCGTCATGTTCGCATACTTATATCCTAGATAAAATGCGATAGCGGCAATAATGATTCTGTCCATGCTACTTCCTCCCCTTGCTGGATAAAATCTTCGCTACAAACTTGTCAAGAAAAACCGACAAGCGCTTAGCTTCTCGATACTCCTTCACATCATAATCCTCGCGATCTCGAGCATATATGTCGAGAAGATCTGAAGCTCTCTGAAGCTTATTGATATCTTTCAGTGACGCTCTCATCACCACCTCCTATGTATACTCGGACATGAATTCACGCTTTGAAAACTTTCCGCCTTTTGCCTTGTACTTTTTCCAAGCAATCTCCGCCGCTTTCTTCTCAAGCTTATACAGTTCGTTGAACATCTTTTTTTCAACTACCATCGCTGACTTCATATCCATACCGAACACACGATACAACCAATTCGCAATATCCTTAGCGTCGGCTGGACGAAGTCGCTTTCCATTAGAGTATCTGACTTCAGCTATATCAAAATCTGCCACTGTATCATCCATGATTCCAACTGACCTATCAGCTGGATCAATACTAATATCTTTTATTACAAAAACATACTGTTTCCACTTGATTGATATAGGCCCTTTGACAATCATGGCTACATCACATTTTCTTGAATTTGTTCTTGATGAACTCCGCCTGCTTACCACTATCTTTATAAGCCTGCACAAACTTATCATCAATGATCGTCTCTCGACCGATGTGAGGAATTATGATATCAGAGTCACACCATATCTGCCATCCCTTCAGCCGAGCCTTAATACCGAAGCTAACGTCTTCACCCACACCTTCGCGCTCTCCTTTTAGATTGTAGCCGGTAGACGTATCCCCATATTTGAACCATGGATAGTCAAGTGACTCAAAGACCTCACGCTTGACCAGGAGAAAGTAGCCGCCAGTTGCATCTACTTCAACCATACCCATATTCAATACGTCGTATGGGTGAAGTGACTTCTCATCATGGTCTGCAAGAAAAACACATGGAGCATGGGGCTCGCCGCGCTGCCACGCAATACCAGCACATATATCAACATCATGCTCGAGTAACCGTAAAGCGGCATCTCCATCGAACATTTGATCATCATCAATGAAAAGTACATGAGTGAAATCGGATTTCAACAGTGCCTTCACCATCTCATTTCTGTCTTCTGGATGACCACGAGCCACATGAAAAAATGGCTTCTGAACAGGCGTACCTTCCCACAACTTGAGCAATGATATCACGTTTTGATAATGTATGTATTCAGTTCTTGTCAACAATCCAACCATCATCTTAATCGGCTCAGACGTAGTTACTCGAAGCATATTATCAATAGCGTCTTTTCCTATTCTCTCCTCAAGAATAAGACGCTGCTTCTCCTGGTACTCATGGAAAGCATCCGCCGAACCGAGCGTATCGATAAATCCTTTTTCACCTTCATGCTCTATCTTCACATCACGAGCAATCTTGAGCGTGAAGCCGAGTTGCAAGATACGATAGCAAAGTTCCAATTCCTCCTTATCGCCGAGACCGTATACCGCTGGAAGAACTTCACCCCATTTCTCCTTCACAGCACGGATAACATTCATATCAGCCAAAAAGAAGAGACCAAGTAGATATTTTACATCACAGTTGATAAACATCTTTAAGTTGTATGACTGTGGCCCCATTGCAAATGAAATCATCGGACCTACTGCACCAACTTCTGGATCCTTGAATCTCCTCATCATATTCTCAAGCCACTGCTTGCAAAACACTACGTCATTGTGACACGTCAAAGCATACGGCGTATCGCACATCGCATACCCTTTTTCAACAGCCGCGATATATCCAATATTCTCAGACGTGTACTGATACTTCAGCTCGACGCCATGATCACGACAATACCACACCACCCATGATTCAGTATTGTCATCGCTCCCATTGTCAAAAAAGAGTACTTTGTACTTCGATGGATCAGTATGTTCAATCAAACTTTCAAATGCTTTCTCTGTCAACTTCTGTTGATTCCTGGCTACCATTATTATGGTTAGCTGTTTCATTCTTTATTCCCCCTATCCTAGTCGTTAAAGTCTGATGGCTTAAGATTCTTCAAGTGCTTCTTCAACAGCTTTATCGTATACTTCTCAAGAGACAAAGCATTGGGCAAATGGGCAAATTTCTCATACATGGTCTGTGCAAGTTCTTCAAGAACATATGATGCAATAGCGGCAGCATCTTTCTTTTGTTTTGCTGACATTGCCATGACAACCTCCTATTTGATACAGATAATTTTCTCGTGGCCGATTCTTGTTCCTAATGAAACATTGATCGGTACTTCAATCTCCCGCAGCCGTAGACAGAAACTTACGTCTTCACCAAACTGAACGCCATTCATAGCGGTAACAAGATTGAATGGGAGATCGAGCGTATTCTCTCTCACTCGAGTATTCAACCACAGTCTATCTCGGGCATCTGGATCACATAGGATCCTTATGATATTTCTTCGTATTCCTAAAAACGCTCCACCACAGATATCAACAATACGCTTAGGATTTATATTCCTTATTCCATTCGTCTTGTTATCATATTCATAGAGCGCATACTCTTTGTCACCAGTTTTACAGACACCCGTAACGACATCACCACCGTGGTTCATGAGAGCTTCTATATCTTTTCCATCAAATTCCATATCAGTGTCAATAAAGATAAGCCACTCCGCTTGAAGACGGAAAGCTTCGAGTATAGCAATGTTCCGGTTCTGTGAAATTGACACTCCTTGATAAAGCTTAGTTATTACCTGATGTCCACGTCGCTGCAAATAATGCTGAGCGTCTTCACGACACTCAATGAAATTTCTATTGATAATATACCCGCAGGGAGACGCGATGAGTATCATGCTTTCTCCAATTTCACTTCTTGTGGACGAGCAATCACACAGATCGAACCTGGATAATGGACAAGACGAGACCCCGCGATCTCGAGTTCAGCAATCAACTGCTGGACTCCGTCATTCCCAATCGTCATATAGTCATGCCACATAATAACTTTCGGATCCATACTGATCGCCAGCAGTGTATCATTCTTGACATGCTCATAGTCATGAGCCCCATCAATGAAAATAAAATCATGTGTCTCACAGCCACGAGCATACTTCATCGTATCAGCAAAAACGAGATCGACAAATGTGTCTTTGAAGAAAGTTCCATATTCTTCTTTCGGACCGAGCCCATGATATCCGTGCTCGAAAGCAACATCCATATCTTTGTGAATATCAATACACTTCACACGCTCTATCCGATTATGCAGATATACGAGTAAGGCTGTATATCCCTTCCAAGTGCCGATCTCGAGAAATGTTCTCAAATCATACAGCTCGACACAGTTGATAATGGCTGTGTGATCATTCTTTATCGTAGACCACTGCGCCATCGGATAAGGACATCTAAATTTTCGATGAAACCACTCCACATAATTTATTGCTGATAAACTTGGAGCCTCATGCTGTAACATACTCTCTCCTTAATAGGTAGTAGTGAATTTCCGCCCTTCTCTGACAGGTGCAAATTCTAAGCGTCTTCGTCACCGAGCTACTTGATCAGTGAATGGAACGAGCCGACCGTTACGTCTACGTTGGGGATATTCGACGTCGCACCGATGGTAATGGTGTTTGTATTCGCCAAGGTATAGAACATAGTACCCAGCGAGCTGTTCGAAGTCGTCCCGAACGCCGTGAGAATCACGACGGTTGGTGTGTAGCCAAGGCCATGGGTGTAGATGGTACCTGCCGTGGTTGTCACCGTAAATGCGAGTTGCTGTGACCAAAGAGCACCAAGAGTTGCCATAGTATTATATCACTTCCTTTCTGACCGTTCTTCGCTTAACGGCGATACTAAGTCTTTTGATTTACCTCATCATCTTCTTCGCAATGTGGGAACGTGATAAAGAGATCGTATGTAGTCAACAACATCTTCAACACGTCGCATCATGATATTCCTATCTTTATCGGTCAGGTAGTTATCCCTGACCATTTGAAGCTTGGCATAAACTGGAGAGATGTGATTTATTATAACATCTTCCAACTCACGAACTTGATTATGAGTAAATGAAGACATGATCGTCTCCTATCCCTTATAATTATCTCCTATTGACGCCATATCAATCGGCGTCGGCTGATATAACATCGGAAGACCTGTCGCTGGCGGAAGACTCGTAGGCGACAATGCCGTATTTGTCCCAATAAACTTTTCATAGTATCTTGTACTCGTTCCCCCACCCTTATTGGCGAGATAAAGACCCAGCCCAACTATTCCTAATAGTATCAACATATTCCTGTTCATAATTCCTCCTACGTCAATTTGATAGACACGGTGACTTCAACATATCTTGATTGACCAGTATTCTCTTCGCGAACCATGGGTCCCTTGAGTTCGTAGTACGACAAACCTTCTTTGTCAAAGAAATTTATCAGTCTTGCCAGTATCGCTTCTGCTGCTGGATCTACGCTTTTGAAGTAATGTGTTCTTCCTCGATATGGGGGCATGTGGCTCCTCCTTGGTGATTCAAAGTCTACGCCTTCTCCGTCAGGCGAGTATAATATTGGATGATGTCGTTCGTTCATCTTCGAGTACCTTCATTTTCATCATATTCAAAATGCTTCCACAAATCTTTTCCAGTGGTCGACTTGATAAGAAGACTTCCATCTGGAAGCCCATACACCTTCGCCTTTGACGTGAATGGATGCTTGAACCACTCACCAGGCCACAGGGACTTCTTTCCCTTCTGCGCCCGCATTTCAATTACACGATCATATATTTCTACTGCACCTTTGGGCAGTTTCATAATATCTCCTACTGGATTTGAAAAGTAATTGAACCAGCAACACCTGTATTTACAGTTGAGGCTGACCATGTTGCACTTATTACACCGCTTTTATATAAATATATATATTGATTAGTTCCAAATACAGCCATCATCCCAAGTGACATAGTCGTAGTGTTGTCACCAGCCAAAAGTGGCATCATATTGTTTCCAGGTGAGGCTGCAACTTTACCAGCTGGTATTTTAATCATTAGTTGGGTATCTAATGACCCGCCAACAGTAGTACTCATTATACGAAAATTAACTGTCATCGTTTTACCACTAATGGTATATGAAAAATCCTGGATACTTCCACCATATACTGTCCATGTCATCGAGCCGCTTCCTGTGAAATCAGCTGCATTGAAAGGTACCGCTGTCCATGTGGGCGATGTTACAAAATTCGGCACACCGCTTACCGAAGTATATGGAAGACTTCCAGATGTCCCCGTAGCTAAGTCTACCTTACCGCCCGATACCGGACTTAAGCCTGAGCCATAGGCTGATGTAACTAGGGCAAGAATGAATATAAGTATCCACAAGATCTTTTTCATTATATCACCTATTGAATTGAAAATGTAAACGAACCAGACACACGAGTGTTTGAAGATGAAGCAGCCCAGTTATTAAAAACCCCTCCATCTTTATAACATTCTATATAATTTACAATTTGAAGTATAGCCGTTCCAAGTGCCATGGTTGAACCATTATTATCACTAACTAAAATTGGAAGTCTATAATAAGTACTAGGTCTTTTACCAGCCGGTATTTTAATCCTCAATGCAGTATCTGGTGTTCCACCAACAGACGTATTAGCTATTGAGAAGTTAATAGTCATCATATTACCAATAATTACATATTGAAATGTCTGAACATTCCCAGAGCTTACAGTCCACGTCATTGAGCCACTTCCAAAAAAATCACTAGCATTAAATGGAACACTAGTAAATTGTGGTCCACCACTTATTGATGAATATGGTAAAGACCCGGTTGTTCCGGTAGATAAATCTATTTGACCACCGGATACTGGACTTAGTCCAGATCCGTATGCTGACGTCACTATAACCAAATAGAGTAATATTCCTAGAACAATCTTCTTCATATTATCCCCTATCTACTATTCGGAATGGCGTATTCTCAAGCTTCTCTTTTGTCACGATGTAGTAATGACCTGCATCTTCACCGTCTACAACTTGCAGCTGGTACTTTCCATGAAGCCAGCCAACAAACATTAACCGAACGCCTTTCACTTCTATGATATCACCTATCTTTGGCAATATGGCAGCCGGGTTCCTCGAAATCTTTACTCGCTTTATTTTACCCTCTACCAAAGCTCGTAAAAGATGTTTCACATTAGCCTTGAATGAAGGTTTAGACCCAATCTTAAATGTTACGATATCCCCATCTACAGCAATCACTGTGGCAATACCTGCCGGCCCTGAAAACCTATCACCTCTTTTAACAAATTTCATTGGATTTTCTCGTGGTGTATCATGCATCCACTTACCAGATTTCCCATAACGGAAAGTTCTTTTCTCGCCGCTGGCCGCTTCAAACTTAATCTCCGACATCTTCATATCATGATCACGAAGCCATTGCATTGCCTTCTGGGCAGAAAACTTCGACGAGTCAAAATGGATAGATTGAAGCACTACCGTCTGATCTCGATCTTTTTTCAGAATTCCCCATATCGCATGAACGCCCCTACCGAACTTATTATTCTGACGCCGGAACTTACCTTTTCTCATCTCTCGTGGCGATATAAGCCGAGCGCTATGCTCATGCGGATATGGATTCGCTCCTACAAATGCAAGTCCTTGTTGACCGACGCCCATAAGGAAGCCATAGTTATGATATAGCTTATTCAAAATGTCAGTATCTGAGTAGCCTCTCTCTCGAAGCTTGTGAACATATTGAGAAGCCTTGAGAGCAACCGCATCTTTTGTTCTACGAGCATAATCTAAAAACTGAGATAGTTTACTCATATCGACCTCGATTTACGCCCAGGATATCTTGAGACCCATAGCTTTTGCCGGCTTCAAGAATGCTCTCATCTTGCTCACCCCTTTGATTCGTCCCGTATACTTCTTCGCCGGATAGTCAACAGTATAGGTACCTTTAGGACCTTCAGTGACATAGACATCAGCATCACCTACTAAGAATCCGCCACGAGTCAACTCGCCGGTCATCTTCTGTTTGTATCGCTTGATAGCCTGGTCACGCTCAGGCGCACTGATCAGCCCCTGTCGATAAGATAGATCAGCATTTATTTTTATTCCGTTTGGCGTTATGCCATCACGATCTTTTGGCAATCTCTTATGCTTTCTCCGAGTACGCCGAAATCTTTTATATGCCTGCTTTGTTTCTGGATCCATCGGATTCGAAAATGCTCCTCGAGTCGATTTACTGAAGTAATGGAAGAATTCTGGCTCGAGAAAGAACTCCTTCCCTGTATGTAGATTCTTTACAATGAAACCGGCACCACGCCTCTGTATGATTTCGAACTTGTTCTGTATGCCCGAGCCGCCGGACATCAGCAATATATCACCGATCTTCCATCGTTCTGGGTTTTTTCTCAACTTCTTCTTTGGATTATCTCTTTCAAGATATCCGTTGATCTCATGCTCGGCATGCTCCTCAGCCTGCTCATACTTCGGAAATCCCCATGATGAGAATATATTCTTGTAGATACTTCGAATAAAATATCCCTTATTATGAGAGTACCAAATTTCATACGGTATTCCCATATACTCCTTATGAGCTTGGCGCTGCGGATTCGGCCGCATTGTAGAAGCTAACGCCCCCATTGGCATCTTTACGCCTTCAAGCAAATGATGATATTTCTTTATGAGACCTTTCTTCAAACCCTCAGGCGTCTTGTCGCTAAGTATAGCCGCTTTCACAGCAGCCAGGTTCATAGTCCGTGGCATGACAGCCTCCTTATTCCTAATACTGATACCCATAAGGTATCGGTTCTATATCTCTCGCCGTCGGATCACCAATATACGAGTACTCATTAATAGCCCGAGCAAGCGCTAACGTCTTCGCCTTATTGAAGCCGGTGATTCTGATGGCTACATGACCTTGATATGGAGTATGATCTGGCTTAACATCATAACCATGACCAAACTCATCAGCCAGATGCTTCTTGAACATCTTTCGCAAGGCAGCTGGGGACATACTCCACGAATCTTTCCAGTCCGACCACGCATAGAAATATTGTCGCTGTGCCATCACGCCCTCCTATCGAATTGATTCGTCAAATCTGTAAAAATTCAATGTAGCGTCACCATACTTTCCACGAAGATGATCTATGAGATCTTGCGTACTCCCAGTTCTCGTATATGATTCTTTGAACTGTGGATTTCCACTCTTCGCAATGGCAAAGATACTGACATATTCTGTTCCACCTGATTTAGCTCTGAGTATCAACAAATGACGATATTTACTTTTTGCCATTATCGCCTCCCGCCGTAGAGAACAAACCAGGCATGCCAGTCCTGCATACACTGCATCATTTCTTTCCTGACGAGAGCTATTCCCTTCTTGCTCAGCGGTATGTCCCTTGCCACATTCTCAGCATGAAACTTTGCTAAGTGCTTAGCTTGTTTTTGAGCAGCCGATGAACTTGCCATATTCTCACCTCTTCTTCGTCATGAAGTATATTCCTAAGCCAACCACCGCAACAATGGCGGCTCCAATTCCTACATTCTCCGCGGTCACGATAGAAGGAGCGGCATGACCAGCCAAGTTATTTACCGCATCAACTTGAGTCTTCACCTTGACAAGAAATAACCCAATCTTTCCGTAGTCAGCGATGCTAACGTCTTCACCGCTATTGAGTTGATCATTCACATCGCTGAGCTCTGCTTCCAATGCCGTCTGCTGATCGATCAACGACGCAACTTGCGCTTTCACTGCCGGGTCTGACGAAGTAGCCAACTGATTCAAGGTATTACGACACATTAGCAACTGGCCAATAAGCGCTTGTGCCTTTGCCTTCAGATCACTCAGTACTGTTCCAAAACCTCGTAACATTGTCGCCTCCTACGTCGTCTTGACGTGATAATATTTTTCACCGATCTGATCGTTCAGCAGTGTTTCAATGTGCTTGGCCTTCATCTTCAAGATCATGGGTATCATCATCTTTGATAAACCCTTGTGACTCCCACGCATCTGCATGATATCACCAACCAAATACTCTGGAGATTCAGCATAAGCTTGAGATAAAAGAATTGCGGCTGATCGCTTTCGTATTGATTTCATGATCTCCCCCTACTTGACCATCGACGCTTCAGCCAGATGATTGATGAGACCTCTCTCTTCGTCGCTCAGCCGATATCCGGCAGCAAGCTTTGATTTGACTTGATGAAGCGCAGCCATCACCGCAGCGTCAGCATCGGTCATCACGGAAGCTCCAAGTAGCGTTTCACCAGTAGCCTCGTCATCGCCATATGACTGCACTACACGAGGACCTCCCATCGCCGGAACGACAGGCAACACTGGAGAAATTCTTGGAAATGCGCCATACGCCACAACTGGAACTGGCTCAGGCATAGGGTTCACACCCATACCGCGCATAGCATAGAGCGGCTGAGCAGTGTTCATGGCGGGCTTCGGCACACTTCCCTGCGGTCCGCCGTAAATAGGTCTGCCAATCTGACTACCAGAAGCTTTATACGATCCACCTCTTTTTCCTGGATGACTTTTTCTCATAGGCTGACCACTTCTCCTTGGCTCAGCCCTTCTCGGCCACATCGGAGTTGGCTTTACCGGCGCAGGTGGTCTGGCTTGCTGCGCAGCTGAAGCAACCTTCTGTCCCATTGTCGTTAACGCTCTTGATGGATTTACTGGTCTCATAAATCCAAAATTTTCATCTTCCATAATATCCTCCTATGACACATGCGCTAGTAAGCGCTTTAGAATAGTAACGTGATCTCTCTCATCAGAAGCAATCCGTCGTATTGATTGACGAATGCTATCAAACTCGGTCGTCGCTGGCAAAGCTTTTATCAACTTGGCATAGGCGATGATGCCTTCTTCTTCTTCTCGGATAAACTTACCCAATTCCCGTTTGTATGTTCCTAAGCTAGTAATCATTTCCGTCTCCTCTTATAGTGATAAGGATTTTTCCGGAACGGAACATGTCCGCTGCTCCCACTGGAATAGATATATAGTGCTAAGCCTCCGATACCTACTATTCCTAAGATAATTGGAAGTCCGAGACCGCTCGTAACACCTTTGAAGGCAGAGCCAACTACTTGACCTGCTCCTTGCGCTACTGAACCTACAACCTTTCCGGTAGCCTGCATCGTTCCCTCGGCTACGTTCTCAATCTCCGCAGCAGCTCCACCAGCCTGAGATGAAGTGGCACCTTCATCTATTGACACATACGCGGCTGCACCATATCCCATCGTGCGCCACAGGTTATTGAATATTTCAACCCAATTCCCCAGCGTCATAGATACTGATGGAACAAAGGTAATAGCAAATCGTCCAGAAAATAATGGACGCTCAACCTTTACAATGGTCGCGTCAGTTATGTACTGACGAAACTGAGTTGCAATATCATCTTGCGACGGCTGGAACCAAGCACCGCTAGAATAGGTGATTGTATATTCATTCCCAGAAGCCAACATCGTTCCTTGCTCGATAACGCCAAATCCAGCAAAGCCAGAAAATCTATCAGCTCCTCGAACCTTATATCTGTTTTCCTTGATAGCAGTAGATGGCCGATGATAATTTTCATCTCTTACATGTGGCCACATGGGATTATGCTGTCTCATATCATCTCCATATTCCTAATGACGGGCAAGAAATTCTTCTGCGCTTTCCCCAGGGTAGTAAAGACCTTCTGTTGGTCCATATCTTGCTTTGCGATTCTTGTTGACGACGTAACGCTCAGCATCCTCATCCAGACGCTCCCACCATTGATAGAATGTTTCTTCTGGCAATTTCTCGGCATCTTTATCCCAAATGAGGGCAAAGTCCATATCTTTATATCCTGAGCCTGATCGCACCATCTTTACAATATTGGTCAAATTCTTTTGAAGCGTCTTCTTACTGCCATGCCAGTGAGCACCAAATCGCCATTTCTGAAAGAAGAACTCAATACCTTTTTTATCATCTGTCCGACGAATGACGATATAAATAGTCTTCATGGCTACCTCGTATCAAGTCGATCTCTTTGCTCTTTCTCTTTTTGCTTCTTCTCTTGTTTATGCCGATTCTTCTCTTTTATGGTAGTGTGGTGAGGATGCCCGGGCTTTTGGGTTTCTTCCCGGTGTCGACGAAAAAATTTGTACCGGTCTTGAGCAATGCAATCTCGTTGCTATTGGCTGATTGGGTGCCAAATCCGTTCTTATCGTAAGCGGTGCAATAGTAGAGAGCATCTGCCTTTGTTCCTAAAGTATTCGATATTGAAATTGTCGTTGTCACCACCGCCGCTGATGTCACAGTAGAAGTTGGCGATGAGATGAGATACGGACCGCCTATTGTCGTGCCACATGTTACGGTGTAGGTCACGGGAAAATCAATGGCTGAGCCATCCGTGTTTGTCGTCGCCGTCTGCATTGAGAACAGCGATGCTGGATCAGCTTGCGCGGTAGCTACAAAGCCGATCACGAGCATAAGTACTATTCCTATTACTGCAATCATCTTTTTCATTTCCTTCTCCTCCTTATGGGTTATGTTTCTACTCTCCTCGATACCAGAACTTGTCTACAATTTTGACGATGACATAAGCTACAGCAACTATTCCTAAGATCACAAGCGTGAATGTATCTTTATCCATCTAACCTCCTATGACTTGCAGTGTGCGCCATCTGGAGCCAACGGATCCAGAAGATTTGCTCAGAGCCAGATTGCCATCTTGCCACGCCAGGTATCAGGCAAGTGAAATTTATATTTCTCAAGACGACCGGTTGTCAGCCAACGATCAGGCAGCTCGAGAAAGATGAGTGTGCATAATGTATAATTGAGCAAAGCATCAAGCACGACAAACAAGGCGAGCCATGGATAGCCAAATATCTTTGGCCATGTTCCTAAGGTCCCCGCCATCTTCGCTCGCAAGAGAGCCATCATGAGACCATAGCCACCCCAGACACACCAGATGAACAGTAAAGAATACAATAAATATTTCATGTCGGCTCCTTCTGTACAGGTTTTGATCTCTGTCGCTTGATCGCAGGCATTACAAGGAATACAAATATTCCTATTCCCACAGCCGCGTAAATGACATATTTCCACATTCCAGAAGTACTGCTCGATACTGGAATAGATGGCGCTGGCAGCATTGGCGTGGTGGCCTGCTTTTCCATAGCCGCTGCAAACTCATAATCTTCGAGAGGTATATCGAGCTGCTGACCAACCTGAATGAGATTAGGGTCTGCTATTCTATTCTGATTCGCAATCGTTTGCACACTGACACCGTACTTAGCAGCTATTGCGCCCAGCGTATCACCAGGCTGGACCGTATATGATTCCCAATTCAACTCTCCGTATGATGCGAACATGGTATTACCTCATAACTGGTGGCCACGTTTCAAACTCTACTTCTTCAACATTCTTTCCAAGCCATTTGTTGTCAGCATGCAGACCTTGTGTCACATTATACAAAACAAAATCTCCAAGATTTGAACGAGCTGCGATGGTATATGAATTACCCATCCACAAAGACTTCGTCTTCACTTTCTTGATCTTACGACCGGTGTATTTCTCTATAATCCACTTAGCCGCAGTGTTTCCAGTGAATGGCATGATGCCTCCTACTTAGGTAATATCTTCAACAACAGCTTGGTGATTTCAATCAAGTCCTTCTTGTAGATCACATTCTGCAAATGGACATTGTAGTAGCGTTCACGCTGGTTAACATAGATCGATCCCTTATCACCAATTAGATGTCGCTTTTCAAAAGGGGTGTACCGCTTCTTACCGATATCAATACGAGAGTAATGTGGAACATCGACCAACTCAAAGTTCTTTGATTCGGCCAATATGTTCTCATCGTATTCATATCCACGTCGTCTTCTCATTCTGGCCATCATCGCCTCCTGCTAACACGACGTCTTCGTGGATTCAACTTGTAATATTTTTTGGCGCCGTCGATTTGCATAACATCTACAAAGCCAAACCCCTCTTCTTGGAGTAGTTCCTCAATCTTCTCTTCCAATTCTTGAATAGCATCTGTTCCTAAGTTCTCTGGCTTGTCTGTGTCTGGATTCATGAGCGTTACAAGAAATTGCGCTTTCATCTGTCCACCTCGTAATCATAGAGTGTTGTATAAGTCGGATTTTCCCATCCGACGTAAGCACCTTCTTTGATCTCATCAACAGGCAGCCACTGACCATAGATATATACAAGACCATAGACGTGACCGAGCTGCTTATTTGGCTTATACGACGCCGCTCGCAACTTTACTCGAAAGCCTATGCTCTTGAGGAGCGACAATGACAGAATCGTCATATCATCGCAATCACCTTGCCACAGCACGCCTTTGCGCCAATACTCGAGAGCAACAAGTGGTGACTGGAGCATCTCTACATTGCTCGGGTCCTTTATATATCGAGAGTGATTCTGAACGAAGTGATAGATGGCATCAGCCTCACCCCATTCATCCTTTTGCGGTATTCCTTCAACAATCTTCGCGGCCCAGTCTCGAACGAGCGGATTCTTTCCAGATTGGCGTATCGCCGAGGCCATGAGTTCGAGCGTATTATTGTTGACCGCATCATCTCCAAATCCAAGATTCACATATTTGACAGATTGATCACTCAGTCCTCGAAACATATCATCTCCTCATATCAAAAGACTGAAAATTTATCAAGAGCTTTTAGAAGATCAGTTCCCAACTTAAGAAACTTTCTTTTGTCTTTCTCAGACAACTCATCTCTATTATAGGCCGCTTCTATTGGTCTCATCATGTATCTAACATCATTAAGATCAAATTTCAATCTATCAATGATAGAGTACATGGTCGCTGAATCTGCATATTTCTTTCTCTTAGCCATGTTATCTCCTACTCGTCAAGATTGAATTTCAAGTCGAACATGTAAGAGTCCATGAATAGGCTCATCTCTTCATCAAATGACGTTCCGTTATCTCGAGCCTGATCTTGAACAACCTCTTTTATCCACTTCTTGAGATGACCTGCTCGCACCACTGCCACAACTTCGCCTTCCATTTCTTGGACGACTATTACTGGAATTCTTACTTTCTTGGCCATGACATTCTCCTAGACTTTGGCTTTTGCCTTCTTGACAATAATGCTCATCACTTTTTCGTACTCTTTGTGATATTGAGACTCAGATGAAACGAAGTTGCTCAAGATCTGAGCCGTGACATCAGACATTTCATCTGATCCAATAAATCTGTCAATCACCTCTTGAGCGATGCTATTCAGTTGTGCTCTCGATAATTTCGCCATAACATCTCCTTATATTTCTAAGGCAAGTACTCCTTGACAATCATTGACGCCACAGACGACGTGACCGCTTGTTTCGCCTACTTCATCATCCCACTGCTGTCTGTTGTCGAAGTCGTGGCGAGCGCCACAGGTGTTACATACGGCAGTGACTAGTTTAATTGGCATAGAATTGCTTCTCACATTCTCAATATAGCGCTGAGCATAATCTTGGAGTGCGAGATAGGCCTGCTTGTTGGAATAGCGCGACCTATCAAAAATCATGACGTAGTTAACAAGACCCTTAGCATCCATTTGGCCGGCAAGTATCTGTTGTTTGATAATGCCAGGTCCGAAAAATGAATCAAGCATCTGTGTTACACGAGGGAAGGCAGCATAATCTCTGCTTGTTACTGATCGATAAAGTTCTTGCGTGAGCTGGGCGGTATTGTCTTGCTGTACTTGTGGTGCCACTTGGGGAGCCTCCTGAACAGGAATTTGTCCATCTGATATTTCTTGCGCTATATCTTGCGCTGCCGCTTGAGCGTATGCTTCAGGCGGCAAGTCGGGCATTGATCTCGGATCATATCCTAAGCCGCCAGAGCCGTCATTTGCATTATACGCATCTGACGGAAAGCCTAGATGATCCATACCAGGAGCTGGGGCTGGCGCTTGAGGTCTTGGTGCTGGTGGAGCCTGTATTATCTGACGAGGCGGTGGCGCTTGAACATAGATCGGTCGCTCAGCCTGCGCTTCCATAGGAGCACGAGCAGCCGCTTGCGCTTTGACCGCCGAAATATTCTCGATCGCTCCAATCAGCTTTCCGATATGAGGTCCAACGGCATCTATAAGCTTGTCCATAATACCAGGCCGCTCAGCTGGGCCGGCGCCTGTGAGTTCTTGCAGTATTCCTAAGACACCCTTCATCTTTGTGAGCGCTGTGAATGGATCGCTATCTGCCGGATCTTTTATTAGGCCAAGCGTTTTGAAGATAGTTATTTGGTCTGTTAGCGACTGGGGATTGTTGGAACCGGGTGCGGGAAGCATCCCCATATCTTTCATCGTTCCTGCCATTCCACGCACCAGCTCTAAAGGGTCCTTGTTGTCACCGTTCTTTCCCATAGCGCCCATCATCGCTGTGATGAGGCCGATCATCATTTGCGTCTGGTTATTGCTCTGGTTCATCATGAGCGCAATGAGCTGTTCACTTCCGCTCTTGCTATTACCGCCGGCGAGTGCTGCGAGTTCCATGCCTTTTTGCATGGATTCAACATTCTGCTGTATTACGTCTTTCGGCGCCTGCACTGTTTCTCGCAGTATGTCCATCATTTCAGACGCTTGCGATGTGGCTGGAGTAGCCTCAGGCTCCTGCGCATCTATATCGAAGAAGACAGGCTTTCTCTTATCTCCGCGAAGACCTCCGTCTCGGAAAAAGGTTACCATGTAGCGGCCGGAGCCCCACGAGACCACGCGATTCCTGCGCTTAATCTCCGCCAATGTTTCTTTTTGAACGAGCATGTTAATTTCAAATTCGAGATCAGCCCAGTGGCGGAACTTATCGATTCTGCGTTTGAACTGCCAGACGTTCGGCGACGTTTCTTTGCTCAGCTTGAGATACCAGTCAGTACCTTCCATTCCGAGCAGCATTTCATCTATTGATATCTCATCTGGACTTTTGCGCCTGAATGGATCACCGAGTGACAGCCGTTGTCTTCCGTCTGCGAGCGGGTCTATATCTTCGTCTAAATCGCGAGGATCAATGTCCTCTCCTTCTAAATCTTCTCGTACGGCGTCAAGTATCTTGCTTCTCTTTTTCGCTGTTTTTGTGGCCATGGCTCATCTCCTTATGGTAGTATGGGTGTTTGTGAATTCCCTATTGATTGACGTGAATATTCTATTTGATTGGACGTCCTATACTGCGCTGGACTTCTGCGCTGTGCTAGGCGCTAGTGGGGCGTGTTACTAAAGTTACCTTCTGTTACTATGCCTCTAATATACCACAGTACCTAGTATATGTAAATATCCAATACGGGTTCTCTTTATCAATATCTACATAAATAAATAATAAATAAATACATAATAAATAATATGTTATCCTTTATAACGCTTATAGGTAGTAGAGTAGTAGTGGATAGTAGATAGTAGATATTGATATTGATTATTATTATTATTATTATTATATATATATATATATATATATATATCTATACTATACTATCCATACTATACTATCCACTACTACACTACACTACCAGCGTTAAAACACATAACATATTATTTATTATTTATTATTTTTTGATTATCGCGGATAAAAATAGTTATTTACATGGATAGTCAGAATGTGTTATACTAGGAACAGTTATATTAGCGCAGAGCGTTAGCGAGCGCACTAGCAGAAAGGAGAAAGAATGGATGCTAAGATTGTAAGACCGGGAATGAAGTACTGTCCGTATTGTAAGCAATGGAAATTAGTAATAAAATTTGATAATAAGAACTTAGGTTCTAACTCGAAATGTCGCCTGTGCATAAACAGGCGCAAATAAAGGAGGAAATACATGTATATCGTACAGATGGAGTACAAAGCAAAAGATAGGACCGACTATAAGAGAATAGGAACACGCGAATTCAAAGACGTAAAGCCTGACGACATGATAATTGAGACATGCTGGAGCGCCGTTGTGAAAGGGACCGATAGGAACATTCCCATAGACGACGCTTTCGAGGAGACGAGCATCAAAGATCAGGACGAGACCTTAGGAATACGGCTTAGTGAAGTACTCGCAAGGAGCAAAATGACGCGAACAGTAATAGAAGTAATTGGGATCGAAAAATATAAGAATAAAGATGTGACCAATCCAACTTTTCAGAAGCATGCGGCTATACTGCCATCGCTGATAGCTTTCCAGCAAATTACAGCGCCGACGGTGGCGAGAACCTTAGGAATACAAAAACTTCAAGCGCGAAACATAATCGAGGAGCTGGAGAAGGCTGGAATTCTCAAGCGCACTTATACGTTCTGGACTATGACTAAACATGTCAGATCTCAGATACGCGACCATTTGATGGGTGAAAATATTCCTGTTCTAGCGCCGAAGCAAGTGCCAGGCGTGATGAGTACAGAAAAGAAGCCCCGATATGGAAAACTTGAACAGGTGTATCAGCAGCGAGTAGAAATAGCCGAAATGAAATGGCGCGACAAGCACTCGCATTTCGATAAGAAGAAAGGAGAACTCGTCGAGGATTATGAAGAAGATGAGTTGATTGAATATCATAACAAAATAGTTATATTCCTCGAGAAGGTGCAAGAAGCTATCAATGAGGCGGGCTACAAAGGACTTAGTTATGAGAAGCAGAAAAAGATTGATGTCAAAATGATGAAAGATATGCCACGAGAATAGGAACATTGAATCCATAAAGAAATGGAATATTTTTCGATATACAAACAAAACTGTCTATCGTATAATATTCCTTATGCTTCATATTCTACTCGAGGAGGTGGACGGATATGCTAGGAACAAAGATCGGAAAGCATCGTGGTCACATGGGTGATAAGCATAACAGAGCGCAGAAGGTCTACAATGCTTGGTCTGAGCTGAAGGCAAAGATGGAAGGTATGATAATACGGGGACGTGGTGAGACCGAGCAGGCGCGATGCGCCTACTGTATGCTGTTGCTCATGGAGACAGGGATCCGCTCTGGGAACAGAGATAGCGCAGGTGGCTATGTCTGCGACCAGAAGCATCACGAGAAATATGGTAAAGAGATCCAGACGTTTGGGCTCACAACGCTGCGACCCGAGCATGTCGATCAATCCCGTGGCCAAGTCCGTATCTCGTTCACAGGCAAGAAACTAGTGGACCAGACATTGGTTACAAAGCATCCAATACTCGTCAAGTACTTCCATGCTGTTCTCGAATCACATGATGATCCCACCGCATTCGGTGTCCATGATAAGCAGCTGCGCCGATTTACTCGCAAACATATTGGTCCAGGCTTCAAGCCAAAAGATATCCGCACCGCGTTGGTGAATAGGCTATTCATCAATATTGTCGAGAATGATAATATACTCAATGCCAAGCCAAGTACCAAGAAAGAAGCCAATGCGGTACTCAAGAAATTGATTGAAACCGTGGCTGAGCGCATTGGCCATACAAAGGGCGTATGCAAGGGGTCATATCTATCACCCACACTACTCGCCGTCGTAAAGGACCGCTTGCATGGTAATATTGTCCACAAGACCCGCAAGCGCAAATAGCCTGTATTTACTGCCTATAATTGCATAAGTTTTGGAACATTTTTCGATTTACAGCAAGCTAGCAATAGCATATAATGTGCTCTATAGTACAGCAGCGCAATAGCGTGACTAAATGATACGAACAGAAAGGAGGTGAGATCAATGGATTATAAATTAGCCAAAGGAGATATTGCCAAAGACTACAATGGTGAGAAGTGGAAGGTGATGGTAGAATCAAAAAACAGAACAAAGACGGTATTGTCATATGATGAATCCGGAGCATTGACCGATGCGCCTCTGGATGAGATTGAAGGTTTCAGATTTGCTGGATGTATTGGTGTTGACAAAGATAATGACGGAGAAAGAGTGGCTTGGGCGTATACTACAGCCACATCTCTCAGAAAGATCGTACTTGGACAATAACTCGCGGGACACCGCAATCAAACATGGAGGCCACAAATGAAAAAGATATTGGTTACTGGAAATGGTCCATCACAGTCACTTGTCAAAACCATCCGCAATGCCATACGCAAGACTTCGGAGTACCTCGTTCCACCTGACACGCCACATTATCCCGCTTATCAGATCAAATCAACAGAGTCTCGGAGAAAGCAGCAGCGATACTGGATCTTTGAGTCGCGCGATGATGACGGCATTCTCATTGACCAATTCTATGGGCGCAGTATCAAAGCGGCCTACTATCAAATACAGAAGCCATGGCGATATGAGTATAAGCTCGCTGGGCTTATGACATTGAAGGAGGCCAACTATGAAGCCCGTTCAATATAAACTAACCCATGCAGAATCAAATGCCTTCAACGCTTTTGCAGAAGAGCGTGTGATGGCTGCGAAGGCGATCAAGCCAACTATTCGCATGACACGGGATCAAGAGGATCACTTGCGGGCTTGCTTCTTCAATTGTATTAGCGATGCCTACTCTTCTGGCATGGCCTCGGAGAATAGGAAAAAGAAGCCAGATGCGATTGGCACCCGTCAGATCTTGCAAGAGATTGACTGGATACTTGATCAGAAGAATGTTCCAGGCAAGAAATATCTGCGCACTCTCGGCGATCGGGTGAGAACACTATCCAAACAATATCTCAAGTCAAAGAAAGGAGCCAAATCCAATGGCACTCACAAATAAATCCATCCGAGCTCTTAAAGAAGCGCTACCCGTGGGAACAATGATATCAATCTTGCTGCGCAATGGTAGAAAGGTAAATGACTATATCAATGACAAGGCCTTTACGATAGGCCTACATGGTGTCAATGATATATACTATTACTCGGATTTTACCATGCGCCATCACGGCAGTATTCCATTCTCGTCGTTTGATACATGTTCCGTTTCGAAGACACATGTCAAGCTTGACAACTGCGTGATAAGCATCAAGCGGAAAGCGAGGGACTAGGAACATGATAGAAAATATCAAGATCATATTACAGCAATATTTTGATGGACTGATACCAGCAGATGAAGCCATCAGCAAAATAGCTGTGGAGATGTCTGAGATAGAGGAGTCAAAATGCTAACTCAACGACGGGTGTGGGAGTTGATGAGTACGCAATGTAAATTTCTTGGTGAAGATAAGACTTGTATCTACTATGGAACCATGCTTCTACTAGGTAGAGCTAGAGATTGTAAATGCGAGACATGTCCGATTCTTGGATGTGTTGGTGTTGAAGTATGGGAGACAGGGAGTAGACCATGACAATACGACGACCAATGAAGCCAGCGACGCTGTCAGATCTGGCCTTGGAAGATATTGATGGTGATGATATTCCATTTCCAGTCTACGGTACTCCGAAATTTGATGGTATCCGCTGCTGCGTTCAAAGCGGCCAGGCGCTAACCTATAAGCTCAAGCGGATACCGAATAAGTATGTGAGACGTAAACTTGAGATGCCAGGATTTGAAGGTCTTGATGGTGAGTTGATTGTAACTCACTCTATTCAAGATTACTTCAATAATACCCAGTCTGGTGTGATGTCACATGATGGAGAGCCAGACTTCAAGTTCTGCGTCTTTGATGTGATGCCGAAGTCAGGCAAGCCAGATCCAGGATATCTACGTCGAGTCGATGACATGTTCAAGACTCAGGCTTCTTTTCTTCAATATGTGGAGCCGGTGAAGATCAGGAACATGCGAGAGCTGCTGTCATTCGAGCGCGATTGCCTCAAGAAAAATTACGAAGGATTTGTTCTGCGCACTGGTAATAGCCCATACAAATATGGGCGTTCTACGCTTAGCCAGTTCTGGATGGTGAAGTATAAGCGATTCCATGATAGTGAAGCTCGTGTTACGGGCTTTAATGAGTTGATGGCTAACAAGAATGAAGCCAAGCGGAATAAGTATACCAATCTTATCGAGCGTAGTTCACACAAGAAGAACATGGTGCCAATGAATATGCTGGGCTCGCTCAATGCGGTTGATCTAAAGACAGGCGTAGAATTCCGGATATCTGGATTCACATTGAAGCAGCGCAAGCAGATATGGCGACAGCGCAAGAAGAAGATGGGCGCGATATTCACGTATCGCTATCAGCTGCATGGTATGAAAGACAAACCTCGGTTTGATGTCTTCAAAGGATGGAGGCCAGAAAATGAGTCTTGACCCAGATTTGATAAAGCGACATACGATCATGCTCTTTGAGTATGACGGACGTCAGTATCGCGTGATCAGCGAGATGGTATCTGAGCAAGGTGATATCAAGTTATTCGTTGAGCAGAAGATTGTAGATAATGTTGATTCAAAAGAGAAGCAGGTATGGGTAGAAGTATCACCAATGTTGACTGACAAGAATCACATGACGATAGAGCAGTGTACTCAAGTGCTCAAGCAGATATCTGATTATGTGAATGTCAACTTCTTTATCGTGTAGGAATACCGTGAGGTCTTATGGACATACGAAAAGTATCGTTGGTAGTTACTGCTGTGGTATTATTGATAGGCGTCGTCGCAACGAGCCATCGAGTTAGAAGTCTTGATAAGCAAATGTCAATAGTTACAGACTTGCTGAGAGAACAGCAAGGTATCAACAAGAGTCTGATAGAAGCGCTCAAGTTGCGCGAAGATCCACAATATCTGAAGGAAGTTACCGATTGCAATACGCAATCAATAAAACCCAAAGCGAAGAGGAGGAAGTAGAATGGAAAAGACAGTGATGATGCAGCACATGGGGAGGATCTATGTTGGTAATCCGCTATATGAGAAGGCCACCATGGAAAGAGAAGAAGGGCCGGAAGAGACCATTGATATATTGGTCGAGATGGATGAAGCGTATGAGTTCATCCCTATTGCGACGCTCATGCCGGATGAACGGACAGGTAAGCTTGGAACGATGTCGACGTTCTCAACGATTAAAGTCGGCAAGGTCGTGTCAATACCAGATGAAGCCATCATCGCGGAGTTAGCGAATGACTCGCCGTATTATCGTCAGTACGTCTTGCTGACAACCGGCGTGACAGTGCATAATCCCAGCGAGATGCCACCTACGCCCATAGGATCGCACAAGCGGCCACATTAGGAATAGGAGGAGAGATGAAATTTTTTGCAATGCTATATGAGAAGTTGACAAAGCCAAAAGATACAGGTTGGCGTATCTGTGTCCATGGTGAGAAGTGCAACGAACCTGACTGTACTCATAAAGTTCCACATGAGCGCAATACCGGTTGTGCTAATGTTTGTTGGCACTCGGGTGAAGTATGTAGGATGACTGATGAGCCAATCAAGGGATGTGGTGGTAGGCCATGACACCTAACGAACAACTTGCAGAATGGGTAAAAGGGAATTCAATACATGATACAGAACGAAATGAGTGCTGTCCGGACTTCTCATGCTGTAGGCCCGAACTGTTAGCCAATCAGGTTGAGCGGCTTACCTTTGTTGAGAACCCAGAACTTCGTGAAAAGATGCTCTTTGTGTTTCTTAGCCGCGGTCTTGAGAAGCTCGGATATGAAATTTCATCACCACTTAATTTGAGAGAATAATCAACGTCGGGTCTCATGCGCTAGGCCCTGAAGTGGTACGCGATACCACATGCGCTGTAGTCTCCATGTGAAGGGCCTGGTTTTCGGTGACTCGCTGTGTTAAGGGATGGAACCGTACCATTATAATAGGTCTTGCCGACTGATTAGGAACAGAAGTGGTGACACGGATATCGTTAGCTCTCCCTTTCAATATCAGATGTCACTATCTTTTATCCTCTTTGGTCGGCAAGTTTTTAGGAGATGATAATGTATATTACTATAAACCCAATGACGTTCGAATGCCGAAGATATAATACACCCGAATTGGCGCTGATCGACAGCGTACGGCTTAATAAACTTGATGAAGATCATCCATCATTCAGGTTGTATCACTTGATGCCAGATGATATAAAGTTTAAGTATCTAGGTAGTCTGTATCGAGGATTTGGAACAGAAAACTATTCATTCAAGGGAGAAAGTGATGAATCCGATAATTATTCCGTCATCATATAACTATATCGCCGTATTCCTCACCTTCAAGTGCAGTCTTCGATGCTCCTATTGTATCAATGCTTATACGCCAATAAATCGGATAAGAAAACAGCTTACTGGTCAAGAGTGGGTTCGTTCCCTTGATAGAATAGTGAGTAGACCAGACTTGCCGATTACGCTTGGAGGTGGTGAGCCAACATTCCATCCAGATTTTTTCTACATCGTCAATGAGCTTCATGATAAAGGACATAAGTTAGACTTGCTTACGAATAGTATTTTTCATGTTGATACATTCATGCGTCAGATATCACCTGCTGTATTCAAGCGTCCAGCGCCGTACGCTTCTATTCGCGTCTCATATCACCCGGAAACAATGGTCGCGGAGAATGTGCTAAGACGAGTGAAGAAGTTGCTCGATGCCGGATATCACATTGGAATATGGTCTGTCAATCATCCGCAATATAAAGATGATCTCATGGAGTTTGCTGACGCTTGTGATAGACATGGGATTGACTTCCGTCTCAAAGAGTTCCTAGGAACATTTGATGGAAAGATGTGTTGGACATCTAAGTATCTAGGAGCTTGTGATGGAAAAGCCACTCAGTTAGTAGATTGTAAGACTACTGAGTTGATTGTAGGGACTGATGGCGCAGTATATCGGTGTCATTCCGATTTGTATGATGATCGTGCTCCCATAGGATCGCTGCTTGACGAGTCATTTGATATACAAGATATCTATCGCTCTTGCACGATGTTTGGTACTTGCAATCCATGTGATGTGAAAGTCAAGTTTGATAGATTCCAGCAAATAGGCCATTGCGCGGTCGATATTAAGTTTTTGGGGGTGACAAAATGATTATACTTTCTTTAGGAAGATGGAGTATTTCTTCTGGCCGTTGGTTTGTGCGTACCAGAATATATTTTCACGGTAGGTGGACTCCGTTTACTGATATAAGATGGCGATATCGGAAGGAGCGATATGGAAAAAGCTAAATGTCGATGTACTGTTCCAGGAGATAATCCGGCTTGTACTGTTCATGGGGCTATTAACCCATTTGGGTTACGTCTTGATACACGGCAAGTCGGTGGTGACCATTACAAGAAGAAAACTATCACGCCGTGGGAGATAATTGATATGCTGGGTCTAGATTTCTATGAAGGCTCGGCATTGAAATATCTCTTGCGGTATAGAGATAAAGATGGCATGAAGGACTTGGATAAACTGAGTCACTACGTTGACAAGTTGAAGGAGCGATATGGAAAAAGCTAAATGGTATTGGCTGTGTCCGTGCGGTAATAAAGTGAATCGATATAATCCCATCTGTCCACAATGTACTAAGAAAAAGGAGGAGGCAGAAGCCTATGTCAAAGCTGATGACGTTGAAGCGAGTGGGGAACAGAGTGCAGCCGATGTGCAATGTGTCGCTACTGAGAAAAGCGGGCACGAATGACTATCTGGTTGTATTCACTGACGGACCTGAGACAGCGGAGTTGCTCAAGGGTGGATGGAAAGAGGTCGATAAGAAAACAGTCATGTTCAAGGCAATATAGGGGGATGATATGAATATAGAGTATCTGTTTATATGGTTGATGCCTGCTATGTTTTTGATAGGTGGGTATTGCGTTGGAGCTTTGTGGTATCTGAGAAAGATACAAGATCTCCGAATAACTATCATAAAGCTTGAGCATGATACCGCTCGGTTATTGATGCGAGAACCACGTACTATCGAATATATCGTAAGCTATTACGGTCCAGGAGAGGAGAAATATGACAATAAAGAACAAAACAAATATTGATATGTCACTTGGAGATGCGATTGATCGCATAACGATTCTTATCCGCAAGATACAATTCGGCGAAGATGCGGCTTATAAAGAGTGTGAGCATTTGACACAGTCCATTGACAAACTGGAGATACCGCTGTCAGGTGCCATTCTTGCAGCTATCATTCGCGTAGCCTATTCCAATTTTGAAGTATGGAATAGGGAGAATGCCTTCCGTCGCGGTGAAGATATGGATGCCGAAGCCGTAAAGAAGATGATGATTGAAGTACGTGACTTCAACTCGCGAAGAATCTACAATAAGAACGAGATAAACCGATTGACTGAGATGGGTTTCCGTGAATTCAAAATCCAGCATCGCTCGAGGTGATAATGAAAATTTTGGCTCGCATTATTGCCCATTACCATGCAAAGTGGTTGGGTATTCTATATGCCAGTACTCAGGCTACCGCTTATACTGATGAATGGTTGAATGTTTATTCGTCGACATATAGTCACTTCTATAAAACACTAACCAGAAACTTATTGGAGGGAGATCATGATGGATCCAAGAAAAATTGATGGACATAAATTGCACCTCCATCCAGATAGAGTTCAGGAGTGGAGAGAAGGCAAACAAATTTATCCAATATACGTTGAAGTGAGTCCGACGTCGATATGTAATTTCAAGTGCTCATTCTGCGCTCTTGACTTTATGAAACGTGGTCCCAGCTTGGAGATAAATGATATTCTCGCAGCGATACGAGAAATGGCAAGTCTGGGCGTGAAGAGCATCATGTTCGCGGGAGAAGGCGAGCCATTGATCTACAAAGATTTTCTTCCAATGGCGCTAGGCGCTAAGCAGAATGGCATTGATATTTCACTTACTACGAATGGCTCGTTGATGCCACAAGAGTTGTCATATAATCTGCTGCCTATCATGTCTTGGATTAAGGTGTCACTGTGCAGTACGGTACTAAGTACCTTCAATTCGATATCGGGCTTTGATCGCATGCTTGGAGCAAGAATGCTTGGTCAGGTTATTCTCAATATCTATGAAGCCGTGGAGATTAGGAATAAGTTCAAGCATAAATGTGATATCGGTATTCAGATGTTGGTGACAGAAGAGAATGTGGCAGATATATATCACACGATCATAACGGCTCGAGAGATCGGAGTAGACTACATCGTTCTCAAGCAGTACTCACATCATCCATCAAGTATCAATCAGCATGTCACTCCGCCGCTTCCTGATTATACGCTTATGTCAACTGATCGCTTCAAGGTGATACAGCGTCACCAGGTGTTTGGTCATAATTATGATAAGTGCTATGCTTTGCCATTCTGGTCATACATTGCGAGTAATGGCGAGGTATATGCTTGCAGCTCGCACATTCCCGACCCAAGATTTTATCTCGGAAGCATCTACGAGAATACGTTGAAGTATATATGGGATAAGGACAACTATGTGCTTGTGAATTCGGCAATTGACGTTGCTCAGTGCAGAACGAATTGTCGGATGGACGCTTGTAACGAATATCTGCATGAGCTGATGAATCCAGGTCAGCATGTTAATTTCATATAGGAGATGACATGAATAAATGGCTTTGGAATAAAAAGAAAACTATTAAGATTAACATCGACACATTTCTTTTTGCCACTTTCGTTATCAAGCCAATAAATTCTACTTTTGAAATAAAGGGTCCGTATGCAGTCTATTTCAAAGAGATATTGATGGCAGACGGATTTCCAACAGAGTCATCGTCAAGAATATGGATTGATGAGGTGACGAAATGAAAGTCAAGACAATAATAATATTCGGAAAGCCGGGTGATTGGAATACATCAGCTAGTATAGAAGTACCAGGTCTTGGTGATGTGAAAATAGAAAGATGTTTTTCTGAGGAGACTATTAACAGATTATGTCAAGAGGCGGAGATAGCGCTGCGTTTGAAGATGGGACAGAAGGAGGTGTGTGATGAGAAATCTGGACAGCCACAAGTTGATTCATCATCTTGATCGACTGAACGAGTGGAAGCAGGGAAATAGAATTCCGCCGATCACAATGGATATAGCGTTGACTCGTGCTTGCAACTATAAATGTATCTATTGTTATGGTCAGTTGCAGGAGAATGAGCTCAAGCCAATGACATGGGATGTGATCAAGCGGTTCTTGGATGATGCTCGTGAAATAGGCGTCAAAGCGATATCGCTGGTGAGCGATGGAGAATCAACATGCTCACCGCACTATGTGAAGGCTATCCAGTATGGCCATGCGATTGGGCTTGACATGGCCTTAGGAACAAATGGCTATCTACTGGACGAGGAAGCTTTAGGAAAAATACTTCCGTGTCTCACTTATCTACGTTTCAATGTTTCCAGCGGGCGACCCGATAGTTATGCTCGATATCATGGAGTGCCGGCTGAATTCTTTGACAAGGTTCTTACTAATCTTTGGACAGCGGTCAGGCTCAAGCGCATATTCCATCTACCGGTTACGATTGGATTGCAAATGGTTTTTCTTCCAGAGATGGTTGATGAGATAATGCCGCTTGTGAACGTAGGGAGAGCTTCTGGTGTAGACTACTTAGTCATCAAACATTGCAGCGATGACGAGGAGCACACCTTAGGAACAAACTATGAAGACTATAAAAAGCCATATGTCATCAATATTCTCAAGAACGCTGAGATGATGTCTACTAATCAATATCAGGTTTCAGTGAAGTGGTCAAAGATATTGTCAGGCGGTAAGCGCAATTACTCGAGATGCTACGGCGCTCAATTTATCATGCAGCTTTCTGGATCTGGATTAGTTGCGCCGTGTGGAATGCTGTTCAACGAGAAATACAAGAAATATCATATTGGAAACATTGTTGATACCAGCTTCAAGGAATTATTCTATAGCGATAGATATATGGAAGTGATGAACTTGTTAGCATCCGATAAGTTTGATGCTAGGACAATGTGTGGCTCGCTCTGCCTTCAGCACAAGTGCAATGAGTTCCTCAATGAATTGATGACTAGGCCTGAGCATGTAAATTTCGTGTAAGGAGACGCAGTGAAGAATTTCATTTTTATCATTTTATTTCTTTGTGCCTGCGGTCCTCATACTGAAATTGAATATCACACGAAGCCGATTGAGCAGGTTCGAGAAGAGTGTTGGGGAAAATGGGCTTGTGCTAAATGGAGAAGTTGGAAAAGTCTTGATGAAATAGGTCGAGTGAAGTGTGATATCTATCTTGCTCCGGCTGATTTCTATGTGACCGAAGCCTGTTATGAAGATATCATTGAGCATGAACGGCATCATTGTTATGAAGGACATGATGAGCTGCCAACTCCAAACTGTGTTCAATATACGGCAATATTGAAGGGGGAATGATGGAACATTATAAATTCGAAGAATCATTCATAAGAGGAGTAAATCCAGGAGATCCATATCTGATAGTAGATAAGTCGGCGAATGCTATCTATGTATATATTGACGATATCTGCTATATTTTTGTGAAGGAGAAGAAATGACAATAGCAGAACTGCAAAAAAAGGCTGACTACATACGCGATGAGGTTATTCGCGTGGCGTGCAAAAACAAGTGTGGTCACATTGCGCCATCATTATCAATAGTTGATATTCTGGTGGTGCTGTATTATCATATAATGTTTCCATTCAAACATGTTCCAACATTTAAGATGTCACGTTATCTATCTTGGAATGATCGTGATAGGGTGGTTATATCAAAAGGTCATGGCGGCTATGCTCTATATGCTATATTGGCCGATCTAGGAATAATTCCACGAGAAGCTTGGGAAAATTTTGGGATAGATGGTGTTCTCAAAGGTTGTATAGAATATCGTCCAGATTGGGGACTTGAAGCTGGCACCGGCTCACTTGGTCACGGTTTGCCGATGGCTGTTGGAATGGCTTATGCTGCGAAGATACAAAAGAAGACTTGGCATACATACTGTATTGTAGGAGATGGTGAATTGCAAGAAGGTTCGTGCTGGGAAGCTATACAATTCATGTATGAACGTGATTTGAAAAATATTACCGTTATTGTTGATCTAAATGGATTCATGGCGTTAGAAAAGACCGGAAATATTGTTATGGACCGTTGGAAATTTTATTATGATATGGTCAGAGGACATAGTATGGTTGATTTGGAATATGTACTAAAAACAAAACCACAATTGGTTGTCGCTCGGACGGTGAAAGGGAAAGGCTTGAAGTGTATGGAAGGAAAGGCGCATTTCCACTATCGTCTTCCAACGGATGATGATCTATGTGAGGGGAGGACCTATGGCTAAGACCGATGTGCTGACTGATCTCATTCCATATTTTGAGAGAGATGAGAAATTTTTTCTCTTGATATGTGATTATGGATTTGGCGCAATAGATAATATCAAGAATAAGTTCCCAGATCGAGTAATCAATGCTGGGATAAAGGAGCAAGGCACGATAGGGATTGCAGCAGGTATGGCGATGGCTGGAATGAAGCCGATTGTTTTTGGAATAAGCAACTTCATCGTGTTTCGTGCGCTCGAGCAGATAAGAAATGATATCGTCTTGCAAGGTCTTGATGTAAAACTCATTGGAACGGGCGCTGATGATTATTTCTCATTCCTCGGCCCGTCACATACTACTGGTGGTGACGATATCCGAATAATAAATCTTATTTTAGGAGTAAAGATTTATTCTGATCTTGATTATATGATGAAGAGTAATGGTGCGGGATATCTAAGAACATAAACAGTCACCTATTTGGAGACCGTATGAAAATCAATATCTTCAATAGTTTGGGCCATCGAGAGATGACAGATGATCCGGCTCCGCCTGACTTCTATATTGGACGTCCCTCTCCATTAGGGAATCCATATTTTGTGGAGCTGTATGGTAGAAAAGAGTGTATAGAGAAATATAGATTACTTTTGAAGAAAAGATTGGAAGATGAGAAGTCTGCGCAATCAAAAGAAATACAGCGAATGAGGCGATCACTTAAAGAGTTTGGTATTGTAAATCTGTGGTGTTGGTGTGCGCCTCTTCAATGTCATGGAGATGTAATCAAAAAAATATTGCTTAAGACCCGCTAATTTATGGAACAGTTTTCGATTGCAAACTTTTTCTCATACTCGTATAATGTTTATTCAGCGTGAGGAGTAGCGATGACAAATGTGATTGTAGTTATGGGGCCAGATAACATTGGCAAGACGTACTTGGTCAAGAAACTACTTAAGAAATATCCACAATCAATATCAAATCATTTCGGAGCTGTAAAGTCAAAATCAGAAGGCAAGAAGGCGATGTTTGATGCTTTGACTACTATTGCCAAGGTCAAGAATAAGATGTTTATTTTTGATAGATTTCCTTTTGGTGATTTTGTGTATGGGCCGCTCTTCAGGAAGTATGACGCCTATTCATACTTCAATGAGATTGCAGAGCGGATGTCGGTGATGATAGATGTGAGATTTCTGTTCATCTTTCTCTATGCCGATGAAAGTACTTATGAGATGTTTTCATTGAAGCCAAAGAAAGATGAGAAGATTGCAATGCAGAAATCTTGGGTGTCAGAGAAGATATCTGTGAGCATGATTGATTTGGCGAACAGAATGCACGGCATACCCGGCACGACTCGTCTCGTAGTGAATAGCAATAACTATGATGATCTTGATGAGCGGAATGAGTACATTGGAAAACGTATAGAACAATGGATGGCGTATGAAGTATTCAAGCTCAGTCCCGTTATTGATTATGGACAAATTATTTACTCCCCAGAATATGCAGAGATAGATGTGAAGAAGCGTCAATTCAATCCGCCGAGCTTTTCATGTAAGGACTATGGCTCATGTATTGTCAGCAAGCAGCATGAGCAATTCTCTCCATTTGGTATGAGCTATAAAAGGCCGACATCTTTTTATGGAAACATTACAAATCCAAAATTTATCTTTGTAGGCGAGGCTCCAGGCCATCTTGGATGCGGAACCTATGGAATACCGTTCTACGGCGACAAGAGTGGCTATATCTTCTATAAAGCGCTGGCGGAGATTGGAATTATTCATTCCGAAATTTATATCACCAACACGGTGAAATGCTGTCCGAAGGGGAATGATCTAGGAACATACTACAACGGTGAATCGAGAATGGGTCTTGCTTGTGTGAAGCAGCTCGATACCGAGTTGCTCGCATTGCCCAAGCGCAAGATTATTGCGCTGGGAAAAGTTGCAAGCGTAACATTACAGATGCTCAAGATACATCATGAAATTGTCTATCACCCGGCCTACTATTTACGGATTGGTAAGCCGGATAAATTTACTCGTGAGTTAAAGGAGGTCTTAGGAATATGAAAGAAGTATACTGGACTATAGAGGTAGTATTACCAAATGGAGTAATAGCAAATATTATCCTTAAGGTGATGAATTGCCTATTCCAAATTGTACGATCAAAGTGTTTGTGATTAAATAATTTCAGGAGATGATCATGGATGAACAAACAGCCAGAGAGAGACTGAAAAAAATAGTCATGCCGGATGATAGTCTCGACTCAATAAATAATAGCAGCAGTGAGTGGTACGATGGTTATGTTCAATGGGATAAGACACGCAAGGATCTTATACTGGATGGTTGGTTTGATGCCGACACACTCGAAGCGATCGTCTGGTGGATCAGGAATAAGAAACAGGTTAAGGAGAAAATATGATATACCGACGAGCAACAATAAGAACAGAAGTGGCAGGGTTGCACCAGCATATTTTTGAATTGGAAGCGTTGACCGCCGACGATTTGCGAGAGATTGAGGCTTTCGTCAATACACTGTTGGATAAACTGATAAAAAGGATGGAGGATAAGTGAAAGTCCATGTTTGTTGCCTTGACTACACAGAGAAGGCGTTAGACGCTCGTAGACGTTTATCAAAAGGCGAACATCAATATTACTGCAAGAGGTGTCAGAAGTGGCATTGGAATGATAAAAAATGTAAAGTGGAGGTGAAGAAATGAATGATTGTAAAGAGCATTATGCTGAAATGTATGAAACCAGAATGGGCAATGCGCCTTGTCCGTGGTGTCAATTCTCCAAGTTGTGGGAGGAGTTTAAAACAGTAAGACAAGAAACAGGCAACGTACTTGCTGCAATACATCGTGACGGTGGACATTATATATCAGACAATGGGTTGCACAAAGCCTGTCGTGATGCTATTGATATTGTATTAAAAGAAAGAACACAACTCTCCATCGCCAAGAAAGCGTTGGAATTTTTAAGCTCTGTATCAGAGTCAACTGACAAGTTTGTTAATGACTATGCCCGTACAGCCCTTCGGGAGATGGAGGAGAAGAAATGAACGGATTGATGATGAAATATTTTGTCCTGAAACCAGCAGGGGATAGTCCTTATCATACCGCATCAAGAAAAGCTATGAAAGAATATATTAAAAAGTATCATCTTTAACCTTTTAGCATTGCCCTTGACTCGCTCAAGGGTTTTGTCGAGTAGTTAAAGCAATAAGCCGACGAAAACTCCGGTTTATAGTGTCACTGAAATACATCGGTTATGAGTGCGAGGCCGAACCGAGCTATAAACAAGAAAAGGATAATATGAAAAAATTAACGAATGATGAAGTTTATCACTTAACACATAATAAGGATAAATCAGATAAAATTTATTCTGTTGTAAATTATGTGTGGAACTTTAAAGGATTAGATCGGCATGATTTAAATATAGTTTTAAAACTACTTAAACAAAGAATTGAAGGATAATATGTCAACCTTCAACCATAAACTAACAATCCGTGATCGAGTACGGCACTATACAAACCCGTTGAATGTTTATTGCCGACTTTGTGATTTGTTCGGCAAATCGCACAAAATCATATTAAAGCAGATTGCTAACTGGTACGAAGTAAAGATTTATAAACCACTATTAAGCGAGGTATAAAAATGACCACTCCGCAATGGTACTGGATCTGCCCGAGCTGCGGGACTCAAGTAAATAAATACAATCCAACGTGCCCTCAGTGTGGGCATAAGAAGGAGAGAAAAAATGAGTGAGGTCCAGTTTTCACAACGGTTATCTATATCGCGGCAGTGCGACAAGTGGTGTGATCGCATGGGAGTTAAAAAGACACCATACAATATAATCACCGCAGCAGTAGTGCTTGGGCTGCTTGATATAGTTACGGGTAGGCAAGCCAGTCCCCCACTTGATCTCTATGAAGATTATCCAAAGGCAAAAGAAACCAGTTAATCCTATTGCGTTTTAAACGGCCTTGTGTGATAATGGGGATTGTAATGATTGAAGTTATAAAAATAGAGTGCTCGAAATGTTGCTTCGGATATTCAAATTCATGGAATCGACTTTTGTATGGACCTGATGACGAATCAAAGGCAATACTGGTCGGGCAAATAGACTCAGGATATTACGATCCATTTGTCTTCTGCCCTTTTTGCGGAAAGGCCATTGAGCGATGACCGATCCAATTTATACTCCAATCACGATCAACGGAATCGAATTCCTTCATGACAACAAGATCCCCTATAAAAATGACTATGTAAAACTGGCCGAGATAATCGAGACTCCGAAGCTATGGACAAAATACTGCAACGTGCCACGTGGAACAGAACTTACGAAAGAAATTGTTGAGCGAGCACTATATCGACATTTTATTCTTGATGACTTGTGGTTCATCACGTACTTCGTTATCGGGATCAAAGCCGCTAATCATCCGTTTGTGGTCGGACAATGCAAGATGATCGAGAATGGCCCTCGCACAAAGACGCTTGATGTTTGGGCGCGATTTCATTTCAAGTCGAGCCTGCTTACGATCGCCGGGCTAGATCAGAAGAAGAGGCTATTGAATATGTCGCCCATGTTGGCGGAATAGCTATGGTGAGGAGGGGAAAGAAATTATGAACATACATGACGTCAAAGAAGTAGTGAATGATGGTAGGTCAATTATAGAGCAGATATTTGAGCAGCAGCGCAGCGTGATGGCGAAATATCATGAGATCGAGTTCAAGAACGGGTTGATGTTTGATGTGAAGGTGCCAGTTGATATACATTCACATCTCGGGCAGGCGCGGCTAAAAGATTTTGCGTGGAGAGTCACGGAAGAACTCATGGAGTCAGCGGAGGCGTTGGAAGATGAAGACTTTGTCCATGCTGCTGAAGAAGCTGCTGATGCTTTGCATTTCATCACTGAGCTTTGTATTCTATCTGGTATGGATCATAACGACGTTCGCTTTGACGATGGTAGCTCTGGTGATTTTATCGTTGAGGCACATGGTGTTATTCTATATCTTGGGAAGGCGATGAATTGTCTCAAGAACAAACCATGGAAGCAGTCTCAGATGTTGACTGATGTAGCGAGATATCGGACGAACATTTCCAAGGCCTTCTCGAACATGCACCATGTATTTGGAGCATTGAAAGTTGATCACGACGGAATCTATAATTTTTACTTCCGCAAGAATCAAGTAAATAAATTCCGACAGAGGAGCAAATACTAGGAATATGAAAAAACCAACAGCACTAGGGATATATAGCGGTATAGGCTCAATGCTCTGTGCTGCTAGGCAGAGCGGCTTTAAGGTAATTGGTAACATTGAGCCGCGCAGTTATTTTCACACGGGAACATTTGAGAAGAATTTTCCTGGGGCATTTATGTTGCGATCTGGTAGTCAGATAGAAGCTAAGAAATGGCAAGTGGCTGACGTGGTGTTTGCTCATCCATCATGTGGAAATCACTCATCACTCAATACGACGGGTAAGAAGGAGAACAAGAATAAAGATCCCGGTGATATTCCAGATCTTATCCAGTATCTTAAATGGGTGAGACCACGTTTCTTTGTAGTAGATAACTTGCCAAAGATGTTGAACGTGGTGCCGATGAAAGAGTGGCGTAAGGCGTTTCCGGATTATGATGTCGTGGCGGAGTTAGTGTCAAATTATCATTATGGGAATGCTCAGCTTCGTCGTGTTCGTCTTATCATTATTGGCTCACTCAAGAAAGAGAAGTTCATTTTCAAGCCGGGGGAGGAGGAGCATAATACTTCGGTGAAGGAAGTGATTGGTGACTTGCTTGATCGCTATGGTATGATGGACAATCACCAAAAACATACCATCAAGAATGTCTGTCTCAAGGCGACTCACATGATCAAGCGTCATCAGCGAAGTTCCTGGAAGGAGGTGCGAGATTATTTCAGAGAGAAGCCTGAGGGGTATGTTCTACGGTATCATAATAGTGATGAAGATAAGAGCAGTACAAATCTGAGGCCTGGCTTCAAGAAGAATAATTGGAACAAGCATTGCTACGTTTTGATTGGAACGAATCCGTGTATTCATCCAAAGACGAATCTGCCAATGTCGTTGCGTGAACGTCTGCGCCTCATGGGTTTCCCAGATGACTTTGTTTTGATTGGAACCCGTTTGGAAAAAGACGGTACCTGGGACCATACAAGAAATGCGCTCATGATACGGCAGACGGGGAAATGTGTTCCCCTCGAGTTTATGAGATATCTGAGTGATCAAATATACTGCCATATGAACGGTATCAAGTTCAAGAGCAGCGGGAAGAGACTACATAAGAGCAATTCCATAATAGATAAACAATCGGAGGGATGATGAGAATTTTTAACAATGCGATGGAGATGGTCAAGGAAGTTGAACGTGACCTATGGGAGATGGGAATACGGGTGCAGAGCGCAACGATGCAAGATAAGGACGTCCATGCTGACAAAGATTATGAGACGGTAGAGCTCCAGGCCTACCCATATATGCTGACCTCGTGGAATGATATGGACGACATGGTAGACTATCTTAAGGGGAATCTGCTCTGGTGCAATGTTGAATTGGCCAATCGTGTTTCAAACAATTATTTGAATCCAGGTACGTCATGGGTAATTAATAAGGGGTTATGGGAAGAGTATCTGCGCAATGGGCAATTCGCCTATACCTACAACGAGCGATTTCGCGAGCAGCTTGATCAACTCAAGCGTGAGTTGATTATTCGTCCAACGACGAGACAGGCGGTCATTACAATGTATGATCGTCACCAAGATATGAACAACTGGGGTGGGCTTGATCGCGTACCGTGTTCCATGTATTATCAATTCTATGCTCGGCGGGACACATTGAACATGATATATACAATGCGGTCGTGTGACTTTCTCAATCACTTTGTCCATGATGTATGGCTTGCTCTTCGGCTGTTGGAAAATGTGGCGAATGCTGTTCACATGAAGCCCGGCGTCTTCACGCATATGATGGGGTCCCTCCATGCCTATCAAAAAGACATGAAGGCGAGGGGGATATACTAGGAATAGGGGGGTGATATGGAACTTCTAGCCTGTGGTCATTGTGGTGCGGTATTCTGTCTTGAGGTTTTGCGAAAAGATCACTCGAAAGATAGAAGAGGGAATCAGACCTGGATTATTGATGGTACGGAGTGGTGGTTCTGCGAAGTATGTAACAGTCGAGCTCAGGTGCCGGAGAATAAAAATGAGAGCGCTAGCCATTGATACAGAATACTCATGGGTCAATTATCATAACAAAGCTTTTGTGGCGACGACCTGTGATGAGAATTTGAAGACAAATCTGTATGACTTGTCAAAGAAGAATGATAGGCTAGCGTTCAAGAAACTTGCGGGTAATAAGTTTATTCGCAAGGTCTTTCATAATGCGCCGGCGGATATTGACGCCTGTCTCAATGCTGGTATTGAAATTGTCGGACCATATGAAGATACAATGACTCAGGCGAATATAATCAATGAGAATTTCGAGACGAAGTCACTCAAGCCGCTGGCTAAGATGTATCTGCATGAGCCATGCGATGAGGAGAAGGAATTATCAAAAATAAAGGCAAAGCTTAAGCGTGAGGCTAAAAAGAAGGGTATCATATTTTCGTATGAGATGATACCAGCTGAAATATTATATCCGTATGCTAAGAAGGACCCATGGTATACGATGAGGCTGTGGCAGTTGTTCAACAAAAAGATAGAGCGATTCAGAGACATCTATGATTTGGAATTATCACTCATTCCAATTATTGTAAGCATGACCCAGAATGGAATGATGATTGATCGTAAATTTGTTAAGAAGCAGATAGATGAATTGAGCGCTGAATCAGAATCACTTCTCTCGGAGATGCAGAGAGCGGCTCAAAAGTCTGGTGCGGTATTCAAGAAACGGAAGCGATATAAAACCAAGCCACGTCTGCCTGAGAAATGGGATAAGATAATAGAAAAAGAAGATGGCTGTGTTGCTATCAAGTACTTGCCATTCAATCCAAATAGCACCAAACACGTCACGAATGTTTTGAAGAAGATAGGAATAGATATTCCTATGGTGCCGAAGGAGCGCGATGGAGAAATAATACATGGTGAATTCAAGACGCCAACTGACATGGCCACGCTTGAGAAGTATGTGGATAATAAATTTGTGGCGAGCATGCTTAGATATCGTTTTGTGAGTAAGCAGTTATCAACATACTACATGCCATTATACTATTGGTACACGGGACCTGATAATGATAGGGCGCATTTCTCACTGTTCCAATCTGGCGCTAAATCTGGCCGTTTTTCGGCTGAGCTCGTTCAAACCATTCCGCGACGAGAGGATGACAAAGGCGATAAGAAAAGAATAGTGAGAAATGCTTTTATTCCTGCGCCTGGCTATACATGGATAGCTGCTGACTATGATCAGGTGGAAATGAGGCTGTTCGCGCATTTCTCCGGTAATGAGATTTTTATCAAGAATATTCTTGACGGACTTGACCCCCATCTAGAGACTGCCATTGAGATTTGGGGTAAGAAGGTGGTGCTCGATAGTCCAGCATCAAAGAAAACATATCGCAAGAAAGCCAAGGGTATTAACTTCGGCGTCATCTATGGCATGGGAGTGAATCTGTTGGCCGAATCGCTCAAGCTTCCTACTGTGGAGGCGCAGGAGGCGTTAGCGAAATATAATGAGCGATATCGTATCCGTGAATATATGGATATGGAAATATCTAGGCTTTACCATGATGGCTATGTGAGCGTGCTGCTCGAGTCACCACGTATCAAATTATATCGCGAATACCGGGTGCCAGAAGAATTATCATACAAATCTGTAAACATAAAAGTTCAGGGAACGAGCGCTTATGTCATGAAAGTTGGAATGAAGCGATGCTGGGATTATATCCAGAAAAATAAACTAGATATTCGCATGCTGCTTACCATTCACGATGAGCTTGTATTTGAAGTCAATAACAAATATGATATGAAGAAGATAATGCGTGACCTGGTTAATCTCATGGAAGATAGAGTTACATTCAAGGTTCCGCTGAAAGTGACCCCAAAGATTTCTCGTGTTTCGTGGGGTGAGGCAAAAGATTTTGAACTTAAGGAGGCAGCATGATTACGAGAAAGATAGAGCAACCGTGTGACATTAATATTATGCCTGGTGACACTATTACAATAAAGCATCGTAAGATTGTTGATGGGTTGGTGGTTAGTGAAGATGTTGTTATGAGTGAGTTGATAACTACTAAGATTTGTGCGAACACGGTAGCCGTGATAGAATTTGAACATGAGTTTGGAATGAAAAAAGGTGTTGGTGGAATTGTAGGTGAGAAATGAAGCCGACCTACGTTGTAGCCATTGATCCATCAGTTGATAATTGTGGATGGGCCGTATTCGAGAAGGGAAAGCCTATTAAGTATGGCATAATCCATCCGAAGCAAAAGAAGGACCATTACTTGATCAAGGCAGGAGAAGTTGCAAAAAGTATTTTCCGTATCATTGATGATTTGAGCGAATATGAATATCCGTTTGATGATATACAACTCGTCACGGAAATTCCACAGAGTTTTGGAAATGCCGGATTTTTGGCTCGTGAGTCTGGCGCGATTCTCAAGTTATCATTTCTAGCAGGCATGATATACAACATCACGCCGAGAACGAAAGCACTTGAGCCACAGCAATGGAAGGCGCAGTTGCCAAAGTGTGTGATACGAGCGAGACTGTCACGGATATATCCAAAGCTTCCACTCTATAAGGGAAAGAAGAATGAGTATTGCGTTGATTGTAAGCGAGAGCATCCAGTTCATGATCTTGACCATAACATTGTTGATGCAATAGGTATTTGTCACGCCTACATTGCTGGGAGTGTGTGATGGCACAAGGGAAGAGATTAAGAGATGAGGAGATAGCAAGAATAGAACGATTGCTATATCAAGATCTTTCAATAAAAGTGGTGCATGAGCGAACTGGCCATAGTCCAGAAACTGTTGGATGCGTAAAGGCTGGACTATCAGGAAAATGTATCTGTTATCGATCTTCACTGTATTGTAAAGTTCATGGAGATAAAAAGTGATACGAACTAAATTGATGAAACATCAGAAGTTGATTTGTGACTTCATGAAGGATAAAAATTATTCGGCGATCTTTGCGGACTATGGAACTGGGAAGACGCTCTGTGTCTTGTCGCATGTAGAGCACATGGAGCGAGCTCGAAAGATTTTGATTGTGTCGTCAAAGACGTCAGTCCAATCAACATGGCCGGATGAAATTGAATTACATACTAACTTTCGATATGTTCATCTTCTGGGAACGAGACGGAAGAAGCAGATTGCGCTCAGGCTGGGATTACGAGCGTCAATGGAAGACGGAACATCGTATGCGGCTGAGAGCACCCAGCCAGTATTTTTTCTTATCAACTTTGATGGCGTGAGAAATATCTATGACGAGCTGGTGCAATGCGGATTTGATTTAATCGTAGTAGATGAGAGCACGAAAATAAAAAGTCCGAGAGCTGATCGCACAAAAATACTGTGGGCAATAGGCAGAACAACCAAGCGTCGCATTATCATGACCGGGTTTCCTATTACAGAAAATCTGGGTGAGATATATAGTCAGATAAAATTTCTTGATCATGGTAAAGCACTTGGAAGTGGGTACTACGCCTTCTTGGAAAAGTATTTCTATCGCGCCGGCTTCAAGAGAAAGCCAAAGACTGGGGCGGAAAAAAAGATATTCGGACTCATCAAGCCATTCTCTATTCGGGTGTCAAATGAAGTACTTGATTTGCCACCTAAGGTATATCGTGTTAAGAAGGTTGGTCCAACTAGCGTTCAGAAGAAATTGCTTGATGACTTAAATCAATATTTTTCTCTTGAGCTTGGCAAGATAAAAATTGACACTCAATACATCTTTACGCTTATTAATAAATCTCTAGAAATATCTGATGGCTTCGTGAAGTCAAATTGGTACAAGAAGATTGGTCTCGAGCGAGATAGACTCCAATGCTACAAGTGTGGCAAGACTTTCAATGCTGAGAAGTATGATGGAAAAAAGTATTGTCTTTATTGTGGCCATAAGGGATATCTCGAAGTACTTGATACCAATAAGGACGAAGCAATCGTTGACTTGATAGATGACATTGATCCATTCAAGAATAAGATTGTGGTGTGGGCCATGTTTCGATTTTCTGTTAAAAAGCTCAAGAAGTTGTTCACGAGTATGGAAATTCCAACGCTCACACTCACGGGCACAACTGAAGATCCGAATACGGTAGTGCGGAAGTTTCAATATGAGAAGAAGTATCGAATACTGCTGGCTACTCAGAAGAAGGCGAGTGAATCCATTACACTGACAAAGGCGAAGCATGCCATCTACTATAGCAGTCCTTGGTCATATGATTTGAGAAGTAACAGTGAAGCTCGTATTCGACGGAAAGGCTCGGAGAAGCACAGTCACATTATGTATACTGATATCTTGATCAAGAATTCGGTTGATGAGATTGTCTATAACTGTCTTCGAAGAAAGGGGAGTCTAGTTGGCGATTTGAAAAAGCAATTCCGGACAATTTCGATGAGGAGATGATATGGAAGAAAAGATAATTATGATATGCTGTGATTGCAAACTGGAGCAGAAGCAGACGGCACGGGAATTTCTTCAACATCTAAGAAATGATGGAACCATACGACTTGCTTGTGGTCATGTGGTTTTCCCTGATAGAATACCACGTACTCGTCCTGAGTCGTCTTATAAGATGTGGACACATAAGAGGCGACCATGAATGAGCGGATGAGTTATTCCAGTATGAGGAAACTTCTCAAGTGTGAGAATGCTTGGGCGTATGAATATCTCAGGAACCTAAGAAAGATACAGTGGAAAGAAGAGTTTGAAGTAGGCGATGCCTTTCAGCTAGGTATCTATAGGTTGATGGGAGGTCATCCTCTCAATGAAGTTTTGACTATGGTGCGGAAGTTTGTTGATAAGAGAATGAAACAACTCCGGGCAGAATTCAGTATGTCTACAAAAGATGAGCAGATATTTGTTGAGATGAAAACAATTCTCGAGGGAATGCTCACTGGGTATGCCAAGCGTTATCAGAGGGATCTGGGAGTAGAACGGCACATAGCCAATGAGTTTGAAAGTATTATCAAGATAAGCAAAGGTGTCCGGGTGCTTATAAAACTAGATAATATCATTGCTATTAGTGATAAGTGGTATGTGCATGAGGGTAAGGCTTGGAGATCGCTCAGTGATCAGAAGGTGGAAGATACAAAAAGTAGTTTCCAGACCGCTACCTATTTTCATGCTCATAATATACAGATGGAGCGTGAAGAAGATAAGGAGATCATTGTTGGGAAAGATAGAATGGGGAATCCAATAAAAGTAAAAGGTAAGCCGTTCTCGGGTATCATCTTTGACGTAGTGGTGAAGCCCAGTATTCGTCTCAAGATCGGAGAGTCATATCGTGGATATTTAGTTCGTCTTCAAAATTATTATCAAGGGCCTGATGCTTCATCTAAGTTTTTCAAAGAGGTGACGAAGGAGCCGATGATAGATAGAAAGAGTTGGATTAACACCGTCAATGAGTGTGCTTCGCGCATGAGTGAGATGCGTGAAGGTCGAAGGCCGCTCAAGACGTATAATGACTGCGGGTGGTGTGATTTTTATGAGCCATGCTATCACGGTGAGAAGAAGTCAATCATGGCAATGTTCAAACAGAAGGAGGTGAGAAAATGAGGGGTGTAAAGAAGACAAAGGGAAAGACCAATGTGGCATTTATCAGGTGGCTTCTCTACGGACCGCCAAAGATTGGAAAGACGTCATTACTTAGCGGATTTCCGAATGCGGTATTTGCAGCTACCGAGAAAGGCTACAAGGCGCTTCGAGTTTCCAAGAGAGACATTCTATCTTGGGAAGATTTTCTTGAGTTCGTGGAAGACATGGTGGAAGGTGACCATGAGTTCAAGACGGCAATTATTGACACGGTAGACCAGCTCGTGGAGTTATGCGCCGAGTATACCAATGCGAAACTTGGAATCCAAGATCAGAGTGAAGGCGAGTGGGGCCGTGGATGGAGGGAGGTGAAGAAGGAATTTACTCTGGCGGTGAACCAGCTTATGATGTCGAAATATGGAATTGTTTTTGTGTCACATACGAAGTCGGACAAGATCACAACGATGATGAATGAGATAACAAAGACTGTCCCGACATTGTCAAATCAGGCTCGTAGAATCTTGTTGCCGATGGTTGATACTATCGGTCTCATGCGATATAAAAAGAAGAAGCTTGATAAAGACAACTACGAAGAGCGTCTCATCATAACTTTCAAGGGTACTGAGACACTCGAGGCCGGCGATCGTATGGGCGTATTGCCACCCGAGGTAGTGCTCAAGGCTATACCTGAAGGAAAGAAGCGAACGCCTGAGGTAGTTGAGAAATACGCCCGGATGAATTACGAAAAAATCCGGAGTTACTATGAAGGAGGTGAGAAGAAGTAGATTCAAATGGAAGTCGTCTATGGGTAGTAGATGTATAAACCACTAACCGTATTAAGGAGAAAGAAAATGAGTCTCAAAGAGAAACTGAAAAAAGCGCAAGAGATATGGGATGAAGCCGAGACAGCAGAAGTCGGTGGAAAGAAACTCAAGGATGGCGAATACAAGTGCAAGGTTGAATCCATGTCCGTGGAGACGTCAAAGAGCAACAAGCGACTCCAGGTCAAAACCGTGTTCGAGGTTGTGAAGCCATCCAAGTTCGAAGGCCGGACGGTATGGCGGTTTGACGGCTTGACCGAGCAGGGAATGCCGTACTTCAAAGCCATGGCGCAGACGCTCGGTCTCGAAGTTCCGAGCAAGCTTTCAAAGCTGCCGGATGCTCTTGAAAGTTTTGTTGAAGATTTCGACGGCATCGTGGAGATCACAGTTGCTACCAAAGATGAGTTCACAAACGTCTATGTGAACGGCCTCGTCGAAGAAGGTGATGAGGATGAAGATGAAGACGAGGACGAAGACAAGCCTACGAAAAAGAAAAAGTCCAAGAAGGACGAAGACGAAGACGAAGACGAAGACGAAGACGAAGACGAAGACGAAGACGAGGACGAAGAACCCAAGTCAAAGAAAAAGAAAAAGTCAAAGAAGGATGAAGACGAGGACGAAGACGAGGACGAAGACGAGGACGAAGACGAGGAAGAAGATGAAGAGCCCAAGTCAAAGTCCAAGAAAAAGAAGCGGGCCGGCAAAGTCGACAAAGACGAGCCGCCACTTAAGAAGAAGAAAAAGAAGTAGCTCCTGATCTCGGGACCAGGCTGAGAGCCCCGATAGTTAAGAGGACGATGTGAGGGTCGGTTTCGACCGAGGGATCATGTAACCGAGTCGTCCTCTCTCGCTTTTTTATTGAAGACTGGAGAACCTATGAGGAGAGTCCCATTTTCGGAGATGCTGCATGAGCAGCACTATAATAAACATATCATAGTAAAATGCTTCGTGTCCGGAAAGTCTATCTCTCCTTACGCCGTGCCAAAAACCATAAAAATAAAATGTTTAGGCGAGAGAGATAAGAAATGTAAAGGTGAATCCGAATGCGACTATTGCAATCATAAGGTAAGTTTTGAAGGCAAGTATGTCGAGATGCTCAAGTTTATTGGAGTACCTGAAAATAACTTTAGGAATATTATCAAGAATTCATTTAAGCTTCCATGCTCATTCATGTTTGAAATTATAGATGTTCAAAACATTGAGCGGATATTTGTAACTGCGCCGACTGGCAAAGAGAGAATTCGAAACGTGGGAAACTACGTCTGCTATAATTTTGGGTTAGGAATAGATGTGAATGTTATTTATGAGCTAGAGGGGTATTCTACTACCGACCCTAACACTCAGACAGGTACTTGTATATTCATTGAATCAAGAAAGTTGAAATCAGACATTGAAACATTCTCACTTAAGAAGGCCAGGAGTGGCCTCGAAGAATTCCAGATCGAAGATATTACAGAAGATAAGATGTATCTGCATCTTGAGCAGCTCTATGAATACTATGCCCGAAACGTCACAAAGATTTATGGAAGATTCCCGTTGCACCTGGCTGTTGACATGGCTTTTCGTAGCCCCATCTCATTCAGTATAAAAACTGAGAGAGTCCATAAAGGATGGACTGATATTATAATAATAGGTGATACGAGATGTGGGAAGGGGTATGTTTCCGAGAAACTTGTAGAGTACTTCAACGTAGGTGAAACGATATCAGGTGACAATACAAGTTATGCTGGGCTAGTAGGCGGTATAGATCAGTATGACAATCATCGCGTTATATCGTGGGGCAAGATTCCAATTAATGATCAGGGGTTGGTAGTGATAGATGAGGCTGGTGAAATAAAGCCAGAAGATTGGGGAAGACTATCTCGAGTGAGATCAGAAGGAATCGCGGAGATTGTAAAAATTCAAAAGCAAATAACCAATGCTAGAACTCGTCTTATATTTCTTGCGAATCCACCACTGAAAACCATATCATCATATAGCTATGGAATTCAGGCGCTGCTTGATGTGGTGAAAGCGCCAGAAGATATTGCGCGATTTGATTATGCTCTCGTGGTGTCTCACGATGAGGTAAGTATCGATGAAATAAACCAGCAGAGAACCGAAGTGAAGTCAATGTTCAGCTCGAAGCTTGAGCAAGATTTGATTATGTGGGTTTGGAGTAGAAAACATAATCAGATTTATTTTACAGACAAAGCGGTTGATACAATTTATAAGCGGGCGGTAGAGTTGGCCAAGAAATATTCATTTTCTATACCGCTTATCCAAGGTGAGAATGTTAGAGTAAAGCTTGCGAAGTTGGCAGTATGTTTTGCAGGAAGAGTCTTTAGTAATAAACATGATGGCCAAATACTCCTGGTGAATCGAGTTCATGTTGACTGCGCTTTCGCATTCTTCAATGTGATCTATCGGTTGGAAGCAAACGGCTACCTAGATTATTCTGTAATTCAAAGAGATATAGATAGAGGAGCGAGCCCAGAAGACCTGAAACGTATTGACAAGTACTTCAAGTCATTCACCAATAGTCGACTTCGTCTTATGAAGTCTTTGTTCAGCAGCACTACAATAAATATCCGTGACATCGTTGAGCAAGTGAATATATCCGAGGAGATTGCTCGTGAGTGTTTATCTAAGTTGAATGAAATGAAGCTTATAGCCAAGATGCCTGCCACAAATTATTATAGAAAGAACCCTGGCTTCAACAAATGGTTGAAGGCGAAGATTATTCCACATGAGCTCGCTGAGAAAGGGAATTCCTATGGCGAAGTACACGATTAAGGAGTTAAGAAAAATGCAAACATTCTCAAAAAGTCATGCTGAGTTCAAAGGTCTCATACAACATACGGTGTGGGTAAGAGACAATCTTGAAGAAAGGGAGTTCCTTAAGAAGAGTCAAGATCAGGTACTTATAAATAGTAAGAGGACCGCGATCATTGTGAAGAACGGCGGGTTGCTTTCATTGTATGTTGATGACGTTTCCTATTGTCGAAAAGTGGCTAAGTCGCTGATTTAATTCGCCTTTTTGGATGATTTTTTCATTGCATTCAAGCCAGGCTTGTGTTATGATGGTGTCATAGCACTACCGCCTGGAAGGAGGGATGGAAAAAGTCGGCGGAGAATCCAACCTAATACATGGAGGCGACAATGAACAAGAAGACGAACAAGAAGGCGACAGAATCCAAGAAGCAGGCCACACCGCCCGTGGCGACAGCGTCATTGCCAAAGAGTTTGGCGATATCCATTGACGGCCAATCCGTTCCAGGAATCTGGAAGATCAACAAGGAAACGGGCGAAGAAGGTTTCAAGACAGGTTCAAAAGGCTGGAGCGCAATGGGCAAGATATTTATCGCCGGCGTCCGCTGCCAAGTTTCATGTAACATCATCATCATCGGATCCAAGCCCGAGGAGGCGTAACAATGTTAAGAGGCGATGACTATGAGAAGATTGTCCGGAAGCTCCGGCCCATAAACTTGCTCATGACCAACGTCACGCCCGAGGAGCATGAAAGGTTAGAAGCAGGCGAGTTCACGTCAGATGCAGAAGAGAAAGCCTACCAGCAAAGAAATTTCGCGGAGGCGAATCAATCCCAAAACCGGTCTTCAAAAAAGACCACAACCAAAAAGGAGAATACCATGTCTAAGAAAGAAGCCGTAGAAGAAAAGAAATTATCCAAGGCCGAGAGGCGGGCAGCTCGTCGTGCAGCAGAGAAAGCCGAATCATCCAAGAAGTCAAAGAAGTCCGAGAAGTCCGAGAAGTCCGAGAAGTCTGAGAAGAAAGCAAAGAAGGCGAGCAAGAAAGACGAGACGTCAACCCGCGAATCCAAGACGGGCAAGTATACAAGTTTCCGTCATCTCGTCGAAGCCGTCTTCTACAAGAATCGCGAGGCGACTGTGGATGATGTTATTGCCATCGCCAAGAAAGAATATCCGGGCTGCTCATTCCTCACAGGCGGGCGCACTAACAAGCGTTTCGGTTGGTATAAGTCTCACATCGTCAATCACGGCGAGTTCACTACCGTTGAGGCGCCGAAGTGGGCAAAGGGCGGAGCCAAGATCAAGAAGAACAAGAAGTCAACCAAAGACGAATAATATCAACCGCGTCTAACCTGTCGCCCGCATGGTATCACGCCATGCGGGTTTCTTTTTGTCCATTCTAGCAAAGAACCTCTCCTCTATTATCCATTGATGGACATATTCTCTTTGATCCCAT
>Ga0209048_10000229_pt1 | contig 61353 bp, 48 predicted proteins | sample FrelakmetCRP12CR_FD_187146 | JGI IMG/M metagenome (GOLD analysis project Ga0209048, IMG submission 187146) | Freshwater lake sediment microbial communities from the University of Notre Dame, USA, for methane emissions studies - CRP12 CR (SPAdes)... | ecosystem: Environmental > Aquatic >...
GCAGACGAAGGTGACGTGGAAGACTGCTTTCATGGCGCGATTCTGCGACGGGCGGATGCGGCTCTCTCCAATCAGACGGCCCTCGGCACCTGCGCGGGCCACAACGAAAAGCTGGCCTGCCCGGAGGGACTCGAACCCCCGACCTGCTGCTTAGAAGGCAGCTGCTCTATCCGGTTGAGCTACGGGCAGTCATGCCGCGCCCGGAGTTTACGCGGCGACGCCTTCGTGGCGTCATGGCCCCTGTCGCTTCTTCAGCATGACGTAACCACCGTGCCTTGCGACTTCCACCCAGCGCTTGTCGGCGGCGAGCGAGAGCCGATCGAACTCATATTCCGGAACGAGCAGCGTTGCCGGCTTGTCGGTAGCGAGCCAGCGCGCAACCTCCGCATCGTCGCGCACCTCGAGCGCGTGCCCGGCCGAATAGAACTGGGCCGAGAACGGCCGCTTGAACAGGTAGGCCAGAGGCATATCGGGGTCGTGCACCTTCTCGAGCAAGCGGCGCTGCGAACGCGCCTCGATGCCTTGCTGGCCGAACACGAGCAGCCCGCAGGCCACGAGCGGCATGATCAGCCCGAGCAGCCAGACCCAGCTGGCCGTTCCACTGGCCTCGCGCTCCATCAGCAGCCGCGCGGTGATCAGCGCGAACGCCGGCAGCACGGGTAGCGCATAGGCCTCGAGGATGTTGCGTGCCGTCGTGAACAAGAGCAGCGGCGCGAGCACCCAGCACAGCAGGTAGGCCATCTGCGGGTCGGGCGAAGGCCGCCGTGCCGCTGCCGACGCGGGCTTGCTGCGCAGCGCCAGCAGCGTCACCACCGACCACGGCAACGCCGAGCCGACGGCATAGAGCCAGATCGAGCCGCCCGGGCGAGCGTGCCCGTTGCCGTAGAGGTCGCCCGTCCAGCCGGGCTGCGTGAAGCGTTGCCAGTGTTCGCCGACGATGAAGTACTGCAGGAATCCGGGCGTCGCTGACTCGGCGGCAAGGTACCAGGGCAGCGTCAGCGCGAGTGTCAACGCCGTCCCGCGCAGCCACGGCAGGCCCTGCCAGACGGCGCGCCAGTCGCGCGTCCACGCAAGCCACAGGGTCAGTGCGATGCCGGTCATCACCAGCGCCACCGGGCCCTTGGCAAGCAGCCCGATGGCCAGTCCGACGAAGAACCCCCATCGGTCGGCCGCAGCAGCGCGCCGGCTGTGCAGCGCGGTCCAGAAGGTCACCATAGCCAGCGTCATGCCCAAGGTCATGAACACGTCGGTCGCAACCGCCCCGGCGATCAGGAAGCCGAGCGCCGACGACAGCAGCACCAGCGCCGCCGCCATCGCCGCCGCCGGGCGCGGCGCGGGCTTGTGCGGCCAGCGCCAGAACAGTGCGGCCGTTGCCAACGCGAAGACGAGCGTCGCGAAGCGCGCCGCGAACGCGTTGACGCCGAACACCGCCATCGACGCCGCGCTGGCCCAGAACGACAGGGGGGCTTGCCCCAGAACGGCACGCCGACCTCCCACTGCGGGCTGATCCAGTTGCCCGTCGCCAGCATCTTGCGGCCTATCTCGCCGTAGCGGGCCTCGGTGGTGTCGGTCAGCGGATAAAGCCCCAGGCTCGCCAACCGGACCACCACCACGGCGACCAGCACGGCCAGCAGCAGATGCCGGGACTTCATGCGCCAGCCGTCGGGCTGCCCTCGGGGCGCGGCGCAGCGTCCGAGGCGCCGTCAGCGTCCGCGGGCAGGGCCGCAGCGCGATGGCGATACACCCCGCTCAGCAGGTACAGGGGGCGCCCCTTGACCTCGACGAACATGCGCGCCAGGTACTCGCCGATGATGCCCAGCGCGATCAACTGCACCCCGCCGAGGAACAGCACGGTCACCATCAGCGACGGGTAGCCGGCCACCGGATCGCCGAACAGCAGCGACTTGCCGAACACGTACACGCCGGCACCGAGGGCGTACACGGCGGCGAACAGGCCCACGTAGCTCGCCATCTTCAGCGGCGCCGAACTGAACGAGGTGATCCCCTCGAGCGCCAGGTTCCACAGGCGCCAGTAGTTCCACTTCGTCTCGCCGGCAAAGCGCGCGTCGCGCGCGTAGGCAAGCGTCGTCTGGCGGTAGCCGACCCAGGCGAACAGACCCTTCATGAAGCGCGTGCGCTCGGGCAAAGCCCGCAGCGCATCCGCCGCGCGGCGGCTGAGCAGGCGAAAGTCGCCCACATCGGCCGGAATGGGCAGCTCGCCGATCGATCCGATCAGGCGGTAGAACCACGAGGCCGTGGCCATCTTCAGCCATCTTCAGCCAGCTCTCGCCCTCGCGGCTGTAGCGCCGCATCATCACCACGTCGACACCGGCCTGCCACTCGCGCAGCATGTCGGGGATCAGCTCGGGCGGGTCCTGCAGGTCGGAGTCGATCACGATCACCGCCTCGCCGCCGGCGTGGTCGAGCCCGGCGGTCATCGCGATCTCCTTGCCGAAGTCGCGACTGAAGCCGAGCAGCACGACGCGGGCGTCGCCTTCGCCGATCCCGCGCAGCAGGCGCAGCGAGTCGTCGCTGTTGCCGTCGTTGACGTAGAGCACTTCCGACGCGATCGACAGCGTGTCGAGCACCGCCGCGAGCCGGCGATGAAAGTCCGAAATCACCGCTGCTTCGTTGAAGACCGGCACCACGACCGACAGCACCACGTTCGACTGCTCGGCCGACACGGGCGTGGGAGGGCGGAAGATAGGAAGCAGCGGGCGGTTCATTGAATGCGGCGTGGCGAGGTTGCGGGCACGATTGCCGTTCGCCACCGGTCCGGCACGCAGGTCGCAACGAGCGCCATGGCGTCGATGGTCGGGGTGAGAGGATTCGAACCTCCGGCCTACTGGTCCCAAACCAGTTGCGCTACCAGGCTGCGCTACACCCCGAACGGTGGCAATTGTACGGGCGGGGTCGCGCGCGCGGCGGTCGGTTCACCGGTTCAGCTGCAGCCAGGCCTCTTCGAGACGCTTGACGCTGACCGGCCGCGGCGTGCGCAGCTCCTGCGCGAACAGGCTGACGCGCAATTCCTCGAGCAGCCAGCGGAACTCGTCCAGCCGCGCGTCGGGCGCACCCCTGCGCTCGGCGAGGAGCCGCAGGTAGCGCTGCTCGACCGGGCGCAGCTCGGCCAGGCGCTGCGCGTCGCGGGCAGGGTCGGCGCGCTGCTTGTCCAGCCGCAGCGCGATCGCCTTCAGATAGCGCGGCAGATGCGCCAATTGCGCCCACGGCGTGGTCGCGACGAAGCGCTTCGGGCACAGCCGCGCGAGCTGGGCCTGCACGTCGTCCACCACCTCCTTGGGCGGCCGCGCTTCCTTCAGCTTTCGCAATGCGAGCGCGTGCTCGGTGAGCACCTGCGCCGCGGCACGCGCTATCTCGTTGGCGATCAGCGTCAGGCGGCCTCGCCCCTCGTCGAGACGGCGCTGGAAGCTCGCCGCGTCTTGGGGCAGGGCCTCGGCGAGGAAGGCGCGGTCGAGGGCGACGTCGATGATCTGGTCGCGCAACTCCTCGGCCGTGCCGAGGCTCATGAACGCGACCGCCATCTTCTGCAGATCGGGAATGTTCTTCTCGAGGTAACGCAGCGCATCGCGGATCTGCAGTGCGACCAGCCGGCGCAGCCCCGCGCGGTGCTTCGCGGCCGCCACGTCGGGCTCGTCGAACACCTCGATCTCGACGTGGTTCGCGCAGTCGATCAGCGCCGGAAAGCCGATCAGGCGCTGGCTGCCACGTTCGATCTCCATCAGCTCGGGCAACTCGCCGAAGGTCCAGGCGGTGTAGCGTGCAGCCGCCGCGCTCGGCGATGCAGCGGCAGTGCCATTGCCTTGGGTTGAACGCACGGCCGGCCTCGCAGCGCCGCCTGCGAGGCACGGCCCTTGCGCGCCCGCCCCCGACTGCACGGGCGCAAGCGAGGCACCGAGCTTCAGGCCGGCCAGCGCCTGGAACGACGAGCGAGCCTGGTCGCCGAGCTCGGCCTTCAGCGCGGCCAGATTGCGCCCCATGCCGAGCTGGCGCCCATGCTCGTCGACGACCTGGAGGTTCATGAACAAGTGCGGCGCGACCTGTTCGAGCTTGAAGTCGGCGCGCTTGACGTCGATCTGGGTTCGCTTGCGCACGCTGCCGAGCAGAGCGTCGAGCAGGCTGCCTTGCGCGAACGGCGTCTCGGTGGCGAAGGCCTCGGCGTATTCGGGCAGCGGCACCAGGCGCGAACGCGGGCGCTGGTGCAGGCTCTTCACCAAGGCCAGCACCTTGTCCTTCAGCAGCCCGGGCACCAGCCACTCGCAGCGCTCCTCGCTGACCTGGTTCAGCGCGTAGATCGGCACCGTGACGGTGATGCCGTCCTTCGCGTCGCCGGGCTCGTGCAGGTAGCTCACGGCGCAGTCGAGCCCGCCCAGGCGAAGCAGCTTCGGGAAGCTCGCCGTCGTGATGCCTGCCGCCTCGTGGCGCATCAGTTCCTCGCGGCTCAACTGCAGCAACTGCGGCTGGCGCCTGACCTCGTCGCGATACCAGCGTTCCAGGCCCTGGCCGCTGCAGACCTCGGCCGGGATCTGCTGGTCGTAGAAGGCGTGGATCAGTTCGTCGTCGACCAGCACATCCTGCCGGCGCGACTTGTGTTCGAGCTCCTCCACCTGGCGTACCAGCTTGCGGTTGTGGGCGAGGAATGGCAGCCGGGTCTCCCAGCCTTCGCCGACCAACGCCTCGCGGATGAAGATCTCGCGCGCCGCGGGCAGGTCCACCAGGCCGAAGTTCACGCGCCGGTTGCTGTAGACCATGATGCCGTAGAGCGTGGCGCGTTCGAGCGCCACCACTTCGGCGGCTTTCTTCTCCCAGTGCGGCTCGAGCAACTGGGTCTTCAGCAAATGGCCCGCGATGCCGGTGATCCACTGCGGCTCGATCGCCGCGATACCGCGGCCGTACAGGCGCGTCGTCTCGACCAGCTCGCCGGCGACGATCCAGCGGCCGGGCTTCTTGCTCAGGTGCACGCCGGGATGGCGCCAGAACCGGATGCCGCGCGCGCCGAGGTACCACTCGTCGTCCTCGCTCTTCAAGCCGATGTTGCCGAGCAGGCCGGCCAGCAGCGCCACATGGATCTGCTCGTAGCTGGCGGGCAGCGTGTTCAGCCGCCAGCCGTGCTCGGCAACGACGGTGTGCAGTTGCGAATGGATGTCGCGCCACTCGCGAACACGGCGCACGTTGACGAAGTTGTCGCGAAGACGTTGCTCCTGCTGGCGGTTGCTGAGTTTGTGAGAGGCACCTGCGTTGCTACTCGAGTGAGCGTCATGGCGCACACCCTCCCCAGCCCTCCCCCGCTGCGCGGGAGAAGGAGACATCGCTGCTGGCGCGTGGCCGCGGCCTTCCTCGATCCACTTCCACAGCTTCAGGGTGCCCATGAACTCCGACTTCTCGTCGTCGAACTTCTTGTGCTTATCATCGGCGGCCTGCTGCGCCTCGAGCGGGCGGTCGCGTAGGTCCTGGCCGGTCAGCGCCGAGGCGATGATCAGCACCTCGGCCAGCGACTCGCGGTCGCGCGCTTCGAGGATCATGCGGCCCACGCGCGGGTCCAGCGGCAGGCGCGACAGCGACTGGCCGATCGCGGTCAGCGCGTTCTGCTCGTCCACCGCGTTCAGCTCGCCGAGCAGCGCATAGCCGTCGGCAATCGCCCGCCGCGGCGGCGGATCGAGGAACGGGAAGGCCTCGACTTCGCCAAGGCCCAGCGCCTTCATGCGCAAGATCACCCCGGCAAGCGAACTGCGCAGTATCTCGGGGTCGGTGAAGCGCGGGCGGCCAAGGAAGTCTGCTTCTTCGTAGAGGCGGATGCAGATGCCGTTGGCGACGCGCCCGCAGCGTCCGGCACGCTGGTTCGCCGCGGCCTGGCTGATCGGCTCGACCTGCAACTGCTCGACCTTGTTGCGATAGCTGTAGCGCTTGACGCGCGCTTCGCCGCTGTCGATCACGTAGCGGATCCCGGGCACCGTGAGCGAGGTCTCGGCGACGTTCGTCGCGAGCACGATGCGCCGCCCGTTGCCCGCTTCGAAGACGCGGTCCTGCTCGGATTGCGAGAGGCGGGCGAACAGGGGCAGGATCTCGACCGGCCCGCCGCGCGCCTGGGCGCTGGCCAGGTGCTTTCGCAGATGGTCGGCTGCCTCGCGGATCTCGCGTTCACCGGGCAGGAAGACGAGGATGTCGCCGCCCCCGCCTGCGTGGCGCCACAGCTCGTCCACCGCATCGGCGATCGCGTTGTTCAGGTCGTGGTCGCGGGTTTCCTCGAAGGGCCGCCAGCGTTGCTCGACCGGGAACATGCGGCCCGAAACCTGGATCACCGGCGCCGGACCGTCGACGCTGGCGAAGTGCCGCGCAAAGCGGTCCGCGTCGATCGTCGCCGAGGTGACAATCACCTTCAGGTCGGGCCGGCGCGGCAAGAGCTGGCGCAGGTAACCGAGCAGGAAGTCAATGTTCAGGCTGCGTTCGTGTGCCTCGTCGATGATCAGCGTGTCGTAGGCCCGCAGCAGCGGATCGCCCTGCGTCTCCGCGAGCAGGATGCCGTCGGTCATCAGCTTGACGCTGGCGCCCGGCGTGAGCCGGTCCTGGAAGCGCACCTTGTAGCCGACGATCTCGCCCAGCGGCGAGTTCAGTTCGTGCGCGATGCGCCTGGCCACGCTGGACGCGGCGATGCGCCGCGGCTGCGTGTGGCCGATCAGCCGGCCGCTGGTCGCCCGGCCCCGGCCGAGCGCGAGCGCGAGCTTGGGCAACTGCGTCGTCTTGCCGGAGCCCGTCTCGCCGCAGACGATGACGACCTGGTGCTGCCGCAGCGCCTGCGCGATCTCGTCGCGCCGCGCCGAGACGGGCAGGGATTCGGGGAAGGTGATCGGCGGGAGCGCGTTGCCGGGCTGGTGCGGCTTCGGGAACGGTTCGGGACGGGGCATCTTCGCCGGATTATCCCTGCGACCTCCGCCTCGGGAACCGGGCCGCCCGAAGATGGAACCGGGTCCGGCGCGGCGCGCAAACCGCTGGTCGACAGGCCCTTACAACGTCGTCCACCCGTTCGCCACCGCGATCTTCAGCAACTCGCTGGCCGAATCGACGCCGAGCTTGCGGCGCAGGCTGAGGCGGTGCGTCTCCACGGTGCGAACGCTGATGTCGAGCTGATTCGCCACCAGCTTGTTGCTGCGCCCGTGCGCCAGCAAGAGGAGGACCTCGTGCTCGCGCGCGGTCAGCTGCGAGGCCGGCCCGCCCGCCCGCGCGACCGCGGACGAGACCTGCGCGCTAAAGTAGTTGCCGCCGGCCCACACTGCGTTGATCGCCGCGATGATCTCTTCGGTCGGCGATTCCTTCAGCACGTAGCCGCGGGCGCCGGCACGGATGGCACTGAGCACGTACTCGCGGTTGTCGTACATGCTGAGGATGATGACGTGGATCGACGGATGGCGCTCGCGCAACGCGGTCGCGAGTTCGATCCCGTTCATGTCGCGCATGCCGACATCCACCAGCATCAGGTCAGGCGCTTCGGTCGCGGCGAGTTGCAGCGCTTCGGCGCCACTCGCGGCCTCACCGATGACCTGCAGGCCGGGCACCACCGAGAGGAGCGCGCGCAAGCCATCGCGCACCAGCGAGTGATCATCGACGATGGCGAGGCGGATGATCGGGGCGCTCATCGGGCGGGTCAGGCAGCGGCCGACAGCGGGAAGCTGGCGATCAGCGAGGTGCGGCCGGGGACGGAGGCCAGATGGAACGTGCCGCCATTGCGCTCGACGCGCTCACGCATGTTGGACAGCCCGATGCCGCGGTCCCTGCTGAGTTCGACGTTCTTCACATCGAAGCCGCAGCCGTCGTCGGTGATCTGCAGCACGAGCGTGTCGTTCGACTCGTCGAGTCGAATGTCGATCTGGCTCGCCTCGGCGTGCTGCTCGGCGTTGCGCAATGCCTCCTGCGCGACGCGGAACAGGCTCAATGCCCGGTGATCGTGCAAATGCCCTTCGTGCACCTTGGCCGACACGTCGACCTTGAGCCCACTGCGCTGCGCGAGCTCATTGCCGATGTGCTCGAGCGCGGCCGGCAGACCCAGGTTGTCGAGCAGCGCGGGCCGCAGGTCGTGCGAAATCCGACGCACTTCGCCGATCGCCTTGGACAGCGCGTTGATCTCCTTGTCGATCGCCGTGACCGGTTGCCCGTCGGGGTGCGCCAGGCGGTGGCCCACGAGTTCGAACTGGTACTTGATCGACACTAGCAGTTGGCAAATGTGGTCGTGCAACTCGCGCGAGACGCGGGCACGCTCTTCCTCCTGTGAGCTGACGACGCGGTGCGCCAGCGCCTTGAGCTTGCGGTCGGCCTGGCGCTGCTCGCTGATGTTCAGCGCGACACCGCCCGCGAATACCGCGAGCACGGACACCACCGCCACCGCGGTCAGGCCGAGCAGGGTCAGGCGCACGATGGCTAACAGGTTGCCGCGCAGCCGTGCCGCAGCGGCGTCCACGTCGTCGAGATAGATGCCAGTGCCGAGCATCCAGCCCCAGCGCGGCAGTTCGACCGCATAGCCGAGCTTGCGCTCGATCCGGCCGGTCGATGGCTTGGGCCACAGGTACCGCTGGTAGCCGCCCCCTTCGTTGGCGCGCGCGATCAGTTCGCGAATGACGTAGGTGCCGTCGGAGTCGCGCATGTTCCAGAGGTTCTGGCCCACCAGGTCGGGCTGGCGCGGGTGCACGAGGTTCAGGCCCTCCTTGTCGTAGACGAAGTAGTAGCCGTCAGCGCCGAACTGCATGCTCGACAGGATGGCCTTGGCCTGTTCCTTCGCGGCCTGGTCGTCACGACCGGCGCCGTAGAGGTGATCGATCGAGGTCAGCGCCAGCTCGATGTAGTTGCGCAACTCCTCGCGCTTGGTGTTGAGCAGCGCGCTTTCGAGCACCTGCGCCTGCTGCTTTTCCAGGTGCTGCGTCTCGAACACCAGCAGCCCGCCGATCAACGCGACGGCCAGCAGCAAGGGCGCCACCGCCAGCGCGACGATCTTTGCCTTCAGCTTCATGGGCGAGATTGTGATGTCAGGAGCGGCCTCGTTGACAAGTGCCCGCGTCGCGCGTTCGGATTCCCCAAGACTCGGCTACGCCTCGTTTTGGTCTTGCCGAAACTCGGCTACGCCTCGTTTACCCTTATGCAGTTCTACGCAGCGCGTCCACGCAGTGATACGGATGTGCATGCCTTCCGCGCCGACCACAATGCTGCTCGGTCGCAGCCCAGCCGCGCGGGCTGCGCATGGTCTGAACTCCATCGACATCCGGGAGACACGATGAACCGCTTCACCAAGATTGCTACCGCCGCCGCACTGGCCACCCTGAGCACGATGACGCTGGCCGCCGACCCGATCAAGATCGGCGTGGACGGTCCGTTCACCGGCGGATCGTCTTCGATGGGCGTGAGCATGCGCGACGGCGTGCGCCTGGCCACCGAAGAAATCAACAAGGCCGGCGGCGTGCTCGGCCGTCAGATCGTGCTGGTGGAGCGCGACGACGAGGCCAAGAACGAACGCGGCGTGCAGATCGCCCAGGAGCTGATCAACAAGGAAAAGGTCGTCGCCATCGTCGGCTACATCAACACCGGCGTCGCACTGGCCTCGCAGCGCTTCTTCCAGGAGGCGAAGATCCCGGTGATGAACAACGTGGCGACCGGATCGGTCGTCACGCACCAGTTCGACAAGGAACCCGAGAACTACGTCTTCCGCAACGCCGCGCACGACAGCATCCAGGCCCCGATGGTCGTGGAAGAGGCGATCACCCGCCGCGGTTTCAAGAAGGTCGCGATCCTGGCCGACTCGACCAACTACGGCCAGCTCGGTCGCGAAGACTTGGAGAAGGCGCTGAAGGCCAAGGGCATCACGCCGGTCGCAGTCGAGAAATTCAACATCAAGGATGTGGACATGACGGCCCAGCTGCTGAAGGCGAAGGAAGCCGGCGCCGAAGCGGTGCTGACCTACGGCATCGGGCCCGAGCTGGCGCAGATCGCCAACGGCATGACCAAACTCGGCTGGAAGGTGCCGATGATCGGCAGCTGGACGCTCTCGATGGCCAACTTCATCGACAACGCCGGCCCCGGCGGTGAAGGCGCGCGCATGCCGCAGACCTTCATCCAGGAACCGACCACGCCGAAGCGCCAATCGTTCATCATCGCCTACCTGAAGACCTTCAACCCGAAGAACGCGCGCATGGACTCGCCGGTGTCTGCCGCGCAGGGCTACGACTCGGTCTACCTGCTCGCGGCGGCGATCAAGCAGGCCGGCAGCACCGATGGGCCGAAGATCAAGGCCGCACTCGAAGACTTGAAGACGCCGGTCGAGGGCGTGGTCACGACCTACACCAAGCCGTACACGAAGACCGACCACGACGCGATCACCGCCAACATCCCGGTGTTCGGCGAGGTGAAGGGCGGCAAGGTCGTCTATGCGTACCCCGAAGACCAGAAGAAGGCCTCCGAAGTCCGCTTGAAGAAGTAAACTTCCGACGAATCGACGCCGCCCGGGTATCCCCGCGGCGGCGTCGTTCTTTCTTGGGACAGCCTCTTCGCCCGACACGCGCCGGGACCCGCCGGCACCCAGCGAGAATCGTCATGCAAATCCTGACCCAACTGATCTTCAGCGGCATCGCGCTGGGCATGATCTACGCCGTCATTGCGTTCGGCTACCAGCTCACCTTCGCGACCTCCGACACGCTGAATTTCGGACAGGGCGACGCGCTGATGCTGGGCGCGCTGGTCGGCCTGACGCTCGTAGGCCTGGGCGTGAACTACTGGCTGATGATCCCGCTGGTGTGCCTGTTCGGCGCCTTCCAGGGCGCAGTCGTCGAACGCATCGGCGTGCGTCCGGCAATCAAGATCAAGTCGGAGTTCGGCTGGATCATGTCGACGATCGCGCTCGGCATCATCTTCAAGAACGTGGCCGAGAACGTCTGGGGTCGCGACGACCTGAAGTTCCCGTCGCCATTGCCCGAATCGCCGCTGCACTTCCTCGGCGCCAACGTGCTGCCGATGGAAATCCTCGTCGTCGTCGGTGCGGTGCTGATGATGCTGGCGGTCGAGTTCTTCAACCGCAAGACGATCTATGGCAAGGCCGTGGTCGCGACCTTCAACGACCGCGACGCCGCGAAGCTGATGGGCATCAACACCGGCCTGGTGATCACCTTCTCGTATGCGCTGTCGTCGCTGACCGCCGCGTTCGCCGGCGTGCTGATCGCGCCCCTCACGCTGACCGGCGCGACGATGGGCGCGGTGCTGGGCCTGAAGGCATTCGCGGTCGCCATCATCGGCGGCTTGACGAGCGGCATGGGCATCATCGTGGGCGGCGTCATCCTGGGCATTGCCGAGACGACGACGGGCTTCTATCTCAGCACCGGCTACAAGGACGTGCCCGGGCTGGTGCTGCTGCTGATCGTGCTGGCCGTGCGGCCAGCCGGCCTGTTCGGCAAGACCGCCATCAAGAAGGTCTGAACGATGAAACGCCGTCACCTTCTTCTGGCCATCGCCGGCGTTGCCGCGCTGCTGCTGTTCCCGGCGGGCGTCTCGAACCCGTACTACATCCACCTGCTCGAGACCATCATGATCTACGCGATCTTGCTGTTCGGTCTCGACATCGTGGTCGGCTACACTGGGCAGGTGTCGCTCGGCCACGCCGGCCTGTTCGGGGTTGGCGCCTATACCGCCGGCGTGCTCGTGATGAAGTTCGCCGCGCCGCTGTGGATCACGCTGCCGGCGGCGGTGCTCGTGACGGCCGGTTTCGGCGCGCTGCTCGCGTTGCCGGCGTTGCGTGTCTCGGGGCCCTACCTGGCGATGGTGACGCTGGCCTTCGGCACCATCATCCAGATCCTGATCAACGAGATGACGTTCCTGACCGAAGGGCCGCTGGGCATCAAGCTGCAGAAGCCCAGCCTGTTCGGCCAACAACTCGACGAGCGCGACTACTTCTGGCTCGTTGCGGTGCTGCTGGTGCTGGCGCTGATCGTCGTGCACCGCATCCTGCGCTCCCACCTGGGGCGTGCCTTCGAGGCGCTGCGCGGCAGCCCGGTCGCATCCGACTGCATGGGCGTGTCGGTCTACCGCTACAAGGTCTACGCATTCGTGATCAGCGCCGGCTTCGCGGGCCTGGCCGGCAGCCTGTACGCCTACTCCGAGCAGTACATCTCGCCGAACTCGTACAACTTCGAACTCACGGTGCTGTTCCTGCTCGCGGTCATCATGGGCGGACGCAAGAGCCGCATCGGCTCGCTCGTGGGCGCGACGATCATCGTGCTGCTGCCCAAACTGCTCGACGACATCGAGATGTTCCGCTACGTCTCGGTGGCGCTCGCCGCGCTGGTGCTGGTCACGGCCGTGGTGGGCATCCAGAAGGGCCGCGCGTCGTTGAAGCAGATGGCGATTCCGGTCGTCGGCAGCCTCGCGCTGGCGGGACTGTCGTTCTGGCTCAAGACAATGACCGATTGGCGGCTGTCGATCTTCGGCGTGATCATGCTGTTCGTCGTCTACTACCTGCAGGACGGCATCGTCGGCTTCGTGCGCAATGCGCTGAACCTGCAGCGGCCCAAGGCGCAGGTGCAGGACCTGGCGCTGGCCGGTGGCGACGCGGTCTCGACGGCGGCGGCAGGCGCTTCCGGCGAATTCCTCGAGGCTTCGGGCGTGCTGATGCAATTCGGTGGCCTGAAGGCGTTGAACGACGTCGATCTCAGCATCCAGCGCGGCACGATCCACGGGCTGATCGGCCCGAACGGGTCCGGCAAGAGCACGATGATGAACGTTCTGACGGGCATCTACGTGCCCACGGCGGGCACGATCGCGTTCGCCGGCCGCTCGCTGGTCGGGCGAACCTCGTCGGACATCGCGCTCTCGGGGATTGCACGCACCTTCCAGAACGTGCAGCTGTTCGGCGAAATGACGGCCCTGCAGAACGTGCAGGTGGGCCTGCACCACACGTTCGCGAGCAACCTGTTCGACGTGGCCGTGCAGACGCCGCGCTACCTGCGCGAAAGCAAGGCGGCGACGCAGCGCGCGCTCGGCCTGCTGCAGTTCGTCGGCTTGGACGAGCTGGCCTTCGAGGAGGCGCGCAACCTGCCCTACGGCAAGCAGCGCCTGCTCGAGATCGCGCGTGCGCTGGCGCTCGACCCGCAACTGTTGCTGCTCGATGAGCCCGCAGCGGGGCTCACCGCGCCCGACATCAAGGAGTTGATCAACATCATCCGCAAGATCCGCGAGCACGGCGTCACGGTGATCCTGATCGAGCACCACATGGACGTGGTGATGAGCATCTGCGACACCGTCTCGGTGCTCGACTTCGGACAGAAGATCGCCGAAGGCGTGCCGGCGAAGGTGCAGGCCGACGAGAAGGTGATCGAAGCCTATCTCGGCGGGCAGGCGGCATGAGGAGAACGATGATGACACCCAGTCTCACTGCGTTCGCCGCCCCCCGAGCGGGCGCTGGTTTGCGTTGGGGCGGCCCGGCGGGAGAACTGGCATGCTGACCGTCAACAATCTGTTCGCAGGCTACGGCAAGGTGCAGGTCCTGCACGGCATCTCGATCGAGGTGCCCAAGGGCACTGTCGTCACGCTGATCGGCTCGAACGGCGCCGGCAAGACGACGACAATGCGCGCGGTCTCGGGAATGATCGCGCCGACGGCGGGCGATATCACGCTGAACGGCAAGCGCATCGAGGGCCTGGAGTCATACCACATCGCGAAGCTCGGCCTGGCGCACTCGCCCGAAGGCCGGCGCGTGTTCGCGACGATGACGGTGACCGACAACCTGATCCTCGGCGCGTTCCCGCGCCTGACCGGCAGCCGGCCCAAGGGCGACGTGGCCGCCGACCTGGAGCGCGCGCTGGAGTTGTTCCCTCGCCTGAAGGAACGGCGCCTGCAGCTCGCCGGTACGCTTTCTGGCGGCGAGCAGCAGATGCTGGCGATGGCGCGCGCCGTCATGCTCAACCCCGAGGTCGTGCTGCTCGACGAACCGTCGATGGGCCTCGCGCCGATCCTCGTCGCCGAAGTGTTCAGGATCATCGAACGGCTGAAGAGTGAAGGCGTGACGATGCTGCTGGTGGAGCAGTTCGCCGCCGCGGCACTCGGCGTGGCCGACTACGGATATGTGCTCGAGAACGGGCGCATCTCGGTGCACGGCCCCGCGGCCAGCTTGCGCGACGATCCCGCGGTGAAGGCGGCCTACCTGGGCGGTGGCGCTTCGCACTGAGCGCGACGCGCCGCGCCCGGCCCGCGGCTCGACCACGCGAGCAGCAGGTCGAACCCGGCGTCGCATGCAAGAATCCCGGTCGCCCCCCTTGAGTGACTGCAGCGCGCCGTGAGCCTCGTCTTCCCCCACACCTTCGTGCCCTGGTTCCGCGCCGTGGCACCCTATGTGCACGCCTACCGCGGCAAGACCTTCGTCGTCGCGATCGCCGGCGAGTTGATCGCGGCCGGCAAGCTGAACCTGTTCGTACAGGACATGGCGATCCTGCACGCGATGGGCATCAAGCTCGTGCTGGTGCACGGCTTTCGGCCGCAGGTCACCGAGCAGCTGCGCGCCAAAGGCCAGGAGTCGAAGTTCAGTCACGGGCGGCGCATCACCGACGCGGTGGCGCTCGACTGCGCGCAAGAGGCCGCGGGCCAGTTGCGCTTCGAGATCGAGGCCGCGTTCTCGCAGGGCCTGCCGAACACGCCGATGGCCAACGCCACGGTGCGCGTGGTGTCGGGCAACTTCCTCACCGCGCGGCCCGTCGGCATCGTCGACGGCGTCGACTTCCAGCAGAGCGGTCTGGTCCGCAAGGTCGACTCCGGCGCCATCCGCAGCGCGATCGACATCGGCGCGGTGGTGCTGCTCTCACCGTTCGGCTTCTCTCCCACAGGCGAGGCGTTCAACCTGTCGATGGAGGACGTGGCCACGAGCACGGCGATCGCGCTGCAGGCCGACAAGCTGCTCTTCCTGACCGAAGTGCCGGGCGTCCACGAGGACCGCAACGACCCCGACAGTGCGATCGACACCGAGCTCGCGCTGGCCGATGCCGAACGCTTGCTCGCTTCGCTGCCCAGCCCGACCCAGCCCACCGATACCGCGTTCTACCTGCAGCACTGCGTGAAGGCCTGCCGCGGCGGCGTCGAGCGCTCGCACATCCTGCCGTTCGCTGTAGACGGCGCGCTGCTGATGGAGGTCTACACGCACGACGGCATCGGCACCATGGTGGTCGACGAAAAGCTCGAAAGCCTGCGCGAGGCGACCGCCGACGACATCGGCGGCATCCTGCAACTGATCGAGCCGTTCGAGCAGGACGGCACGCTGGTCAAGCGCGACCGGACGGAGATCGAGCGCGACGTCGGCCACTACACGGTGATCGAGCACGACGGCGTGATCTTCGGCTGCGCGGCGCTCTATCCCTACCCTGAAGCCCATACCGCCGAGATGGCGGCGCTCACCGTCTCGCCCCACGTGCAGGGCCAGGGCGACGGCGAACGCATGCTCAAGCGCATCGAGCATCGCGCCCGAGCGATGGGGCTCGAGAGCATCTTCGTGTTGACCACGCGCACGATGCACTGGTTTCTCAAGCGCGGTTTCCAGCAGGTCGACGCCGACTGGCTGCCCGATGCCCGAAAACGCAAATACAACTGGGATCGTCGCTCGCAAGTATTGTTGAAGAAACTCTGAAACCGATTCCACCGACCGCTGTTCGACCGAGGAGTTCTGCCATGCCGCGTATCGTGAATTGCAGCCATTTGAAGAAAGAGGCCGAAGGCCTCGAGTTCCAGCCCTATCCGGGCGAATTGGGGAAGAAGATATACGCCAACATCAGCAAAGAAGCGTGGCAGTTGTGGTTGAAACATCAGACGATGCTGGTCAACGAGAATAGGCTCAACCTGGCGGATCAGCGCGCAAGGCAATATCTGGCGCGGCAGATGGAGCTGTTCCTGTTCGGCGAAGGCGTTGAGAAGCCCGCCGGTTATGTGCCGCCAACCGCCTGAGAAGGCGCGCAGAGGCCGGTGCCGGCAAAGGATATACTCAAGCCGCTGGCGGAGTATGTCCCCGGCATGCGGTTACGGTATTCCGGACCATTCTTGTATCTTCGGGGGTGAATATCATGAGCGATCTGAAGGACTTGCTGGCCCAGAAGGCGGCAATCGAAATGAAAATTCAAGAGGCGGCGCGCCGGGAACGTTCCGACGCAATCGCCAAGGTGAAATCGTTGATGGCGGATCATGGCCTGAGTATTGCCGACCTGAGCGCGCGCAGCGCAGCCAAGGCAGCACGACCGGCTGGATCGAAAGTCGCTGCGAAATACCGCGATGCAGCAACCGGAAGCTCGTGGAGCGGCCGCGGACTGAGACCGAACTGGCTGAAGGCGGCGCTCGCCGCAGGCAGAAAGCTCGAAGATTTCGCTGTCTGAGGGGGGGGTCGCTGTCGCGCAGCGCAGGCCGCCTCAGGGCGGCCTTCTTGGTTCCGGCGTCACTGGGCTGCGCGATCGGGAGCCTCCCATGAGGTGCCGTGCGCTTTCGCTATCGCCGGGCGCTAGACTGCCCGGGTGATCCCTTCCAGCTTCCTGCACGACCTGCTCGCGCGTGCCGACATCGTCGACATCGTCGGCCGCCATGTGCAGTTGAAGAAGGCGGGAGCCACCCACAAGGGTCTGTGCCCATTCCACGGCGAGAAGACGCCGAGCTTCACGGTCAGCGCATCGCGCCAGACCTATCACTGCTTCGGCTGTGGCGTGCACGGCAATGCGATCGGCTTTCTGATGGAGCATTCCGGACTGAGCTTTGTCGACGCCGTGCGCGACCTCGCGCAGCAACTCGGCATGCAGGTACCCGAGGACGAAGCCTCGCCCGAGGAAAGGCAGCGCGCGACGCAGCTCAAGCAGAAGCAGGCGACGCTCTCCGACGTGCTGGCGCGCGCTGCGGAACACTATCGCAAGCAGCTCAAGGCGAGCCCGCGTGCCGTGGCCTATCTGAAGGGACGCGGATTGAGCGGCGAGATCGCCGCGAAATTCGGCCTCGGCTACGCCCCCGAGGGGTGGCGCGGGCTGGCCAGCGTGTTCCCGCGCTACGACGATGCGCTGCTCGAGGAGAGTGGGTTGGTGATCGCGCACGCCGGCGACGACGAGACGGAGGCCAAGCGATACGACCGCTTCCGCGACCGCATCATGTTTCCGATCCGCTCCGTTCAGGGCGAGGTCATCGGCTTCGGTGGGCGCGTGCTCGACCAGGGCGAGCCCAAGTACCTCAACTCGCCCGAAACAGCGGTGTTCGTCAAGGGGCGCGAGCTGTACGGCCTGCACGAAGCGCGCGCGGCCTTGCGCAAGCACGGCTTCGCGCTGGTGGTGGAGGGCTACATGGACGTGGTGGCGCTCGCGCAGCTGGGCTTCCCGAATGCCGTCGCCACGCTGGGCACCGCATGCACGGCCGAACACGTGCAGAAGCTGTTCCGGTTCACCGACTCGGTCGTGTTCAGCTTCGATGGCGACGCCGCCGGGCGACGCGCCGCCGGGCGCGCGCTCGAAGCTGCGCTGCCACATGCCGGCGACACGCGCACCGTGCGCTTCCTGTTCTTGCCGCCCGAGCACGACCCCGATTCTTTCGTTCGCGGGCGCGGCGCCCGGGCCTTCGAGCGTTGCATCGAGCAGGCGGTGCCGCTGTCCCGACAGCTCATCGAAGTCGCGCGCGAGGGCTGCGATCTGGCCAGTGCGGAAGGCCGGGCGCGCCTGCTCGCCAGCGCCCGCCCGTTGTGGAGTGCCCTGCCCGACGGCGCGCTGAAACGTCAACTGCTGGCCGAACTGGCGCACTCGGCGCAGTTGCCTGGCGCCGAGCTCGTGGACCTGTGGCAGCTTGGCGGCGCGGCGCGCGGTGCCGCCTCCGATACGCCGCGAACGAGCCGTCCCGCGCCAAACCGTCCGCGGACTCGGCAGCGGAGCGCACCGGCGAGCCCGGCCGACCACGCCATTCGCATGCTCCTGCTGCACAGCGAATGGTGGGACGCGCTCGAGCCCAGCGACCATGAGTTGCTGCACACGCTGCCGCCGCCGCATGGCGAGGTCTGCGCCTGGCTCGAGCGACACCTGACCGACCACGGCCCGACCCCCTGGTCGGCGCTGGCAGCCGCGCTCGCCGGGTCGGAACACGCCGAGGCCGCAGTGAGGCTGGTCACCGCCAGTGCGCTGGAAGACGAGATGGTCTTTCGCGACCTGCGCCATGTGATCGACGGCATGTGGATCGAGCGCCTCACGGCCGAACAGAAGCGCCTGATCGCCGCTGCCGCCGACGACTCGGGCGCGCTTCAGCGCTGGCGCGAGGTGGACGCCGAGCGGCGTCGGCGGCTGCATGCCCGTCACGAATCCCCGAACACCGGGAACGAGCCGCTGACGACGTAGCACTCTGGGCTGGCCCGCGCGCCGAGCGTTCTTTGACTCGGCTGCGCTGCTGGGCCATAATCGCGGGCTTTCGGCAAGAGTGACGGCAGCACCTCCGGGCCCCGGCCACCCTCTGACCCAGGGTCCCCACAGAAGGCCACTCCCCACCCGCAAGGGCTGCACTCCGATGGAATGATCACGCGAGCTTGCCCCGAAGCTGCCGGATCCATTGGCGCGCCTGCGTCCTTGGGTGTCCTGCGTGTGCACATTGAATTCGAATCGGGCACGGCCCCCAGCGCTGTTGGCAGCACACGCGATCTTTCGCGGGCATTGCGGCAGGCTTGTGCAACGACCGTTCGGCGCCATCTGCACTGACGATTCCAAGATCCGCCACTTGCCAAGGCCCCCGAGCCGACCAACATTCGAGGATTTGCATGACTGCGAAGAAGAGTGCACCCGCCAAGGCCGCCGAGCCGACCCTGAAGGGCAAGCCTGTCGCCAAGGCCGCGGTCGCGGCCAAGCCCGTCGCGAAACCGGCCCCCAGGCCCGCAGCCAAGGCCGGCGCGAAGCCTGTCGCGAAGGCCGCGCGGGCGAAGGCCGACGAGCCCAAGGGCAAGGCCGGCCGCAAGATCAAGGTCGAGCCGGGTAAGGCACGCGAAGTCGTCGAGGAGGATTTCTCCGACGTCGAGGCCGAGTTCAGCGGAGATCCCGAGGCGGATGCCACCGCCGAGAGCGACAGCAAGGCCAAGGCCAAGGACAAGCCGCTGCGCATGAAGGTATCGCGCGCCAAAGAGCGCGCGCTGATGCGGGAGTTCGGCCTCGACGAGACCGCGCTGACGGAGGAAGAGGTCGCCAAGCGCCGCCAAGAGTTGAAGACGCTCATCAAGATGGGCAAGACGCGCGGCTTCCTGACGCACCAGGAGATCAACGACCACCTGCCGGAGAAGCTGGTCGACAACGAAATTCTCGAGGCGATCGTCTCGATGCTCAACGACATGGGCATTGCGGTCTACGAGCAGGCGCCGGACGCCGCGACGCTGCTGATCGCCGGCGGCGGTACGACGACAGCGACCGAGGAAGAGGCGGAGGAAGCCGCCGAGGCGGCGCTCTCCACGGTCGATTCCGAGTTCGGCCGCACGACGGACCCGGTGCGCATGTACATGCGCGAGATGGGCACCGTCGAGTTGCTGACGCGCGAGGGCGAGATCGAAATCGCCAAGCGCATTGAAGGCGGACTGCAGGCGATGATGCTGGCGATCAGCGCCTCGCCGACGACGATCGCCGAACTGCTGAGCTATGCCGACCGCATCGCCGCCGGCCAGATGCAGATCTCCGAAGTCGTCGACGGTTTCGTGCTCGCCGACGAAGCCGACGACTACGTGGCCGAGGAAGACGTCGATTTCTTCGACGAAGACGACGACGACGACGGCCAGGGAGGCAGCAAGGCGCTGACCAAGAAGCTCGAGGAACTCAAGAACGCGGCCATCGTGAAGTTCGGCGCCCTGCGCATCAACTTCGACAAGATGCGCAAGGCGTTCGAGAAGGAGGGCTACCAGTCGCCCTCGTACAACCGGGCGCAGCACGCGATCAGCAGCGAGCTGATGACGATCCGCTTCACCGTGAAGACAATCGAGAAGCTGTGCGGCATCCTGCGCTCGCAGGTCGACGACGTCCGCCGCTACGAGCGCGAGCTGCGCAAGATCCTGGTCGACAAGTGCGGCATGCCGCAGGAGTACTTCATCAGGCAATTCCCGCCCAACGCGCTGAACCTCAAGTGGGCCGAACGGGAGGCGGCCGTCGGCAAGGCCTACAGCACGGTGCTGTCGCGCAACCTGCCGCCGGTGCAGGAACTGCAGAAGAAGCTGATCGACCAGCAGGCCCGCGCCGTGGTTCCGCTGGAAGACCTGAAGAAGATCAACAAACGCATGAACGAAGGCGAGAAGGCCTCGCGCGACGCGAAGAAGGAGATGATCGAGGCCAACCTGCGCCTGGTGATCTCGATCGCCAAGAAGTACACCAACCGCGGACTGCAGTTCCTCGACCTGATCCAAGAAGGCAACATCGGCCTGATGAAGGCAGTCGACAAGTTCGAATACCGGCGCGGCTACAAGTTCTCGACCTACGCCACCTGGTGGATCCGCCAGGCGATCACGAGGAGCATCGCCGACCAGGCGCGCACCATCCGCATTCCGGTGCACATGATCGAGACGATCAACAAGATGAACCGGTTGTCGCGCCAGCACCTGCAGGAGTTCGGCTTCGAGCCGGACGCGCCCACGCTCGCAGAGAAGATGGAGATCCCGGAAGACAAGATCCGCAAGATCATGAAGATCGCCAAGGAGCCGATATCGATGGAGACGCCGATCGGCGACGACGACGACTCCCACCTCGGCGACTTCATCGAGGACACCAACAACACCGCACCGATCGAGGCCGCCATGCAGGCTGGCCTGCGCGACGTGGTGAAGGACATCCTCGACAGCCTGACGCCGCGCGAGGCCAAGGTGCTGCGCATGCGCTTCGGCATCGAGATGAGCACCGACCACACGCTCGAAGAAGTCGGCAAGCAGTTCGACGTGACGCGCGAGCGGATCCGCCAGATCGAGGCCAAGGCGATCCGCAAGCTCAAGCACCCGAGCCGTTCGGACAAGCTGAGGACGTACCTGGACAATCTTTGAAGGAGATTGGCCGGGGACGTGCCGCCGAAGGCGGTCGCGGTCGCGCAGCGAGTGCGCCTCGGCTTGCGCCGCAGGCACAAGCTGCGCACCTACCTCGACAATCTTTGACCGCGCGGCGGCACCGGCGTCACGCGACGGCGGCGACGTCCGGCCCGCTTCCAAACAGGCGATAGACTTCGTGCAGGAGTTCACACCTGCGCCATGCCCGTGATCCATCAACGCTGCGTTCTGTTCGCCGATCTGCGGGGCAGTACCTCCTTGTACGAGACGCTCGGCAATGCCGCCGCGACGGCCGTGGTGACGCAGAACGTCGCGGCACTGGCGCGCATCGTGCGCGAACAGCGCGGACGCGTCGTGAAGACGCTCGGTGATGGCCTGATGGCCGTATTCGACACCCCGGCACAGGGCGTGCGGGCAGCCGACGACATGCACGAGTCGTTGGCTCGCCTCGCGCCTGTCGCGCGGCGCATGCCGGCGGTCGAATTGCAGGTGGCGCTGGCCCAAGGCGAAGTGGTCGAGATGTCCGGCGACTGCTTCGGTGATGCGGTCAACGTCGCGGCGCGCCTGCTCGACCATGCCGGAGACAACGAGACTCTGGTCACCTCGGCGGTGCTCGCCGGCCTGCCCGGGCACGAACAGGTGCGCTTTCGCAGTCTGGGCCGCATGCAGCTGCGCGGCCGGGCCGAACCGGTTCATGTCCATCTGCTCGAAGCGCACAGCATCGGCGACGACGCCACGACCGCGTTCGGTGGCCTGAGTCCGGTCGCCGAGCCGGAAGGGATCCGCCTCACCTGGCTGAATATGACCAAGGTCTTCAGCGGTCCCAACCTGCCGGTCGTGCTCGGTCGCAGTCCGCAGGCCACCTACTCCATCGACGACAGCCGCGTGTCGCGCTCGCATGCCCGCATCGACTGGCACGGCGGGACATTTCAGCTGACCGACCTGAGCTACAACGGCTCCTACGTCCGCTTCGGCGACAGCGCCGAGATCGTGAGCCTCCGGCGCGGCACTTGCACCCTGCACGGCAAGGGCGTGATCGGTCTCGGGACGCCGCCGGTGGACGCACTCGCTCCGTGCGTGAGCTTCGAGGTGCTGCGGTTGCCGGACGCCGGCATCGATCCATGACAGCGGACTTCCTTCCCTCCCCGCGAGTGGTGCCACCGACACGCGCCCTGCGCATGCTGTACGTGGAAGACAACCGCATCAATGCGATCCTGCTCGAGGAAACCGTGCGCATGCACGGTGGCATCGAATTGCAGGTGGCCGAGGATGGTGCCGAGGCACTGGCGCTGGTGCGGCGATGGCAGCCCGAAGTGCTGGTGCTCGACGCGCACCTGCCCGACATGAGCGGCTACGAGCTTCTGGTGCGCCTGCATGAACTGCCGGCGATCGCCGGCGTGCCGGCCTTCATGTGCTCGGCCGACGCGATGGAAGACGACGTTCGACGCGCCAGGGAGGCCGGTTTCATCGGCTACTGGACGAAGCCGGTCGACATCGCCCGCGTGATGGCCGACATGGACAGCCTGCTGGCGCTGCGGTCGGCGACTTGACACCGCCGCGCACCGGCGCGCAAGGCGTTCACCGGCTCGATAATGGAGCGCCGAAACACGCGAAGCCTTCGCTCCATGACCTTGCTGCCCGAACCCCCCCACTCCCACGGCGCGACGCCCTCGTCGCCGGATACGGCCGTGCTGCTGTGCAATCTCGGCACGCCCGATGCGCCCACCGCGCCGGCACTGCGCCGCTATCTGGCCGAGTTCCTGAGCGACCCGCGGGTGGTGGAAATTCCACGCCTGATTTGGTGGCTGATCCTGCACGGCATCATCCTGCGCGTGCGTCCGAAGAAGTCGGCCGCGAAGTACGCCCGCATCTGGACGGCCGACGGCTCACCGCTGAAAGTGTGGAGCGTGAAGCAGGCGCTGTTGTTGGCCGGCTACCTCGGCCAGCGCGGCCACCGGGTCGCCGTTCACTGTGCGATGCGCTATGGCAAGCCTTCGGTGGCCAGCGTGCTCGGCGAGATGAAGGCCGCCGGCGTCACCCGCGTGCTGGTGCTGCCGTTGTACCCGCAGTACTCCGGCCCGACGACGGCGAGCGTGGTCGACGCGGTCGCCTCCTGGGCACAGCGCACGAGAGCGCTGCCCGAGCTGCGTTTCGTGAACCACTATCACGACGACCCCGGTTACATCGGCGCGCTGGCGAAGCGCGTGTCCGGCCATTGGATGGTTCACGGCCGCGCCGACCGGCTGGTGATGAGTTTTCATGGCGTGCCGCAGCGCACGCTGCAGCTGGGCGACCCCTACCACTGCGAGTGCCTGAAGACGGCGCGCCTGCTCGCCGAGCGGCTGCAGCTCAAACCCGAGCAGTGGACACTCAGCTTCCAGAGCCGCTTCGGCAAGGCCAAGTGGCTGCAGCCCTACACCGAGCCGACGCTTCGCGCGCTCGCAGCGCAGGGCGTGCGGCGGGTCGACCTGATCTGCCCTGGCTTCGTCGCCGATTGTCTGGAAACGCTGGAAGAGATCGGCATCGAAGCGCGCGATGCATTTCTCGCCGCTGGTGGCCACGAGTTCCACTACATCGCGTGCCTGAACGACCAGCACGAATGGATCGCCGCGCTGAGCGCCATTGCGTTGCAGCACCTGCAGGGCTGGAATACCCGAACCGCCCCCGACGCGCCCGCCTTGAAGGTGCAGCGCGAGCGGGCGTTGGCGCTGGGCGCGAGCGATTGAGTCCGGATCGTTCGCCGGAGTTGGCCCGGCGCCCGAGCCAACGTGGGGACTGAAAGCTCAGAACACCCACAGATCGTTGCGCGGGATCTCCACCCAGTGTTCCCCGGCGGGCAGCGGCGCCCGGCCATGGGCCCGCAGGCGCGTCTCGCCAAGATGGAACAGGTGCTCCCAACGGTCCCCCAGGTACATCGACGTCACGAGCGGCAGCCTGACGCGGTTGTCGCCCGGCCCCTCGGCCAGTTGCACCCGCTCGAGGCGGATCATCGCGATCGCGCTGGTGCCGACGGCCTTCTTGCCGCCCCGGGTTTCGCCCCACAGCGTCCAGCCCTGGCCAGCGAGCAGCGCGGCGCCATTGCGCAGCTCGCTCAGCGTTCCTTCGATGCGGTTGTTGCTCCCCATGAAGTCGGCCGCAAAGAGGGTTTGCGGCCGGCCGTACATTTCTTCGGGCGTGCCCTGCTGCTCGATCACGCCGTTGTTGAGCAGCAGGATGCGGTCCGACATCGCCATCGCCTCGTTCTGGTCGTGGGTCACGACCAGCGCCGACAGTTGCATCTTCAGGATCAGCTCCCGCAGCCAGGCGCGTGCCTCTTCGCGCAGCTTCGCATCGAGGTTGGACAAGGGTTCGTCCATCAGGATCACCGGCGGGTTGTAGACCAGCGCACGCGCGATTGCGACGCGCTGCTGCTGGCCACCCGAGAGCTGGTGCGGCAGCCGCTCGCCGAGTTGCCCGAGACCCAGGTTCTTCAGCGCCGCGTCGACACGCTGCCTGACCTCGCCGCCCGCCACCGAGCGCAGCTTCAGTCCGTAGGCGACGTTGTCGAACACCGTCTTGTGCGGCCACAGCGCGTACGACTGGAAGACGAGCCCGAGGTTGCGCTTCTCGGCCGGCAGTTCGAGCTTCGACGCGCCGTCGAACACGGGCCTATCTTCGATGCGGATCGCGCCGCGGTGCGGCACCTCCAGGCCCGCCACTGCGCGCAGCAGGGTCGTCTTGCCGCTGCCGGAGGGGCCGAGCAGCGACACGACCTCGCCCTGTCCGAGCGTCATCGAGACGCCCTTGAGGATCGCGTTGTCGCCGTAGGACAGGTGCAGATCCTGCACGCTCAGCTTAGTCATGAAGTTTCACTCCGAATCGCAGCGCGACGGTCAGTCCGACGGCCACCAGCACGACGTTGATCAGCGATAGCGCGGCGACCATGTCGGCGCCGCCGGTGGACCACAGCGAGACCAGCAGCGAGCCGATCACCTCGGTGCCGGGGCCGAGCAGGTAGACGCCAGTCGAGTACTCGCGCTCGAACAGCATGAACACCAGCAGCCAGCTCGCCAGCAGCCCGAAGCGGATCAGCGGCAACGTCACGTCGCGGGTGACCTGCCCTCTCGTCGCGCCGGTGCTTCGTGCCGCTTCTTCGAGCTCAGGCCCGACCTGCAGCAGGGAACTCGATACGAGCCGCATGCCGTAGGCGAGCCACACCACGGTGTACGCGAGCCAGACGCTGAAGATGGTCGAACGCAAGGGCGCGAGCGGCGGAAAGAAGAGGAACACCCAAAGGAACGCGAGACCGGCGAGCAGCCCGGGCACCGCACGCGGCACGAGCACCAGGTAATCGACGAAGCGCGACCAGCCGTCAGGCTTGCGATGCGTCGCGAGCGCGATCGCGGCGTAGCAGACCACGGCGAGCGCGCCGCCGAGCACGCCGATCAGCACCGTGTTCAGGATGCCTCGGACCAGAGTCGGCTGCCCGAACACGGTGCGGAAATTCTCCAGCGTCAACACCTCGGCGAGATGGACGCCTTCGCCCCAATTGGTGACGAACGCACGCAGCACGATGCCCGACAGCGGAACGATGATGGTCAGGAACAGCCACAACGCGAGGATCGCCGCCGCGACCCAGCGCCACGACCCCAGCGGCAGGGGACGTTGCCGCCCGGCCTTGCCCTTGACCGTGACGTACTTGCCCGCGTTCTTCAGCAGGATGCGTTGCAGCATGACGAGCGGGAACGTCACCGCGACGATGCACACCGCCACCGCGGCCATCAGGTGGTACGACGGCGTGCCGAGCTTGTTGGTCAGCTTGTACAGGTATGTGGCAAGCACGAGGTGGCCCTCGGGGTCACCCAGCACCAGGGGCAGGCCGAATATCTCGAAGCCGAGGAAGAACACCAGCACCCCGGAAAACAGCAGCGAGGGCGTCACCATCGGCAGGCTCACGTCCTTGGCGACCTGCAATGGCGAGGCGCCGGCCATGCGCGCCGCTTCCTCCACGTCGGAGCCGAGGCTCTTGAGTGCCGACGACGAATACAGGTAGACGTGCGGCACGTGGGTCAGGCCGGCAATGATCGCAATGCTGGTCAGCGAATACACGTTCCAGGGCACGCCGCCCAAGATGTCCTTGGCCCAGACCGAGTAGAAGCCCACCGGACCGGCGGCCACCACATAGCCAAAGGCGAGCACCATCGGCGACACGAAGACCGGTATCAGCAGCAGCGGCTCCAGCCACTGTCGCCCCGGCAATTCGGTGCGCACCATCAGGAACGCGAGAATCCCGCCCAGCGGAACGGCGATGAGTGCCATGCCGGCGGCGATGATCAGCGAGTTCTTCGACGCGTCCCAGAAATCGGAGTCGTCGAAGACGAACTCGAATGCGCCGAGTCCGAGCTTGTGCGGCATGAAGAACGGCGCATTGAGCAGGCTCTGGTAGAAGATCAACCCGAGCGGCAGGAACACCGCCAGCGCCGCCAGCGAGATAACGCCCAGGCGGGGCAAGGCGATGCTGCGCATCTACTTGCCGCCCTTGATCGCCTGTTGCCACTGCTTCAGGAACTCGAGGCGCTTGGTCTGGTCGAGGTAGCCGAGCAGTTCGTCGCTGACCGGGATCGGCTTCAGGGCGGCGCCCAGGCTCTTGATGAATCCGGCGGCTGTCATCTCGCCCTCGACGTCACTGCGGATCGAACCGAGTTCGGCCTGGTTGCCGATGATCGTCTGGCCGCGCTTGGACAGGATGTAGTCGATCCAGAGCTTGGCCGCATTCGGATTCTTCGCCCCCTTGGAGGCGAACATCACGCGCGACATGACGAGCGTGTAGTCCTTCGGCAGCACGATGCCGATGCTCGGGTCCTTCTTCGCGCGCAGTGCCGCGTAGGAGCTGAAGATGTTGTAGCCGAGCAGATTCTCGCCCGAGCTGATGCGCTCCATCATCGTGCCCGAACTCGACTGGAAGCGCGGGCCGGCCGCACCCAGCGCCTTGACGAAGTCCCAGAACGCCGGGTTCTGCTTGCTGTCCTGCGTGATCAGCATGAAGCCGACGCCCGACTTCTCGATGTCGTAGGTCGTCACCTTGCCCTTGAGCTTGTCGGTCTTCTGGGTCAGCACGCGCAGCATGTCGGCGTGGCTCTGCGGAATCTCGTCGCCACTGAGCAGGCGCTTGTTGTAGACGATCGCGATCGGCTCGTAGGTGGTGCCGTAGGCCTCGTTCTTCCATACCGACCAGCCGGGCAAATTCGCGACCTCGGGCGAGGCGTAAGTCATCGCGTTGCCGTCGTGGACGAGCTTGATCTGCAGGTCCATCGACGAGCTCCACAGCACGTCGGCCGAGCCCCCCCCGGCAGCGCGCTCGCTGATGAAGCGGTTGTACAGCTCGGTCGAGTTCATGTCGTTGTACTCGACCGAAATGCCCGGGTACAAGGCCTGGAAGTCCTTGAGCAGCACGTTCGCCGCGACCGTGTCAGTCGTGCTGTAGATCACCACCTTGCCTTCCTTCTTCGCGGCGGCGATCGCATCGGCGTAAGCCGCGGGGTAGCCCGTCGGAACCTGCGCGCCGGCGAGCAAGGGGACGAGCGCAAGGGCAGCGAGAGAGCGAACGGCGGTGGCGTGGAATCGGTTCATGGATGAGTTTCCTGCGAGAGTTGAACAATGTTTCGGCAACGATCCTCAATCGGCACCGCGACCTCGCGGAGGCCTGCGCGAGGTCGCGTACGGCGTCGCCCATGTTCGTGGCAAAACGTGCCGGTTGGTCGCCGAAAACCCTAGGGGAAACGCTGATTCGGGTCGGGCGCGCAGACCTCCTGCCGCGACCCTGACCCGGGCAGCGATGATGGCGCCGATGAGGCGGCTGCTCGCGTTGACCGACAATGCGGCGCAATGGGCGAAAAGTCTGAACCCAGGCGCATGCGCCTCGACAAGTGGCTCTGGGCAGCGCGCTTCTACAAGACGCGTGGCTTGGCCGTGGAGTTCATCGAGAAGGGCCGCGTGCAGGTCAATGGCCAGCCGGTCAAGCGTGCCCGCGAGTTGCATGTCGGCGATCTGCTCAGCCTGCGCCAGGGTGCACAGGGCGAGATCGCCCGCGAGTTGCGCGTGCTGGCCCTCAGCGAGATGCGCGGCGCGGCGCCGGTGGCGCAGTCGCTCTACGAAGAAACCGCAGAGAGCATCGCTGCCCGCGAAGCAGCGGTGAAGGCGCGGCCCTTCGTTGCCGACCCGGCCCTCGCGATCGAGCAGGGCCGCCCGACCAAGCGCGACCGGCGCGACCTGGCCGAGTGGCAGCGCTGGAGCGCGAGCGTCGATCCCGACTGAAAATCAGCCACCGGGCTGGCAGCCCATTGCGTTCGGCCTCAGCCGCGCAGGTGGCAGGCCACCCAGTGGCCGTCGGCGGATTGTTCGAGCGGTGGCGCCTTGACGTCGCACAGGCCCTTGCGCATGATCGGACAGCGGGTGTGGAAGTGGCACCCCGATGGCGGCCTGATCGGGCTCGGCACGTCGCCCAGAAGCATGATGCGCTTGCGCCTGACCTTCGGATCGGGAATCGGCACCGCCGACAGCAGGGCCTCGGTGTAGGGGTGTAGCGGCCGCATGTAGAGCTGGTTGGCTGTGGCGAGTTCGACGATGCGCCCGAGGTACATCACCGCCACGCGTGTGCTGATGTGCTCCACCACCGACAGGTCGTGCGCAATGAAGATGTAGGTCAGGCTGAACTTCGCCTGCAGGTCTTCGAGCAGGTTGATCACCTGCGCCTGGATCGACACATCGAGCGCCGACACGGCCTCGTCGCAGACGATCAGCTTCGGTGAGACCGCCAGCGCACGGGCGATGCCGATGCGCTGGCGCTGCCCGCCCGAGAACTCGTGCGGGTAGCGCCGCATGTGGTCGGCGCGAAGGCCCACCGTCTCGAGCAGTTCGACAATGCGCGATTCGAACTCCCGGCGATTGCGCGTCAGCTTGTGGATGATCAGCGCCTCGCCGACGATGGCGCCGATCGTCATGCGCGGATTGAGCGACGCGTACGGATCCTGGAAGATGATCTGCATGTCGCGCGCCAGCGCGCGCAACTCCTCCTTGCCGGCGCGGGTCACGTCCTTGCCTTCGAACCGGACCTCGCCCGAGGTCGGCTCGATCAGGCGCAGGATGCAGCGGCCAGTGGTGCTCTTGCCGCAGCCCGATTCGCCGACGACGCCCAGCGTCTCGCCGGCCATGAGGTCGAAGCTGACGCCGCTCACGGCATGGACGTTCTCGACCTCGCGGCCGAGCCAGCCGCCCCTGATCGGGAAGCGCTTGACGAGGTCCTTGACCTGCAGCAGCGGCTCGTTCATCGGCAACCCCGGCCACCTTGCGCCGCCGCATCCGCGCCGCGAACGGCCCGGCGGCTCATGCGACCACCGCTCCGGCCGGCGGCGCGAAGGCGTCGAAGATGCAGCGCACCTTGTGCCCCGGCACCGGCTCACGCAGTGCCGGCGTCGCCGCGACGCAGTCTGGCACCGCGTGCCTGCAGCGCGGCGCGAAGCGGCAGCCGGCCGCCGGCTCGATCAGCCTGGGCACGGTGCCGGGAATCTGCTCCAGCCGCACCTTGTGCAGGGCCGCCCGGTCGACGCGCGGGATCGAGCGGATCAGCCCCTGCGTGTAGGGGTGACGCGGATTGGCGAACAGCTCCTCGACGGCCGCTTCCTCGACCACCATGCCCGCATACATCACGACGACGCGCTGCGCCACCTCGGCGACCACGCCCATGGCGTGCGTGATCAGCATGATCGCCATGCCGAGCCGGTCCTTGAGCTCGGCGAGCAGGTCGAGGATCTGCGCCTGGATCGTCACGTCGAGCGCGGTGGTCGGCTCGTCGGCGATCAGCAGTTGCGGATTGCAGGCCAGGGCGATGGCGATCATCACGCGCTGGCGCATGCCGCCCGAGAACTGGTGCGGGTAGTCGCCGACACGCTGCCGCGGCGTCGGGATGCGGACGAGGGCGAGCATCTCGACGGCACGGTCGAGCGCGGCCCGGCGGCCGAGGCCTTCGTGCAGGCGCAGCGATTCGGCAATCTGCTCGCCGACCGTGTACACCGGGTTGAGCGAGGTCATCGGCTCCTGGAAGACGATCGCGATCTCCTTCGCCCGGACCCGGCGCATCTGGTCGGCGCTCGCCGCGACCAGGTCGACTCCCTGCCACAGCATCTGTCCGGCGACGATGCGGCCGGGCGGCATCGGCAGCAGTTTGAGCACCGTCATCGCCGTCACCGTCTTGCCGCAGCCCGACTCGCCGACGATGCACACCGTTTCGCCGCGATCGATCGCGAGGTCGACGCCGTCGACGGCGTGCAGCCAGCCGTCGTCGGTCTTGAAGTGGGTCCTGAGGCCCTTGATCTCGAGCAGTGCCATCAAAGGACCTTTCGCGGATCGAGCGCATCGCGCAGGCCGTCACCGACGAAGTTAATCGTCAGCACGGCGAGGAAGATGGCGGTGCCCGGGAACATCGCCCAGTGCGGCGCGATGTCGAGGTACTCCTTGCTGTCGTAGAGGATGCGGCCCCAGGTCGGGATGTCGGGCGGAAAGCCGAGGCCGAGGAACGACAGCGTCGACTCGGCGATGATCGCCGCGGCCACGTCGATCGTTCCGGCGACGATCACCGGCCCGAGCGAGTTCGGCAGGATGTGGCGCAGGACCTGGCGCGGCACCGAGGCGCCCAGCGCCCGCGCCGCCTCGACGAATTCCTTCTCGCGCAGCGAGAAGAACTGGGCCCGCACCAGGCGTGCCACCGGCATCCAGCGAAAGCCGCCGATCACGAGGACGATCAGCAGGAAGACGCCGACCTCGGGGCCGAAGGCCTGCTTCAGGCCCTCGCGAAAGAGATAGATCAGGATCAGCAGCAGCGGCAACTGCGGCAGCGAGAGGAACAGGTCGGTCAACCACATCAGGGCCGCATCGACCGCGCCGCGCGAGATGCCGGCGATCGCACCGATCGTCACGCCGACCAGCATCGCCATCAGCATCGCCGCCAGGCCGACGGCGAGCGAGATGCGGCCGCCGTAAAGCATGCGCGCCAGGATGTCCTGGCCGAGGTCGTCGGTGCCGAAGGGGTGCGCGGCGGTGGGCGTGATCAGTCGGGCGCTGAAATCGATGTCGTTGATCTGCAGCTTCCAGACGAGCGGGCCGACGGCGACCATGAGGACCATCGCCGCGAGGACGGCGAGCCCGGCGACCGCCAGCCTGTGCCGGCGGAAGCGCCGCCAGGCCTCGGCCCAGGGCGAGACGTTGCGCATCGGCGCGACGGCCGATTCAGCGGTAGCTGATCCGGGGGTCGAGCCAGCCATACAGCAGGTCGGCGATCAGGTTGAACAGGATCACGAGGCACGAGAACACGAAGGTCACCGCCATGATCACCGGCGTGTCGTTGCGCAGGATCGCGTCGATCAGCAGCGAGCCGATGCCGGGAACGCGGAAGATCTGCTCGGTGACGATCGCCCCGCCGAAGACCTGGGGCATGGTCAGGGCGACCAGCGTCACGACCGGGATCAGGGCGTTGCGGACGACGTGCTTCATGATCACCGCACGCTCGGGCAGGCCTTTGCTGCGGGCGGTCGTCACGTAGTCCAGGCGGATCACGTCGAGAACCGCCGAACGCACGTAGCGCGTCCAGCTGGCGCCCTGGAAGAGTCCCAGCACCAGCACCGGCATGATCGCCTGTTTGATGTGCCCCCACCACCATGCCCAGCCCGTGCCGCCGATGTCGGCGCGAAAGACGAACGGCAGCCAGTCGAGCTTGATCGAGAACAACAGGATCAGGAGCAGCCCGGTGAAGAAGGTCGGCAGCGAGAAGCCGACGAAGGCGAGCGTACTCGCGATCCGGTCGAACCACGAGTACGGTCGCGCCGCCGAGTAGATGCCGACCGGCAGCGCGATGAGCAGCGCCAGCACCTGCGAGGCGCCGATCACGGCGAGCGTCACCGGGACGCGGCCGAGGATCAGTTCGTCGACGTCGACCCGGCTGATGAACGAGAACCCCCACTCGCCGTGGAACATCGCGAACAGCCAGTGGAAGTAGCGCTGCCAGATCGGGTCGTCGAGGCCGAACTGCCGGCGCAGGTTCGCCTGGACCTCGGGCGGGATGTTCGGGTTGAGCGCCATCTCCGAGAACGGGTCGCCCGGCGCCAGCGCGAGCACCGTGAACAGCACGATGCTGATGCCGAGCAGGCTCGGCAGGGCGATCAGCAGCCGCCGCAGGAGGTGGTGGCCCACGGAAGGGTCCCAGGGCCGCTGCGCGTTCAGGCCTCGCGGTACCAGTCCTGCAGTGCGGACAAGTCGAGGTCCCAGCCCGAGAGCGTGGTCACCAGTTTCAGGTTCCCGCCGCGCACGCGCGGCCGGCTGATCAGCGGGATGACGATGTTGTCGTTGACGACCATGTCGTTCATGCGGATGTAGATCGCGGCGCGCTTGACCGGATCGAGTTCGGCCGACGCGTCGGCGGCCGCCCTGTCGAATTCGGCGTTGACCCAGCGGCAGATGTTGCGGCCCTGCCACTTGTTCGCCTTCTGCGAGATCTCGTCCGACTTGTACTGGTCCATGAAGCGCTCGGCGTCCGGAGCGGTCATGGTCGTCGTGTACATCTGCATGTCGGCCCAGAACTTGCCATAGGTGTCCGGGTTGGCGACGTCGGACGAGAAGAAGACCGACGCCGTCACCGACTTCAGTTCGAGATCGACGCCGGCCTTCTGGCAGGCCTGCTTGATGACCGCCTGTTCCTTCTGCCTGATTCCGTTGACCGAGGTCTGGAAGACGAACTTCATCTTCTTGCCGCCCTTTTCGCGGATGCCGTCGGCGCCCTTCTTCCAGCCGGCCGCGTCGAGGATCGAGCTGGCCTTGTCGACGTTGAACTCCCACTTCGTGTTCGGCGAGCGGAAGCGCGACGGGTTGTTCATGAAGTTCGAGGTGGCGACGCCGGTGCGGCCGTAGATGAAGTCCTGGATGCCCTTGCGGTCTGCCAGCAGCGCCATCGCCTGGCGCACCGCAGGCTCGCTCAACGCGAAGTGCTTGCTCTTGACGCTGGCGCGCTCGCCATCGACTTCGTTCCACGGATCGGTGATGTTGAGCTGGATGAACTCGATATCGCCGCCGGGAACGATGTGGGCCTTGCCCTTGCCGCCTGCCTCCATGCGCTTCAACACCTCGTCCTCGACCTGCAGGTTCCAGGCGTAGTCGTACTCGCCGGTCTGCAGCACGGCTCGCGCAGCCGAAGTCGCGTCGCCGCCGCCCTTCATCTCGATCGAATCGAAGAATGGCCGGTTGGGCATGTGGTAGTTGTTGTTGATCTCGCCGCGCACGATGTCGCCCGGCTTGAATTCGACGAACTTGTACGGCCCCGTTCCGACCGGCTTGAGGTTGGTCGGCGCCTCGCGCGACTTGGCGCCGCTGTAGGGCGCGAACAGGTGCTTGGGCAGTATCATGCCCTCGGCGGCGACGAAGGCGGTGGCCCAGAACGGAGTGGGCTTGCGAAACGAGACCAGGATCGTGTGGCTGTCGACCTTGGTGACCGTCAAATCCTTGTATACGCCGCTCGTGACCGCGGCGGTGGCCGGGTCGCGGGCGTATTCCCAGGTGAAGACGCAGTCGTCGGCCGTGAATGGCTGGCCGTCATGCCAGGTCACGCCCTTCTTCAGCCGCCAGCGAATGACCTTGCCGCCCTCGAGCACGCCGCCGTTGTGGAGCGTAGGAATTTCGGCGGCGAGGATCGGCACCAGGTTGCCGTCATTGTCCCAGATCGCCAGCGGCTCGTAGAAAATGCGCGAGCCCTCCTGGTCCTTGGTGCCGTTGGCGAAATGCGGCTGCAGCAGTGTCGCGCCCTGCCACCACAGGACCTTCAGCGGCCCGCCACCGCCGCGCTTGGTCGGCTTGTAGACGGGCGCCGACTGGGCCTCGGCGATGCCCGCGTGCATCAGCATCATCGAGGCCATCGGCGCAGTCAGGCCGAGCCCGACCATCTGCTTCACAAAGGCACGTCGCGGCAAGTTGCCGGCGCGTACATCTTCGATCAGGGCACGCACTTCGCGCACTTGCATGGTCAAACTCCTGTCGGACCGGGTGGCCATCGGTGAATCCTCGGAAAACGCACGCCGATCGTAGCGGTCGCGTCTGGAGTTTCTACTGGGGTCGGCCCGAGGCCGGCTAGAGGTGCCGAGGTGCCGAGGTGCCGAAGCAAATTGCGGCAATCCCCTCTTGAAAATGCGTGAATTGCACTCAGGTCGTCGTTTATGGAGAGGAGAGATATGTCCGATACCCAAGCCAATCCGCCGGTTGCAAGTCTCGAGCCAGCCCCACCTCCTGCGGCAGAGCCCGGGGCCGGTGCAGAAGCCAGGCTCGCCGAACTCGAGGCACGGCACTCGGAGATGGCCGACGCCTTCCTTCGCGCCAAGGCCGAGGCCGAAAACACGCGCCGCCGCTCCGAAGACGAGATCGCCAAGGCGCGCAAGTACGCCAACGAGGGTTTTGCCGAGAGCCTGCTGCCGGTGAAGGACAGTCTCGAGGCCGCGCTCGCATTGCCCAATGCAACGCCGGAGCAGATGCTCGAAGGCGTGCACGCCACACTGCGCCAGCTCTCGGCGGCGCTCGATCGCAACAAGGTGTCCGAGATCAATCCGCCGGCACAGGCGAAGTTCGATCCGCACCTGCACCAGGCCATCAGCGTGGTGCCGGCGGCCCAGGAACCCAATACCGTGGTGACCGTTCTGCAAAAGGGCTACCTGATCACCGACCGCGTGCTGCGACCGGCGCTCGTCACGGTATCCGCGCCACAGTGATGCCAAGCCTGGCCGGCCACGCTTGAAAGCGCGTCAGTCATCCACAAGTAACAGATAAGTCAGTCTTCAGGAGCAGGATCATGGGAAGAATCATCGGCATCGACCTCGGTACGACGAATTCGTGCGTGTCGATCATGGAAGGCAACACCACCAAGGTGATCGAGAATAGCGAGGGCGCGCGTACCACCCCGTCCATCATCGCCTACCAGGACGGTGGCGAGATTCTCGTCGGCGCATCGGCCAAGCGGCAGGCGGTCACGAATCCGAAGAACACGCTGTACGCGGTGAAACGGCTGATCGGCCGCAAGTTCACCGAGAAGGAGGTGCAGAAGGACATCGACCTGATGCCCTACAAGATCGTCGCCGCCGACAACGGCGACGCCTGGGTCGAGGTCCGCGGCACCAAGCTCGCGCCGCAGCAGGTCAGTGCCGAGGTCTTGCGCAAGATGAAGAAGACCGCCGAGGACTATCTCGGTGAGCCCGTCACCGAGGCGGTGATCACCGTGCCCGCGTACTTCAACGACTCGCAGCGCCAGGCTACCAAGGACGCCGGCCGCATCGCGGGCCTGGATGTCAAGCGCATCATCAACGAGCCGACCGCCGCAGCGCTCGCCTTCGGCCTCGACAAGACCCACAAGGGCGACCGCAAGATCGCTGTCTATGACCTCGGCGGAGGCACTTTCGACATTTCGATCATCGAGATCGCGGATGTCGAAGGCGAGAAGCAGTTCGAGGTGCTGTCGACCAACGGCGACACCTTCCTCGGCGGGGAAGACTTCGACCAGCGCGTCATCGACTACATCATTGCCGAGTTCAAGAAGGACCAGGGCGTCGATCTCGGCAAGGACGTGCTCGCGCTGCAGCGCCTGAAGGAAGCGGCCGAGAAGGCCAAGATCGAGTTGTCGAGCAGCGCGCAGACCGACATCAACCTGCCGTACGTGACGGCCGATGCGTCGGGCCCGAAGCACCTGAACATCAAGCTTTCGCGCGCCAAGTTCGAAGCGCTGGTGGACGACCTGATCGAGCGCACCATCGCGCCGTGCCGCATGGCGATCAAGGACTCGGGCGTCTCCGTGGCCGACATCCAGGACGTGATCCTGGTCGGCGGCATGACGCGCATGCCCAAGGTGCAGGAGAAGGTCAAGGAATTCTTCGGCAAGGAGCCGCGCAAGGACGTCAACCCGGACGAGGCGGTGGCCGTGGGCGCCGCGATCCAGGGCCAGGTGCTTGCCGGCGACCGTTCCGACGTGCTCCTGCTCGACGTGACGCCGCTGTCGCTCGGCATCGAGACGCTGGGCGGCGTGATGACGAAGATGATCACCAAGAACACGACGATCCCGACCAAGTTCTCGCAGACCTTCTCGACCGCCGACGACAACCAGCCGGCGGTGACGATCAAGGTCTACCAGGGCGAGCGCGAGATGGCCTCGGGCAACAAGAGCCTCGGCGAGTTCAATCTCGAGGGCATCCCGCCGGCGCCGCGCGGCCTGCCGCAGATCGAGGTCACGTTCGACATCGACGCCAACGGCATCCTGCACGTCAGCGCCAAAGACAAGGGCACCGGCAAGGAGAACAAGATCACGATCAAGGCCAACTCGGGCCTGACCGAGGCCGAGATCCAGCAGATGGTGCGCGACGCCGAGGCCAACGCGGCCGAGGACAAGAAGAAGCTCGAGCTCGTGCAGGCGCGCAACCAGGCAGACGCCATGGTGCACAGCGTGAAGAAATCGCTCGCCGAGCATGGCGACAAGCTCGATGCGGGCGAGAAGGAAAAGATCGAGGCGGCGTTGAAGGACGCCGAAGCGGCGATCAAGAGCGACGACAAGGCCGAGATCGACGCCAAGACCGAAGCGCTGATGACGGCCAGCCAGAAGCTCGGCGAGAAGGTCTATGCCGAGACACAGGCAGCGCAGGCCGCGGCGGGCGCCGGGGCCGGCCCGGCCGCGGCCGAGACGGCTGGCGCAGGCGCCGGTGCGTCATCGGGCAAGCCCGCGGACGACAACGTCGTCGATGCCGAGTTCACCGAGGTCAAGGACAAGAAGTAACCGGCATGAGGCGCGGGCGCTTGGCGCGCACGCACAAGAACCCCCGCGTGCCGAAACGGTGCCCGGGGGCTTTGCGTTGAGGGTCTGCGGGCGTGTCGACAGCCCCTAGAAGGCAGCACAGATGGCAAAGCGTGACTACTATGACGTTCTGGGTGTGCCGAAGAACGCCACCGATGACGACATCAAGAAGGCCTATCGCAAGCTGGCCATGAAGCACCACCCTGACCGCAACCAGGGCGACGGCGCGAAGAAGTCGGAGGAGCGATTCAAGGAGGCCAAGGAGGCCTACGAGATGTTGTCCGATCCGCACAAGCGCGCGGCCTACGACCAGCACGGTCACGCCGGCGTGGATCCCAACATGGGCGCGCGCGGCCCGGGTGGCGAGGGCTTCGGCGGCTTCGCCGAGGCCTTCGGCGACATCTTCGGCGACATCTTCGGCGGCGGTGGCGGCGGCGGTCGCCGCGGCGGTGGCCAGCAGGTCTACCGTGGCGGTGACCTGAGCTACGCGATGGAGGTCACGCTCGAGGAAGCCGCGCTCGGCAAGGAAACGCAGATCCGCATTCCGAGCTGGGAACAGTGCGAGACCTGCCACGGCAGCGGCGCCAAGCCCGGCACCAGCGTGAAAGCCTGCACCACCTGCAACGGCGCAGGCACGGTACACATGCGCCAGGGCTTCTTCAGCATCCAGCAGAGCTGCCCGCAGTGCCACGGCAGCGGCAAGACGATCGCCGAGCCGTGTACGGCCTGCAGCGGACAGGGCAAGCTGAAGAAGACGAAGACGCTCGAAGTGAAGATCCCCGCCGGCATCGCCGAAGGCATGCGCATCCGTTCGGCCGGCAACGGCGAGCCGGGCACGAACGGCGGGCCGCCGGGCGACCTCTACATCGAGTTGCGCGTCAAGCCGCACGAGATCTTCGAGCGCGACGGCGACGACCTGCACTGCACCGTGCCGGTCGCCATGACGACCGCGGCCCTCGGCGGCGGCATCGATGTGCCGACCCTGAACGGGAAGGCCGAGATCGACCTGCCCGAGAGCACGCAGACCGGCAAGACCTTCCGCCTGCGCGGCAAGGGCATCAAGGGCGTGCGCTCGAGCTACCCGGGCGACCTGTACTGCCACATCAGCGTTGAGACGCCGGTACGTATCACCGAACACCAACGCAAGCTGCTGAAGGAACTCGACGAGTCGTTCCGCAAGTCCGGCGACCGGCATTCGCCGAACGCCAAGTCGTGGACCGACCGGGTGAAGGACATCTTCAAGTAGTCGCGCGGGCGCGTGGGCCATCGACGCGCCGGAAGGTCGCGCAAGCGCCGCCGCGTCCCCGTCAGCCTGGCGGCGCAGTCGTCGGATCCCCGCTCTTCGCAGGGACGCGACCACGAGGCTTGGGCGGTGCCGCGCGCCGACCGTCGGCGAGGTGCGCCAGTGCGAGCACAGGGTGCCGCCATAGCATGCGCGGTCCCGCATAGCGCATCACCGCCCGCATCGCCTCTCGCTGCCGGGCCCCGTAGCAATGGATCTGGCAGTTGACACAGGTTGGCTTGTCCGCACCGAACGGGCAGCCGGCCAGGCGCTTGCGCGCAAAGTCCTGCAGGCCGGCACACTCCGCGCACATCTGGGCGTTGCCACGCGCGACCGCGCCGTGCTGATCGCGGCAGTAGATGCGCAGCATGGCGGCGATGGTGTTCAACTCTCGTGTCAGCCGTGGCGTCGCGAGTCGCGCCGCGCGCCGTGCAGCATCGCCTGACTCATTCGGAACCGACGATGCATCCATGCACGCATGTTGCCTTGCACGCGCAGGGTGTGGTCTGCGCTGCGTCAAGACGCGGTCGAACTGAACGATAGACTGCCCGGTTCGATGCGAAGGACCACCATGGATGCCGCTTTGCTGATCGTCCCGGGTGCGGCCCTGGCGGTGCTCGGCGCCCATTTCTAGCGCGCTGGGTCGTGGCCGATGATGCTCGCCTGCCTGGTGCTGATCGCCCTGCTCGCCTGGCCGCGTGCCTGGGTGGCGCGTCTGGTGCAAGGGTGCCTCATCGCTGGCGCGCTGGAATGGATCTGGCTCGCCTAGGTCCACGTCCAGCAGCGCATGGCCTTCGGCCAGCCATGGTCGCGACTGGCATGCATCCTGGAGGCGGTCACCGTTCTCACCGCGGCCTCGGCGCTGGTGTTTCGCAGCCGGCGGCTTCGGGCGCGGTTCGCACCCGAGTGACGAGCGGGCTCAGCCCGTCGCCATGAGGACCATGCCGTCCGCATCGGCATAGAGCCAGTCTCCGGGTCGAACCCATACGCCCTGGACTTGCACCGCGACGTCGCGCTGGCCCTCGTTGCGCTTGTCCGTCGGCAACGGCATTGCGGCCAGCGCACGGATGCCGACATCGCACGCGGCCAGTTCGGCGACGTCGCGTACGCAGCCGTCGATGAGCACGCCGGCCCAGCCGTTCCTTGCCGCCGCGGCTGCCAGGTTGCCGCCGAGCAGCGCGCGCCGCAGCGAGCCGCCGCCGTCGACGACGAGCACCCTGCCCTCGCCCGGTGAGTCGACGGCCGCCTTCACGAGGGTGTTGTCCTCGAAGCACTTGATGGTGCTGACCGGCCCGGCGAACTTGCCGACGCCGCCGAAATCGCGGAACACCGGCGGCAGCACGCGAAATGCAGCATCGGCCTGCGTCAAGAGGCTCGCCTTGTGCACATCGCACAGGTCGCAGGTGCTGAAGTCTTGATTCAGATTCGCGTTCATGCGTGCACCATGCCGGCGTGGGGAGAATTGAGCTTGCGCGACTCTAGCCGCCCGCGCCACCGGTGCGCGACGCTTCGCGGATCCGGCTCAGCGTCGCGCGACTGGTGCTCACCTCGACCGGCAGCTTCAGGTGCAGCAATGTCGATTCGCTGCGCATCAGCGCGGCGCGAAAGACCGGCTCGAACTCGGCAGTCTCCGCGACGACCGCCGATGCCCAGCCGTAGGCGCGCGCGAGCAGCGCGAAATCCGGATTGAACAGCTCGCTGCCACTCAATCGGCCCGGGTACTCGCGTTCCTGGTGCATGCGGATCGTGCCGAAGCTGCCGTTGTCGACGACGATAGCGATCAGCTTCGCCCCGTAACCGGTCGCCGTGGCAAGCTCCTGGCCCGTCATCAGGAAGTCGCCGTCGCCGGCGAGGTTGACGACGGTGCGCCCGGGCTGCAGCAGTGCCACGGCGACGGCCGCCGGCAGCCCGTAGCCCATCGCACCGGAGGTCGGCGCAAGCTGCGTGCGCCCATGATGCTGCAGGCCCGGGTAGCGGTAGTACCGATGCAGCCAGCCCGAGAAATTACCGGCGCCGTTGGTGAACACGGCATTCTCGGGACCCGGCTCGTTGAGCACACGCTGCATCGTCTGCACGACGAGTGCCATGTCGAGCCGGCTCACCGCGGCATCGAGTGGGCCCGGCCGCAAATTGGCCTCGTAGTCGGCATGCGCGGCGGCGGTATGCCCGGCCCAGGGCAGCAAAGGCGGTGCGGCCAGGGTCTCGAGCGCCTTCGCTGCACAGGCCATCGAGGCCTGCAGCAGCAGATCGGCCGCGTAGACGCGACCGAGTTCCTCCGCACCGGCATGGACGTGGATCAGTCTCTGCTTCGGGCGCGGCGCCTCGAGCAGCGTGTAGCCGCCAGTCGTCATCTCGCCCAGGCGCGCTCCGATGGCCAGCACCAGGTCGGCATCGCGGATGCGCGCCGCGAGCCTGGGGTTGATGGCGATGCCCACGTCGCCGGCGTAGTTCGGGTGCCGGTTGTCGAACACGTCCTGGAAGCGAAAGGCGCAGCCCACCGGCAATTGCCAGCTTTCGGCAAAACGTTGCAGCGCGCCACAGGCTGCGCCGTCCCACCCTCCCCCTCCGGCGATCACGAACGGACGGTCGGCAGCGAGCAGCATCGTTCGCACCTCGCGCAGCGCGCCCGGTGCAGGCCAGGCCTCGACGGGCTCGACGCGCGGCAGCACCGGCGCCGCGGTGGTCGTCGTCAGCATGTCCTCGGGCAGCACCAGCACCACCGGCCCCGGCCGGCCCTGCATCGCGACGTGGAAGGCCCGCGCCACGTACTCGGGCAGGCGGTCGGCGTGCTGCACTTCGCCGACCCACTTGGCCAGGCCCAGCGTTCCGGGCCCGAACATCTGGCGGAAGTCGATTTCCTGAAAGGCTTCGCGGTCGCGCATGTCGGCAGCCACCTGGCCGACGAAGAGGATCATCGGCGTGCTGTCCTGGAACGCCGTGTGCAGGCCGATGCTTGCGTTGGCCGCGCCCGGCCCGCGCGTCACGAAGCAGATGCCCGGCCGGCCGCTCAGCTTGCCCTGCGCCTCGGCCATGAACGCCGCGCCGCCTTCGTGGCGGCAAGCGACGAAGCGGATCCGCCCGGCATGCTCGTGAAAACCGTCGAGCACCGCCAGGAAGCTCTCGCCCGGCACGCCGAAGCAGGTAGTGATGCCCTGCGCGATCAGCGCTTCGACAAGAGCGTGACCGGCCAGCCGCCGCGCCTGCATCATGCAGCCACTCCGGCGGCGACTCTCGTCCGCGCGATGCGGATGCCGACGAAGGACGCCGACGCAATGCCCATCAGCAGCATCAGCGCTGCCCCATAGAACACGCCCGACGGCGAACCGTGATCGAGTAGCACGCCGAAGGTGGGGGCACCGAGCGCGAATCCGAGGTCGAGGCCGGAATATACAGTGCCGTACACGCGCCCGGTCGTGCCCGGCGGTGCGGCCCGCCTGATCAGCATGTCGCGCGATGGGCCCGCCAGGCCGGTACCAAACCCGGCGAGCGCGGCAAACGTGGCCGCCAGCGACCCCGGCAGCACGCCCATGGCCACCAGCGTGAGCAGCGCCGCCGCGCCGAACAGGCAGGCGGCGATGACGCGTTCGAGCCGCTCGGTCCGCGCGACGAGGAAGCCCCCGACCGCCATGCCGGCAGCACCCGACAGCATGAAGCCGGTGACGACCAGCGACGTCACCGCGAGCGGCAGGCCGTACATCTGCTGCAACGCCGGACTGGCGAAGCTCTGGATCGCACTCAGCGCGCCGGTCGACCAGAAAAAGAACGAGAAACACAGCCAGACCGACGGGAGTTTCAGGAACGCCAGTGGATGCTCGGGCGCCTTCTCCGTCGCCGCCCGGGCATGGGCCGCTTCGTGCGCCCATTGCCCCTGCCGATCGTCGATCGCGTCGCGGTTCAGGAACAGCAGCAGCATCACCAGCACTGCCCAGCTCCCCGCGCAAGCCGCGGCGATGCGCCACGAACCGCTGAACCCAGCGATGCCCGCGAGGAAGACCGGCGCCGCCGCCCAGCCGAGGTTGCCGGTGATGCCGTGCACCGAGAACGCGTGACCCAGCCGCCGCTGCGACACGCGCTTGTTGAGGATCGTGAAGTCCACCGGGTGGAACGGCGAGTTGCCGAGCCCGGCGAGTGCAGCAGCGAGCATCAGGCCGGCATAGCCATTCGCGGTGGCGGTCGCCAGCGCAGCCATCGCGAAACAGCCGAGCGCGGCAAAGAGGATGGGCCGTGCGCCGAGCCGGTCCACCAGGAACCCCGACAGCGCCTGGCCGATGCCAGAGATCACGAAGAAGGTCGAGACGAGCAGGCCGAGCTCGGAGTAGGTGAATCCGAAGTCCCGGATGAACAGGGGGAACAGGGGCGGCAGCAGCATGTGGAAGAAGTGCGAAGTGCCGTGGGCCACGCCGATCAGGCCGATGGTGCGCGCATCCTGGCGCAGCGGGACAACGGGTGAACTCGACAGAGTGCTCATGATCCGGGTTCGGTTCGAATGCGCACATCGTAGTCGTTGCGCTGTCGGCTGGGCTAACATGGTCTTGTGCCGGCCCACGCCTGCAATAGACGCAACGCCATGACCCAAGTACTCTTCGACTACACCCGGCAGGACGCTGCTGGCGCGAGCCGCCTCGCCCAGGCCTGGGCGAAGTCCGCCGAACCGCTGAGCCCAGCCGACCGCACCGCATGGAAGGCCCGCGCCGCGGCACAGCTCGCCAAGCACGACGCAGTGCTGGTGGCGCACTACTACGTCGACGGCGATCTGCAGGACCTGGCGCTCGAGACCGGCGGCTGTGTCGCCGATTCGCTCGAGATGGCACGCTTCGGGCGCGACCATGCCAGCCGAACGCTGGTCGTCGCCGGCGTGCGCTTCATGGGCGAGACGGCGAAGATCCTGTCGCCTGGAAAGCGCGTGCTGATGCCCGACCTGGACGCCACCTGCTCGCTCGACCTCGGCTGCCCCGCCGACGAGTTCGGCGCCTTCTGCGACGCCCACCCCGATCGCACGGTCGTCGTCTACGCGAACACGAGTGCGGCCGTGAAGGCGCGCGCCGACTGGATGGTGACGAGTTCGTGCGCGCTGGCGATCGTCGGCCACCTGAAGGCGCAGGGACAGAAGGTCCTCTGGGCGCCCGACCGCCACCTTGGCCGCTACATCCAGGACGAGACCGGCGCCGACATGCTGCTCTGGAACGGGGCCTGTATCGTGCACGACGAATTCAAGGGCCTCGAACTCGAACTGCTGCGACGCGAACATCCGAACGCGCGGGTGCTCGTCCATCCCGAGTCTCCGCAGAGCGTCGTTGCACAGGCCGACGTGGTCGGCTCGACGACGGCACTGCTCAGGGCCGTCGTCGACGGCAGCGCCAGCGAATACATCGTCGCCACCGACAACGCGCTGATGCACCGCATGCGTCAATTGGCGCCCGGCAAGACACTGTTCGAGGCGCCGACCGCCGGCCGCAGTGCCACCTGCAAGAGCTGCGCGCACTGCCCCTGGATGGCAATGAACGGGCTGCAGGGCGTGGTCGCCTGCTTGGAGACGGGCCGCGGCGAGATCGTGCTCGACGAAGCCGTGCGCCGCCGCGCGCTGGGCTGCGTCGAGCGGATGCTCGACTTCGTGGAGAAGCACCCGATCCGCGTGGCGGCGCCGGGCTTCGTGCCGAAGCTCGGTGCGGCCTGAGGACGCCGCGTGCTCAGTTTCGACCACGACGAGACGCTGGCGGAGGCGTGTGCGCGCAACGTGCGCGACGCGCTGCTGGAAGACATCGGCCGCTGCGACTGGACCGGCCGTCTGGTGCCCGCAGGCGAGCGCGTCCGCACGCGCGTGCTGGTTCGTGAGCAGGCGGTGCTGTGCGGGCGCGACTGGTTCGACGCCGTGGTGCATGCGCTGGACACGCAGGCGCGCATCGACTGGCATGTGACCGAAGGCGCTTGCATGGCCGCGGGCAGCGAGGTCTGCCATGTCGAAGGCGATGCGCGCGCCCTGCTGGCGGCAGAACGGCCAGCGCTCAATTTCCTGCAACTGCTCTCGGCCGTCGCCACGCAGACCCGGGCCTATGTCGACGCGCTGGTTGGCGCGTCGCCTAACCCGCGCGGCTGCAAGATCCTCGACACGCGCAAGACGCTGCCCGGGCTGCGCCTGGCGCAGAAATACGCGGTGCGGACGGGTGGCGGATCCAACCAGCGGCTGGCGCTGTACGACGGCATCCTGATCAAGGAGAACCACATCGCCGCTGCCGGTGGCGTGACCGCGGCGCTGCGCAATGCGCGCGCGCTCGAAGCCGGCGTCGACATCCAGATCGAGGTCGAAACGCTGGCGCAATTGCGAGAGGCGCTGGACGCCGGGGCGACGAGCATCCTGCTCGACAACTTCACCCTGGCGCAGATGCGCGATGCGGTTGCCCTGGCCGACGGGCACGCGCTGCTCGAAACTTCGGGCGGTGTCGAACTCGGCCAGGTGCGCGATATCGCGGCCACCGGCGTCGACCGCATCTCGATCGGGCGCCTGACCAAGGACGTGAAGGCCGTCGATTTCTCGATGCGCGTGCTCGCGAGGCTGGGTGCAAGCTGACTCCGGTCCGCAAGAAGGCCGCCTGCGGTCGTCTTGCTCGGGACAGGTTGTGCATCGCCACTGAGCAGAAGGCCTATCCTTGGGCTGCTCGCCCCTCCCGAGCTGATCTCGTAGCGGTTCTTTCCGGCAAGCGGCCTTCCACTGTCACCCGCTGAGCCCGATCGACTTGCCACCGCTGCCGCTGCGCGCCGAGCGCACCAGCACCGTCGGGAAACTCACCGGCAGCGTGTACGGGAAGTCGCGGCTGTAGTGCAGACCGCGGCTCTCTCGCCGCATCAGTGCCGAGCGGACGATCAGTTCGGCGCAATCGACCAGGTTGCGCAATTCCAGCAGATCGCGAGTGACGCGGAAGTTCGCGTAGTAGTCGTCGATCTCGTTGCGCAGCAACTTGATGCGGTGCAAGGCGCGCTCGAGCCGCTTGGTCGTGCGCACGATGCCGACGTAGTTCCACATCAGCAGGCGCAGCTCGTCCCAGTTGTGGGCGATCACGACCTCCTCGTCGGCGTTCTCGACCTGGCTCTCGTCCCACGCCGGCAGGGGCGGTTGCTCGCCCGGCGCGTGGCCCAGGATGTGGCTGGCGCAGGTGCGCCCGAGCACCACGCATTCGAGCAAAGAGTTGCTGGCGAGTCGGTTCGCGCCGTGCAGCCCGGTGTAGGTCGTTTCGCCGACGGCGTAGAGCCCGCTCATGTCGCTGCGGCCGTCGAGATCGGTCACCACGCCGCCGCAGGTGTAGTGCGCCGCCGGCACGACCGGAATCGGCTGCTTGGTGATGTCGATCCCGAGCTTCAGGCAGCGCGCATGGATGGTCGGGAAATGCTCTTTCAGGTAGCTTGCGCCGAGGTGGGTGGCGTCCAGCCACACATGGTCCAGGCCATGCTTCTTCATCTCGAAGTCGATCGCCCGCGCGACGATGTCGCGTGGCGCGAGTTCCAGCCGCGAGTCGTGCGCCGCCATGAAGCGTGCAGCCTCGCCTTCGATGCCCGGCAACATCAGGCGCCCTCCCTCGCCACGCAGCGCCTCGGTGATCAGGAAGCTGCGTTCCTGCGGGTGGTACAGACAGGTCGGATGGAACTGGATGAATTCCATGTTCCCCACCCTGCAGCCGGCGCGCCAGGCCATCGCGATACCGTCGCCGGTGGCCGTGTCGGGGTTGCTGGTGTAACGGTAGACCTTGCCCACGCCGCCGGTCGCCAGCACCACCGCTGCCGCCGGCAGCGTCTCGACGCGCTGGTGATCGATGTCCAGCGCATAGACGCCGTAGCAGCGCGGCGACTCGTCGCGCTTCAGATGCCGCGAGGTGATCACGTCGACCGCCATCCAGCGCTCGCGCAACGTGATGTTCGGATGCTTGCGTGCCTGTTCGAGCAGGACGTCGTGGATTGCCTTGCCGGTCGAGTCGACCGCGTGCGCGATGCGCCGCACCGCGTGCCCGCCCTCGCGCGTGAGGTGCAGACCGAGCGGACCCTGGGGATCGGCCGAGAACGGCACGCCGCCCGCGACCAGCCACTCGATGGCCTGCGCGCTCTGTTCGGCGATGAAGCGCGCAGTATGCTCGTCGACGAGACCCGCACCAGCCTCCTGCGTGTCGTGCACGTGCGAGGCGATGCTGTCGTCGCTGCCGAGGACGCCGACGATGCCCCCCTGCGCCCAGGCGGTCGCCCCCTCCTCGAGCTCGCGTTTGGCCAGCACGACGACCGGGTGGCGTTGCGCCACGTGCAAGGCGACCGTCAGGCCCGCGAGCCCGGCACCGACGATGACGACGGGTGGCTGGGCAGAGGTGTGGAGGGTGGACATGTCGGCTTGGCGCCGCGGCCAACGACGACGCGCCGACGGCGATGCACTCGATGCTGGGAAGTGCTCGATTCTATCGGCCGCACCTCCACGCGCGACCCATGCAAACGCGGGCAAACGGGGATGGGCGCTGTCGCAACCCTGTGCAACAGTTATGCTTCACCGTGCAACCCCAAGTGCGTTGGGTCGCCGACCGAACACGCAAGGCTCCATGAGCTCCGGCAACGATCAGGATTTCAACTCGAACGCCACCCGGCGTGGCCAGCAGACTGGTGGCTGGTCCGACGGATTGCGGGCGACGCGAACACTGAGCGCTCACTCGGTCCGACCGGCCAGCCCCCCGGCCGGGCCGGTCGCGACCGAATCGTCCGACATCGGCCGTGAGGCTGGCGAAAACGTGCGGGAACTGGTCGTCTCCTGCGACGCGGGGCCGGCGCTGCGGCAGCAGTTCGACCATGCGCAGCCCGAGTTCATCGCGATACACGACATCGGAACCGCCTCGTCGCGCAAGCTGCTCGCTGGCGTTGCGCAGGCTGCCGGCCTCGGGCTGAAGCAACTCGTCATCCGCCGCCAGGGCTACGGCAACACGCTGGCCACGCTGGAGTTCCTCGAATTCGTCGGCGCTGATGGCGGAACGCTGCGTGTCTACAGCACCGACGCGGAGGCCGACCTGCAGGCACGCCTCGGCCTGGCGCGGGTGCTGCTCGCCTACAGCCGGCTCGGCGTACTGATGGTGGGCGATCTGAACGCTCAGGCACTGGCCTCGGCGTTCAAGCCCTTGCGTGACGAGATCATCACAGGCCGTTGGCCGAACCGCGACCTGCTGCTGCTGCCGCTGGCGTCGTCCGCGGCGCTTGCTTCGCAGGGCAGCGATCTCGGCCGCGGCACCGGCGTCACGGTGCGCACCACGCCTGCCGCGGCGCGGCCCGCAGACGCCTGGGCCTTCATCAGCGGCACCTGGAGCCGTCTGCGAGCGCAGCTCGCCGCGACCGGGAAGTCCGTTCCGGCGCTCGGCGCGCCGCCGGTGCGTCCCGCACCGTCCAGCACCCCGATCGTGCCTCAGCCCGCAGCAGCCAGGCTCGGTCCGCCGCCTGCTGCGAAGCCGCCGCAGGAACCGCTGTCGCCGCAGACCATGCCCGCGGCGGCGCCGACGCCTGGCGCCAGACTCGACGCGGCAGCGACAACCGCGTTGATGGCGCGCTATGTCGAACAGCTGGGCAAGCTCAACGGGATGCTCGACTGCTGCGTGTTCGAGGCCGCCAGCGGACGCAGCATCGCCCACTCGAGCGGCACGCCCGAGGCCTCAAACCTCGCGTCGGCCGGGGCGTCGCTGCTGGCAGCGATCACCCGCGCCGGCCATCGCCTCGGCCTCGAGACCGGCTTGCCCGACGTGGCGATCACGCTCGAAACGCGCCACCTCGTGCTGCGCCCCGTGCCTAGGCATCCGCATCTGATGCTGCACGCCGTGCTCGACAAGAGCCACGCCAACCTGACGCTGGCGCGGCTGCAGATCCAGCGGACGGACGAGGTGTTCGACAACGCCTGAGTCCGGCCGGCGCTGCGCGCTGTGAGCCTGCCGCGCAACGTCTTCGGCCCGATCAGTGCACGACCCGCTCGAAGACGAACTCGCCGTCGGCAACGCCGACCGGGATCACGTCCTTCGGGCCGAAGCGGCCCTGCAGGATCAGCCTGGCGATCGGGTTCTCGATGCGATGCTGGATCGCCCGCTTCAGCGGCCGGGCACCGAACGCGGCGTCGAAACCGACCTTCGCCAGTTCGGCCAGCGCCTGCGGCGCGACATCGAGCTTCATGTCCATCTTTTCCAGTCGTGCCTCCAGCATCTTCATCTGGATGCGTGCGATCGACTCGATGTGCTTCGTGTCGAGCGCGTGGAACACCACCACCTCGTCGATGCGGTTGAGGAACTCGGGGCGGAAGTGCTGCTTGACCTCGGCCATCACCGCTTCGCGGATCAACTCGCTGTCCTGGCCCGCCATCTGCATGATCATGTGCGAACCGAGGTTGCTGGTCATGACGATGACGGCGTTCTTGAAGTCCACGGTGCGGCCCTGGCCGTCGGTCAGCCGACCGTCGTCCAGCACCTGCAGCAACACGTTGAACACGTCCGGGTGCGCCTTTTCCACCTCGTCGAGCAGCAGCACGCAGTAGGGCTTGCGCCGCACCGCCTCGGTCAGCGCGCCACCCTCCTCGTAGCCGACGTAGCCCGGCGGCGCGCCGATCAGACGGCTCACACTGTGCTTCTCCATGAACTCGCTCATGTCGACGCGGATCATGTGGTCCTCGCTGTCGAACAGGAAGCCGGCCAGCGCCTTGCACAGCTCGGTCTTGCCCACGCCGGTGGGGCCGAGGAACAGGAATGATCCGGTCGGCCGGTTCGGGTCGGACAGGCCGGCGCGGCTGCGACGGATGGCATCGGCCACCGCGGTGATGGCCTCGTCCTGCCCGACCACGCGCTCGTGCAGCTTGGCCTCCATCTGCAGCAGCTTGTCGCGCTCGCCCTGCATCAGCTTGGACACGGGGATGCCGGTGGCGCGCGACACCACCTCGGCGATCTCCTCCGCGCCGACCACCGTGCGCAGCAATTGTGGGCCGCCCTTACCTTCCTTCGCGCCCTTGGTCTTGCCCGCCTCCTTGGCCTGGGCCTCCTTCAGCGTCTTCTCCAGTTCGGGCAGCCTGCCGTACTGCAACTCGGCCACCTTGTTGAAGTCACCCTTGCGCTTCAGTTCCTCGATCTGGAACTTGATCTGCTCGATGTCTTCCATCACCTGCTTCGAGCCTTGCGCCGCCGCCTTTTCGGACTTCCAGATCTCCTCCAGGTCGTAGTACTCACGCTCGAGCTTGGCGATCTCGTCCTCGATCAGCGTCATGCGCTTCTTCGAGCCTTCGTCCTTCTCCTTCTTCAGTGCCTCGCGTTCGATCTTCAGCTGGATCGTGCGGCGGTCGAGCTTGTCCATCACCTCCGGCTTGGAGTCCATCTCGATCTTGATCTTGGCCGCGGCCTCGTCGATCAGGTCGATGGCCTTGTCCGGCAGGAAGCGATCGGTGATGTAGCGGTGGCTCAACTCGGCCGCGGCGACGATGGCCGGGTCGGTGATCTGCACGCCGTGGTGCACCTCGTACTTGTCCTGCAGCCCGCGCAGGATGGCCACCGTGGCCTCGACGCTGGGCTCGTCGACCAGCACCTTTTGGAAGCGGCGCTCGAGCGCGGCGTCCTTCTCCACGTACTTGCGGTATTCGTCCAGCGTGGTCGCGCCGATGCAATGCAACTCGCCGCGCGCCAGCGCGGGCTTGAGCATGTTGCCGGCGTCGATGGCGCCTTCGGCCTTGCCGGCGCCGACCATGGTGTGCAGTTCGTCGATGAACAGGATGATGCGGCCCTCATCGGCGGCGACTTCCTTCAGCACGGCCTTGAGCCGCTCTTCGAACTCGCCACGGTACTTGGCACCGGCGAGCAGGCCCGCCATGTCCAGCGACAGCACCTTCTTGTCCTTGAGGCTGTCGGGCACCTCGCCATTGACGATGCGCTGCGCCAGGCCTTCGACGATGGCAGTCTTGCCGACGCCGGGTTCGCCGATCAGCACCGGGTTGTTCTTGGTGCGTCGTTGCAGCACCTGGATCGCGCGCCGGATCTCGTCGTCGCGGCCGATCACCGGGTCGAGCTTGCCCAGGCGGGCGCGTTCGGTGAGGTCGATCGTGTACTTCTTCAGCGTTTCGCGCTGTCCTTCGGCCTCGGCGCTGTCGACCTTCTGTCCGCCACGCACCGCGGTGATGGCCGCCTCGAGCGCCTTGCGCGTCAGGCCGTGGCCGCGCACGATGCCGCCCAGGTCGGTCTTCGCATCGGCGAGCGCGAGCAGGAACATCTCGCTCGCGATGAACTGGTCGCCGCGCTGGCTGGCCTCCTTCTCCGCGCTCTGCAGCAGCGCGAGCAGATCGCGCCCGACCTGCACCGGCTGGCCGCCGCCCTGCACCTGCGGCAGGCCGTTCAGCGCTGTGTCGACCGCCGTCTGCAGCGCCGGCATGCGCACGCCGGCCCGTTCGAGCAGCGAGCGCGGACCCTCTTCCTGTACCAGCATCGCCGCCAGCAGATGTACCGGTTCGATGTACGGGTTGCCGCGCGTGACGGCCAAACTCTGGGCTTCGCCGAGCGCCTCCTGGAAACGCGTGGTCATCTTGTCCTGTCGCATGAAGACTCCTCCAATTCATTCCCAAGTTAGGGACAAGCGTAGGTTTTCAAGGCGGCAGTGCCCTGACGCGAGTCAATGCTTCGCTTGTTTGCCCGGCGGCCGCAGCCACGAAGAGCGCATTCCCGATGCGTGGCGGCCGTCTGGACCTGCGCACCGGCAGATCAGGACGGCGCGTTGCCGACGGCCTGCAGTCCCCAGCGCGTCAAGGCCTCGTCGTCGCTCACCCGAGCGTCGACCCAGCGCGCGCCCTCGGATGTGTACTCCTTCTTCCAGAAAGGCGCCTGCGTCTTCAGGTAGTCCATCAGGAACTCGCAGGCCTGGAAGGCCTGGCCGCGATGCGCCGAGGCCACGGCGACGAGCACGATCTGAGCTAGCGGCTTCAGCGGGCCGATACGGTGCACCACCCTCGCCGCGCGAATATCGAAGCGCCGCCCGGCCTCGTCGATCATTGCCTCGATGGCGTGCTCGGTCATGCCCGGGTAGTGTTCGAGCTCCATCGCGCTGATCGCGCCGCCGTCGCTGCGATCCCGCACGGTGCCGACGAAGCTCACCACTGCACCCACACCACCGTCGCCGGCACGCAACGCAGCCACCTCGGCCGAAAGATCGAAGTCCGATGTCTGAATGCTGACACGCGGGAGATTCATCTCACTTGCTCCATCGAGATCCATCCACTCCTCAACACGCAAATGCGATCAGACGCGAAGGTCTGCTTGCGGCCCAAAGCCGTCCGTGGCGCGCGCAGCCGGAAGAGGGGTCGCCGACTCCGTTCAGGGAATTCTTATTCACTCCGTCGGCGACCCCTCTCCAGGCTGGGACGGTGGTTCTCGTAGCATCGCAAGGCGCGGCGCCACCCGCAAAGCCGTGCTCGGGTGCCTGGCGGAGCGAATAAGAATTCCCTGAACGGAGCCAGGCACCCGAGCGCGGCTTCGCTCGCGCCAATGCGTGCCAGTTTCGAGCGATATTCGCTGTCCGCTTTGGGCCGCAAGCCGACCACCAAGCGATGCGCCCCGGCGGATCGCTGCATCCTAGCCCCCCGTGACCGGCGGAAAGAAGGCCAGCTCGGCACCGTCGTTCACAACGGCCGCCTCGTCGCACAGCGTCTGGTTCAGCGCCATTCGCACCGCGCGGCGCCGCGACAGCGCCTTCGCATGGGCGGGGCTGCGCGCGATCAGCGCATCGCGCACGGCACCGACAGTGGCGTCGGGCCCGAGGGTCAACGTCTCGCCCGACCCCAGCGCTTCACGCAGCGACGCGAAGTAGCGCACCTGAACTTTCATCGCTGGGGTCATGCGAGCAGATCTGCAAACGACAGATAGCGTACCGGATCGCCGCGACGGATGGCCAGGCCCGGCGGATTGTCCACGACGCCGTCGCCCCAGACAGCCGAGGTCAGCACGCCGGAACTCTGGTTCGCGAACAGTTCCAGCGCACCCTCGGCAGTGCGGCGCACGCGTAGGAACTCGCGCCGGCGATCGGGCCGCGGCCAGTCGAAATCGGCTCGCACCGACAGCGCCGGCGGCGGCTCCGGCGACGCGCCCTGCAGCCGCAGCAGCACCGGCCGCACGGCGAGCAGGAAGGTGACGAAGCTTGACACCGGATTGCCCGGCAGGCCGATGAACCAGGCGCTGGAGGCATCGGCGCGGCGCACCTCGCCGAACGCAAGCGGCTTGCCCGGCTTGATCGCCACCTGCCAAAGATCGAGCCGGCCCTCGGCCTGCACGGCGGGGCGCAGATGGTCTTCCTCGCCGACCGAGACGCCGCCCGAGCTGACGATCAGGTCACAGCCGGCCGCTGCGCGGCGCAGTGCGTCGCGGGTAGCGGCCAGTGAATCGGGCACGATACCCAGATCCACGCACTCGCAGCCGAAGGCCTGCAGCAGGCCGCGCAGCGTGTAACGGTTCGAGTTGTAGATCGACCCCGGGCGCAGCGGCTCGCCGGGCATCACCAGTTCGTCGCCGGTGGAGAGCAGCGCCACACGCGGCCGGCGAACGACATTGAGCGACGCTGCGCCGACCGACGCCGCGAGACCGAGCGCCTGCGGCGTGAGTCGCGCGCCCCGTTCCAGCACCACGCTGCCGCGCTGCACATCTTCGCCCCGACGGCGGATCCATTGCCCCGGCTGCGGAGCGACGTCGACCCGCACGGTGCCGTCGAGGGCTTCGCAGTGCTCCTGCATGACCACCGCGTCGGCGCCCGCGGGGACCTGGGCGCCTGTGAAGATGCGCGCCGCCGTGCCGGGCCGCAGCGGCTCGCCGACGACACCCGCCGCGATGCGTTGGCTCAACGGCAGCACGATGCCGGCGACAGGCACGTCGGCAGTGCGCAGCGCGTAGCCGTCCATCGAGGTGTTGTCGGCCGGCGGCACATCGAGCAGCGACACCACCTCGGCCGCGAGCACGCGGCCGAGTGCGTCGAAGGTGGCGAGCGACTCGGCCTCAGCCAGCGGTCGGATGGCCTGGAGCAGACGCGCCAGCGCCTCGTCCAGCGTCAGCATCGGCGAGCCAGTCTTCGGGGGCGATGTACTCATAGCGGGCGGAGGTTTCCAGCAGGAAGTCGGCCACCGCTTCGGGCGCGTTGAGGTCGAGTATCGGCAGCGCCGTCGGGTGCGGCAGGCGCTGCGCGCTGTCGGTGGCCAGCGCGACGACGAACGGATCGTGAGGGTACTGCACCGGCTTGCCGACCGTGGCGCGCCAGACCTCGATCTTCAGCAGGTCGGCGTGCTTGAAACCTTCGACCAGCGCCCAGTCGCACTCGACCAGTTCGGCCAGCAACTGGTGCACGCTGGGCTGCACCTCGATGGGGAATTCGCGGATCTTCGCGAGGCGACGCCTGGAGGCGATCACCACCTCGAACGCGCCGGCCTGGCGATGGCGCCACGAGTCCTTGCCCGGATGGTCGATGTCGAAGTCGTGGTGCGCATGCTTGACCACCGACACGCGCTGCCCGGCCATCGCCAGGCTGGCGATCAGGCGCTCGACGAGCGTGGTCTTGCCGGCGCCCGAGTAGCCGGAGAAGCCGATGACTTTCATCCCAGATGCGTCTCGATATATCGCTTCACGACCTGCGCATCGGCCGCCAGCACGGTGAAGCGCCGCGGCAACGCCTCGATGCCGACCTGCGCCGGCGGCCGCACGGGCTCGCGACCGAGCGCCGCGACGATCGTCGCGGCGAACTTGGCCGCCTGCGCGGTTTCGAGCACGATCATCGGCACGCCCGGCTGCAGGTGCTCGCGCGCCACCTTCACACCGTCGGCGGTGTGCGGGTCGATCGTCACGCCGTGCTCGCGATAGACGCTGCGGATCGTCGCCAGGCGATCAGCGTGGGTACTGCGCCCCGAGGCGAAGCCCAACCGGGGCAGCCGCTCGCGCGCCGCCGCGTCGAGGCTGAAAGCACCATTGCGCGCGAGCTCGGTGCCGAACAACCCGCGCACACGCTCGCCGTCGCGGTCCAGCAGGTCGAAGACGAAGCGCTCGAAGTTGGAGGCCTTGGAGATGTCCATCGACGGGCTCGAGGTCTCGTGCGTCTCGGAGCTGCCGCGCACGCGGTAGGTGCCGGTGCGGAAGAACTCGTCGAGAACGTCGTTCTCGTTCGTCGCCACGACGAGCTGGCGGATCGGCAGGCCCATCATGCGCGCCACGTGGCCGGCGCAGATGTTGCCGAAGTTGCCCGACGGAACGGTGAAGCTCGCGACCTGCTCATTGGACGTCGTGCACTTGTAGTAGCCGGCGAAGTAGTACACGACCTGCGCGAGCAGACGCGCCCAGTTGATCGAGTTGACCGTGCCGATGCGATGGCGATGCTTGAACGCGAGATCGTTCGAAACCGCCTTGACAATGTCCTGGCAGTCGTCGAACACGCCCTCGATCGCGATGTTGTGGATGTTCGCGTCCTGCAGGCTGAACATCTGCGCCTGCTGGAACGGGCTCATCCGGCCGTGCGGCGAGAGCATGAACACCCGCACGCCGTGTTTGCCGCGCAGCGCATATTCGGCCGCACTGCCCGTGTCGCCCGACGTTGCACCCAGGATGTTCAGCGTCTCGCGGCGGCGTGCGAGCTCGAACTCGAACAGGTTGCCGAGCAACTGCATCGCCATGTCCTTGAAGGCGAGTGTCGGTCCGTTGGACAGCGCCTCGAGCCACAGCCCCTCCCCGATCGGTCGCAGCGGCGTGATCTCCGCCGTGCCGAAGATCTCCGCGGTGTACGTCTTGTCGACCAGCGCGCGCAGCTCAGTGGCGGGAATGTCGTCGATGTAGAGCGACAGGATCTCGAACGCCAGAGCCGGGTAGGACAGAGTGCGCCAGTTCCCGAGCGTGGCCGCATCGACGTTGGGATAGTGCGCAGGCAGGTACAACCCACCGTCGGGAGCCAGGCCTTCGAGCAGGATGTCGCAGAAGCGGCACGGCGTGTTGTCGCCGCGCGTGCTGACGTAGTTCAACTCAACTCTTCCTTGCGGATGCGCACGATCGGCGCGAGCACGGTCGGCAGCGCCTGCATCTGCGCGATCGCCTCGCTCATGCGTCCTTCCACGGTGTCGTGGGTCAGGATGATCACGTCGGTCTGGGACTCGCCTTCGGCCGACTCGCGTTGCAGCAGCGCGTCGATCGAAATGTCGCGCTCGGCCAGGATGCCGGTGATGCGCGCCAGCACGCCGGCCTGGTCGGCCACCTGCAGGCGCAGGTAGAAGGCCGTCACCACCTGCGCGATCGGCAGGATCGGCGTGTCGTGCAGCGAGCCGGGCTGGAACGCGAGATAGGGCACGCGGTGGTCCGGGTCGGCGGTGTGCAGGCGAGTGATGTCGACCAGGTCCGCGATCACCGCGGAGGCGGTCGGCTCGGCGCCCGCGCCCTTGCCGTAGTAAAGCGTCGTACCGACGGCATCGGCCTGGACCAGCACCGCGTTCATCGCGCCCTCGACATTGGCGATCAAGCGCCGGGCCGGAATCAGCGTCGGGTGCACACGCAGCTCGATGCCTTGCGCGCAGCGCTTGGTGATGCCGAGCAGCTTGATGCGGTAGCCGAGTTGTTCGGCGTAGCGGATGTCTGCAGCCTGCAACCGGGTGATGCCCTCGACGTGCGCCTTGTCGAACTGCACCGGAATGCCGAACGCGATCGCGCTCATGATGGTCGCCTTGTGCGCCGCATCGATGCCTTCGATGTCGAAGGAGGGATCGGCCTCGGCATAGCCCAGGCGCTGCGCGGACTGAAGCGCGACACCGAAGTCCAGCCCCTTGTCACGCATCTCCGAGAGGATGAAGTTCGTCGTGCCGTTGATGATGCCGGCGATCCATTCGATGCGGTTCGCCGTCAGCCCCTCGCGCAGCGCCTTGATGATCGGGATGCCCCCGGCCACCGCCGCCTCGAAGGCGACGACGACGCCTTTCTCGCGCGCCGCGGCAAAGATCTCGCTGCCATGAACGGCGAGCAACGCCTTGTTCGCGGTGACCACGTGCTTGCCGGCGGCAATCGCGTCCAGCACCAGCGTGCGTGCGATCCCGTAGCCGCCGATCAGCTCGATCACGATGTCGATTTCGGGACTCGCGATCACCGCGCTCGCATCGGCGACGACGCGCACGCCGTCACCGACGATCGCCCTGGCGCGCTCGGTGTCGAGATCGGCCACCATCGTGATCTCGATGCCGCGCCCGGCGCGACGACGGATCTCCTCCTGGTTGCGGCGCAGCACCTTGAAGGTGCCGCTGCCGACGGTGCCGATGCCGAGCAGTCCGACCTGGATGGGGTTCATGGAGAGGGCTCGCTTCAATGGGAGTGGCGTCTGCGATAGTGGTCGAGGAAGCGTGCGATGCGTGCGATGGCCTCGGTCAGATCGTCCGAATTGGGCAGGAACACGATGCGGAAGTGGTCCGGCCGCGGCCAGTTGAAGCCGCTGCCCTGCACGATCAACACCTTCTCCTCAGCCAGCAACTCATAGGCAAACTGCTGGTCGTCGGTGATCGGGTACATCTTCGGGTCGAGCCGCGGGAACATGTACAGCGCTGCCCTCGGTTTGACGACGCTGACGCCCGGAATCTCGCTCAGCAGCTTGTACGCCAGATCGCGCTGGCGGCAAAGGCGCCCGCCCGGCGCCACCAGATCCTTGATGCTCTGGTAGCCGCCGAGTGCGGTCTGGATCGCCAGCTGCCCGGGCGTGTTCGAGCACAGCCGCATCGAGGCGAGCATGTTCAGCCCCTCGATGTAGTCGCGCGCGTGACGCTTCTCGCCCGAGACGATCATCCAGCCTGCGCGGTAGCCGCAGGAGCGATAGTTCTTCGACAGGCCGTTGAAGGTGACGAACAGCACATCGTCGGCGAGCGACGCGATGCTGGTGTGCGTCGCGCCGTCATAGAGCGTCTTGTCGTAGATCTCGTCGGCGAACACGATCAGCTGGTGCTGGCGCGCCAGCGCGACGATCTCGCGCAACAGGCTGTCGGGGTAGAGCGCGCCTGTCGGGTTGTTCGGGTTGATGACGACAATCGCGCGCGTCGCTGGCGTGATCTTGTCGCGGATGTCGGCGACAGCGGGGAACCAGTCGCTTTCTTCATCGCAGAGGTAGTGCACCGGCGTGCCGCCCGAAAGGGCCACCGCCGCCGTCCACAGCGGGTAGTCGGGCGAAGGCACCAGCACCTCGTCGCCGTCGTTGAGAAGCGCATTCATGCTCATCACGATCAGCTCCGACGCGCCGTTGCCGAGGTACACGTCGTCGACCGTCACGCCGTGGATGCGCTTTTCTTGCGTGTAGTGCACCACCGCCTTGCGCGGCGCGAACAGGCCCTTGCTGTCGGTGTAGCCGGCCGAGTGCGGCAGGTTGCGGATCATGTCCTGCACGATCTCGTCGGGGGGTTCGAGCCCGAACGCGGCGATGTTGCCGATGTTCAGCTTGATGATGTGTTGGCCCTCTTCCTCCATTTCACGCGCCTTGTCGAGCACCGGGCCACGGATGTCGTAGCAGACGTTGGCGAGCTTCACGGACTTGGTGATGGGCTTGAACAAAACATCTCCCTGGGCTGCGTCGCAGGGCCATTGCTGCGACGCAAAAGATAGAATTTAACCATAGGGGAGCCTCCCGGCCTCCTGCCTCCGCCGTCAGCCCAGTGAAACTCCAGCCCGACCGCATCGAAGGGGTCAACGCCGTCACCGCGATCGCGCCAGGCCTGGTGCGGATCAATACTCAGGCCTACACAAGAAGCCTCGTGCTGCCCTGGCGCGGCGACGTGATGGCCTGGCCCTGCGACGCGTTCGAGCAGCTCCGGGCCGAGCACTTCGAGCAACTGCTGACGCTCGCGCCGGAACTGGTGATCTTCGGCAGCGGGGAGAGGCTGCGGTTCGCCGCGCCGGCCCTGATGCGAGCGCTGATCGAGCGGCGCATCGGCGTCGAGACCATGGACACCGCGGCGGCCTGCCGCACCTACAACGTACTGGCCAGCGAAGGGCGGGCGGTGGTGGCGGCCCTGCTGCTCGAACCAGCGGGTCTGGCATAGGGGGCCGGGAGGAGGAGGCTGGCGGTCAGCCCGTATAATTGGCGGCTACGCCAAGCGCGGCTCAACTCATCAGAATTCTCTTCATGACGCCAGCCCTCAACAAACCCCTCCCGGAATTTGAAGCGCTCGCAACCGGTGGCGTGAAGTTCACGCCGCAGGCCTTTCTCGGGCAGACCGTCATCCTGTACTTCTACCCCAAGGACAATACACCCGGCTGCACGACTGAGGCGATGCAATTCCGCGATCGCCACAAGGATTTCGTGAAGGCAGGCGCGGTGGTCTTCGGCGTGTCGAGAGACAACATGGCCTCGCACGACAAGTTCAGGCAGACCCTCGAACTGCCGTTCAACCTTATCGCCGATACCGAAGAGAAGCTTTGCCACATGTTCGGCGTGGTCAAGAACAAGATCATGTACGGCAAGAAGGTCAAGGGCATCGAGCGCAGCACATTCCTGATCGACCCGAGCGGCATGCTTCGCGGCGAATGGCGCGGTATCAAGGTGGCCGGCCATGTGGACGAGGTGCTCAAAGAGGTGAAGGCGCTGAAGAAGGCTGCCTGAGCCCGCGAAGCGAAGCATCTGCAAAGCCCATGCCCCTGCCCAAACCTCCTGCCAAGCGCGCCTCCCTGCTGAGCCCCGCCGACTTCGAATCCCAGGCCGCCCCGAAGCCCGGCAAACGCGCCCTCAAGCCATCGACTGGCGCCGAGACGAACGTGCCAGCGGTGATGGATCTTTTCGACACCCGCTCCGAGGCCGCACTGGTTGCCGCGCCGCAGGCCCCACAGCTGGCCGCTACCGCTACGCAGACGCCGGCGGCGACTGACACGGCCAAACCGCGCAAGCCGCGCGGCACGGGGCCGGCCAAGCTGTTCGTGCTCGACACCAACGTGCTCATGCACGACCCGATGTCGCTCTTCCGCTTCGAGGAGCACGACATCTACCTGCCGATGATCACGCTCGAGGAGCTCGACGATCACAAGAAGGGCATGAGCGAAGTGGCGCGCAACGCGCGCCAGGTCAGCCGCGACCTCGATGCGCTGGCCGCGGCCCTGGCCCGCAGCGGCAGCGTCGAGATGAGCGCTGGCCTGCCCCTAGCGCGCACCGGGCATCGCGAGGCCGGCGGAAAGCTGTTCTTCCAGACCGACCTCGTCGACGTGACGCTGCCGGCTGGGCTGCCGCAGGGCAAGGCAGACAACCAGATCCTGGGCGTCGTGCAGGCGCTGCGCGAGCAGCAGTCGGGGCGCGAAGTGGTGCTGGTGTCGAAAGACATCAATATGCGCATCAAGGCGCGCGCGCTCGGTCTGCAGGCCGAGGACTACTTCAACGACAAGACGCTCGAAGACGGCGACCTGCTCTACACCGGCGTGCTGCAGTTGCCGGCCGACTTCTGGGACCGCCACGGCAAGACCATGGAGAGCTGGAACCAGGGCGGCCTCACGTACTACCGAATTGCCGGTCCGATGGTGCCGCTGCTGCTCGTCAACCAGTTCGTGTTCCTCGAGGCACCCGGCGCGGCACCGCTTTACGCCAAGGTCACCGAGATCACCGGCAAGACTGCCGTGCTGCGCACATTGAAGGAATACACCCACGCCAAGAACGCGGTGTGGGGCGTGACGGCGCGCAACCGCGAGCAGAACTTCTCGCTCAACCTACTGATGGACCCGGAGTGCGACTTCGTCACCCTCACCGGCACGGCGGGCACGGGCAAGACGCTGATGACGCTTGCCGCCGGCTTGAGCCAGGTGATGGACGACCGTCGCTACACCGAAATCATCGTCACGCGGGTGACGGTACCGGTGGGCGAGGACATCGGCTACCTGCCCGGCAATGAGGAAGAGAAGATGAACCCGTGGATGGGCGCGCTCGACGACAACCTCGAGGTGCTGTCGCGCAGCGACGGCGGCGCTGGCGAATGGGGCCGTGCCGCGACCAACGACCTGGTACGCAGCAAGATCAAGATCAAGAGCATGGCTTTCATGCGAGGCCGAACGTTTCTCAACAAGTACCTGATCATCGACGAGGCGCAGAACCTGACGCCCAAGCAGATGAAGACGCTGATCACCCGCGCCGGTCCTGGCACGAAGATCGTCTGCCTCGGCAATCTGGCGCAGATCGACACCCCCTACCTTACGGAAGGCAGCTCGGGCCTGACCTACGCGGTCGATCGTTTCAAGGGCTGGCCGCACGGCGGCCACGTGACGCTCGCACGCGGCGAACGCTCGCGGCTGGCGGATTTCGCGTCGGACGTGCTCTGAGGTTTCATGCGGGTTAGCGGCATTTACTTAGGTTTAACCTACCGCTTCACCTACCGTTTTAGAAGCGGTTGAAACTGACCTATCCGCCTGAGTTGCCGACCAGCGACGCCAATGAGGTGGAGCGAACCGGCGTGATTGGCATCCCAGCCGCACGCCTCCATTTCGCTCTACTTTGCCGAGGCGATCCCGGTGCAATGGTCTTGTCAGGCCCCTATTGAACGGCCCTATCCCGGTCGCAGATCGTCAGGGAGCTTCCACCGATGGCAGAGGGGTATGCGATCCGGCTGGCAGTTGATCACGAACCCGCCAACCGCGGAAGCACGGACTAGCCGAGCGACGGCAATGCAGCGTTCGCGGTTGTTCAGCCGTGCAAGGTCGACGGGTCACACCCGGCCACTTGCGGACACCTACGAACGGCCGGTTCGGAGCAAGCTGACTTGCGTCACAAGTTTGCGGTGCCCACTGCTCGAGTGCCTTGCCAAAGCCGCCTGGAGTAGCGTGAATCGCGACCGCTATCACCCCAATGCGCCCCTGGGTTTGGCGACTAAGGCTGCCGGGATGTGGCGCAGGCTAGGCCACACGTCGAGCATCCGAGTAGCCTAAAGACCCAGTTCGTAGAAGTGCTGTCGAAGGGCAGACTTTCCCGCGCGCACACCAAAGCGCATGATGCCGCCGTCCCCTCGATGTCCAAGCGTCCCTCGGCTCAGCCGACCGCTCCGCGACTCCGGCATCGACATTACGGTCTGTTCGCGAGGAGGATGTTTCCATGATCGAATTCCGCACCATCCAGGGCGGCACCATCGCCATCGCGAAGGAACGCCTTGATGCCCTGCGAGCCGCGCTGCGCGGCAGCCTCATTCTCCCCACCGATCCCGGCTACGAGGTCGCTCGTACCCTGTGGAACGCCATGATCGACCGCCGA